>Ga0100403_1001063_pt1 | contig 25984 bp, 22 predicted proteins | sample CryGeymet201501t_FD_83663 | JGI IMG/M metagenome (GOLD analysis project Ga0100403, IMG submission 83663) | Groundwater microbial communities from Crystal Geyser aquifers in Utah, USA - Crystal Geyser metaG 2015-01t | ecosystem: Environmental > Aquatic > Deep subsurface > Groundwater | place... | reverse complement strand
CTCAAAGGCCAGGCCCCGGGATACATAGGATAATCGTCAAGACTAGCACCATTGTTTCCTGCGGCAAAAACATTGATGATGCCGTGATCATCTAGTCTTTCGAAGCCTTCGCGAATGAAGTTGGAATTTTCAGCGCCAATCCAACTGTGGTTGATAACATCAATTTCATCTCGATGTTGCCAGGCCCAATCTAGCGCTTTCAAAATAACTGGCGTGCTAGAAGCCGAGTCTTTAGCAAATATTTTGATGGGAAGGAGTTTTACCTTCCAGGCAACGCCGTTAATGCCAACAGAGTTGTTGCCTGTGGCTCCGATGGTTCCAGAGACATGGGTTCCGTGACCAAGAGCATGGTCATCATCGGGAGGGAAGCGATCGCTGACAGCATTGTACCCGTAGATGGATTTGCCATTTTCAGTGCTCCACCAGACATTGGAGTGTATGTCTTCGTGTTTGATGTCAAGGCCCGTATCAAAAACGGCGACAACAACGTCGCTTGCATCCGTCTTGATGGTCCAGGCTTGCGCTACTTTTGAGTCCATATCTTTTCTACCGGTTTCTTGAAGCTTTTGGCCGTAGTTTAAAATTCCCCATAATCGGCCAAAGGAACTATCACTTGGGATAAGGGGTTTTGGGTCGAGGTGTTTGATGTCATTGTAGGAGGGGCCGTTTGGTGGTCTCGAACCACCTGTAAGGTGGAAACTAACAATTTTTTCATACCTTGATATGTGTCCGGATTGTTTAAGGGAGATGATGTTTGGCAGCTCTCCGTTCACAACAACGTAGTCTTTTTCGAAAGCCTGGAAGCTTTCCTGGATTTCGAGGTTAGCCCCTTGATATAGCTTGGTTCGAAAAGAGGAGGGGGAGGAGTTAGCTTCGACGATGTAGCTCTCGCTGCGAGCGATGGTAGAGAAAAAAAGTAGGAAGACTATGAAAAGCTGTGATGATTTCATAGAGGTGACATCGGCATCAATTGAAAAAATCTTGCCCTTCGTCAAAATTTGGTTCGGCAGTGCGAGTTAAAGGGGGGATCCCATTGCGGTAGGCTCAAATAAGTTAGCGCTAAACAAGAAAAAGCAATTTGAATAATTTGACGAATGCTGAGACTGTACTGGAAAGCTAGACCGTAGGTTGAGTTTGGTGCCGTGATGAAATCGTAGAAAAAAGCTCGGGATTGCCGCAGGCTTTCAGGACTCTGAAGTGGGAAACTAGGGCCGACCAGTATGATTTCTTCTCGAAGTAAGGAACGTTGTGCTTCTCGGCCACTTCTTTTACGATTCTTGAAAGAGCCGGGTAGTGGGTGTGATTGATCATCGGGAAGAGGTGATGTTCAATTTGCTGGTTCAGGCCTCCAAAGATCCAGTTGGCAATCTTGCTTTCAGAGCAGAAGTTACACGTTCCTAGCATTTGGAGTCTGTGCCAAGAAACCACTTGGCCATCTTTTGGAACGTGCGAGGTTTCTGGTCCTTCCACGATGTGTCCCAATTGGAATACGAGAGCAAGGGTGAGGCCCTGAGCAAAGTGCATGACACAAAACCCAAGAAGGACGGCGCCTATGCTATAGGAGCTCCAGATCATCGGAGCGATCAAGAAAGCAAAATAATACAAAGCCTTGAAGATGATCATTCTTCCAAACTCACCTTTTGGCAAAGGAGGTTTGACGTATCCCATGTGAGATTTTTTGTTGATGTGATCGTAGTCTTTCTTCAATACCCAAACGAGAGAGGTAAGCGCATATAAAAATGGAGCGTATAAGTGCTGAAAGCGATGGTAGGGCTTGAGCCCCTCAGTGCTTGGGTGAAAGCGAAGTAGCGGGACGGGGGCAAGGTCGCCGTCTGCTTCTACTAAGTTCGTGTAGTTGTGATGGATGTGATTGTGCAGAATAATCCAGTTGTGAGTATTGGCACCATTCATCGTAAAGCTATGTCCGGCTAGTGTGTTGATCGTTTTGTTGGGTGAAAAGGCACCGTGTAGGGCGTCGTGGCCGACGTTGAATCCTATGGCGGCAACGATAAAACCAGCAAAGGCACAAATGCCCAAAGCTGCTATTCCAGAAAGAGGCACCATAAAAAGAGTCGCAATCAATCCACCAAGAATCAGATAATAGGAAATCGCCTTGATGTAGACGAGGGCTCCACCTTTGGAGGAAGTTTTGAGTGATTGAATAAACTCTTGTTTGCGCTGGTTGAGTTCAACGGAGAAGGGGTCTTCGGAAAGCGACGTAAAGTTTACGTGTTTTGCCGATGGTTTGGTTGGGTTTTTTGCCGATGTGGCTTCGGAGGCTTCTGTGGAAGCGTTAGGAGTGGAATTTGGTGCTGACATGATTTCGGCTGGCATGATTTCGTTTGATGGGTTCATTTTTTAACTCTTTGTAAAATTCCAAAAAAAATCCCCAAACTTATTAGGTTTGGGGATCTAGTTTTTAATTATCCCTAATCTACTCGAGATTATAGGAGATTTTTGAGTATTCGCCAAGCCAAAGGCTTAAAAAATAGGCTCAAAAGGTAGTAGCTACTACCAGCGACGAGAACCGCCACCAGAGTTACGGTCGCGACCACCGCCACCACCATCACGCTTAGTTTGTGGCTTAGCAAGGTTAACAACGATTTCGCGGCCTTCGATTTCTTTGCCGTTCAATTGCTCGATAGCTTGGTTGGCAAGGTCTTCAGATTGCATTTCAACGAATCCGAAACCACGAGCACGACCAGTTTCACGGTCAGTGATGAGGTTAACAGAGTCAACAGCACCAACTTTGTCGAACATGTTGCGAAGTTCTTGCTCAGTGATTGAAAATGCGAGGTTTCCTACGAATAATTTATTTTCCATGATATTTAATTTCCTTTTTTACTTCCCCATAGATCCCAATTGTTGGGTGGGGTAATTTTGTTAATTGATACGATTCTTTTTTTCTAAACTACACTGCTACTAAACTGTCGGACAAACTCCTTTGGCCCAGCCGTTTGCCCAACTAACAGATATGACTTGTCCCATAAAGGTCATGCCATTGAGCTTGCTTATGCATGCGTCGGCATCCTGAGGGTCATTCATCTCAATGATTCCCGCTCCAGTAGGTCTCATTAAGACCGGGTCTTTGACAATACGGAACTTGCGAACCATTCCGATATTTGAACAAAGCTGTGCGAGTTGTGATGCTGTAGTTTGTAGACTTAAATTTTTGAAATGTAGCTTCTGCTTCTTCACTTTTTTCCTATACGATGCCCTTGTGTGGACTCTCTCAGTCGCGAACTCTTTCGAGTGCACTTCCTTGAGTGTTCTTACAAGACTCTCAACTTTTTGATAAAACGAGTTTTTTACATTCGCTTTGGATCAAAGCATTAGAAGACTTATGAGCGCCCTTTCGATTTCTGGGCCTTTTTAAATTCTAACACTCTATCGGTCATTGGTACAGATAAATGAAGAGAATCTAGGGGCAGTGCAGAAAAAGAGGAGCTATGTATCTGCATTTATGAGCTTTGTAAGGCTTCTAATTCGGCCCATCTTGCATAAAGAATATCAATCTTGGCCTGTATTTCAGCCATTTGCTGCGTAAGTTCGGTCAACTTCTGAGCGTTGGACGTGACCTCATTGGAGGTCATCTTCTCGTTGAGTTGGCTTAGTTCTTTTTCTAGGGCTTCCATATTGCTTGCCATTGAGTCGAGATCTCTCTGGTCTTTGTAGCTCAACTTTTTGATCCCCTTCACTTCGGCGGAGGCAGGCTCTGGGGCTGATGGAGATGCGGCGCTATTGACTGAGTCCTTAATAACAGTTGAGGCTTTCCCGGGATTTTTTTTGTCCTGTAAAACGCCGCGATACCAGCTTTCCCATTGGCCGACGCCACTGAAGACTTCGATCTGTCCATCATAGGGGACAATGACTTGGTCTGCGATTTGATCGAGAAAGTATCGATCATGTGAAACGATAAGGATGGCGCCCGGAAATTCTTTGAGGCTTTCTTCTAGGACGTTAAGTGTGGCGAGGTCGAGGTCGTTGGTCGGCTCGTCGAGAACGAGGAGGTTGGCGTCTTTGAGCATGAGTCTAGCGAGTAGCAGTCTGGCCTGCTCTCCGCCGGAAAGAAGAGACACAGGCCTGTCGACTTTTTCTCCTTTGAAGAGGAATTTGTCGAGGTAGCTTTTGACGTGTTGATATCGCCCTCGGTAGCGTACATGGTCTCCTTGGGGGCAAATGCTTTTCAGGACGGTTTCGTTGGGGTCTAGTTCCTCACGATTTTGGTCAAAGTAAGCCACTTCCAATTTGTCGGCTCGAATAATTTCTCCAGTATCAGGAGATTCTAAACCTAAAAAAATCTTGATAAGAGTCGATTTCCCGGCTCCATTGGGTCCCAAGAGTCCAAGACGAGAGCCTCTTTGCATAAGCCAATCGAAATTTGCAAAAAGTTTTTTCTCTCCGTAGGCTTTTGAAACGTTTTTAGCTTCTATAAGTTTTTTAGGAGTGCCTTCAACATCTGCAAAAGCCATGGAGACGTTTTGTTTTCGATTGAGGTCTTCAAGTCGTTCAACATTTTCAGCAAGATCTCCAGCTCGGTTGATCCGGGCGACTTGCTTGGTGCTTCTTGCTGCAGGACCACGTCTAAGCCATTCGGTTTCTCTTCGGAGTGTGTTTTTCAGGCTAGATTCTTGCTTTTCAAGAGCTGAGAATTGGGCGTCCTTAATCTCGCAGAACGTCGCATAGTCACCTTCGATGCAAAGTAGGTTGCCATCATGTCTTCGATCCAGTTCCCAAATGTGTTTTGATATGCGATTCAGAAAGAGCCTATCGTGCGTGATGGTGAGCACGGAGAAGGGGGCATCTTTGAGAAAGTCCTCAAGCCAAAGAATACTTTCGACGTCTAGGTGGTTGGTCGGCTCATCGAGCAGCAGGAGGTCCGGCTCGCGGATGATTTCTCTAACGAAAGCGACTTTCTTCCGCCAGCCGCCTGATAGTTCCGCAATCTTTTGAGTGTCTTTGAGTCCAGCTTCTTCAAAACCAAGTTTGGAAAACCACTCATAAGCTTTGGCGCTAGCCTCCCAGTCGTCGGGGTCGAGGGCTCCTTCAATCATGGTTTCTATAACTGATTTACCTGGATCTAGTTCTGGAGACTGGGCGAGGTAGGCCACCCGAAGGCCTTGCTTGCGTGCCACGGTGCCTTGGTCGCAGTCTTCTGTTCCCAGGATGATCTTGAGCAAGGTCGATTTGCCCGCGCCATTGGGACCGATAAGGCCAATGTGTTGGCCGTCCGTGATGCCAAAGCTGAGGCCTTGAAAGAGGTCTTTGCCTGCGAAACCTTTGCTGAGCTTGTGTGCGTTAACTAATGAAGCCATCTATAGGCGGTGTTTTAGCATCAACTCTCGAAAGACGCTTTCGAAAAATCAGAAACTTTCGTTGTAGAAACCTGTCGGTTCATCGTACAGAAAGATAAAACTGGCGACACGAAGGACCTGCGTTGACGGAAATTTATTCGATCGGTAGCACTGCGTAGCCTCTGTTTCTAGAACTGTTGGAAAACTGTCTAAAAGCTTCTGAAAGCTTGAGTCATCTTGGGCGTATTCACTGACATTGATTTTATCACATTCCTGAATTTCCCGCGGCTCGAAAAAATCAAAAGTGATCTGGGCGCCCTTCATTTGAGTTATGAGCATGTATTTGCAGACCCCGTGCTCTTCACCTCTCTTACAGCTTCCCCAGTGCGAATGGTTTGGGCTGTTGGGTAACATGCCTTCCAGATAATCATAGGAATCGGGTTGCGGGAAAAGTCTCAAGGCCACAAGGAGGAGAAGGATTGAGATCGCTAGTGCGGTAGAAAACCATAACCCTTTTAGTGATTTCTTCCAAAAAAAATACACCGGAAAAGCCGCTGACGCGATAATGGAACCTTTTAAGTAAGGGTATAGATTGAAATACCACCGGAGTCCCCTTGGTAGTCTATCCTCAGTATATCCCATCGCACTAAGTGCAATCATATCTACCAGGAAAAATGAGCCAATTAAAATAACTAGCTGAAGGATAAGTAAGAAAAGTTTCATAAACTAAGGCCTCTATTGCAAACGGTTCTGATTCATTAGCTCTTGAAAGACTCGCTCAAAAAACGAATACTCTTTCTTCGGAGAAAATTTGTTGATCGTTAGGAGGGAGAGGTGATCGGAGTTTTCTCTTAAGAGCACTTTTCCCAGTGCTCCCCAGCTCTGGTACTTGGTTGGAATGATTCCGTCATTGTGGCCTGCTTTCATGCGGAGATAAATCATACTAGGTAGGAGCGCTTTGTGTGTTTGCTTCATTTTTCCAGTGGAAGTCACATAGGAAACCTTTCGGTCTAGAATTTCAAGTTGTTTGGCAGAAAGTTTGGCGAGTAGCTGTCTTAGGTGTCTTTGGGTATTGGCCACCTTCAGGTTTCTTACGCTAGCCATAAAGTCATCTGAGAATTCACAAAATTTGCTATCTTTTGTGAATCGGTTTTTCTCGCAGAGTTTCACCCACTGAGCGTGCGTGATGTCAGCAAGCTGTGTTCCTTGTATGGCTCCTTGGATAAGTACGACCTGTGCGATGTCGAGTTCTTCGACGAGGCCTGGTTGCCTGAGTAGCATGGTGAGAATTTCGAGTGAACCGCGCGAATGGCCGTAGATCAACAGAGGCCTGTTTAGAGTTTTTATCTTCTTCAGATTTTTGAGGCTTTGTGCGAGTTCGTCCGCGTTGCGATTCAGAGTCTTTTGGGAAGCTGGTCTGATGATGACCGTCGCTGATCGAGGGGAGGCTTTCCAAATTTCTTGGCGAGTTTCGATAAAATTCTTCTTCGTCATATCTCCAAGGAAGCCGTCTACTAGGACAAAATCATAATTTTGAATCTCAGTTTTGATTTCTTGGAGGGGAATAGCCGGGGCTGCTTTTAGTGGAGCCGTTAACAGGGTTGCCGAACACAGGAGTCCGGCAAATAGGATTTTTGAAGAAATATTGAATTTAGCTTGGAAAAACTTCATGGGATCTGGCTAACAAATATACTGATGTCGGTCGAAGTAAAATAATTAAACAAATGAAATCATTGAGTTATTTTGCTAGAGTCTTTCAGGTTGAAATTGTTAATTTTGAGGGGACTGGCTAAGCATAAAAAGTGTGAACATTAACCGGAACTTAACAGCGAAGACTAAATCGAGTCGATAGAATAGGGCTATGAAAAAGTTAGTGGCCTGCTGCGTGATTTCCACCTTAGTGATGCCGTTTTTGACGGGGTGCCAGGTCGTTCAAACGACTCAAACTGTGACGACTCGCAAACGACCCAACTTTGAATTTTCTGGAACTCCTTCACGCACAAGTACAGTTCTCACATTAGAAGGAATCTGTGAATTCAATAATGTTGGTGGCACGATTACATTTACTGGTGACTTCACGCAATCTCCTTTGGAGGTTGAATGCGACGCCGACGACGAAGAGTTCTCCACTTTCGTTACTATGAATGGACCAGAGGAAGTGAAGACGATTGAGGCAGAGTACCAAACCTACAAGTTTTCGACTGAAGTTGAGCTAGATACAACTCCTCCAGACAATATGACAGGAATCAGTCCAGTTCATCAAAGCATTCGCTACAATAATGTCACGACTCTTGCTCAAACCGAGGTTGATTTGAGGGTGCCGTGTGAGTTTGGCGGAACAGATGTTGAGATTTCTGGCGACTTCGCTGAATCTCCTTTGAAGATTGCTTGCAACTCTACAGAGGAAGTGCGCACAACGATCAATTTAGCGAACTCAAACTATTCCGATGCTCAAGGGGAAAATACAATTAGCATCAACCAAGAAGATGATGTGGGCAACGCCTCGAATGAAACTTTTACACTCTATGTGCCACTCATGTTCTATGTCAGTAATAGTTTTGGTAATGATGCTACAGCGGTTGAGGGAGATGAAGATCTTCCGTGGTTAACTGTGGCGGCGGCTTTAACTGCGGCGGAAACATATGTTTCCGGGCTGACGTCGCCAACGGATAATGTTCAAGAGACGACAAGTAATGAAGAAGCTCTTGCTATTTTAACGTTAGGCATTGGTACTTATGCCGAGTTGTTCCTGAGCTCTGATTGGAACCCACTCATACATATTCATGGTCGAAATAGTGATCGTGATCAAACGATACTTGGTGGGATTAACGCCGTTGGAACCGATGCGACTGATGACAATGCCTCGGATGGAATTTGTCCTACTGCGCCGACAGATGGTTTTGATGTGACGATTCGGTCGAATGGTCTTGTTGATTTGAGGAACATCAATACAATTGGCGGCGGCTGGGGATCCAAAGATGATGGTGATTGTGTTGGAAGGCTACACGGCAGCAGCTGGTGGCAATGTAACTCTATATAATGCTTACACCACCGGATTTATTGCCACATATTCAGGTTCCGGAGGCGATGCAACTGGAAATCCTGGCACGGTCTATTTGGACTCATCCGATGTCGGGTCTATTTTTGCCAATTCTCGTGGTACCGATGCCAATAGTGTTGTGGCCTCGCCATCACTTCCGCCTGCGGGTGGAAATGTTTCGATTGTTAACGGAAGCTCCGCTGTTGGTATTTATAGTAATGGAGTTGAAAACATGGTTGATGGCTCGGGATCAGCTGGTGGAACCATCATAGTTCGTTCTTCATCTGTAGGACCTATTGAGTCTAAAGGCGGAGGTTCAGTTTTGGGAGTTTCTGGCGGAAATGTTACAATCACAGAAAGTTCTTATGCCAGCGGCACTGTAGATGTTACCGGGGGTGTAGGTGCATCAGGCGGAACAATTCTAGTCAGTGACTTCTCTACGACAGGCACTCTGACGGCAAATGGCAATACGGCAGGAAGTGGCGGAACCATCACGGTGACAGGCAATTCCATTGCGAGCACTGTGTCTGCAAATGGCAATGGTGCCGGCGGTGTTGGTGGTACTATTGAAGTTAGTGATAACAGTGATGTTGTATCGGTCAATGCTGTAGGCGGAACTGATGCTGCCGGTGGTACGATTAACTTTCTGGACTCTAGTGCATCGGGAAGTTTAAATGCCAACGCGGGTGCTGGAAATGATGCCAGAGGTGGAACGATAGCTATTACGAGATCAACGATTGGTGTTGACGTTTATGCAAGGGGCTCTAGTGGGGCAGTAGACAATGGTGATGGTGGTACTGTGACACTCGTAGATAACACCACTGTTGTCGGTGATGTGATTGCAACTCCGGGTTCTGGCATAGGAATAGGTGGCGCCGCGGGCTCAGTTACTGTCGACGGGACTTCTAGTGCGTCTAGTGTGAGTTTCTAATGGACCCGAGGGCTTCGAAAAATCTGTTGTATATTAGTTCTCTGACCTTTCGGAAAAGTGGGGCGTCACATTATGTGGAAAAACGGGCTATGTTTATTTTTTTCAATCTGTAGTCTGATTTGTTATGCTTCGAATGAAGCTCTTTTGAAAAAAGGTAATGTGTTTGACCTGAAAATTGATTCAGATACCTCTTTATATGATGCTCTAAGAGTTGGTGTTGTCCGAATTAGTGTTGATGACTCCAAATCAGGTGGTTATAGAAAAACGGTGAACGGAGTTTTTGTAAGCAATGATGGTCTCATTCTTACTTGTGCGCACGTATTTAAAAAAACAAATCTTGATGGTTTATCAAAGGAATCAAAACTAGAAAACTTTCAGTTAAACGAATCACAGTACACTTTGTCTGTTTCAGATTGGGGTGGCAATGCTTTGGGCAAGGCAAAACTCCTGGCTATTGAGCTTGATCATGATTTAGCGGTTTTAGAGGTTTCCAGAAAGATCCCCTATGCTGTAAAGATCGCAGAGAAGATTCCTAAAGAAAATGATCCTGTGTATTTTATGGGAGCTCAAATTGGCGACCATGAGGAAGGGCAGAAGCAAATTCGTAGTCTTGAAATTCGTGGCAGTTTTGTCGAGCTTGCAGATGCCTATCTTATTGGCGCAAGGCTTGGCAAGATTTTCGACCAAGAACTGGAGCGAAAATTATTACTACGAAAGGCCCTTATTGTGGATGTGGAAAGTGGGCCGGGTTTTAGTGGAGCACCTCTTTTTAACAATCAAGGCGAGCTACTGAGCGTCGTTCAAGGAGGTCACTTAAAAACAGAGGACGAGGCAAAGGTTTATGGATTTGGATTTACTGTGTTTCCTGATCTCGCTTATGTGCAAGCTATATTAAAACCATTCTCTGAGAGGTTGGTTTTGTCAAAAACGTTAGCTGTCGATAATCGAATTAAAAAGAAGGAAACGAGGCCTCGAAGACGAAGTGTTAAAAAAATTATACCTCATCGTGCTCCTGAGATGCCACCCTACGACCATCAAAATGCACTTCGTTTGTTTTTGAAAAACTATGAAACGGCTCTATTGTATAATCCATTTTATGCCGAAGCTCATGTGCGTAAAAATCCCAACGAGATACTAATTGTTCTCAAGGAGTCCACCAATTCCTGGGCTCAAAGTGGATTAAGCACGATTGTTTCTGGAATCGCCCAAAGTACATGGGATGGTTTTGTTCATGGCGTACGTACGAGTCTCGAAAATGAGGAATTGTTGTTAAAAGGACGAGTTGTTGTTAGACGTGCTCCAGACTTTGAAATGATTTTCAACTACGAAAGTCATCCAAGCTCCAATCGAAGGAAGTTTGAGTACGAATAAATTTGAAAGCATGAAGGTAAAGGCTCCTTGATTCCTAGGCGCAGAAGACGGAGATACGGGATTCATATTGAGTTCACTCAGCCCTTCAGGCAGACTATAATGATGAAAAGTTTCGCCGTTATCTGTTTTTAATGCTTGGTCTTAATGTGATGGCCAGACCCACAAAGTTGGATATGCCGACCCAAAATCAGAAACGGCACATAACCTCTTTTATAAAAAAGGAGTGCAAACGTAACTTGTCCACCACAGGCCGGATGCTCCATTGGAGAGCAAAACATTTGGGTCGATTGCGGGACAAATCTGCCAGGTAAAGTGGGATCTTAGGAAAATTTCTTCTTTTTCCAATCGTCTTGTAACATAAGTTTATGGAAATTATTCGCAAAGACATGTTGCATGTCGATTTCGCCATCAAGCCGTCGGCTTGGAGCCCAATCAAAGGCACGCTGATTGTTCTTTTTTTTGGAGGCTTTGGGTACTGGGGTTATGCCGATCTAAAGATGCCCCTTTGGCCGACGATACTCATTCTCATTGCAACACTAATCATATTGATGTTTGTCGTTAATGAATGGCGAATGTTTTTTAAAGATAAGTTTCTTATTGGCTTTTATGGAACAAAACTTGTGCTTCCTTTGAATCACAGTATAAAAAATGCACATCCTGATCTCGACCTTTTTCTGGTGCTTGATCCAAAAGTCATAAAAAAAATCCAAGTCAGACGAGTTTCCATGCGCTACCCCACCATAACCCCCGGGGCTCCGAGGGTAACGAATCGCTTTCGAAGTGAAACTTATCTTCGTATTGAATTAGCAGAGCCTTTGGAGGACAGCTTTTATTCAACTTTGACAAAAATCATTCGGCAAGAAGGATTTCAAGGCTCTCCCATATATCCAAGCTGTCGCAATGATCTAGATTATTTGATTAGCGAGCACGACTCAAAAATCAAGGCGATTCGCCGGCACTTAAAAGAGCGATTAGGGGCCGTATACGAGCCGTCAACAGACTCTTTACGTTTGCATCTTTATGACGACAGGCATGACCCTCTTTCAAAAGATAAGATATTGAAAACAGCACATAGGCTGTATTGTCATGGTGATATGGTTTACCACATGCTGATTGTTCAGAGAAACTACTTGTCAAAAGAAGAAGTGAGGCAGTTCCATGACCAGCTTCAAGAAGTCGATTTGTTTGGGTTCTCTTTTTTGAATTAAGTCGTGCGCCTCAAACCATAAAAAGCATGAGGTGATTTAAATAGGCCTGGATTTGTGCTACCGGCCAAAAAAAAGCCCCAAATTGCTAACGCAATTCGGGGTTTCTTTTTGCTAATTTCCTTAATAGTTTTCGAGCCTTAGGGCGAGAAGACAAAAAAAGCCGGAGGCTAAGTTAATGAGCCACCGGCGAATTGAGCATTGGTTGCGGGAAGCGGATTTGAACCACTGACCTTCGGGTTATGAGCCCGACGAGCTACCAGACTGCTCCATCCCGCATTTGAGGTGTTAGGCCGCCCAAACACGCCTGTCAACCCGCGAAATTCCATAATTCGCAATCCATACAGTTGTATGGTATGCTGGGAGCATGATTGCTCACTTTGATATGGATTGTTTTTACGCAGCTGTTGAAATGAGGGACAAACCTTACCTCAGAGGAAAGCCGATTGCTGTCGGGGGGAAGAGTCAGCGCGGTATTCTTACCACATGCAACTACGAAGCGAGGAAGTTCGGTGTGAGATCGGCGATGCCAGTTGGTATGGCCAAGAAGCTGTGCCCAGATCTTGTTTGTTTGGGAATGCGCTTTGATGTTTATCGTGAGGAATCTCGAAAGATTCAGTCTCTCATTAAGGAGTCTCATTCCCAGGTCATGATGACTTCGGTGGATGAGGGCTATCTTGAGCTGAGTTACAATCCACAGGTTGCCTTGGAGGAGGCGCGCAAGTTAAAAGCCTTGATCTTGCACAAGACCGGTCTTGTGGTGTCGATTGGTATCGCCCCAAATAAGATGCTCGCAAAGATTGCGGGCGCGCTCAAGAAACCCGATGCCTTAAATCTTGTAACAGCGGAAGAGGCGGCCACGTTTATGGCAGAAATCCCTCTTGGAAAAATTCCAGGTGTGGGGCCAAAGGCTCAAGAAATTTTGGCAAAGCACCAACTTCATATTGGTCGAGATCTACAAAGGCTCTCTGGAGATGAGGCCTTCGAGCGCTTGGGAGATTGGGGATTGGAACTGCGTGAAAAAGTTTTCGGAGGCAATCTTTCTCCACAAAAACTTTTTCCTGAAAATTACGATGCCAGACCCCAGAGAAAGTCTGTGAGTTTGGAAAGAACTCTGGAATCAAATATTATGACTTATGACGAAATTGAGGCATTGATCCCAGGGTATTACGCTCAGCTTAAGGGGCGAGTGGGGCAGTATCGGGGAAAAAGGGGAAACACCGAGTCCTCAAAAGATTTGATTGCAAAAGCCTTCGTAAAATTGAAGTTCGATGACTTTTCTCAGACCACTTGTGAGAGAAGTTTTGATGTGCCGGGCGAAGATATGGTGGATCAAGAGTTTTTTAAAGAGCTCTTCTTCGAGGCCTTAGCAAGATCAACTCGCGCTGTGAGGCTAGTTGGTATGGGGATACGCTTCCATGATGAACCCATTTCTGGAGGCTCTGGCTCTAAAATCTCAGGACTAAGGTCCGGTAGGCGGGATCCAAGGCAATTGGATCTCTTTTCTGGAGCGAGGGGCGCTCTAGATTTAGACCCAGACTTAGACGTCAGACAGATGCACGGCGCAGCTTCTGGTCCTTACTGCGTAGCTTCTGTAGTTTACTGCGTAGCTTCCTAGTGAATTTTATCAATTTTGTGGAACGAAGGATCTCTGTGCATCTCGGCACGTCTGTGCTAGGATTGCAGCCATGAAAGTTTGGGGCCTAACAGGACAACTCGGTACCGGGAAATCAACTGCAACAGAGTATCTGGGAACTCTTGGATATCCGTCAGTGAACCTTGAAGATCTTTTTCGTAGATCCATCAATAAAGACACGGATGATGGTCGAGAGGGCTTCACAAGAATTTATAAAATTTTTGGAAATGAAGTTCTGAACTCCCTGGGGCAGCTTGACCCTAGAAAGCTTGGCCAGAAGCTCATGCTGAATCCAGAAGATAGAAAACGTATTGAGGAAGCTATCGACCCTCTCGTAAACGATCTTGTTGAAAAAAAGCGAATCGAATGGAAAGAGCAGGGCGTAGAGCTGGGCTTTGTTGAGGGGGCGCGAGTCTTTGAGTCTGGCATGGACAAAAATCTTCGTGGAGTCGTTGCTATAGAGGCTGACTTCAATAAGCGAGTAAAGCGAATCGCAAAGCGTGATCACATGGGTGAGAATGAAGTGAAAATGATGTTTCAGATGCAGGACAATGCTGTCATTTCCAGGCTTTCCAAGGTCAAATGGAAAAATGACGGAAGCATTCCCGCACTTAAGAAGCAGATTGATGCTTTCGTTGATGAGCAGTTAGCTGCTGAATAAAGGCTTCAGACTTTACGTCAGTTAAAGAGCTCGCCAATTTTAAAAGCTCCATCCAAAATCCAGTAATAGATCCAGAGCCGCGGAATCCTGAGCATTGTGGGAAGGATCATGCGCTTGAAGGGCATGTTAAACATACCCGCAGTCCAGGTGGTGACCGAGTAGGGAAACGGTGTTAACGCTCCGATAGCTACAGCTATGGGGCCGAAGCGTTTCATCATCTTTTCTGCGCTTTCTAATTTCGGACCAAAGATTCGCCTAGGAAGGCTGGTGTCGTGGAGCTTGTGTCCTAAATACCAACCTGTAAATCCCGCCAATACAGATACGACACCGAGCCACGTGATGAGCCAACCAGCGTTCTCAGATAGTCCGGATCTTTGAATGATAACGAGAGCAACGTCCGGGGGAATGGGGGTGATAATAGAATCACCTAGGTAGACGAGAAGGGTGAGTCCCGGAATTCCCATGGCATCGTAAACCTGACGACCAAGTGCTTTCAGTTGTGGGTCGAGCCAAATACCGGCCGCGACCAACACTGCCGCAAGCAATAAGATACTGATGATAGCGCCCTTAATGTGGGATCTTATTTCTGGATCTTCAAATGAGGACTTCGGTTCTTGATTCATTGAGCTTAGTCGCTATCCCTGGTTGGTGCTCTGGTCGAGCTTTTGGGTGGGAGATTTTTTATTGTAAAAGGTTGGGATAATACTGCTAACAACCGTGTAGATGACTAGCCCCGAAATGATATAGGGAGAAACCTGGAAGTCTTGTTTTAAGACTGAGGCGATGACGAGGCCAAAGATCAAGGTCGGGAGAAGATTCATGGCAATCGGCCAGCGATCTTCCCAAAAGTCTTTGATGAAAAAGTGCATTGTCGAAAAAACTGAGAGTATTCGAACTGGAATGCAAATTCCTAAAAAAAGAAGTCCCATCAATAAGCCATCTTGAGTGAAAAGGTCATTCGAGAAGCCGAGCCCGGCTTTGTAGAAGTAAAACGGGATAAAAACTGTGAAGAAGCTAGCTAGAGATTGAAGGGTATTGGTTGAATTGTCGTTCTCCATGAAGTGCTTGAATCGGCCAGCTGTCATTCCGACTATGAAGGCACCCACAAGGTAGTAGGCCCCAATTTTCATGGTTATCACTCCACAGACCAGCGCAATCAATACCAGGAATGCGACTTCCGAATCCGGGGCATAAGGTGCAATTCGTTTGAGGAAAAAACGGAAAATGGTTGGTAAAAGTAGGATCATGGCAAGAATCACTGCCGTTGAAGACAATAGTTGCTCCCACGTCTGAGATTGAAGAGCTAGAAATAGTAAGAAGATAGCCACAATTTCTTTCGAGATAGCTTTGGTCCTGATCCAATATTCTTCTTGTTCTTTGAAGTTGCTAGCTTTGAGGGAATTTAGAATGAAGCCCGTTGAGGGAGTCATGAGTCCTAGCGCTAAAATCAAAGAAGGTCGAAAGCCTAAATCCAGAAAATGGCCACACAAAAACGTGGTTATAAAGATTACGCCAACCGCCTTGAGGAGGTTCTTGGAGATAGCGGACGAATTTTTCTGGAGGTCTTGAATGTCAACTTCCATACCTGCAAATAAGAAGAGAGATGTGATTCCTAATCTTGATAACATGAGTAGTAGCTGATCGTCTTGAAACCATCCGGTTCCGAGGCTGGTTATGATTCCTAGGGCTAGTGCGGTGAGGCCAACGGGGATCCTGTAACGAAGAAGCACCTTGGGGACAATTAGGACTACGGAGAAGAGCAGAAGATATCGAAACTCTTCGGTATTGAGAATGGCTAGTATCGCTTCCACTGTTTTCCCTCTGATGCTTGCAAACGAGCATTAAAGCCGTGCTCTATAGCTTTTGCAACGCCGATTCAGAGAAATGATCACGACGTCATGCCGGAGCAGCTATAACGCCATCAAGCCAGGGACGTTTTTCACTCTAATGTAGATATCCACAACGTCGTTTGGAGACTCGCATTGGATCTGGAAGCTAACAGAGGTGAATTTTCCCTTTCCCGAAAAGCGTGTGGTTAGTTCAACGTTGGGAAGAAGGTTTGAAATCATATCAATTTGCTCACTGGGGACAATGAATTTGAAATCGTAGGGGCCCGGCCACTCATGCTCTTCTTCTAGAAGCTTTTTAAAGGCTTTCTGGCGGGCTTCATCCATAGTCTACTAGGTTAAATCTATGCTGCGCGAAGCATCAAGCTAAAATATTAAATTTATTGAAATTTAATATGTAAGACTTTTGTAAGTGGGGCTGTGAGAGCTACTTTCCTGGAGAGAAACTTGCGATAATAGGGGTATGGAATTTTTGATAAAACCATTTCTTAACCCTGCTGTAAAACAACACATTAAAGACAAGGGCTTGAAGCTCGATAAGGCCAACACTTTTTTTGTAAGCCTGTTTGGAATTGTCGGATTTTTAGTAACTCCGATTGTTCTGACGTTAACGAACACGTGGTCCTGGGGACCGTGGATTGCAGCTTTTGTTCTCTACTGGGTTTCTGGGATTGGCATCACTATGGGCTATCACCGATATTTTTCCCATCGAACCTTCGATGCAAAGCGATGGGTTGAAGTCGCGATGGTTCTCGCGGGCTCTATGGCCCTTCAAAACTCCGTACTCAAATGGTCATCGGATCATCGGATCCATCATGGCTTCGTCGACACAGACAAGGACCCCTACAATGCAAAACTTGGATTTTTGTGGTCTCATATACTTTGGATTTTCTATGCTGATGATAAAGAGCAAGGTGGCGCACATTTTTCAGGAGACGACAGCGCGGAGTCTCTCATGGAACAGTTTCCAAACTGTCGAGATTTGATCAAGGATCCTCTCATCCGCTTTCAACATGCTTATGCCTTACCGCTCGGAGCTTTTTTGTGTTTTGCGACTCCTGCAGCCATCGCACTCATGACCGGTGGATCAGTTTTGGCCTATGTCCTGGTCGCCGGTTTTACGAGACTGGCTTTCGTCCATCATTGCACATATTTTATCAATTCCATTTGTCACATTTGGGGTGATCAACCACATTCCGAGAAGCACACTGCTGTCGACAATCCTTGGTTCGCATTTGTTTCTTATGGTGAAGGCTTCCACAATTACCATCACACCTATCCCAATGATTACAGAAATGGCATCAAAGCTTATCACTTTGACCCCACAAAGTGGGCGATAAGAAGCCTTTCCTACTTTGGTCAAACTTATAATCTTCGTCGAGCTAAGATTCGTCCGAAGCAATCGCGAGGCGCCGAGCCTACGGTTCCTTCGGTCGGAGATGTAGCAGAAGCCTAATTCTGCTCTAGCACTAAAACCCTACGATGGCCTGATAGAGGTAAAGTAGGGAAAAAAGTACTAAGAAACTCAAACCAAGTTTAGCCAGGCCTCTATAAAGAGTGCCTGGTTTTTTGTTTTCTGGGAAGTCTCCACTAAATACTAACTTATAATTAAGGTAGGCAAAGAAGGGAGCTGCGAGAAAGGCGATCGTTGTTGCTAGGTCTACCAGGGTTTTAAGTTGATCAACCAACAAGAAGATCACGATGAGAGCTAAAGCGCCAAAGGTGCTTAGCCACCTTAGTTTGGACTTGAATTCAAAAGGATGTTTAGCATGATCACCACTTTTCAAAAGGTGAAAGCACGCATGAAGCGAACGTGGATACGCATCAAACAATGTCAGGCTGGTAGAAAACATGGTGGCCATTGCTGCGGCGGCGACCACCGGCCGAAAGGCCGGACCTAAACCGTGCGTGCACATCTCCAAAAGCTGCTTCGCGAATCCCGCAGAAGATGCTGAAAAGTTAGCTCCTTTGCCAAACATAAGTGTCGCCCCAAGTCCTAGGAAGACGATCGCCATCACAATGGTAAGCAAATATCCAAAATTAAAATCAATCTTTCCCTCTTCAATAGTCATGGCGTGGTCGCTAGATTCCGTTTTTGATTGGATCCAAAGCGATTGCCACACACTGATCTCTATGGGGGCAGGCATCCAACCCATCAGCGCTATAAGAAAGGCAAGGTTTGCAAGGCTTAATCCATTTACTTCCGGGACGGTTGTTGGTGGCACATACGTATAGAGAGCATAGATAAATGCTGTCCCGACGCAAAGAACAAGGGTGGCCATCATGACTTTCATAAGCCTATCAAGTAGTGGATACTTTCCGATCGCAATGAGTAAGAAACAAAGAACTAGGATCCCTGCTGAAATGAGATCCGCAGATATCTTTCCCGGCAATAGATCCTGTGCGAGTAGGGCAGTCACCAGTGTCACTGCCGCAATGGCTACGATAGCACTGATGATATTGAGTATGAAAAATAGACTCAAAAACAGCTTCGACTGTTTCATGTGCGAGTAGCCCTGTAGCAAGTTCTTCCCTGTGACTGTCGCATAGCGATGGCCAATTTCAAAGAAAGGGTATTTTAAAACATTTGTGAGAATCACAACAAGTAGCAGATCCCAGCCGAAATTAGCCCCAGCTCTAGCCGATTGTACTAGGTGAGAGACGCCAATGGCAGCTCCGGCCATCATGAGTCCTGGACCAAGGCACTTCAATAGTGTCACAAAATTCATGGTTCAAATCTTCCCCTGATTTTGAGGGTGAATCAAGGCCACCGGCTGAATCCGGAAGTTTCAAGGGCTGACGTAGAATCCGCTACCCAATTATGGTTTATGCTGATAGCTTTTTGCTATGGAACTTTCCCAATGGATCACACGTTTCGCCAACGAGTTTTGGTATCTATTTAATGAAATGGCTCTTTATCTCATCATCGGATTTTTTTTCGCCGGAGTTCTACATTTTTATTTTCCCAAAAAATGGATCATTAAAAGGATGGGGCGCTCTCGATTGATGTCGAACGTCTGGGCGTCGCTCTTCGGGATTCCGCTTCCGCTTTGTTCTTGCGGTGTCGTGCCAACCGGCATTGCTCTTCGCAAAAGTGGCGCCTCCAAGGGGTCAACAGTCTCATTTCTAACGGCGACCCCTCAGACAGGTGTTGATAGCATTTTGGTCACTTATAGCTTTTTTGGTTGGACGCTTTCCATTTTTAAAGTTTTTGCAGCTTTGGTTTCTGGAGTTGTTGGTGGCGTTTTGGTGGATCTATTTGATGGAGAATCAAATAGAAAGCCTAGCGGCTTGCAGAATGAAAAAGAGTTAGAAAAACAGGTTCAGCAAGAAGGTCTTCGAGAGAAAAGCTGGAAGGCCTTTGTGGAATATGTCTTTAGGGATCAGCCGTTATCTTTGCGCAAATGGCTGCTCATTGGACTGGTTCTTGCGACGCTCATTTCGATGCTGATTCCGAAGGATTTGGCTCAGAGTCTTAATCTTAACGACAACCTTTTCTTATCGTATTTTATTTTTCTGGCCTTAGGAATTCCCATGTATATCTGTTCTACGGGGAGTGTGCCCATGGCAGCGGCTTTGCTAGCGAAGGGATTTCCTGCGGGTGGTGTTTTTGTGTTTTTGATGGCGGGTCCTGCAACGAACGCTGCAAGTATTGCGTTGTTGTATAAGACTCTAGGTAAGAAAAGTTTGTGGATCTACGTGGGAAGCATTGTCTTTTGTTCTTTGTTTTTTGGTTGGGCCTTTGATACGTTTTTCCCTGGGATATCGACAACCTTACAGGAACGGCTATCCAATCAGTCACATCATCATGATCATGGAACATCGATGATGGCCTATCTGCAATATACGGCTTCTGGCGCGATGCTGTTGTTTCTGAGTCAGGATTATTTACGCAAAGGACTTCAGTTGTTTCAAGGCAACTCAGACAATCTGCAAAGTATATCTATCGAAGTCGAGGGAATGACTTGCGGTAAATGTTTGGTGCGGGCTCAAGGAGCTTTGCAGGAGTCTGATGGAGTTGAAAGAGTAGATCTTAGCTTGAATGGGCAAGGCACTGTGCAATTTCAAAGAGCAATGCCGGCAAAAGAACTAAAAGAAAAACAAGCCTTGGCCTTAGAAAAAGTCAAAGCTGCCGGTTATAAATTGATTTTTAAAAGCTAACCCGAGAACAAAGTATAAAACTATCTGCAATTCATTTCGCGCTGACGAATCTTTTGTAGCAGACTCGGTGAGGCGCCTAAACGAGAGTCCCTGTAGAGACGATCGAATTCTTCTGAGAATTGTCCCGCAACGTTTGAATCATCAATCACAAGTAGGGTTTCATCGTTGGTATGGTTTGCCGCCGGAGACCAGTTGTGTGATCCAAAAATTGTATAGCGATCATCGACTACGGCAAACTTATGGTGGAGGAAGTCACCCTTTGGTAGGTTTGGGCTCCCCACAGATTGAATTGGCCGCGACCAGGGGTTGTTCCCCTGATCTACCGTGCAGTTGGCGCTAAGCAGCGAAAGGCCTAACATGTCGAGGGCTTCGCTGTACCATTGGAAAATGAATGTGTTTTCAACGAGCACGCGGATCATAGTGCGTGTCGTGTTGTGCATTTGCTGCAAAGCATCTGCAATGGCTTGATCGGAGAATACAAACAACGCCATTCTCACGTCTTCCTTCGCCTGGCGCAAAGTTTTGGCTATGAGGCCATTGGTGCTGGCATCATAGCCATAGTGTTTTGAAGTTGGTGCAAACTGAATCGTGACCGAGCTGTTACCGTAGCGAGAGCTTCTCGTAAGATTTACCTTTTGAGCTCCACGAAATGGCTTTTTCATCCCGTATCGAGCGAATCCATGGTCGCCCCACATGATGTTGAATTCGGTTTGGAATTTGCGGACGAGATTTCTGTTGTTAAAGATGATTAAGGCGTTCGCGTTGCCTCTAGATTCAGGCACGGAATAGTCTCCATGCACATCACTCATGGTGAAGTTGGCAGAAGTTACGAGAACCCTAGCTGAGTCTATAATCATGAACTTGTGGTGCATGAGTCCGCTTCCTGAGGATCCATCGAAGCTATCATCATGGACCGGGACTCCACTACGATTTAAGATAGCGATCGCATCTCGTTGCGAGACCTCGTAATTGCTCAGCTCACCGTCGCCATTCATGTCGACGAAATTATAATATTCGCGATTGCGGCTTGTGGAGTGATCGCCTCCATCAACGTCGCCTCGGCTTAAGTCTGAAATGGCAAAATTGTATTGGTTTTCGAGTATGATACGAACTCTCAGACCGTCTTGTTGTCTTCTGCGAGCTATGGCTTTTGCAATGTAGGGAAGGCGTAGTTCTTGAACGGCAAGATCAATCGAGTAACGAGCGTTTTCAATCTCCCGAAGAATGCTGCGTTCAAAGTCGTCACCTTTTCTATAGATGCCGCGATAAGGGTCAGTGTAGTTGTGAGCTTCGCTGGAATTGAAGTACGGGCCTTCGAAGTCGGAACGAGCTGTTTCTATTTGAGCTTCGGCTTGGGCATTAGGAGATGTGAGTAGGGCGAGGGTAAAGACAAAACCAAAGCCTGCTAAAGCCAAATTTTTAGGTATGTTGCTTTGAATCTTCGTTTGATTTTTCGGCCAAAAGTTTACTGCGCCAAATTTCCCTACAAATTTCCCTACAATAGATAAACGTTTCAAGCGTTCCCCCGTTCTATACACTCTTCAACTCCCCCGAGTTGGGAATCTTATAAGGGGAGCTTGTGTATCGAACAAGGGATAAAATCTATAAAGACCTTTACATTGAAAATGTTATTAAAAACAGTTACTTATAATTGATAATTCGCGTGATAAATTCGGAAAGATCTCGATTGACGAGTCTAAGCCACAGATATAGGAATGGCTCCTTATTTATGGCTATTACTAGACAACTTTGGATCCTACTTTTTGTGCTCGTTGTATTGAGTGTATTGCAGGCTACGGCCGCTCTTCACGCCTTAAGTTAAGTGCAGCGGCCGCTAATAGCTTGCCTGAAAATCTTTCGGTTTTAGGCGGCTTCTTTGTCCTTCTGATTCGATGAATCTTCAGACCGTTTAAATCTTTGACTCGCTTCAATCACATTTGAATCATCTGACTCCTCATCAGACACGGACTCTCTAATCTTGTTAATGAGGTCTTGGTTGATTCTGGCAAAATAAGCCTCTTCTTGGCTGTATCCGGATTTCGATCGATCGTTGTATAGTTTCTTCACTGGTTTTCTCCTCGTACGTTCTTTTTGTGATTGGAAGTATTTTTATATAGTAGCAATTTGCTGCATTGCGTAAAGTTAAGTTTTCGTCAGAAAGCATTTATTAAGATTTGGTTGAGGAATGCCGAAGCGTACTGAGGAGAAGGTTCCAAAATGCCAATACACGGAAGAATTGTACAAATATTGATCAGCTTCAAGCGACACAAAAATCAGATCTTAGGTCTGCTTTGTGCATTCACATTTGTGGCCTGTTCAACAAGTGTACAAATTACAAGCAATCCTAGTGGAGCTGAGGTTTGGGTGAAGCCGCTTGGTTCTGGTGCTAAAAAGAATTTGGGGCAAACTCCTATGACCTTCAACCCCGCTGATTTGGACGGCGTACCTACGAGTTCTGGTCCCTTGACGATTGAAATGAAGAAAGATGGCTATAAGCCTGTGGATCTTATTGTAACTGATATTGGTTCAGGCAAGATCGAAATTCATAAAGACCTCGAAGCCGGTCCGGGTTTTGATAATCCTTCCAAGCTCAATGCCCATCTTGAAAGAATGTTTGCAGCTCAGCAGTTCATTCAAATGAAAAGATATGACGATGCTGAAAAGCTTTTAACAACTGTTCGAGAAGCTGTTCCAACGATCGCTATTGTCCACGAACTATTGGGTGGTATCTATTTTATTAAAGGTGAAAAAGTTAAGGCTTTGGATGCGTTTCAAAGAGCTTTGGCTCTCAACCCAACAAGTGTTGATGCCGTCAACATGGCGAATGAACTATCTGCACAAGTACCTTCAGCAAGTCCTGAAGTTAGCGACCCCTTGTTAAGTGAGGAAGAATCACAATGATAAAAAAATTGAAACATCCAATGAGAACCTATTTTTTTCTTTTGTTAACTATATTTCCTTTTTTGTCTGTTGCAGGACAGGATTCCATCGAATGGCAAAGATTGAATCTTGAAAGCGAAATTGAGGGACGTTTGCATAAGGCGTTGAAGCCTGTTCTTAACGAAGGGCAATATGTTCTCAGTGTAAACATTGCAGTTAATGAAGAAGCCGTATCGGCCTCGAAAGATACCAACTCAGACCTGCTAGCCAAATCAGACCTTCCATTGTCAAAGTTGGGATTTTGGACTCCGCTTCTTAAGGATATGGCTGAAGGTGGAGAAGCGAAGGTCAATATTTTTTCAAGAATTGCACAAGTCGATGTGAAAGTGATCTTGGACTCAAAGGTGGCCGAGTCTAAAAGACAAATAGTGGACGAAATTGTAAGCCGCGGCGTTCAGGGTTTTGTGAGCACACGGCCCGTTGTTGAGATAGCTGAAGGTGACCTAACAGCTCCGGCCAAAGAAGTTGCTCGGGGGTTCTCGGATTGGATTTTGGAGTTTAAGAATGGCATCAGCTTGCTATTAGCCGTGTTTTTGGGAGTGTTGCTCTTGTCTGGCTTGGGCATTGTTGTTGCGAAGGATTTTACGGCTGTATTTAGGCGTGGAATTGAAAGTGTTGATTCCTACATCAGCTTTAAAAAAGAAAATCATACGGCTGTTGATACTTCCTTCGGTGGAGGTGCGTTTGCTGACGATGAAGGAACAAAAGTCAAAACAACTGTTGGCCCTGTAGCTGGCGGTGCTGGCACTATGGTCATGGGAGGCATTCCGATGGTTGAAGCTGGGACTCAAGATGTTGATGGCTTCGAAAAATTTACGGAGCTCTATAAAAAGGCCCCTGACGTAGCTCAAAGTCTCGTAAAGAAATGGATCAATGCGAGAGGAAATGATGACGCCAAGGCTCTTGTTGTCCTCGGACAAAGAGCCTCTATAGAAGAGCTCAATATTCTCTTTGGAAATTTAAGCGTGGAAATGAAGCGTACTTGTAAGCGATTGATCTCTATTCCTTTTGGGGCCGAAGCTCTTAAGGAGGGATTGGACTATATGAGGGCTCAGGTGACTGAGGTCTATGTTAGTGCAAGGCCATCTATGCCGGAGTCGACCTTAAGCTTGATTGACTCTCTTACGGATAAAGAATTTCTTGCCATCGCGAATCAAGATTTCAATATGGCAGCTATGATTCTATCGGCGTCTTCTACGGCTAAAGTCTCCGGCTTGATGAACTCTATTCCAAACGAAGTTTTTGCAAACGTTTCGAATAAAACGGCCGAAATTTTTGAAAAAAATATTGCTTCAGAAGCTTCAAATATTGAATCCACGATTCAAGACACCCGTTCAAGACAAGTCAAGAGATCTGTTTTTCTAGAAAAATCAGTAGAGCTGATTCCATCCGCAAGTCCTGAAAAAGAATTGATTCTTTATAGAATGCTCCTTCAAGCTGGTGATGTGGATCTTGTAAAAGAAACTGCTCTTAAGACTCTACCAAGTTCAATGGTCACCTTCTTGCCATCTGAGATCATTCAAAGGGTGCTAACGAGAATGTTGCCGTCAGATAGAGCTGAGCTCATTGCGTCTCAGCCTAGTGATCGATCAGAGTTTCTTTTGTCTTGCCTGGGTTCAAGTGGGGATAAACTGAGGGATTTGGTTGATGGCGAAGTTGATGATGTAAGACTTGATAGTGCAAGATTGAGTGCGCTACAGGAAGACGCAGAATCTATGTGGTTCAACATCGTAAACACCTTGCGTACTTTCCAAAGACAAAATCCTAGTTTTGCGCGATCACTTAAACCTGTGGTGAATAGATGGCTTTCTAGCCTCACGGGCGGATCAGGAAGCTACGGTGACCTTGACAATGTCGCATAGGCTCCTAGGCACTTGTGCCATTCTTTTATGCGCGTTGATTTCTACTCAGGCTCGTGCTGTGGGCCCTGTATTGGTTCAGGTTCGGTCCGGTATGCTGCTGGGGTCGCTTAGCGCTGGAGAGACTACGGGTAGTATTAGTACTCTGCCTTATTTAGATGTTGAATGTAACATTATGACTTCTTCGCAAAATGGTTACTCGCTTAGAGCAGTGCTGGCTCCTGATCTGGAGGAGCTCGATCTCAATTATGCCTATGCCGGGGTGGGGCAACGTTACTATCTTGGAGGCCCTGGAGTGTTTATATCGAGAACAGAAGAAGGTGCATCCGTTTCAGTTCGTCCGGGTATCAATTATTTTGTTGGCTGGGATTTTGGGATGAGTCATTCGATTCTGAGCCGAGTTGGGTCACTTGCTGCCGCGAGTACGGCCTTTGACTTCGGGTTAACGGCGGGAGCTAACTGGTATGTGTCTGATGGGGTGGCGATTCAATTCGGTGCTTCTACTTCGTATGCACTCGGGTTTACGACGCTCGCCGCTTCAGGAATCGTGATCAAGTCGTTTATTGGTATTTCTTTTTAATGTGAATCACAATCCGCCTATTTTCGGCTTGATTCTCGGGGATGGCCTCGCCTTGCTGGTTTCTGTTGGGCAAAACGGGATTTGTGTCTGCAAGGCCTAGGGCTCTCAGGTGGTCTCTCTCAACACCCGCCTGCTCAAAAATCCTTACGACCGTTCCAGCTCGAAGAGACGATAACTCCCAGTTTGATGGAATGGTTTGAGTTTGAATGGGAACATCGTCCGTGTGTCCCTCTACTAGAATGAGCATACTTTTTGCTTTAACTTTTAGAATGGTCGCGATCTCATCGATGAGATTTCTAGCTCTAGGATTAAGGGCCGTGGATGCGGAGTCAAAGAATAAGGTTCCTCTAGAAACAATTTTAACTCCATCTAGTGAGTCGAAAACATCGACCTGCCCTTCAAGTTCAATGTCTTTGATTTTCTTTTGGATGTCTTGAGCCACTTCTTTGAATTCTGTGG
>Ga0100403_1001055_pt1 | contig 26039 bp, 21 predicted proteins | sample CryGeymet201501t_FD_83663 | JGI IMG/M metagenome (GOLD analysis project Ga0100403, IMG submission 83663) | Groundwater microbial communities from Crystal Geyser aquifers in Utah, USA - Crystal Geyser metaG 2015-01t | ecosystem: Environmental > Aquatic > Deep subsurface > Groundwater | place... | reverse complement strand
TTTAAACCCAGAAAGAAGCTATCAAATCAAGGAATCAGCGTTTAGAATAGGTCCTACATTTTCATTCTGATGGAGTAAAAATGAAAGACCGTGTTAAAGAACTTGAGCTTTTAATCAAAAAGCACAAATCCCTTTATTATCAAGGAACACCAGAAATCAGCGATGCTGATTTTGATAAACTTGAATTAGAGCTTAAAAAGAAAGACCCTAACAATTCAGTACTCAGTTTAATTGGAACTGAAGTTAAGTCCACGAACAAAATTTCCCACAAAACAAAGATGCTAAGTTTAGATAAAGTCTATGAATTGGCCGAACTAGAAAAGTGGGTTGAAAAAAATGCAGTGGTCAGTACTTATAAGATCGATGGGATTAGTTGTTCATTGGTTTATGAAAAGGGAAAACTTGTTATAGCAAAGACCAGAGGAGATGGATCCGAAGGTGAAAATATAACTTCGAAAGTTATGTGGATCGATGAAATTCCCAAGAATCTAGAAAATAATAAAATTGACTGTGAAATTCGCGGAGAATTGTATTGCTCTGAAAAAAGTTTTGTTTCACTTGCAGAGAAAATGATAGAAATGAAACTTGACCGGCCATCAAGTCAGCGCAACATCGTTGCGGGATTAATGGGAAGAAAAGATCATGTTGAATTATCGAGTTACTTAAACTTTAAGGCCTTTGATGTTTTGTCAGAGGATAAAATATTTAAAGAGGAAATTGATAAAAGTCATTTTCTTAAAAAAATGCACTTCGATACACCCCCAATAGAGCTTCATAAAAATTTCAAAAGTCTTGAAGAGTCTATCCACGAAGCTCAAGAATTTATGAGTGAAGGTGATTATCAAATTGACGGGTTGGTCATCACAATAAATGACATTTCACTGCAGAATGAACTTGGTGAAACTGCTCATCATCCAAGATACAAAATGGCATTCAAATTTCCGGGTGAATCAAAAGAAACAAAGATCGAAGATATAGAATGGAGTGTTTCACGCAATGGTATTTTAACTCCGGTTGCTTTAGTGAGCCCTATTGAGCTTAGTGGAGCCGTTGTTTCAAGGGTAACGCTTCACAATTATGGAATGGTAAAAATCAATAACCTCAAAAAGGGAGATTTAATAGAAATTATTCGTTCCGGTGAGGTCATTCCTAAATTTCTTAGTGTTAAAAAAGAAGCAAAGGGAGAATTTGAAAAACCGCTTCACTGTCCCTCTTGTGATGGACCCATTTCAGAAGTAGACATAAGGTTAATTTGTGAAAATGAAAAATGCCCTGTGCGAGTACGAGAGAGTATAAATAATTTTGTCAAAAAAATCGGAATTGAAGACTTGAGCGAGAAGCGTTTAGATGAAATGATTAAAAAGGGGCTGGTAGCAACCATTCCTGATCTGTATAGACTTGATCCTGAAAAATTACTGACCCTAGATAAGACCAAGGATAAGCTCGCCAACAAGATCTATGAAAATATTAACAAATCGAAAAATGTAGAGCTTATTGTTTTCTTGTCATCACTTGGTATCCAAGGTGGTGCTTATAACAAATGTGAAAAAGTGGTCCATGCTGGATATGAAACACTTGAAAAAGTAATGACAATCACCATTGAACAGTTGATAGATATTGATGGCTTTGCAGAAAAGTCTGCTACCGATTTTTTTCAATCATTAATTGATAAAAGTGACATGATCCAAGAATTGATTGAGCTTGGATTGACTATCAAAAGTGAAGAAAAATTTGAATCCAAAGTTACGGGAGTTAAAATTTGTATAACAGGGTCACTTTCGGAAAAGAGAAGTGTTATTGAGGATCGGATCAGAAAGAATGGAGGCATTGTAGTGAGTAGTGTTTCTAAGAATACCGATCTCCTCGTTACAAACGAGCAAACTTCAAGTAGTTCTAAATTTATTAAAGCAGGCGAATTGGGTATTAAGGTCATAACCGAAGACCAATTGCGGGAGTTGATGCAATCATGAGTTCAAAAGTTAAAAATGTCTTCGTCTGTGTAGAGTGTGGGTATAATACCAGTAAATGGTTAGGTCGTTGTCCCGATTGTCAAAATTGGAATAGCTTTGTTGAAGAAGCTCGAATCGTAAAAAAAGGAAGCTCACGCAGTGATGAGAAAGTTGTTGAAAAAAAGTTGCGAAAGCTTAATGAATTATCAGAAGTAAAAGAGAAGCGTGTTACTACAAATATCGGAGAACTTGATCGTGTTTTGGGTGGTGGACTTGTTCCTGGAAGCTTGACCTTGATTGGAGGCGAACCGGGAATCGGAAAATCAACATTGCTCCTTATGCTTTGTCATAAGGTGGCCCAAGCACTACCAAATAAGAAGATTATTTATGTGTCAGGAGAAGAGGCCGAAGCGCAAATTGCTAGTCGGGCAAAGCGCCTGGGAATCAGTGAGCCCAACATAGAAGTCGTAAATGAAACCAATTGGGAAAATGTAAAACAATTAATTAAAAATGAAGAGTCAGCGTTATTAATTATTGACTCTATTCAAACCATTTATAATCCGACACTTGATTCAGCTCCCGGGACAGTAACTCAAATTCGAGAAGTGACCTTTGAGCTTATGAATTTTATTAAAAACAGAGAAACCGCGTGTTTTATTGTTGGCCACATCACGAAAGAAGGAAACATTGCAGGTCCCAAAATCCTCGAACACATGGTTGATACCGTTGTGTATTTCGAAGGGGACCAAGGTGGAATGTATCGCATTTTGAGATCGATGAAAAATCGTTTTGGAGCCACGAGCGAGATTGGTCTCTTTGAGATGGTCAATAACGGCTTGGAAGAAGTAAAAAACCCTTCAAAATATTTTATCGATGACGAAATTGATAACAGAGTTGGGAGAAGTCTTACATGTATTCTTGAAGGCTCAAGGCCATTGTTTTTAGAGTTGCAGGCTTTGGTGGTTGAAAATAAATATGGAAATGGTCGTCGTGCAACTCAAGGAGTTGACACGAATAGAGTATCGATGCTTATTGCGGTAATTGAAAAGCATCTGGGCATGCCGATTGGCTTTAATGATATCTACGTGAACTTGGTTGGCGGGATGAAGATCAATAGTCGCGATTTAGATTTAAGTGTCATTGCTGCACTTATCAGCTCTTATAAGAATGTTAATGTTTCTCAGGAAATGGTCTTTGTTGGTGAGGTTGGATTGGCAGGAGAGGTTCGCAATGTACCGAAGCTCCTTGAGAGATATAATGAAATGACACATTTTAATTACAAGTATCTCATCACATCTCAAAAAGCAGTTTCGCAAATTAAAAAGAAAAGTGGAGTTCAAATCATTGGCATCAACAATATTGATGAAATACCTAGAATATTAGAGGTATAAGCGTTGTATTGTCTTCTTCCAGAGTTCACGCTTGCCTTGATAATATGATTGAGAACTGTGATCTAAGTTAAATTCTTTCTCGACTAAAAATAAATTTCGTAAATCATCAAAAGACTTAATCTTAGCTCCAATTGCGGCTGCAAGGCCGGCACCATAACTTGTGGTCTCGATGACATTTGGTCTTTGGATTTTTATTTTTGAAAAGTTCGCCTGCATTTGCATCAAAAGATTATTAACAACGGCTCCACCGTCTACGCGAATTTCGTCCTTGAGATGAGGAAAGTCAGTTTTGAAAGCATGAATGATATCGCTAATGGATTGGGTAATTCCCTCAAGGCAGGCCCTGGTTATGTGGCTTGTCTTTGTGTCTCGAGTGAGACCGACAATTGAAGCTGTTGCATCTGATAGCCAATAGGGCGAGCCAAGTCCAGTGAAGAAGGGATAAAAAATAATATTCTTCATTTCATCTAAGTCTGTAACTTGATTAGCTATCGCCTCTGTTTCTGAAGCTGACTTAATTAATTTGAGATTGTCACGAAGCCACTGAACGGCCGCACCTGCAATATAGCACGAACCTTCAAGAGCATATGTGGCTTTACCGTCATTTGAAAAGGCGACGGTTGTGAGTAGACCATTTTTTGAATAAGTTTTCTTATCTCCAGTGTTAAGCAAGATAAAAGCACCAGTTCCATAGGTGCATTTCATCTCGCCAGCGCTAAAACAAGTTTGTCCAAACAGGGCCGCTTGCTGATCTCCTAATATTCCAGTAATGGGAATACCATCGGGAAGAAAGCTCAAACCTTTTGTCGTTCCAAAATGAGTAAACGAATCCTTAATTTGTGGAAGCATTTTTCTTTCGACACCAAATATATCGAGAAGCTCATCATCCCAATTTAAAGTATCTAGATTCATGAGAAGTGTGCGAGAGGCATTGCTTGAGTCAGTTGCAAAAGAGACACCTGAGGTTAGCTTAAATAACAAAAAAGTATCAATCGTTCCAAAATGAATATCAGTGGGTATTTTATTTTGAGATCTAAATGAATTGAGAATCCAATTCATTTTTGTTCCAGAAAAATAAGGATCAATCGGAAGACCAGTTTTTAATTTTATACTGTCTGCACTTTTTGATTTTCTAAGTTCTTGGCAAAAGCTCTCCGTTCTACGATCCTGCCAAACGATAGCATGATGGAGTGGGTTGCCGTTGCCATCAAAGCAGCAAGTCGTTTCACGTTGATTAGTAATTCCAATAGCGTGAATTTTATTGGGATCAACATTATTTTTCTTGAGAACTTCTAGAACAGTGGCGCCGACTGAATTCCAAATATCATTGAGATCGTGTTCTACTAGGCCTGGTTTAGGAAGAATTTGTCTAAATTCTTTGTTTACCTTATCCACAAGTTTGAGTGACTTTGATTCAATAAGTGTGGCGGTTGTTCCTGTGGTACCCTGATCGATTGAAAGTATATACATAACAAAATCCTATAATGCGGTATTAGAAGTGGTTGGAGCTGCAATAATATTTACAAGTTGGGTCCAGCGAGAGGCGATTCCCGTTCGGAAGCCTTTAAACATAACAAAAGACATGAGAACAAGTATGAGCATGAGAAAGATAAACTCGATAAAAGTTTGACCTTCATTGCCATGGGGTGTTAAGATTCTCTTCTTCATTTATAAATTATACACTAAAGCTAAATGAAAATTAAATTTAACATTACAATCATTGTCTCAGTTATGGTGTTTTCACTATTCCTCTTGGTCCAAGTGTTAATGGATCAATCTAAACCTATGGCCCAAGTTTCAAAAATAGATGAGCAGAAGAATCTGCATATTTCCCAAACTCTCAAGGGCCTCGAAGTAAAAGATAATAAAAACAAGGTGATTAATTTTGACCAAATTAGTGGGAAACCGATCGTTTTAAACTTTTGGGCAAGCTGGTGTGTCCCTTGTTTGGAAGAAATTCCGACTTTGGTAGAATTTTCAAAATCAAGCTTCTCAAAAGATGTAGAAATAATCGCCATTAATGGAGATGAGAAAAGCGGACAGTCAAAGGCCGAGAAACTCATGTCTAAATACGGTATGGATTTTTCTGTTGTTTTTGATTTGGATGGTTCGCTATTTGAAAAATTTGGTATTTCTGGAATACCCGTTACGTTGATCATTAAAAATGGAAAAGTTGTTCAAACTTATAATGAAGCAGTCGATTTCATGTCGGGTGAATTCCAATCAAATATAAAAAAATTAAAAACTAACGAATAAAATAATCAAAATGATTAATGCCCCAGTCGTAGATGAGCTGGGCCAGAGAATTGCAATTAAAAACAGCAAGTCTCGATTTCATTCCAATCGTAATAGCACCTTGATCTCTTAAATTTAAAGAATGGGCAGGATTTAAAGTGATACTTGCAATGAGTTCAGCTGGATTCATTTTGTAGGTTGGGGCTGCCCAGCAGGCCAAGGAGAAAAGATTATCGAAGTGACAACTTCCTGGATTGTAATCAGTCGCTATCGCTACACGACAGCCGCCATCTAGAATCGCACGAGCACGAGCTTGGGGTTTGCCGAGGAAAAAACCAGTACCTGGTAAAAGGGTCGCTACAGTTTCAGAGTCTGCGAGGCTTGCAATCGAAGAATCAGAAATGGCCAAAAGGTGATCCGCTGAAAAACAATGGTTCTTGGCGGCAATTGAACCACCAGAATTGTCATTGAACTCATCAGCATGAATACGACGACCTAACTTAAATTTTTGCGATTCCTTAAAAAGGAGATCAACATCTTCATCTGTGAAATAATTTAGCTCGTGAAAAATATCAACAAAATCTGCGAGGTCCTGATCTTTAACGACTTTCATCAAAGGAATAACAACTGATTGCAGATATTCTTTTGAAGAACTAAAAGATTTTGGAACCGCATGAGCCGCCATATAAGTGGAAAGAATATTAGTATTTGGAGAAACTTTACTCTTAATCTTCTTTAATGTTTGCATCGCCATCAATTCGAGATCATGAGTAAGTCCGTAGCCAGACTTGATCTCAACAGAACCTACACCGTAAGAATTCATTCTTGCGATTCGGTTTAGCGCCAATTGGTAAAGTTGTTCTGGATTAGCCTCTGAAAAAGCTTTTTGACTACTTAAAATTCCGCCACCAGCTTTGGCAATTTCTTCATAGCTTGCCCCACTTAAGCGCATAAAGTATTCATTTGAGCGATCACCTGCAAAAAGCAAGTGAGTGTGACTATCCACAAATTCCGGAAGCACTATTTTTCCTGAGCAATATACCGTTTCATCAAACTTATGACTTTTTGGTAAGTCTGCGTCTAGGCCAACCCAAATAATTTTTCCGTCTTCAGTTATGAGAGAAGCATTCTCTAAAATGCTGAGATCTGAAGGTAGGAGGTTGCGCCCTTCTTTTTTGAGGGCATCAGTAAGAGTTACAATCTGTGAGAATTTTTTATAAAGAACTTTCATGATTGTGAGGGAAACTTTATGTTGGTTTTGTCCATCATAACTCGAGCTTCTTCATATCCGGCATCAACGTGACGAATAATTCCCATTCCTGGATCAGAATTTAAAACACGAGATAATCTTTGATCCATGTCTTCTGTTCCATCGCAAACGATAACCATTCCGGCATGTTGAGAATAACCAATTCCAACACCGCCACCGTGGTGAAAGCTTGTCCAAGAGGCACCATTCATAGTGTTGATAAGAATGTTTAATATCGGCCAATCACTAATGGCGTCAGATCCATCTTTCATCGCTTCAGTTTCTCTATTGGGAGACGCAACTGAACCACAGTCTAGATGATCGCGACCCACAACGATAGGTGCTTTAACCTTTCCTTCTCGAACGAGTTTGTTAAAGAGAAGTCCGGCTTTTTCGCGTTCGCCATACTTGAGCCAACAAATGCGTGATGGTAATCCTTGAAAGCTCACCATTTCTTGCGCCTTTAATAACCAATTTTTTAATTTCTTATTCTCTGGAAAGAGTTCCATGAGAGCGTTATCAGTGACGCGAATATCCTCTGGATCACCAGAGAGGGCCACCCAGCGAAAGGGGCCAGAGCCTTCGCAGAAAAGTGGTCGAATATAAGCTGGAACGAATCCAGGAAAATCGAAGGCGTGTTTTATCCCTGCGATTTTGGCCCCTTCTCTTAAGTTATTGCCGTAATCAAAAACATGGGAGCCCTTTTCAAGAAAACTCAACATGGCCTTAACGTGATCACCCATGGTCGAATAGCTTTTTTCAGTATAGAGAGATGGATTTGATTTCTTCAATTCCATGGCTTCACTCAAGCTCATTCCTCTTGGTACATATCCATTCAGTGGATCGTGTGCAGATGTTTGATCTGTCACGAGATCAGGCAAGATACCTTTCTTTAAAACGTATTCGAAAAAATCAGTGGCATTACCGACAACTCCAATTGAAATTGCCTTTGATTCTTTTTTTGCAGCAAGTGAGAACTCGATCGCCTGATCAAAGTTTTCAGCTAGGACATCGAGATATTTTGAATCTAATCTTTTTTGAATGCGTGAACCATCAACATCACAACCCAAGAATACACCATCGGCCATTTTAACCGCAAGAGGTTGTGCTCCACCCATGCCACCGAGTCCGGCGGAAAGAACGAGCTTTCCTTTTAACGTAGAGCCAGCTCCATAATGTTTTTCAGCAGCTGCCATAAATGTTTCATAAGTTCCCTGAAGAATTCCTTGAGAACCAATATAAATCCATGAACCTGCTGTCATTTGGCCGTACATAATGAGACCACGATCTTTCAAATTATTAAAATAATCCCAGTTCGCCCAATGAGGAACAATATTAGAGTTGGCAATGAGAACTCGAGGGCCGTGAGAGTGCGAAGGAATAATGGCAACAGGTTTCCCCGATTGAACGAGAAGTGTTTCATTATTTTCCAAATTCTGAAGGGACTTTACGATGTCTTCAAAAGCCTTAAAGTTTCTAGCAGCTTGACCATTTCCGCCATAGACAATCAGATTATCTCTGTCTTCGGCAACTTCTGGGTGAAGATTGTTGAGTAGACAACGAAGAGCAGCTTCTTGGTGCCAGCCTTTACAAGTAAGCTTGCTTCCTTTTGGTGGTAGAGGAATATGTTTTTTTGAACTCATTCTAATGCTCCAATTTTCTTTTCAACTAAGTCTAAAATTTCACTATTATCAATTAATTCTACAATTCTTTTTATATCCTTAGAAATAACACGATCGCGCTCCATCATTGTAATGTGATTGCGAACGAGCTTATGAACTTCATTTAAAACTGGACTTGAAGCACTTGGCTTTCTGAAATCTAAAGCTTGGCAAGCGCAAAGAAGTTCAATCGCCAGACAATTTTTGGTGTTTTCTAGAACAACTAAGAGTTTATTTCCAGAAGTTACACCCATAGAAACATGGTCTTCTTTATCTGTTGATGTCGGAATCGAATCAACCGAAGCAGGGTGACATAGATATTTATTTTCTGAAGTGAGAGCCGCAGCAGTCACGTGAGCAATCATAAAACCACTATTAAGACCTGGCTTCGTGACCAAAAAAGCAGGTAAATCAGAAAAGAGCGGATTGATAAGTTTTTCAATTCGCCGCTCGGATATGTTACACAATTCGGCCATGCCCATTGCTAAATAGTCCATGCCAAGAGCGAGCGCTTCTCCGTGAAAATTTCCTCCAGAGATAACATCATCTTCTTCAATAAAAAGGAGTGGATTATCCGTCACGGAATTGAGTTCAGTATTTAATACTTCAAGTGAGTGGCGAACAGTTTGTCTAATCGCTCCATGAACTTGAGGCATACAGCGAAGAGAGTAGGGATCTTGAACTTTTCGACAATCAGTATGTGAATTTAAAATTTGAGATTCTTCAAGGAGACGTAATAAATTATTAGCGACAGAAAGCTGTCCTGCGTGAGGCTTTAATTTATGAATACGAGAATCAAAAGCACGTGCGGTCCCAGCAACTCCATCAAGAGTCATGGCTCCAATGATGTCCGCCATCTTAATCAGCTTCAAAGATTGGTTCAAGGCCACGGAGTAGAGAGCGGCCATAACAGCAGTTCCGTTAATCAGTGCAAGTCCATCCTTGGGTCCTAAAACAGCCGGCTGAAGATCCAATTGCTTCAGAACATAGTCCGTCGGCAAAACTTTACCTTGGTAATTCACTTCGCCTTCGCCAATGAGAGATAGAGCAATATGTGAAAGAGGAGCAAGGTCACCAGAAGCACCAACTGATCCCTTTGAGGGAACGACAGGAATAATATCGTGATTGAGAAAATCAATAAGCAAATTTACAGCGTGAGGAGTGACTCCGGAATATCCCTGCAATAAACAGTTGGCACGGATAAGCATAATCGCTCTGGTTACTTGCTTTGAAAAAGGTTCACCAACACCGGTACAGTGAGAACGTATAAGATTGTATTGGAGCTCAGAGAGCTCTTCGTCTTTAATTCGAGTATCAGCCAGCGCACCAAAACCAGTGTTAATTCCGTAGACAGTCTTTCCCGATTTTACAATTGAAGACACATATTCATTTGATTGAATGAGTCTTGCTTGCGCTTGCTTTGATAAAGTTAACTTGTAAGCGGATTTTTGACTTGAGATGAGGTCAATCAACTCAAGGCTTAGATTATCGCCAGTTAGTTCAAATGTTTTCATTATGCTTCTCTCAATTTATTAATTGTTTCTCTGTATTGGTCGCTTGGTTGTTTAAAAATATGTGAACCAGCCACCATGTTATCAACTCCATATTTTAAACAAGACTTTGCTGTTTCATTATTAATTCCACCATCAACTTGAAGTTGAAAGCTTAACTTATGCCTTTGGCGAAGATCATTTAAAAAACCAATTTTTTCAGCACAGTCTGGCATAAATTTTTGGCCACCAAAACCAGGCTCAACAGTCATGACGAGGACCAAGTCAACAGCTGCTAAAAGTTCGAGACTTAATGCCGAGGCAGGCGTTTTGGGTTTGATAGAAATTCCAACTGAGGGGTAAATCGCTTTTGCTTTCTTAACCAGACCTAAGCAGTCATCACTAGCTTCTAGGTGAAAAGTAAAATTGGTGAGCTTATAATCTTTGAAGGTATCAATATAAAATTCAGGATTCGTAACCATAAAGTGAGCGTCGAGTGGTATTTCAGTTTTCTTGGAAATGAGTTCAACGATAGGATGGCCAAAAGTAAGATTCGGGACGAAGTGTCCATCCATAATATCCAAATGAAGCCATAACCCTTCAATGCCTTCAAGCGATTTCAATTCACTTTCAATATTGAGAAAGTTACAAGCTAAAAGACTTGGAGCAATGATCTTCATAATACTATCCTTCAATGGCAAATTTTAAATTGATGCCCTTTGATTTCAATCCATTCATATAATCTTTGATGGAAATGGCTTTTTTACCCTCTGGCTGAATCTGCAAGATTTCAACAGCGCCTTTGGCAGTCCCAATAAGCAATCGGCCGGAATTAAGATCAACCAATCCTGGAGCAAGTCCAGAACTTGACTGCTCTTCAAGGGCCAGTTCAGCTATTTTGTAGCGTGTGCCTTGATGGTAATAAAAAAGCGAAGGCCAAAGCTTATAGGCGCGGTAAAGATTGATGATCTCAGTCGCACTTTGCTTTTGAAAATGAACGAGACCTTCTTCTTTTCCAATTTCAGGAGCGATGCTAACGGCATTTTCGTCTTGGGAGGCAAATTTAAGACTGTTATGGACGAGTTGATTCAAAAAAACAGTCATGCTTTCAGCTGAAAGTTGTGAAAGCTTATTTGAAAGGGAAACGATATCGTCATCTTTTAAAATTTTAACTGGCAGAGAAAGACATAAGTCTCCAGCATCCATTTTTTTTACCATTCTTTGAATTGAGACACCGGTTTCTAAATCACCATTCTTAAGCGCGTAATGAATAGGCGCTGCACCTCTATATTTTGGAAGAAGCGAAGTGTGAATATTGAAACAACCGAGACGAGGGATATCGAGAGTTTTTTGCGATAAAAACTGAGCAAAGGATAAAACGATAAATACATCTGGTTTTGTAGTTTTGCAAAAAGAGAGAAACTCCTGAGACTTATTGATGTTTAATTCTTGAAAAAGTCTAATGCTATGAAGTTTCGCGTATTCAGCAACGGCCGGGCTTTGGAGCTGTTTGCCTCTTCCCGCTGGACGATCTGGCATTGTAACAACAGCCACCAAATCAACAAGATCGCTAAGTCTTAATGCTTCAAGTGTTGGAATAGAAAATTGGGGTGTGCCCATGTAGACACATGAAATCTTCGTCATTTCTTATAGGTTCTTTTGTTGTCGCTTCAGATATTTTTTAGTGAGAAAATTTCGCTTCAAAGAGCTCAAGCGTTCTAAGAAAACATAACCATCAAGGTGATCATTCTCGTGTTGAATACAAATCGAAAGAAGTCCGTCCGCTTCTAATTCATGAGTTTGCCCATTGAGATCCTGATAAGTGACTTTAATAGTTTCAGCTCTTTTAACTTCTTCATAAATTCCAGGCACGCTCAAGCATCCTTCTTCATAAAGAATCTCGCCTTCTTTATTTTCTATCTTAGGATTTATGAGAATAAGAGGATTGAATTCGGAATAAGCATATTCCTTAGATTCATCAGCTTTAATGATTTCCTCTCGCTCATAATCGATATCCATGACAAAAAGACGGATGCTATGTCCCACTTGAGGCGCAGCTAAACCAATACCTGGAGCCTTGTACATGGTATAAAGCATGTCTTTGCAAAGCTCTCTTAATTCGTCGTCAAACTTTTCAACAGTGACGGCCTTTTTCTTGAGAACTGGTGCAGGATAAGTGAAGATTTTAAGTTCACGTCCTTCAAGCTTGTAGTCGTTTAAAAAATCTGTATTTGCCATGGTGCGTATATAGCATAAACAGCAAGAAAGCGTCTATTGCTTAGGGCGAAACGCGAGCGTGTAGTATTCATAAAGCTCTTCGAAATTTCGTGTACTTAGCGCGTGTAAAGCTTCTTTGACGCTGATCCCTCTTTTCCAAGTTGGCCATTGAGACTGAATCAAACTTTCATCTAACTTCGGCCCTTGATCAGTTGGAAAAATAACGATCGATGGGCCACTCATCATTTTCTCATTTACCTGAGAGGGCTCGATCACGTTAACTTTCACTTGAGCATATTCTTCAATAAAGAAAGGCTTACGATGGGCCAAGTAAATAGGTGTCTTATCATCGTATTGATTAAGAAATGTGAGTGCAGAATCTGATAAAGGAGGGAGTGAGAGTTCTGGTATCAAGCCATACCAAATGAGAGTGAAGAGAATGAAAAAAGTCTGAGCAAATCGAGTGATCGATTTTTCACTAAAATAATAAAAAAGAATAAAGACTGACAAAACTAAGGCGACAAAAGCAAAGAGGTAATTTGAATCTTTAAGGACAACGATCAGTAGAATGATTGGAACAAGTAAAAAAAGAGAGATTAACAAAAGTGTACTACGCTTCAGTTTAAGACTGAAAAAATCAGAGGATCTTGCCTCAAAGCCCATTAAAAGAATTGTTAAAAAGAAAAAAAGAGAAGGCATGGCATAGTGGTGTGATCGTTGAGAAGGAATGAACCATATAGAAAAGGAAACGAGAAAACTAATGAAGTTGAAAGACAAAAAGGGACTCAGCGGAGTTTTTTTAAGCTGAAAAAAATCCTTGGAGATAAAAAGGATCCAAGGAAGTGCGAACATCGCCAAGCCTTGAAAAAGAACAATCGGTGAATAACTTTGAGAGGTAAATTTTCCAAGATTTTCTCTGAGGAAAAAATAATTAAAAAAGCTCATACCATACTGATAAAACTCAGCAATAAACCAAAGCGATGCGAGAAAGAGCGTAGAGAGTGAGTAGATGGTAAGATTTTTTGCTGAACTCTTCAGGAGCTTGATGTTCCATTTGTTCTGCCAACAATCAAAGAGGTGAAAAAGAAAGAAAGATAGTCCGCAAATGGCAAATGAGATCGGACCTTTAACGAGAAAAGTGAAGGCCCCCCAGAAAATAGAGATGACTAAATACTTTCGAACATGACTTTGTAAAAAATCAAAATAAAAAATAGAGGTAAGAAATATGCCCAAACTCAATGGGTTCTCCATCATATAAATTCGAAAAAATTTGAGAACGCCAAAAGACGCGAGCATGAAAAAGAAAATATTGGCCTTCGAAAATTTAAGATAGCGAGAGAGTACATCTGAACTTAGATATAGGGCGAAGAGACTAAAGAGCAGAACCGCTAAACGACCAGCCGTAATTGAATGCATCCCAAAAATTTCGTTGAATGGTAAGGCCATCCAAAATTGCACCGGAGGCTTTGACCAATGAGGAGCTCCCAAATAAAGGGGAGTAAGGTAAGAGTTCATTGAACTCATTTCACTTAAGATTTTGAGATAAAAACCTTCTGTTCCTTGGCGAGGAATACCGACGTGGCCAAGGTTAAAAAATAAAACCAAAATGGCGACCAAGTAGAAAAGAATATTAATTGTTTTATTTAATTTCACGATTTCGCAAATAGTTAATGATGATAATTAATAATAACATCATCGGAATGATCATGCTCGATATAAGAGGACTAACCTGTGAACTTTTCCCGAGCTCATCAAAGTAGGAACTGAGGAGCCAATAACCGATCGCAATGATAAAGACGACGAAGACGCTTTTACCAAAACTTGAAGATCGCCGATTCGGATTAAAAACCGCTCCAATCGAAACGAAGGCCATGAGAATGCAAATGATCGCCGTCGAGAATGGCTCTAAGAAAAGCATAGTATATTCATCGATGTTAATTCCAGATCGAGAAAGACTGGAAAGATAGCGATAAAGTGAAAACAAACCTAATGTTGTGATATCAGCTTCGATTTGATTGAATTCAACAGTGCTCTCACTTAGTTCCATTTCGGTCGATTCACTTTTGGTGAATGTGGGAAAGGTTTGACCAGCAAGTTGCGACAGCTCTGTAACATTAAAAAATTTCCATTTATTTCCACCAAGGTTTTTAGCTGAATCGGCACGAATTTGCTTTTCAATTTGATGATTCTTAAATTGAACTATATTGGGTTCCCAAATAACTGCTTTCTGGCGGTCGTAAGAACTAAATGAGAAGAAATAGGACCCATTCTTAAACCATATCTTACCAGATCCAATAGTACTTGAACGTAGTCCGACTTCTTGAAGATTTCGAAACTTTGCTTCTGCCTGATGAATGAGCCTTTCCTTTTTGACTTTAAGATAAGGTCGAACAAAACCCAAAAGAGCAAAAATAAAAATTGAGGAGAGGGCTGAGCAGAAAAAAAGATCTTGAGTAAATTTAAGTCGTGAATAACCAGCAGAAAAAATGGCAGAAAGCTGATTAGTATTTTGCAACTTAGAGAGCGAGAAAAGTGTTGCAACAAGGGAGGCGATTGGAAAAATCATTTTGAGAGAATTTGGAAAATCAATCAAGTGATTGAATAAAACATCTTTAGCACTGACATTTGTTCGCAAAAGACCTGAGACGATATTTCCGACAGAGATCAGTACGCTGAACATAATAAGCGCACCCAAAAAGTACGAAAACCATTCTTTAACAATCAGTCTTTTGACTAAGGTCATGTCTTATACTTTGGAGAAATTAATATACTTAGTACCTTTAAAAATAATCTTGAAGAACTTACAAAAAGAGCATTAAGAAAGTTTTCTGGCCGCGTCTCAAGATACTGAACAACGACCGGCGACGTTCTATAATAAAAGTCGATAAAAAAGCGACCCAATTTGTTCTGATTCAAGTCAGATTTTAGCAAACGCAATTGTTGAGTTATGGGATGGACGTCACCAAGTGCATAGGTTGCGATATAACAGCTTTTTGATTCTACTTGTATACGATCATAAGCTTGTTTAAAAGCCTTAGGATTGTGTGCCAATCTCTTTCTAATAAAATTTCGAAGCATTCGAGCATTGACGTATTGATATTTGAATCCAACGGTAAACTTCACAAATTGATCCAAGCATCTAACGGACTCAATTCTGAGATTTGGACTTCGATCATATGCTTTTGATAAATCCCAATAAACATGACTGATGAGAAGCATTTCTGCTACGTCCTTCTCATGATCAAATAAAGTAGGGCTCAACTTCTTCTCATCAACAGAAAAAAAAGTTGAAAGGCAATTGAGATATTGCGAATAACATTCGACAGCTTTTGGAATATCGTCGGCCTTGTTATATTCCTGGCCACGCTTGAGATACTTCAAACGTTCTTGGAAGATTCTTATGTTTTGTTCAGGTTTTTCACCTGGTTTTGTTTCTTTTGTGGCCATAACTAAAATTTATAAGCAAGAGAAAAAGAACTCACTTTTTCAGAGTCGTTTGCAGCTTCGGTTTGAAACTTGTTATTAGAAAGAGCGAGATCAATCACGAGTTTTGGTTGAACCCAGCCAACGCCAATACCATTTCCACGCAAGCGTTCACTCTTATCTTCCTTAGCTCCAAAGCGTAGATAAAAATCATTAAAGAACTTGATTTGAACGGCCGCTTTGACGATTGAATTCTTAGCCAGATCTTCTTTGTAAATGGAACCAACGTCGAGCATGAATGACATCATATTATCGTAAACATATTGCATGCCCAAATAAGCTTTTGAGTTGTTTGTTTTATTGCCAAAAATATCTGTAGCGAGAAGACCAAATGAAAAATTCTGATTAATAGCATGAAAGAATCCAGCATTAGACATTTTGTACTTCTTCTCCTCAATTCCACCTGGAACTTGAAGAACTTCTGTTTGTATTTGATAGCTCATTCCAAAAGAAGAAGATTTTCCTAAAGGAGAGGCTGCTGCAAAAGACCAAGTTTTGCGCTGTTCGTTTAAATTATTTGATTGCTTAAAGTAACCAATTGAACCGCTCAGGCTTCCACTAGAATCAGAAGCAATAAATGAAGTTTGATCAGCGTCAGCCTTTGAATTTCCGACTGAATCACTTGTAGTATTTGATGAACCTTTCTGAAAATAAATAGAAGAAAGATTAAAAAAGGCCAAGGAGGCAGGATTTAGGATACTAGCTTCATCCATTAAAACCGATCCAACGCCAGATCCGGCGGTAGACATCATTCGAGTCGTCTCTATTTGATTTATTCGGGCAAATGCTGAGGGAGATATGAGTAAAAATGCTAGAATAAAAGACTTACAAAAGGCCGTGTATTCTTTAAAATAATCAAACATAATAATCCTCGTTGATACTTATAAGGAAAGTGTAATGCATATAAAAAAGGCCGTCATCCCAGTTGCAGGAAAAGGAACAAGATTTTTACCTGCTACTAAAGAAACACCGAAAGAGATGCTTCCGATTTTAAATTATCCAATGATTCATTATGTAGTTGAAGAAGCTGTACTATCTGGAATCGAGCAAATTGTCTTTATTACTTCCACAGGCAAAGAGTCGATTGAGAATTATTTTGATAAAAATCAGGCACTTGAACAATTTCTTATGGCCAATAAAAAAGAGAAAGAATTGGAGATGATTAGAAAAATATCTTCAATGATTGAAATAACGACAATTCGTCAAAAGGAACAGTTGGGCTTAGGTCATGCTGTGCTTTGTGCTTCATCAATGATGGGACATGAAGATTTTGCAGTCATACTTGGTGATGACCTTGTTCGATCAAGTGTTCCAGTGACAAAGCAGCTTATTGAAATAAAAAATAAATATAAATCCGATGCTGTCATTGGAGTAATGGAAGTCCCTGAAGAAGATACAGATAAGTATGGAATTATTGAAGGTACTGCGATTGATAATTCAAAAAGTTATAAAATGACAAATATGATTGAAAAGCCAAAGCCTAGTGAGGCTCCGACAAATTTAGCAACGCCTGGACGCTATATTTTTTCGGGAGAAATTTTTGACTATCTAAAGAAAATACCTCGCGGAGTTGGCGGTGAATATCAATTAACAGATGCTATTTGCATGATGGCCAAAGAGAAGAATGTATTGGCGCATATTTTTGATGGTAATCGTTACGATACTGGAAATGTAAAAGGCTATCTCAATGCAACAATTGCATTCGCCTTGGAAAATAAAGATTTAAGAAATTACACATTAGAAATCATGAGAGGTTATCTTGAAAATGCAAATAGCTAGTTTTGGAGTCCTGTTGAGTCTTTTGGGAGTTGCTCAGGCAGCTGTTCCGACTCTTGAAGGCTTACTTCGAAATCCATCAAATAAAGAAGTTTTAACTGATACGGCAGAACTCATCTATCGAATTAAAGATGAATCTATAATTCAATATGGATCGATGGAAAGTGAAACTAGCCAAGCCCCTTTGTACCAGAAAATATATTGGAGACTTCAAGAGGGTCGACCAGAAAGAATCTATGTCGTCACAAGCAAAACTCTTAACTTCGATTCATCTAGCTTGATCAGTGTGAAAGACCTAGATGACAAAAGCTATCAAAAGAAAGCGGAGCAAGCTTTACTTCTTTCGACCCTTAATATTTTAAATTTGAATTATCCTAAGACAATGCTCGATTCAATAAAGAATTTTGCTCCAGAAATTAAGTTCAATAGAGACTTGGTTAATTATGAAAAAGCCAATTACTATCAAAAATATAAAGACTATGTGAGTGCCAAGAAAAAAGCGGGTAAGGGTCAAAACATTCCCGTTCCAGATCAAATGGATCAAGGGACTTTTAACAAAATGATGGGTGAGCGCTATTATAATCAGCAGGAAAGATTAAAACTCGTGAGAGCTGGTGATGAATTTGTTTGGCAATTTGAAAATGATAAAATTTCATTTGAGTTCGGTAATGAGAATTACAAAATGAAAAAAATGCAGTTCAGTAATATGGAAGAGCTCATTACATTTCAGTTTGGAGATTATGTCCTCTTTGATGGTCAGCACGAGTTGCCAAAATACATGGTGATCAAAAGGGGTGATTTTAAAAAATATAAGATCGATTTTTTAGAATATAAAAATCGTAATTATAAACCTAATGACTTTGCTAAGATCATTGCTAAGTTTCGAGAATCTTTGGTAAAACCAGAAGACAAAAAGCCGGAGAATCTCACTCTGCCGATTCTATGAATTATTACCGCTTAGCTGTAAACACACCCTTTAATAATTCTTTTTTATCCTATTGCTCAGAAGAATGTTTTGAGATCGGTGATATCGTCAAAGTTCCACTCGGTCGCAGAACAGAGCTGGGTCTTGTTTTAGAGTCGATAGAAAAAGAAGATAAGATTGAATACAAAAATATCATTGGAAAAGTACCTGGCTCACTAAAAAGCGAACAGTATTTCATTCAACTAATTAAGCTTGTCTCGCAATATTATTATTATCCAATGGGTCGATTATATTTCGAATCACTTCCAAAGTTGCTTAAAAGACCGCGCGGCGAATTTGAACCCATTTTGGGGCAATCTCAAAAAAAAATTACACCAAATAAACTCCAGGCAGAGATCATTCATTCTATTCAAGAAGAAATGGAGAAAAGCCAAACGCCTCAGTTTCTTATTCACGGTGTGACTGGTAGTGGTAAGACATTGATTTATACTGAGCTGATGTCCAAAGTTTTAGAAGGTGGCAGATCGGTTCTTTTTCTTCTTCCCGAAATCAATTTAACGCCTCAGTTTATTGATGATTTGAGCCACCAAATATCTGGCAAAATTATTACTTATAATAGCTCTCTTAATGACTCACAAAAGTTTCATGTTTGGAACAAGGTCCATGATCTTGATGAGCCGATGGTTATCATTGGGGTGAGGAGTTCCGTTTTTCTCCCCATTAAAAATCTTGGATTAATTATCGTAGATGAAGAGCATGATCATAGTTTCAAGCAAGAAGACAGATGTCCGTATCATGCAAGGGACGTAGCCTTTTTTAAGGCAAAGCTTAGTAAGTGTGCCGTTGTTTTGGGTTCTGCCACTCCAAGCGTTGAGAGCTATTATCGATTTAAAACACAATTGCCCACTCATTATTTTCGATTAGATAAGCGGGCCAATTTAAGGCCAATGCCTTCAATTCTTTTGGTGGATAAAAAACTTGAAGGTGCCGAGACCATCGTATCGAGTCCTTCGATTGAATTATTGGAAAAGGCGCATTCTGATAAGAGGCAATCGATTATCTATATCAATCGCCTTGGCTATGCTCAGTTTTTAACTTGTCAAAAATGTGGTCATCGTTTTGATTGCCCAAACTGCTCCATGTCGCTAAGAGTTTTTAAGAAGAAAAATATTCTTCGATGTTCTTGCTGTAATTTTGAAAAACGAAAACCAGATCAATGTCCAGAATGTCAGAATTTGAAACTTGAGCCGATTGGTCTTGGAACAGAGAGAATACTTGAAACACTTAATAAGTCACACCCCGACCTTAAGGTTTCAAGATTTGATAGAGAAGAACTCAAGTCATTTGAAGATATTAAGACGACACTCAAAGATTTTTCGGATTCAAAGATTGATGTTTTAGTGGGAACCCAAATGATTACCAAGGGCCATAATTTTGAAAAAGTTGATAACGTCATTATTCTGGGAATTGATAATCAATTAAACTTTCCTGATTTCCGATCTGGAGAGAGAGTCTTCCAACAAGTGTTGCAGGTAGCAGGAAGATCCGGACGATTTGAAAAAGAGGGATTTGTTGTTGTTGAAACAATGAATACTGAAAATGAGATCTTTGATTATATAAAACACTATAAGGTTGATGAATTTTACGACTTTGAAATTAATCTTCGAAAAGCGACCCATTTTCCACCTTTTTATTCCCTCGTGATGATCTCACTGTCTGCTACCAAGTTGGAAAAGGTCATGCAGGAATCACATAACGTTGTTCGCGAGCTTCAACTGTACAATAAAGGTGTTTGTGAGATTTATGGGCCTAAGCCGGCCATCGTTGAAAAGCGGGTCAATAAATTTACCTGGAATATTATTTTACGAGCTTCCGATAGAAATAGTCTGAGAATCGTTCTCGATAACTGGTATAAAAACAATAAGATACAGTCAGGAATAAGCCTCAAAATTGACGTCGATCCACTTTCCATCAATTAAAACTTTAGTTTTTTACTTTTTGTACCGATAAATCACCGAGTTGTTTTTAATTCCGGAGAGAGTACATGAAAAGTCTCCTATATGTGTTGCTTTTAAATGGTTTAGTCATATCCCCCGTATTGGCCAAGAAAGTTGGTAGAGGAAATCTCACGCCTGCTTCTGCAAGGACCAATGTTCCCGCGCCAGGTGGAGTGCTAAGAACGTCAGACATTCCAGAAGTCTCCAACCCTAGTGGAGAAGTTGAAAGATGTGATGACAATACCAAGATGGGCAATTTTGTTTCTTTAGGATTTCTCCATACGATTGTTGATTACCCACAGGATATCAGAGTTGTGATGAGAGGAAATCTTGCAGAACTTATTTTGCCTCGTTATGTCTCAGCTTGTACTAAGCTTGATTTTGAAATTGTTTCTCGCGGAAGCTATTCATTTATTAAAGCCAAAAACGAATATGCCTATACTCCAGATAATACAGATCTAAATGAAGATCAATTGAAAGTGAGTTCAATGGATGAGAAGTATTATTCATGTATGAAGAAGAAAGGTCTTCTGACTTCAGATGATGATCTCGATAGAGAGAAGGCGGAGTCAATTCCTGGTTCTTATTCAGGCGGAGCAACCAAATCATTTAATATTGATTTAGGTGATAGAAGTGAATCTAAGTATATTGCCTTTGGTTCACCAAACAATACTCAGTATGGAAGCGTCTATCCTAATAGAGAAGTTAATGACAATCCAAATTTAAGACCGTCCGAATGGCGCTGTATGGCCTATGAAAACCTTAGCGAAAGTGGAACTCGTCTTTTCACTTCAGAAGAAGACTCCGCTATGCAAAGAGCCTATAGAGCTTGTCAGTCAAACGACTATGAAGAAATTTATAGTGAATTGGTAAAGCTTAAAAAATCATCTGTGGGTAACGCCAAAGAGCTTATTGCAGTTTTGGAAAAAGCGCTAGATTCAGCTCGTACTCAAGAGATGAATGAAATAATGAAGAAAATGGGAGAAATTGAAGATTCTCTAAAGCGTGATAGTGATGGTAAGTTTCCATCAGAAGACTTTGCGAAAGAGCAGGCAGAAAAATATCTTGATCTTACTAAAAGACTTAATTACGTCGCTCTTCAACCATCAATTCAAAAAATAAATGAACTCCTTCAAATTAGAAATGATGAAAACAAAAAAGAAGTTGATCGCAAAATTAAAGATCTCAATAAGCTCATTGGTACTTTTTATGAAAAAACAGAAAAGAATCCAAAGTTTTTGGTTATGTTAGAAGCGTTTAAAGAATATGCCTTAACTGATCAAGCTTATGGTGTAGAAGGGGTAAGACTTACTTCAAAATATTATGCGCAAGTTTACAAGGAAAAACAAGATTCACGTGGTGCCAATATTTCACTCACCCAAGCAGATGAGTACGTTGTAAGAGATATCAAAAAATTTGAAAAAGATGTCTTGAGTGATTGGAATAGTGATTACCTTTCAAGAAATGGTAGCAAGGCTCCGATTGCTAGTGCAGAGAGAGAACTTAAGCGCAAAGCTGAGCAACTTGAAAGATCTAAGCAATCATTCTTGAAAAAAGAAGCGGAATTTGAGAAGAAGCTCTGTGGAAGAAATTTTGCAGGCCAAGTTTCTAATCCATCTGCCTGTCAGAGCTTTTTAAAAGGAAGATCTCGTCGATTAGCTGCATTTCAAAAGAAGCGCAATCGTTCACTCGCGGAAATGAGAAATATGGGTGAGAGACGTGAAAGATACACCAATAACTACACTTCTTATCTTGAAAAGAGAGAACTAGAAGATGATAGCGATAGTTATAGTGGCGGAATTGAAGAATTTTACTACGGTGCTTATGCAGGAAACGATGATAGCTCAACAGCTGGTGGCTTCGATATGAACATGTTCAATATGGGACAAAGTCCTTATACGATGAACAACCCATTCGGAATGCAAAGCATGAATGGAATGCAGATGATGCAAGGACCAGGCATGATGGGATCACAGATGGGCAATCCATTCTCCATGAATCCGATGATGATGAATCCAAATATGGGCTATCCAATGATGCCACAGCAACAAATGATGATGAGACCGTTCTAGAGAGTTAGAACTTAATGCCAGCTTTTAGTTGGAGTAAGTAACTATTCTTGGCGGTATTCGTAGTGGCTGCATCATTGGTATAGGCGAAATAATCTCCAGTGAAGAGGTATCCTACGTCGCCACCGATACTAACTTCATTATTCCATTGATAATTAAAGTTAACATCAACTTCAGTACCTAATTTGTCTGATTGAGTTTGGGCAGCCGTGAAGCTTCTGTTTGTTGTGTGATTAAAGGCCGTGCTTCCGGCCTTTGCCGTTTCTGCAGCTTGAGCTAAAACGACCGCAAGATCCCAAGTCCATTTTTCAGATGAGTATTGAGTTTTGAATTTGTAATAGTTCACGTTGTGAACATATGAATCAAAAGGAGAAATAGTAGAAGGTGAAGCAACTGATCTTAAGTTATATTTAAATAAGAGATTGGCGATCTGATAATTTGGATGGAGATACATAGCTTCGAAAGAGGATTGAGATGAATCTTCACCAGATACGCGACCTCCATCAAATCCAAACTTCCACGAGGAATTAATTTTGTACCAAGATTCAAGAAGAATTGCTTTCGCCTTGTATTTTGTATCAACACCGTAAATGTTTCCAATGTCACCGCTTAGAAGAGGCACTTCTGTCGCAAAAGAGAATGGACCAAATGATTTTTGGAAATAAAGATCGACCATTTTTACATTGGCCGCACCAAGACTCGCGCTTGATCCCGAGATGGTTGTTTTAGTAAGTGACTCGTTAGCAGAACTGTTTTTTCCGCCATAAAGAAGACCAAAGGCCATTTCTTTGTCTGGGTTGTCGTAAACAAGAGTGAAGCCTTCCTCTGTAATATCAGTGGCACCAGTGAGAGATCCGACTGAACTCGACTTTGAATAGTAAGGAGCAATGTGAAAGTTTCCGAGTTTAAGATTGATTGTAAAACCATCTCTCATGCTGAAGTGACGATCCCATAAGCCGCTTCCTGAGTTAACCAATGCACCAAGACCAAAATGAAATGTGTGACGGCCAATCATATAAGTAGCGGTATCTGAATAGAGTTCCATGTAGAGTTGTTTAACATTGAGTGCATTATTACCGCTTAGTGTGTAAGGATATAAAATATTGCCGTAGCTATTGGTTGGAGTTGTCTGTGAACCTTCGTTTGAATCAACAGCAGAATCACCAAGTCTACCGCCACGTCCGTATCCTGTTGTCAGTTCAGCTTTTACACTGGCCGCATCGTTAACGAGGACAACTGGTTGGAGTCTGAAAACATAAGTTTGAAATTTTGAATCTTGTTGCTCGCCTGTTGCTAGGGGAAGTTCTTGTGAGCCTCCAGCGCCAACTGCACTTCTATCTGTCTTTTGCTCAATTCTTCTGTAACTATTGATGAGATTTGTATCAACGCCAAAAGCTCCATTCCAATCAATAGGAAGAGCAAAAGCTTGAGTAGAAATTAAAGCAAGAAAAAAAGTGACAATGTGCAACACGGGCATCTCCAAATTTAGGGAAAGTGATTGAAAAATAATATAAGATATAGGGAACCGAAGTCAAAACACTAAAGAAGAAATGAGCATAAATAAAAGAATTATTAAGTATGGGCTACTCGTCTTGATTGTTTCAAGCGTTTCGATCCTCATTGCAGGGACATTTGCGGTTAAAAGCCTCATTGATGAGCTAGATATAGGAAAGCTTGTTGCGTCACAAGAAGGTAGCTTTAGTCGCATTTCAGATCTTGAAGCTGAATCTTTAGTTAATAAGAACGAACTTCTGTTTTATCTGAGTGCAGCAGATGGTGAAAGTGATCCCGATAAATTGATTCTAGAAAAGAACGATAGAGAATTATCAATCGTAAAAACAGACTTTCAACTTCCATCGTTAAAGAAAAATAACTGCATAGATGTTTATTGTATTCAGGTTTACACAGATTTTAATCAAATTCCCCCAGCCATTTGGAAAGGATTAATTGGAATTGAAGACGTTAGATTTCTCGAACATTCTGGCTTCGATTTCTTTGGAATTCTGCGGGCCTTCGTAAAAAATGTTTTTACTCTGAGTTTCAAACAAGGTGCTTCAACCATTACTCAACAGCTGATGAAGAATACTTATTTTAGTAATAAAAAAAGCATTGTGAGAAAAGTAAAAGAGGTTGTGGCATCAGCTTACATCGAAGGAAAATTTGAAAAAGAAAAGATTCTTGAGTTTTACTTGAATAATATTATTTGGGGTTCAAGCAACGGAATTAAAATAAAAGGCGTCTACACTGCGGCCCTTTATTTGTTTGGAAAAAATTTGAGTACAGTTTCCCATTATGAGATGGCGATCATTATTTCTCTTTTAAAAGGTCCCTATTTTTATCATCCTCTCAATCATACCGTTCGGCTGAGAGAACGAGCTGATTTAGTCTTTAAAAAACTCCAAGAGATGAACCTCATCCCCGACAATTCAATTCATCCTTGGAATGATAAAGATTGGAAATCTTTTGAAGAAACTTTGAAAGAGCGAGAAAGTTTCGGCTATGTTAACTCTCTTTTTAAAACAATGGCCGATGAATCAGAGGCCGTATCCGATTACGAAAAATTTGTTTTTAACAATAGTTCTTGGTCCGTCATTAATAGACTTGAGTCTCTCTGGGGAAGAAACAATGTGGGAATCAAGGCTATCTTAAGAAAAGGGGATAGCACCCGCGAGTGGGAATATTATTCTAAGTTTGAAAGAAAATTATCTGATGGAATTAATAACGAGAAACATCAGGTGGGAAGTTTGCTAAAGCCCATTGTTTATAAATTCTTAATCAATAATGATATTAGATGGGATCAATTAGTCAGTACTGCACCCCTAACCTTGAAGCTTAAGTCCGGTGACTGGTCGCCTTCTGAAGCCTCAAAGAGAATTCCCGCTGAAGTTACTGTCGAACAAGCCTTATTGTGGAGTCTCAACCGTCCCTTGATTAGATTGTCAGAGGGACTTGGCTTTAAAAAGATTGAAGACTACCTCGTAAACTATATTGAAGATCTTTTGGTTCCGCTTGATCAATACCCGTCTCAATTACTAGGCTCGGTGGAACTTTCACTCTCGAAAATTTTTAATATTTATGAAAAATTCTATAAGAGTGAGTGCGAAATTCGTGAAGGAAATGAAGAGTACAATGGACCACTTTGGGTCCTCTCTAATCCCAATAAAAACACTTTGAGAAATAAGCACGATAAAATTATGTCGAACCTGAGCTTTTTTGCAAAAACGGGAACTACAAACAAGGGCTTAGATAATTGGTTTGTCTTTAATGATGGTTTTTTGCGCGGGGTTATTTGGGTCGGATTTGAAGGGGCCAGAACAATTGAGGATAAAAAAACTTTCGGGAGTACCACTGCGTATGAGATCTATAGAAGCTTTGTGACGCAAAGGGCCAAGCGCTATGGAGACTTTGACTGCGAGTTTTTTAATCGAAAAATCGAGGGGTCCCCTTAGACCTTTCTTGAAAAAACAAGTTGGGAACTGTATAGTTCCAAAATCATAGGATAGGGGTGTCGACAAGTGGTAAGTCAGCAGATTTTGATTCTGCCATCCGAAGGTTCGAGTCCTTCCACCCCTACCACTTAATCACGAACAGGACAGG
>Ga0100403_1001054_pt1 | contig 26041 bp, 33 predicted proteins | sample CryGeymet201501t_FD_83663 | JGI IMG/M metagenome (GOLD analysis project Ga0100403, IMG submission 83663) | Groundwater microbial communities from Crystal Geyser aquifers in Utah, USA - Crystal Geyser metaG 2015-01t | ecosystem: Environmental > Aquatic > Deep subsurface > Groundwater | place... | reverse complement strand
TGATTTTGTGAGTGTGTGGGAGTTTGGGTTTTTTTTTTTTTTTTTTGGGGGGGGGTCTTGAAGGAGGGTAGGGGAATATTTACAGGGAAAATGGAAGGAGTGGGGTCATGATTTTTTTATCCGCGCGCGAGGTTCGCCACTTTTTTGGGGCGTACCTCCATACCCCCACCCCCTCCCCGCCGCCGTGTTCACCTTACACTGCGCACGCGCGGTGCACTCCGCGTGTGTGGGTATCTCGTATGAGAAGGGCGCGCGGATGTTTGGATATGCACATTGATTAAGTGTCGTACAATAAATATTGTACGACACTTATTTTGCACAATAAAACAACATTCCGCCAATCTTAGCCAATAAGATATACACATATAGAACTTGACAGGTAAACAGGATATAAATACAATATGAATACAACCTGAATAAAGATAATAGAAATGGAACAAGCATATAGTTATCGCACTTTCCCCTCAATCTCGATGATAGGAATAACGTATACAACAGCGACCCCCTTCACGACGACTGCAGCTGAGCACAACGCACGGCGCAACCCGTCAAGAGGCGAGCACGCACAAACCGATACGCCGTCCTCTCGTCGCTCCTGACACTATTCATAAAGTCATTCTCGGCTTTTGTGAACATGACAGGGGAGCATATAAGCTTCCACAAAGCACATTGATATGACACACGAATCACTTAAAGCGTTGCGAAATACGCTTGAACGCGCTACAGAATGCACGAAAAGCATTCGCGAGGACGCTTTGAATCTCCGTTCATTGCTTCGTTTAAGCGATGAAGAGCTAGCCGAGACGTTGACCGTAGAAGATATGACCGACGCATGGCTCATCATTCCGGCGTTCGAGAGACGAATAGAGTCCTAACCCCTTGCGCCTGATACCACGTCGGGCGCAATTGTTAGGCTTCAATTTAGAGACTAAGAGCATGAACAACTTATGGAAAAGAAAACACCGTTCAACGGCTCTTTTTTGGTATTGTTCGGAGAGAAAACAGCGGTATACGGCCACAACCTCGACGTGTAAGGAAGCCATCTCTCAAGCGTCGCAAAATTTGAAGAACATGTGAAAGATTGGATACTACAACAGTGTTTCGCTGAGACGGCCTCTGGAGGGCCAAAAATGGCGCAAGACGCGCCAAAGTCTGACGAGTGACTAATCATCACGCCGAACGAAAAACATATACCGGAGGCAAAATAGTCGAAGCTAAAAAATAAAAAAAAGAAAAGGGGCAAGAAGCCCTTCTTTTTTTTTATTCTATCTCTTTAATCCGGGCACCGCGGAATCCCCGCTACCGGGATTTTTTTTGATTATCGTCACGGGGGGTGACAACGGAACCGGGAATTTCAGGGAATCCGGGGAGATTTTTTGAAGTTTTTTACGAGTGGAAAGTTGCGAATGAGTGGAAAGATAGGTATAAATAACACCCATTAGAGTGTTCTACTTTTGTTCTATATCTGTTCATTTTTTGTTCATGTCTGTTCAGTTTTTGTTCATGTCTGTTCGGTTTTTGTTCATACTTTGTTTTTTGTTATAACTTTATACATCTTTTATCTTTTTTTTCTATCTTTCCACTCATTTTTTTTTCCCCCCCATTTTTATTGAGGAATCGTGAAAAGGTGGAATCTTACCATTTTAAAAAAATAATTTTATCTTTCCACTCAAAAGCCCAGAAAACTCAAAAAAAAAAATTTGAGTGGAAAGATAGAAATTCCTATAAAAGACATCTTTTTTCACTCAATCACCAATAAAATTAAGGAAAAATCACCATAATCATCACGAGTGGAATTATAAAAACTCGTTTTTTGACAACTATTACTTTTTTTTTTACTTTTTTTCTCTTCTCTTTCTCTCTTTTCTCTCTCTTATATATATAAAATAAAATTCTATTCAAACTTAATACAATATGACCTGTTTTATCTTTCCACTCAGCAGATTCACCCTGTATTTAAAGCGTTTTTAGTGGAAAGAAGCCTAAAAAAAACATGATTCCACTCAACCGATTTGACAAAGCATTTCCCTTGTTTTATAGTCCTTTTAATGGAAACATAACAAAAAATTCGTAACTCTCCACTCATGCCCAACAAAAACCCCAAAAAACACCCCGCGAAGCATAACGCGAAGACCATACCAAAAATCCAAATCGTGATGCGTAGCGCCTTTCTCCACTTCTTCGAAACCGATGCAACTTGCTCCTGTCCCCTCCCTCTTTCCTACTTCCTGACGCTTTATCGCCTTGTCGCCCCTCACGCGGGCTTCGATGACACAACCGACGTATCGCTCGCCGCAATTTCCAAAGCACTCTCCCCCCTCCGTTTTGGGTTTCGGATTTGGGATAATGCGAAGGGAATCATCGTCAATGAATACTCCCTGAACAACAAGCTCTCGATCGGTCAATCAAAGACCCGCATCTTCCTCGGAATCAAGCCAAGTCCAAGCAACAGCGTTCTTCACACAAGAAGCAATGGAAAAATTAAGCTCCTCGCCTCACCCGAAAACCTCGGTCTTAATATCCCCTTGCTTCAAGCTTTGGATCCTCACGGGAAAATCACAGACCCCGACGAAGCCATCAGTTTCCGTCATGATCTTCGAGCAATCGAAAGAAGCCGACGAATCAACAGCCTCAGACGCTCATGGATGATGCGAGACGTCCTTGACCATACCCCATTCCCCTATCTCGATTCCCTCATTGAAAAAGAACCGCCCGACGTGATATCCTGATTCCATTCGTCTCTTCGTCAGCCCGTTTTTCAAAACCCACTTCTCCCCTCAAAAAAGTCCCATGTCGAAATCACAAGGTAAAAAACTTGTCCCAAATCTCCCCGCCTCCACCCGCCTTTTTGAAAACTGGAAGATCCCCGGCGGCGTTGTTTTCCCTGTCGCTCCCAACGTGGATAAAACGGATTTTCTCTCCTCCTTCCCCTCCTTCCTCTTTTGTTTAATCCCGGAAGTCCACCCAAAAGACAAAGACGGAAACCCGATAAAACGCCGGACGTCGCACTACTATGATCTACACGATGACGAGATCAAAGCGTATCAAGAGCAGGGCTACGGCATCTACTTCTCCGTAAACGGTTTTGATCGCCCCGTAGACGCGACAGCTCACCTCTTACCTCCCAAACGCACCACTGAAGCCCTCACGTCCGTCACGGGCCACTACGTGGACATTGACTGTCCTAAGAGCTGGAGGACTCTTCCCGATAAACGAGAGTTCTTTGAGAAACTCAAAGACTTCAAGCGTGATGCGTTCGCCGCCCTTACAAGCAACACCCACCCCGCGAGACAAATCGTCCCGTTCATACCAAATCTCATCATAGAAACCCGCCACGGCCTTCAGGCTGTTTGGCTTTTTGACAATCCTCTCAGCCTCGAAGGTGCAAGCGAAGAGTCCCTAAAAAGACTCCACTCCCTTTACACGAACAATCAGAGAGCCCTCATTAAGCTCTTTAACGGCGATAAACAAGCTTCTGACCTTGTGCGCGTGATCCGGTTCCCCTTCACGTGGCATTTGAAGAATCCCAAATTCCCGTTCCCTTGCGTCCCCATTCTTTGGGATTTGAAGAATGAGAAGAAGCCAAGCTTCAAAGACTTTTGCGAAGCTCTCGCTGAAAACGAAACACGCACCGAAACAATCGGATCCTTCGACCCTGACGGAGCAATAAAATCCATCCTCACCCGCGCAAACCAAAACTTCAAGAAACTGACTGAATCCGAACACCGAGAAATTCTTGCCGAAGTGGAGCTTGCATACCCAAAGTGCGACCGGCCAAGTATCAGGCGACTCGCAAGCGGCGCCCCTGAAGGCGAGCGAAATCAGACCCTCCATGTCATCGCTTCAGCATGGCGTGCGAGCGGGAAGAGCGAAGAAGAGACGTTCAACGAATTGAAGAGCTACTCGAATCTCAGCGAGTCTGAGACGAGAGCGACGATTCGTTCAGCCTTTGCGAGACCGAAAGAATACGGCTGGAACCACCCCATCATTGCGGGCGTTCTCTCCGAAGAAGAGCGGACGATGTACCGATCGTTTTACGCGGACATTGCTCATGAGAAATTCGGAAGCAAATATAAGAAACTCGATAAACTTGTGGCTCTCGACGCACCTGAAGAACCGGAAGGAAAATCCGGGGGGCCGATACTGGCGCTCCAAAAGACGAAGGAAAAGGAGATTGATGATGCTGAGGCGAGGAAGCGCCGCATATCCATCAAGCACCAGAAAGAGGCTCTCATCGGGTATCATCATCGTATGAGGGCTCTTTATCCGGACATCCGATACCTCGAAGGGCTCGGCCCCCATGTAAAAGAGGGGAATATCTACAAACCCGTCGTCGATAAAGACCTTCTCCTTCACATGGTTAGCCGGCACTTTGAGCAAGACGGCCTTGTGGACATTCAGACAAAAGCAGCAGCGGATAGGACGGTTTTTAACTGGATGGCGATGCCCGAAGTGAATATTCCCGCCTCGAAGATTGAGCCCACGCCCCCCGGTTCATCAGGGAAAGACTTTCTCCCCCTTCAGAACGGCATTCTGGAGCTCACGAAGCGCATTCTACGGCCTTTTCCCGATGACGAGGCATGGTTGACCATATCGACCGTTCCGTACAATCCTGACGCAATCTGCCCGCGCTGGGAGCGTTTTATCAAAGAGATCACGGAAGAAGACGATCTAAAAGCGTCGCTCTTACAGGAAATCGCCGGGTACTGTCTCTCTTCAAGCGCGAAGTTCCAAAAGGCGTTCATTTTTCTTGGCAAAGGAAACAATGGCAAAGGCGTATTCGTGAGCGCGCTTGAGAATATTCTCGGACCCTCTCTTCGAAGCGCGCTCACCATTGAGGATTTTCAATCTCCCTTCGGCCCGGCGGGGCTTGAACATAAGCGTCTGAATGTGATTGATGAAATCAGTGACAACTATTTCCGCTCGGACTTCTTAAAACGTATCACGGGCGGCTCTATGCTTGAGGCCGACGTGAAATTCAAAGCGCGCCGACAGTTCCGACCGACGGTAAAGATTTTGTTTACGGTGAACCAGCTTCCCCGAATCGATGACACGACATACGCGATTTATCGCCGGCTCATGATCATAAAATTCAATCGCGTCTTCAAGGGGTATGAGGTAGACGCACATCTTCAAGAAAAGCTTTCGGATGAAGCGTCCGGCATTTTGAATTGGTGTCTTGAGGGATATGCGAGGCTCATGATGACAAATGAGTTCACACATCATCCTGAGGTCGTGAGATCGATTGAAGAGATGAGCGAGAGTAATTCTTACGTGGTGCGTTTCCTGCTCTCGAAAGATGTAGAGCTTGCAGCGTTTGGTTCTGAGAATTTTGTTCATTCAACAGGCGTCGAAGATCTCTATCGCGCGTACCGAGACTATTGCGGGAAGCTTGGTGGGAGGATAAAGGGCATTGTTTCCTTCCAGTACGAGCTCTTGAACCTGAGCCACCCTGCGCTTGCTTTTGTGCAAATGAGCGATGATCTCGTGCTTGGGGTAAAAGTAAAAAGAAACAACCCCGCGGACGGTTTCGGGGTCCTCCCTATGTCTTGATTGTGCAAGCGGGGCCGCCTCCAACGTGTCCCACACGAAAGAGTCTTGGAATCGCGCAACCTTGACATGGGGTCACGGGATCCGGGGAGAAGCTCTTTTCCGAAAACGCGTGAGGCGGCCCCACTTGTGTGATCAAACCCTCTACATAATATGTCCATTCATCCTCCACTCTTTTTCAACAAAAAAAAAGCGAGAAGCTCTCCCTTTTTTGATTTGCTCTGCCCGCCTTGTTCAATCACCTTGAACGGCTTACAAAAAAAGATTGACGCAAAGGGCCATAAGAAACCTACGCCAAAAATACGGCGTCTATACGTCGATTTGGCGCGGAATATTCAAAACGTCGTGTGATACCGGCTCGATGAGCTCTATCAAGGTTTTGAGCCTTCCGAATGCACAGCTCGCATGATGGCGTTCACGGCACGCTCAAACGAAAAGAAACATGAGTTCATCGCCCTTTGGACTCGGCTTTGTTTAGAGGCTGATGTGATCAGCATGAATTCGGGGGCTCATGGGAAAGGTGAAAGGAGGCTATCAGCCGGGGCCGTTTCGGATTGCCGTTCTCTTCGACGGTCAAGAGCTATCCATACCGCAGTATCCCGACACACTCCGCATTGTTGTCCCCCTCTGAGGTTTTTCAATCCTATGTCTAACCCATTTTCTGAATTCAATCCTATGTCTAACCCATTTCTGAACACGAGAGAGAACATCTCTCCGGTAGATCCGAACTTCACAACGTTCTCAATGTTTCTCGCAGCGATTGCCGATAGACACGATCTTGAGGAAGTCCACACGGACTGGATCAAGCGTAACGCAATGCTCCACGTTCCGCGCTTGATACTCACGCTCTGGGAAGCATTCCCCGAGTGGCCCGTGACTGACAAGCTTCTTCACGAAGAACGTTTCGGCGTAAGAATAAAACTTGCGGACGTCTCCTACGGTGAGAGAGAAAAAATATTGGATGACCATGTGAGGGTTCATCCTGAATTTCTTTGCATTGAAGTTCGTGGCAAGATTGTCGCGGCATACTAATATGGAAATAAAAATAGATTCAAAACTCCATATCCGTTTTCACACACCCCCTGAAGCGGAAACATTGATTGGGCTTTTCACATACCCGAATCCAAAATACCAAGACAATGCTCGCATGAACTTTTCGAATTTCGGTGTTCCAAAGGAAATCATGACATGCGAGTTCGATGAGAGGGAACGTGAGCTTGTGAGCTCAAGGGGGGAGCTTTGGAAAATAATCAGGCGCGTCCCATTCAAGCTTATTGATGAAACCGTACTCGGACGTGAGCTCCCCAACATTCAATTTCAAAGTCCCGACTTCAAGTTGGATTCTCGGCAAATCGAAGTCGTGAAAATCATGCACGAAAAGCAGCAAGGGATTGTTCATGCGGCGACGAGTGCGGGGAAGTCGGCCATGATCCTCGCGGGCGTGTCTTTGATAAAGAGAAAAACCGTTGTCGTCGTTCACCGAAAGGTTCTGATCGAACAGCTTATGGAGGACGCGAAGAAATGGCTCACGGGAGCTTCCATCGGGCAAGTGGGTGCCGGCAAATGCGAAGTGAATGACGTGACATTTTGCATAGACAAAAGCTTGAAGACGGCTCTCAACAAACATCCCGAACTCTTTTCTGATGTGGGGTGCGTGATACAAGATGAGTGCCACCTCGCATCAACGACAACGTTCCAAGATATCATCGGCCGCTTCCCCGCGCGGAAACGTTTTGGGTTTACCGGTACGATGAAGCGGAAAGACCGCAAGGAGTTTTTGATCCATGCAACATTCGGACAGGTCATTGCCACCATCACAAAAGACGAACTTGAGGAAGCCGGAAGAACGACGCCGATTGAAATAAAAGTCCATGACACCGATACGCGCGTACCTGAATTTTTCTTTGAATATGATACAAAAGATTTTTGGCGAGAGGCTGACAAGCTCATTCATCTGACGAAAAAACGGGAAGAACAGGTCGCCGAGATTGCGAATGAGATACTGGAAAGAGACCCCCGCGCGAAGGTTTTAATTCTTTCACGCTATGTGACGCCTTGTTACGAGATTGCGAAGCTCATTCCCGGAGCGGGAGTGATCACGGGGAAGGAAAAAGATCACAAAAAAACCTGCGATGCCCTTGAGTTAGGGGAGATCCGCGCGCTGGTCGCGACTCTCGGAACCGTTTCGACGGGAGTGAACATAAAAACGCTGACGGATATCATTTTGTTTTCTCCGGTCTTTTCAAATGAACTTCTTCTTCACCAATCGCGCGGACGATTGATGCGTAAGGTAGAGGGGAAGGATAAGGGGACGTTTCATCTCATGTTTGATCCAAACATTTTTCCCAAATACAAAATCCAAAACGCCGTTCGGATATTGAAAAAGCCATAATAAAACGATATGTGTATACATGCTATTGACAATCTGTTACTATTCTGATACTCTAAAAACGCTTGTATGAAAGGCTGTAATAAAATCTTTTTTTACACGTATGCCACAGGTGTCGCCGCCCTCGCCGGAACCGCATGGCTATTATTTCAAAACGCCGCTTTTCAACTTTCTCCTTCAAATAATAGGGACTCCCGTGACTTGTCTCGAATAAGAGATGAGCCCTCACAGACAGTATCACCCGAACAATTTGACGGATCTCTGCCTGTTGCGCAAGAAGGGAGACGCATGACAGCGACTGTCACGGCATATTCTCCCGTCGAAACTTGTCCGGAAGGGCGAAGCGAATACTGCCTCAACGCTTCGGAAAAACGACCGATGGAGAACCGTTCTCTCGCTTGCCCACGAGCTCTTCGAAGAGGAACTAAAATTTTATTACTTCAGCGAGTATACATCTGCGATGATCGAACTGCGCTGCGCCTTAACGGACGGTTCGATGTATTTCGTGAAAGTCACGCCGATGCAATCAGCTTCGGAAAACAACAATTGAGTTTATTCATTTATGATTAAATATGCAGGAGCAAACATTCGTGATCTCAGTTTTCTCGTCAGTTCTTTCACTTGTTATCATCACGGCACTACTAAAACTCGGAGCGTTTTTTAAATTCCATGATGAAACATCCGTATGGTCGCTTGTCTATTTGTTCTCCGGCGTATGCATCGGGGCGCTTATAAATTCCATCCTTTTTGGAGCCCTTTTATGAATGACGAAGTAAAAAAATCGATTGTCGGGATAGACCCTGGCTTCAAGGGCGGTCTTGCACATCTTTGTGAGACGGACCGGGGCATAAAAGTTATTGCCTCGATTCCCATGCCCGTTTTTCATGGCAGAAAAACAGAGATTGACCGAAGAGGTGTGATCGCGTTTCTTACGCGCGCGGATCCTAAAAAGGTTCTGATCGAGCAAGTGGGCGCGATGCCGAAACAGGGCGTTACATCCATGTTCCGATTCGGTTACGGCGCGGGGCTTCTTGAGGGAATAAGTTTAGGGCTCGGGTTTTCGATAGAGCTTGTCAGGCCACAAACGTGGCAGGCGAAGGTTCTCGTGGGGTATCCTAAAACGGGCAAGGGCAAGTCATCCGTGCTCTTTTGTCAAAGGGAGTTCCCTGACGCGAACTTGCTCGCGACAGAACGGTCGAGGGTCCCGCACGATGGAATATCTGATTCAATAGCTATCGCGTGCTACGGCATCACAAAAAACAATTGAACTCCAAAGGGATCGAATGCTCGTGAGACTTCAGCCTTGCCGCGTGGTTTTCCAAACACGAGCAGGAAAAAGGAAGCCCGGGGCATATCGACGGAAGAAGTTGAAAGCGGTGGCAAAAAAAGAGTATGGGGCTGATCTTGAAGCAAGCAATGGACACAATCCGGAGGAGAAAACGTGAATAAAAGCAGTATGAGTGACTTTGAATCCGGATTGCTTGATTACTGCCCCCCCCCTAACATATTCAATAAATATATGAAAGAAATCATCACTATATCTTATGTTAAAAAAATACATTCTACTCGATGTTTCAAAAGAAGTCTGCGGGGTTAAGCTATTTCGGATCAAGTCACTCGTAGCTTTCGGAAATAGAGCCTCCGCTTCATGCGTTCGAGTGTACGAAATGAGCTTTTGAACGCAGGAAGCGGGGGAACCCATTAACTCATTAACCGATAAAAACATGAATGCATGTATCGCTCGAATTGGCCTTGAAAATTCACGGTCGCAGTCGCGGTCGCGGTCGGGGTCGTGGTCGTGGTCGTGGTCGTGGTCACGGTCATGGTCACGGTCGCAGTCGTGGTCGTGGTCACGGTCGCAGTCGTGGTCGGGGTCGTGGTCACGGTCGCAGTCGTGGTCGGGGTCGTGGTCGTGGTCGCGGTTGGGGTCGTGGTCGTGGTCGGGGTCGTGGTAAGAAAGTCTTAATCAGTTTACTAATTTCACTTCAAATCATTATGCCTAAACAACAATTTTCCGTGCTCGCGGAAGGAAAAAAAGTCTTTGTTCGTACCGTCACGAATTTTCTTGTCGGTGAAGTCGTCAGCCTTGAGAAGATCGGAGAAAATACCTTTGTCGTCTTAAAAGACGCCTCATGGATAGCAGACACAAAACGCTTTCACGACTTCCTGAAGAACGGTGTGACTGAAGGAGTGGAGGTTGAACCTATCACGGGAGTTTGTGCCGTGAATGTCGGGTCAGTCGTGGATGTGTTCTCTTGGAGCCACGCTCTGCCTGATAAGCAGCAATAGAGGACGGAGGCGATATACACGCACATAAATCACCCATTAACTCATTAACCGATAAAAACATGAATGCATGTATCGCTCGAATTGGCTTTGAAAATTCGTGGTCGTGGTCGTGGTCGTGGTCGCGGTCGTGGTCATGGTCGCGGTCGCAATCGGGGTCGTGGTCGTGGTCATGGTCGCAGTCGTGGTCGCGGTCGGGGTCGCGGTCGGGGTCGCGGTCGCTGTCGGGGTCGTGGTAAGAAAGTCTTAAAACACTTTCCTCATGCTGTTTTTCAAATCCTTGAGGAGGACCGGAACATAAAAGTGGTCGGGGTTGCGGCCGTGGTCGTGGTAAGAAAGTCTTAATTAGCATACCAACGAGAGTATTTGTTCAGGCAGATTAGGAGGAAGTTATGCGCGTGTGTACGACACTCTCAGGGTGACTGCCGGTTTCCTATCGGTATGAAATTCGGCGGTGAAACCATCCAAGAATTAGATATCCCGGGATCTGTAGACAAATTACTTGGTAAGGAAGTGAAGTTTGAGATAAAAAAAAGTCGAAGACAATACAGACGATAAAATAATTCTTTGAAAGAAATCATCATTCACACACAAGAGGTTGCGAAGCGGTGTGTCTCAGGCGTTGGAAAGCAAGTGTAGTAATTATATGAGACATAATATGACAAAACCCATAAAAAAAGAAGAAATTGTATTTTTACGCCCGAACGGGGAACTTGCCACCAATGCAATAGTTAAGAGAGTTAATTCGAAAAACAATGAAGTTATGTTTATGGAAATCGTAGACTTCTCCGGGAATGTATCGGGGGGAACAAGAATAAATGGTAAACAGACTTTCAAGAGGTTTTTTGTTAGAAGAGTATACCCACACATAAAATTAGACGATGATAAGAAACGAAACCTGCAAACTAATAACTATCTGCTATAATGAGATAGTCACCTTTTGTCTTGTTGAATGTAGCCACTTACGGATTCTGTATTGGCTTCGTATAAAAGCCGCTCTTGTTGAGCGGCCCCTGTGGAGGTGCCTGACGGAGACGTCCGTGGGGGCCTCGCCACAGGGAAAATTATCCCATGAAAACATCATGAATATGAAAAAGTATTACGTAGCTTCATTATCCTTTTGAAGGAGTCAAATAGATAATTTATGAAACAAGAAGAGCGCTTTCTCAAACAATTTCTGAACATCGGTACGCGCGCGAGCGAGGACGAGATCAAACAAAGAATCACCGCGGCATTCACCTCAATGGGTCACGAGGTTCTTCAAATGACCGTGCTCTATCTTGGTCATTTCCCTACGGAAAGATCGAACGGAGTTGCCCGACATCACTATAGGATAATGATAAGGCTCATTGTAAACGATGTGGACGTATCCTCTTGACAATGTATTCACATTCTATTATAATAGGATTTATAAAACTTAAAGAAAAATATGTCTACATCTTATGTAAAAAATCATATACCAAGCGCGATTCTCCCCCGTCATATTGATGTGTGGAAGTTTCTCGAAGCTTATATTAAGATAAATGGCTACGCGCCGCTTGTCCGTGAAATTGCCGCCGAACTTCATCTGCACAGTTCCCGGGTTCATATTACGCTGACCGAGCTTGATGCGATCGGAGCAATCTTGCGTGTCTCAAAATCCTCTCGGGGGATTACGGTAGTTCGATTTCCCGTATTGCCGGAAGAATTAAGAATTAAAAAGTAAATAATATGGAAAATGTTCAAATGAAAAAGGCTGAAAAGCCAATGGGTAAGACGGTAAAATGGTCGGAGGCCGAAGTAACGGATGCTGCGAAACATGTCTATCTTGGAGCGGAATGGAAGGGGATTTTTATCGGAAAAGACTCATGGACAAACCCCAAAGGGAAGGATATCGCCTTGTATAAAATAAGGCTTGAGAATGAAGAAGTCGTCACCGTATGGGAGACGGCTATGATCCATGACGGTATGGAGCAGGGAAATAATGGAGCCCCTATCCCGATGGGAGCTGTCGTTCAATTTGTGCACAAAGGGAAGAAGCAGGGTGCGGACAAATCCAACAATCCTTACCATGTCGTTGAGATCTTCTTTGGGATTCCCAGTCCGGCCATGAAATCGGCGAGTGCTACATCAATTCCGCCCGCAGCGCCGTCCGTTGCAACAACAACATCGGAATTTAGCACCGGAGGCTGGTAAAAACGCTTATGATCATCACACATATCACGCGAAATTATAAGCGCACGGTCGCTGTGAAGGCGCCTGATGGCAAAGATGCTTGGATCGCTCATGAAGCATCCGTTGAGGCTGAATTAAACGAACAAGATAATCAGAATCTTGCCGATTGTTTTTCTCAACTCGAAGAAGTGGTAAAAGCGGAAGTTGCGGGATCAGTCAGGCGCGAGCAAGAAGCTCTGACCGCTGCACGAGCTCAAGCAGCTGAGCCGTTCCCCGGACAAGCGCCGTCACCGATGAACCTGGAACGTCTCTAGTATGTCCATTGTATCTTTCATCAATTATTCCGGATTAAAACTCTTTTCAAGGTGTCCTCGGCTCTACAAAGAAGAGAAGATTGATAAGACGTATGTTCCTCCCGCAAAGGACTATTTCACCTACGGAAGCCTCGTTGACGCCATGCTCACATGCCCCGGAGATGTTGAAAAATTGTTCGTCCGCGTAGATCGTAAAATTGACGCGAGTAAATGCGTTCAATTGGAAGAGGACATCAAAGGGTTTCATGCAGAGATGAATCTTGTGAAGGACAAGAACGGGAAGACGATGGCTGAGAGAGCTGAGGAAGGAAATAAGACGGCTATCAAAGGACTTGACGCAAGAAACGCGAAAGTTTTGGAAAAGAAAAAAGAGCTCGATGTTATTCGGAACATGGGTCACAAAACACAGGTGACGCCGGCCATGTGGCTTGATTGTGCAGCCACCGCTGAGAGTATTCGAGCAAACCCTACGTACAAGATGATTCTGAAAGCGAATCCCACATATCAAGTGACACTTGAATCGACGAGAGCAAAGATGCGCGGGACGCTGGATATCCTCGCCATGAGCGCGCCCCTTCGAACGATCTTCCTGACATGGAACCTCGACATGACACGTTACAAAGACTTCAGAAAAGCCGTGGATGGGCTTCCGGCGAAAGATCGTTGGGCTCAGGTTTGGGATATTAAGACCTGTGCTCAGCTCGCTTACGAAAAGTTCGATCCATTCATGTATGCCGGGCAACTCGCCTACTACCAAGATCTCGTCGCTGAGGTGCTGGGTCTCGTGCCTCATAAAGAAATCGTCTGTGGGATTGTTGTCGGGGACAAAGATGCCTCACGAAAGATGACACAAGACTTTCTGTACACGCCGGCGACTCTTGAAGAAGCTCGCAAAAGAACGGATCGTATCAAAAAAATCTTTTGGTCTTGCATAAAGAATAACAATTTCCCTCCGGCGAAGATAATCTATGGATCAAAACAAGAATGTTTTGCCTGTTCCATGTGTTCGGACCGACCGTATTCCATTGATAAGCCCCTTACGATATGATCCAATATAGCGATGTGTTCGGAACCATGAACATATATTGCGATGATGAGGATTGTATGAGTGAGAGCGTATTTGATGGTTCGCGGCAAGAGTGCATTGAACTCGCAAAAATGGATAACTGGATTATAAAACCTATAGCCGACAAAATGTTTGGGCACTTCTGTTCCCATAAATGCGCCAAATTAAATAGCTGAATTCGATGGACTTTTGAATTCGGAACCGGGATCAAGTGGATCCGAGAGCTCCACTGTCTCGGAAGAAAGATGTCGGGAAAATCATCCCTCTCCCCGATTCAATTCTCACCTAAACTCTTATGATGAAAACACTATCAACCCTTATCCTGATCGCTATAGTCCTATTACCTGCACAGGCCGACGCCGCGTCTTTTACAAAAGAAGAGGCAAGAAAGCAGCTTGCTCTTGAGTCTTCGAACCTTGAGCTTTACGGAAATCCATTCGGTGCGAGCGGCGAGATGGATGAGCTTTATAATTTGGATACGCTTGAGCCGTGGTGGAAGATCCGGCTTGATTTTGAAGCTTGGAGCTTAAAGATATACGGAAATCCGTTCGGGTATTTCATCCCTCAGAAAGTTCTCGTACCCAAAAGTGAGCCTCAGGCGCTTCAGGACGAGCCTGAAATCGCCCCCACAACCCCTTTAACGGGCTCAGGGGTATCAGAACCTCTCTTCGCGCCCGTGGAAAAGTCTCAGCCCATCGTAGAGGAGATAATCCAATCTCATTTTGTAGGAGTCCCTTACGTGGTATCCGAGGACGCGGACAAAGTTTATGTTGCTGTACAATTTAGCGAACCTTTAACAGAAAAAGATAAACATCAAACGATCTATCGCTTTCGGTGCGTTGATTCGGAGGGCAACGGGTCATATCGCGGGACGTATAGCATCTATGATGGAGCCGCGCCGGTTATTGAGATTGATGGAGACAAGATCATGAGCACATTTCCCGACTCAACCATTCGAGGAGCAGACATAGACAAAACCGGTGAAAGCTACACCTGCCGCTTCCACTTTTTTTCCCCAATAGATATTGAGTCCGAAGCAATATCCCTGTAATACCATCCTCAATGACCCTCTTCCCATTGTTTTTATCCACAATGAGGTCATCTATAGTGTATGCATACATATTCCCGGTATATCAAAAAACCTTTCCAAAAGAGAAAGGGTTAGTTGGGGTTGGTATAAGATATCTTGTAAATCAGTATACCAAAATCAAAACACAAGCCCGGTAAAAAGAAGTGCCGGAGAAAACGCGGACGAGTCTCTTTAACACACTCAAAGTCCGTTGATCTTACGTGTTTAGTTTTTTGTTATTTCATCGAGCACTTTTAAGAAGTCTCTCGTCCATCCGGCTCCCGTATAAGCGGCGCCGGCTTTTAAGAAATGCACTATGGCATTGTCCAAATCTCCCGATGGGATTTGTCGGAGCCCCCCCACCACTTCTTCAAATGAAACAAGAGCGACGGGGGTGGGAGTTTTTGTATATTGTCCGGTGATTGAACGATACCCCATATTAAAAGCATCTCGAACGTATGGCATTCCTTGAATGGGGCCAAACGCGATTTCCGATAGCACGCGTTTCCAAATGGAGTCCTCATCATCAAGCTCACCACCTGAGAGCCATTTCACTGCATTCCTTGACCCCTGATTGAGAGCGGCGTAGGTCGCTGAAGAGAGGATAGCCGTCGCCGCGAATCGTGCGGCGTATTGTGTTGGCGTGATCTTGCCGCGTTTTAAGTTTACCGTGCTCATAACCATGTAATTCATCATCTTAATGGGCTGGTTTGCAAATGAAATGATGAGTTTTCCGATTAACCCGCGCTCAAAGCCGCCCTTGCCCGTCCAGTCGGTTGAGGACTGCGTATTGTCCAAAAACCATTCTGCCTTTTCAACGGCAAGCTGTTTTGCCTCTTCAGGGGATTTCCCGCGCGACTTAAACTCAGCCTCCCAAGACTTCATAGAGGCGTACATCCCCGGAGAGATACCAAGCTTGTCCATTTTTGCAAGCGGGATATCGGCGATATCTTTTAAAGATTTCTTCCCGGAAAAATCTCGCGCGATCTCTTTTGCATTCTTTACATTTATCTCACGCAAATAGGACTTCAATTCATATCGTCGTCTGAATGTTGGGGAGTTGTCGTACACATACTGAAGAGCCTCCCTCGGGGAGCGGGCATATTCAAGTATGTACTTCGGATAGTCGGAAAGCTTCGCTGTTGCGGTTATCCACTGAGGCGTGGACGCAAGTTGTCCCACAACGGGGGCGGTTGCCTGAAGAATGTACGCAGAAGCATTGTTTCGGAACTCCATCCATTTTTGATACTCCTTCATGGACTCTAGCCCGCCGCGCTTCACATTGTCTTCCCAGTCGGTGAACTGCTTCGCTACGGCTTTGCCGTATGTATTTTGGAGCCCCGTCATGAATTTTTTGTCAAAAGCTTTGTCAATAACCTTAGCCACTTCAAATGTTTCTATGTAATGATTCGTTCTCGTGTGCCACCCGACAAATTCAGCAAAAGGATTTCCGGAGATATCAATTTGACCTTGCGCTTGAGGGCTTCTTGTTTTTGTAGCGCCGGGGCGAAGAGATGGCTTCTGTTTCGGCTCATAAGAACGAAACATGTCATCGGCTATGCTTTGTTGAAGACGAACCCCTTCAGTGTTTCTCACATGAAGCGGAAGATAGCGTTCAATGTAACCGAGAGGGGTTCCGGTATCGACTCGAAAAGCTTCATCAAATCGAGGAAATGCTTCAGCATACCCTTCTACGACAGCCTCCAAAAGTTTTTTATCTTTTGCAGACATAGCCTCCTCAACCGCTTTCAAACGAGCCTCCGTCCAGCCATTATTTTCGTTAGTCAATTGTTTTCGGACTCGCGCGTTTTGCGCGTATCCTACGAGATTCAACATTTCAGCGCGCGTCAATTCAAGACTCTTTTCACCCTCAACTTCGATGATTTGTTTTTCTGTAAGAAACTCCATCGTCTCTTTGTACATGGCTTTTTGATCACCCTTCTTCGTGGGATCGTATCCCCATGCCTCATACGTTTTTGCCATCAACCGGTTCTTCGCCTCAGTGGTTCTCGCCTCTTGTCGCGCGTGCGCATTTTTCACTTGCCTGAAGATACGGCCAAGCGCGCTTGATCCCTCGATCTTCGCGTCTTTCGAGATCCATTCAAAAATATAATCCGGCCCCATATTTGTTTTAAAAAATTCGCCGAGGGCATGAAGAATGCCGATAGATTCCGGATTTAGTTTTCCGGTTTCCGTCACCCCCGTGTCTTCAAGTACCTCCTTTTTAAGACTCTCTGCGCGGTGCTCAAGTTTCAAAACAGCTTCATTCCGTCGAATTTTTCCCGTCTCGGCCAACTCCTCTACAATCGCAAGACTCTCTTTCAACTGAGACACGCTCTGCCCATCGAGCCCCATAACGCTCAAAATAGAAAGCTCTCGTTCAACATCGATGGGTATTTCTCCCATCTCATTCTGCCGTTGGTGCTCTCGGATGAGCTCCACTCTCGCATTAAACGCTTCTTCATAGGTCACCTTACTTTCGCCTTTCCTCGGAAAAATAGCACTCCGAATACGATCAAAGGCAATCTGGGTTTCCGCGTCGAACTTGCCCCGCCGAACACCGGCGCGGACTTTCGCTTCAGTCTTTTTTATGCGCGCTTTAATCTTTCTTTTTGTTTCACGCCTGTTGAACAATGAATATTCCGCATCTATCTTTTGAAGAGCCTCCCTCGCGCCATGAGGTGTTTTTGCTCTGATCACGGCAGCAAGAGCAAGTCCTTTGTGTACACGAGGGATTTTCATTTCTCTTAAATAATCGTTGATGATTTTTTGAGCTTGCTTCTTATTTTCAATCCGCCCCTTCATTCTCACCTCTACCTGTTTTCTTTTTGCAATTTCAACCCCGCGCTCCACCATTTGCTTGATCCCTTCTTCCCCCCTGACTCTCACTTCAGTTTCCTTCCGCGCATCCCGCATGGCTTTCCGAATCTCAGGGTCAGACTCTCGTACTCGCTTCCGCGCATCTTTTACCTCTGCGCGTATGTTCATTTCAGATTCCAAGCGTGTCCTGAAGCGCTGTAGCGTCGCATCAGCGTCTTTGCCCAAAGCATAGCGTCTACCAACAGCCGCAGATGATTCTTTTCTTCTTGCCGCAAGTTCCTCAATACCCATGCTTCGTACATCTTCACTTCTACGGGCTCCTTTTGCCCAAGCCTTGTACCCCTTATTCATCGCGTCTCGATCGAATTTCAGCTCCTCAATTCGTGTGCTTGCACCCGCAACAATCTCAGCGTCAGACTCGAACTTAGCAATCTCATACTGGGTCTGTCCCTCCATAACTTTTGTGCTTTTTCTCACCATAAACTCGTTTGCGCGGCGTTCGAGTTCTTGAGTGATTTTTCTCGCTTCCGGTGCATCGCCTCGTGATTCGGCGTTACGAAGCCTCGCAATATCTTTCGGGGCTATCGTATTCGCGTGAGCCACTTCGTGCTTGTAAAGCTCTTCGGTGTACCGGCGCTGAAGCTGTTCGAATGTTTCTCCGGTCTTTCGCTCAAAGAGTTTCGGATTTGCCCTATCACCGTAAATAATTACATCTCCTTTTGCGAGAGCCGTGAGATGTGAGCGGAGCCTCGGATAATTAAAAACAACGGTATTTGATTCAAGATCAAAGAAAGCGGGAAAATCTGCGCGCGCGGCATCCTCAACGGTGATCTTCACGCCTTCGGGCGCTTTCTTTTGAAAGTTCCCTATCTCAATTTCAAATCCATCCCGAGTGGCCCGATCACCGAGATCTCCGAGTGTTTTTCCAAAGTTATCGGCCATTTCAGACTCAAAAGCGAGGCGCTCGGTACGTTCAACAGACGCGACGCGCTTTGCGCCGCCCTGATCGAGAGGGGTTGTTACAGCTCTTCGTGTTTGTCCCAGAGCCGTTTCAGCCTTTGGGTCAATAGTCTCGACGAAAGCATCGCGAGTCATTGAATCGATTTCCGCATTCGTGATCTCTTCCTTTCTGACGGCTTTACGCTCAGCGATCTTTTTGGACGCCCGGGTAAAGACTGTGCTGATCCCTTTCTGTGTACTATGAAGTCCTTTTGTCACCACAAACATAGTACCGAACCCTGCAATGGTGTCAGCAAAACGGTCTTTTTGCTCATCGTTTAGTGGCGCGTTAAACAAAAGCGGGCGAAGCCCCATAGCGATTACTCTGCGAGTGGCTCGCATCGCTTCCATAAGTGTGCCCGTTATCGGATTTAGAACAGGCTGGCGCTGGAATGAACCAAGAATAACCTCGGCTGCATCGGTCGTAACGAGCTCCCCTGCGGCAAGCCCGCCTTGAAGTATAGCGAGAGGGACTTCCACATCACTCGTCTTTACTTTTTCAAGCGTACCAAAGCTCTGTTTCAATCGAGCGTGAGAGTCTTTTATTGCAGCATCGAGAGAGGCGGCTGCGTCCGTGAACATCTGCGCGGCGTGGAGGTTCACAAACCCATTATCCTCTTTTTCGGACCCTTCTTCATAGAGAGAGCCGATCTTTGATGCCGTGCTTGTAATCGACTCTACAAAATTAAATGCCGTTCGACTGACTGCTCTCCCCACTTCTACCGCCGTTTCTCCCGCCACGAGAATATCCTGAGTCGGCGTCGTTTTCTCGGGTTTGTTGATGTAGTTCTTGAGCGCGCTCCCAAGAGGTTTTAATCCTCTATCCCAAAGCCCCTCCTTTGCGACGTCCCAAAGCTCGACAGGAAGCTTTCGGGTTTCAACTATCGCCTTTTCTTGAGGGGTCTGTGTCAAAACGGGTTCATCAAGAAGATCTCGACGAGGACCGGGGGCTCTCTGTGACAAGACGACTGGGCCTTCTCTTTCCGGCTTTTTCTCAAGCTCTTTCTTTTGTTTTTGAAAAGCGTCAAAACCCGCCCACGGGTCATCTTTCTTTGGTGACTCTCCGAGCGCTTTTGATTCTTTTTGGAAAGCTTCAAAGCCCGCCCACGGGTCACCGGTAGCCATATCGTTTCGATAGATTAGCGCCCCAAGCCTTTATACGTTCCCACACCCCGCCTCCACCGCCCTTAGAAAGAGGTTCGCCGGTAGGAGAGAGGCCCAGCTCTTTCAGTTCTGCCTCCGCTTTTTTCTGTTTCAAAATGTCCGCGGGGGTAAGAGGCTTATCAGGTTCAACGGACTTAGGCGCACCGGAAAATGAACTATCGAGAACGCGCTCGATTTCTGTTGTTTTCAAGCTATCTCCATAACGTCCATAAATCAATCGACGAATTTCGTCTTGAGATCTACCCTCGTCCAAGAAATAAGAAACTGCTGTCGCTATTTCTCCGACCAGACTGCTGCCCGCTCCACCACCAGTTCCCGTTCTCTGCGCCTTCGTGATCATCGCGCGTGACCGCTCAATGCCAAGCCTCGCATTTTCAAGAGAGAGTCTCTCCATCTCTGAAAGATACGGCAGCATCTTTTGGAGCGCCGCCTCAGGCGTATCCATAAAAGTCACGCCGGCTTTTGCAAAAGAATCAGGGTTCTTCTCAGCAAAGCCAAGCAACGTGTCCTTGTCTCTATTCATACGATCAGCCTCACCTTCGAGCAGATTTTTTCTGTAATTGATAAGATTCTTTTCGTCCTTCGAGAGTTGAATGAGATCTTGATCGTACATGTTCAGTAATGTGTCAAGCGCGTGCCTCTGTTCGGCGTTGTCCGCTCGAATGGCCGAAAGAGACTGGTCGGCGTAAGCTCTCGCTAAATCAATGTTCCCCTGAAGTATCTCAGCCGTAGCCTGAAGCGCACCTATGTGCGCGAGTCCTTGTTTCTTTAGTTCGTTTGAACGCCCTACGAGTAATCCCATTCGGACGGGCTGACTCTCTTCATAGATGAGCCCCTGATTCAAAGCATTCGAAGCATCAGCCATTTTTTGTTTTACCGTGTTCAATGTCGCGATAGTTTTCTCAACTTGAAATGCCTCTCTGTCCGTCTGCAATCTTTTCTGAAATGCGGTAGTCCCCGAAATCTCACGAAGCCTGTCCATAACGTTTGCTCTCCCTGTTTTAGCTTCGGCTTTCTGCCGCTCCACCATTTGCTGTTGAGTATTCGTGAGGTCGTCGAGTCGTTTGTTAATGCCCGTGAGATAGCCTTGTGTAGCTGATGAGGCGGCCGCTGAGAGCTTGAAACTTTGGTCATCAACCGTAAGAGCTCCTGTTCCAGTTGCACCTCTCATGATGTTATCCGCCGTGGGCGTTGTTACAGCAGGTTTTGTGAGCTGACCGGCCGGAGCGGAAGCGGGGATGTCTGCAATGTTCACATCAGGGTTCCAAAAAATGTTCCCCTGATCGTCACGTCTTGTGGCCGACTCAATCTGGAATGGAGTGTACTTCTGTTGGATTTTAGCAAAATTGGTAGCGCCAATATAGTTCGGGTCTCGCCGAACGCCTTCTTGCTGTGAAGCCGGATCCGCGCCCGGGAGGGGAGTGCCGAATCGCTCCATGGACTCTTGTTCTGTTGTAGCCCCGAGAGCTTTTGGATCTGTGGCCATACTAACTATGTTATACCATTTTAAGTGAGAGTAGCGTAGCGCCACGTACCGTTCGTGTAATCATACATGTACAAACGAAGCGTCGCGCCATTCACGTACATTTTGAACTGATCGTAGAACCCTTTCGGTTCATGTGTTGGAACAGCGTCCACGGTGGCAATAAACCCGGTAAAATCTCTGATATGAAGCTTTTCGGAATTTGTCCCGTCATGAGTGTGTTTTTTCACATCGGTCTTATCGCGCTCATCGTGCGTATCCCCGCGCGCTTGTATAAACGCGGCAAACAGTGCCGAGTCCTTTTCGGGCATGTAATCCTCCGCTTCAGGAGATCTTCTGTCCTCAACTTTTACAATATCATTTCTCGATTTTGATGCCATAGGCTTTAACTTCTGGCACGCAACTGAATCGGTTCGTACCATATGTGGATTCGACGAATCCCCTTGTTTGGCGTAGCTCCAAACGTGACCTTCATCTGAACGGTGAGCGTGGAAGCTTTATTGTTCACATCAAAATGCCTCCTTGAAACCGCTCCGAATGCCGCATGAGAATACGTCCCGACCGTTTTTGTTTCCGCGCTGTCATTGATGAAGGCGATCGTTTGAGATGAGCCGGAAGCAAGAGCCTGTGATTCTATGATCACCCCTCGAATATAAGCATTCGAACGAAGCGGGAGTCTGTTCGAATAAAAGATACCGCCCGTCTGATCTGAGCCATTCACGTCGGACCATGCGCCGGAACCACTCGCGTAAGAATAAACTATCTTGCCCGATCGGTAGGATGTGATACCCACAAGAGATGATGTGTGCTTTAATGGGAAACTGAAAAACTTGGGACGTGAAATAATAGGGTTCCCATAACACAAAAGATTAGCCCCCTGAATAAGGTAAATGCGATCATTCGTAATAGCGATTTGGTACTTTTTTACACTTGACGTGAGCGGATAAAGCGGACTCACTGTTGACCCTGAGAAGTACCCGAAATAGCTCGCCGTTGTCACAAAAAGAGTACCGCCAAACACGATCAAAGTATCAATCTTTTCCTGCAACGGATACTCGTCCAAAAAAGAAGCGGAGAATCCATCCCAAGTAAAAATACGATTATCGATTGACTCACCTCCCCCAAAAGGATCAAATTTCCCGGCAGAGATATAAATAAGATTGTTGTAAACAACAACATCTGTGATCACGAAGCCCACGGGAAGGTCAAGCACATTATACGCACCAGCTGATCCATCCCACGAATGAATCATGTTTTTGTCTGTAATGTACAAAATAGCCCCGTACTGAATCATATGGTGCGAGACATCCGTTTTAAGCGCCGTCAAGCTCAGAGTGGCCGTCCACCAATCAAAAATGTTCGTTGAAAAGTTGAAATTGGATTTACCAATGTTCGTCTTAGATGTGGAAAACTGTTCGCTTGAAGAGCCGTAACGTATTAAATCACTGATATTCGCGTCATAGTCTCTTCCGGTATCCGACGCCGCCAATATCGCGCCCCCTCCATCGTTTAGTGTATAAAACTTCCCATCAAGATTGTCATTACTTCCAAGCCCTCGACCAATACCGGGAGAAAAGTTTGAATGATGAGTGGACCAAGCGAATATCCCCTTTGTGGCCGCTGAAGTCCCCGCTTGGTCAACCGGCGCCTGTCCCGGAAGAATCAACCCGGGCTCAGCAAATAGATTCATTCCTTTCGACAAAGGCGAAAAGCCGCCGTCAGCAAGCTCGTCAGTCGTTGAGCTCCCCCTCAAGAAGTCTCTCGCGTCGATGGTGATAATCGGCATAGCTTCTATTTTTCGACATCATTAAACTCTTCGACAAAAATATCAAAACCGGGTTTGTCGGAAAAGCGCTCGGTGTAAAACGCAACACGTTCTTCGCTCTTTTCTTTTGTTTCACAAAGCGTAACGATTTCTTTCGAGTTGCCAAGCGAACTCAGCATGAGCACACGTACACGATACATATTATTTTTTTATTCTCAATGCATTAAAGTTAAAGATCTCACCCTGACCACGCCTGATTGACGTGTAGTGGTTCAAGAGATCCCGGAAGGAATATTCTCCATACACATAGGCATTCACAGCGACCGTCCACTCTTTTCCAAAATAAACCCCAAGCGTCGGATGCCTTTTTAGAGCCTCAGCCATCCAGCGAGCAGTATGCATTTCCTGAAGAAGATCGCGCTTTTTACCATAGTGAGCCAAGGCGAAACTGAAATTCTTTTCTCGAAGCGTGTTCTGTATCGTTTCCCAATCCACAGGAAGATCCGTGAACATCATCCCATAAAGAATGTCATAGTCCGGCGCGAGTCGATGCACACCGTCAAAATGAGGATACCCGGCAATGGAATCGAAAATAATGGGACAATCGTCCTCATCATATCCCAGAAGCACGACGGCATGAAAATCATTATAAACGCTCGGGCGCGGTGCAGGATCAAGCCAATATCCTTTGCCGATTCCAATCGCGATATAAATCGGAGACTCCAGGAGGTATCTCTTCAAAGATACTTTGCCCGTTGATACCACGGCAAAATCTTTCATGCGGAAAACTTTCCCGCGATCAAGCGATTCCTTCGAGGCTAATGCCGTTGCCTTTACCCGTGCAAAATCACGAGCTGTCCAGCTTTCCGGAATAATTGTAGGGACATCTTTCTCGGAAACGAGAGAGTCGCGCATGGCGAACGCTACGTTCATAAGCGAATTACCGGACATGCTCCCATTTGCACGAAAGAAAAGCTCTGCGGGAGAAAATTCACGATTATTCCCATGTTCGAGCTTTTGAAACATACTTCCGATGCTCGACCCCGCGTAAGCCGTGCAATATCTAGTGAGCCCCTGATTGCGAAAAACCGGCTTTAGATCGCGCCAATTTGGAGCAGAGGTATCTGAAGCCGCTCCCAAGAGTAAATCGGCCTGGGGGAGCTTTGAGAGCTCATGCGGGCTATCAAGAAGGAGACCTGTTTTCATTGAAAGTTTTGACATATAGCTGCAGTATATCAAAGAACAGAAAAAGAGACCACGAGAGCCTCTTATCCTGAGATGAAAGAAGTAAACCAAGATGTCGTATAACCGATAATCTCAGTCAAAAATAGCCCCGTGAGGGGCTATTCGTTATTGAGGTGAAACCACAAGGGCTCGGATGACTGAGTCTCCCGCGTCCATCGCCGTGTTGGTAGCGGCGTTGAACAGGTTCAACGTAACAGTATCCGCGACGCTTACCCAAGACATGAAGACAAATGTGGAAGTCGTCGAGAACAGATCCCCGCTTACTCCTGTAACCATGACGGAATCTCCGACAGCCGCACCGGTAACGGTGATAGCCGTGCTTGTTGAGCCGCCCTGATCAACGGAATCGACATTGACTGTGGTTGTGGCCGTATAGATACCATCCAAGAACGTTCCCGTGTCACTGACCTTCAGCACTGTTGAGCTACGGAGTTGGCAAACAAGTTGTTCGTATACATGTTCGCGGCGCGTGATGTTTGTGAACCGACATCATGAGCATTGTCCGTGTCAAAACTGACATCATCAGTTAAAGAAACCGCTCCGAGGACAATACTTGCCGCAAGGATTGATGTGACCAGTGCGGTGATACCGCCTGAGAGAAGAGGTGAAACTTTAGTGTTCATACGAGAAAAGTTAATTATTCATAAATAATCCTAACACGCCAGCGACAAATGCACCAATCGCGGCAGTGAAAACCGCCCAATAAGATTTTTTCAGCCAATCAATATTCGTCTCCAATCTGGAAGTTTTGTTCTCTAGGATGTTCAAACTCTCTTGAAGATGATGAAAGTGATTGCCTTCAAGATTGTCCATACGAACAAAAATTTGGTCGAAGACTCTTGCGATTTCCTTTTTGTAATCTTTGAAGTCTGAATAAAATGCCTCTAAAAACTTTCCATTTCCCATAGGGTTACCCAACAGGCTCATCCGATTTTACATTTTCGTGAACCACATGTGACCCCCCCCATGTTAAGAAAAACGTAAGAATGGTAACCGTGACGCTTTGAAGATCGGGACCGCTCAATGTTCCCTGTTGCCACGCAACAAAGGCAGTAAGCAACGCCGAAAGGATGGCGGTAAACGAACGAATCTTTATTGTATCTCCTTTAAAAAGAGGAATTTTCGGAATGTTTTTAGCCAACTCTGTAAATCCCCAAACACCCAGTGCGCCTCCGGCGACTGTGAGTAGGGCTTGAACGATTTGCATTAAATCCATATCAATTGAGTAAAAAATTAAACTTTCTCCGGTTCCGCCTCTTGGTCTTTTAATTCATCTTCAATCATAGCAGACTCCAGCTCTTCATGCGAAAGCGCCATGTGCATAAGGGAATCGAGCACGGCACTCAGATCTTGACCGTCCAGCTTCAACATCTCCCCGGTAGCGAACATAAGAACCACATTACCGCCGCAAAAATCAAGAGTGGCAGAATCAACCCGGAGCCTTTTCTCCGGCACTTCCACCATTCGTTTGGAAAGAAAAAATTCTTTCATATTAGAAACAATTAGCTCCAAGTTTTAGGAAGAGGCTTCTATCAGCGTTCGCACAAACGGAATAGGCGGCAGTTCCCGCGTCTGTCGTAAGTGTCATGTTTGCTGTGGAGACGGTTTCTGCAAAGACGGTTCCACCAAAGAAGCCGTCATTAAAGCGAAGTGTGTTCGAGCCTACATCCAGCGCGTTGTCCGTTGTGGGGGAGATAGGAACTGCGACATTCAAAAGAGTTGCGTAAAAACTCGCTG
>Ga0100403_1001053_pt1 | contig 26112 bp, 28 predicted proteins | sample CryGeymet201501t_FD_83663 | JGI IMG/M metagenome (GOLD analysis project Ga0100403, IMG submission 83663) | Groundwater microbial communities from Crystal Geyser aquifers in Utah, USA - Crystal Geyser metaG 2015-01t | ecosystem: Environmental > Aquatic > Deep subsurface > Groundwater | place... | reverse complement strand
ACGAGCGGCGGAAAATTACGAAGTAATTTTAGGGACTCGAAAAGGTTGCCAGGTATTTTCGAAGAAAATACCGACAACCTGTACCGAACATGTAATGTTCGAGTCCCGTCCGCCGCGCAGTTAGTAAAAAGACCCGATGAGGGTCTTTTTACGTTACTGCAAGAGCGGTTAAAAGTGCTGGGAGCACTTTTAAAGGGACTCGAAAATCTTTTGTGATGTATTTGAATGAAGTGAAAATACATCCAAAAGATATACCGAACATGTAATGTTCGAGTCCCGTCCGGAGTTAGATAAGATTAACCCTGTCAGTTTTTGACAATGGTATAATTTTTGTATGCTCAGACACTTTACCAAAAACCAACTCATAATTTTGGCAATAAATGCTATCTCAGTTTTAAGCTTCGGTTCGTATTATTTACGAGAATTGAACTATGAATTTATAGCTTACGCAGTGTCGATAATATTGGTTATTACCATTTTGTACAGCACGCTTTATATTACAAAGTTTCCGACTTATTTATTAGCTGGCGTAACCATTTGGGGAATTCTCCACATGATGGGTGGGAGTGTGCAAACAGCTGATGGGGTCCTCTATGCTTATAAAATTTATCCTTTCTTTGACGGTGGTGGCGATTTCTATGTATTGAAAATGGACCAGCTCATTCATGCGTATTTGTATGGTGTGATTGGGCTAATGTTCTTTCATCTGCTTAGAAATGTGGTCGGCATTAAAACCCATAAAATTTTTATAGCGGTGGTAGCTATCTTCGCCGCTGCTGGGTTTAGTATTATCAACGAAATTGTAGAATTTTGGGCGGCAGTTAATATCCCTGGCAATGGTGTAGGCGGGTACGAAAATACAGTGTTGGATTTAATTTTCAACTTCAGCGGAGCGGCAATAGCTGTGATAACATATTTGGTAATAAAGAAAGACAATGTTTAATTTAGATTTTTACACGTTCAATACTTTAGAGGGAATATTTTGGATTGCTCTTGGCTTTGTGGTCACTTTTTTTGTATTAAGGGGTGTGCCCAAAGAATATCGTTTTTTAGGGGTTTTTACTTCAGTAACACTGCTGATTTTTGGGCTGTCTGACTTTTTAGAAAATTACGTTGGCGGATTTTTATACGCAAATCACTGGCTATTTTTAGGTAAAGCCATTTGCTTACTAGCTCTGTGTGTCGCTATTGGTTGGTATATTAAAGTGCGAATGCAAGATCATCTTTATTGAGCCATCTAACAGAATTGAACTGTTGACCTCATCCTTACCATGGATGCGCTCTACCAACTGAGCTAAGATGGCTTTTGAGTTGTTGCGATAGCATACCAAAAAATAGTTTGAATACAAAGTTATAGTGTAATAAAATTCATTGTGTTAGATTTGGTGAAAGGCCACCTTAGCTCAGTTGGTAGAGCACTGCATTCGTAACGCAAAGGTCGACAGTTCAATTCTGTCAGGTGGCTCACAAAACGTATCAAACTTTTTCTCACGGCCCTTACTCATTTGACTGTAACTAGTAGGTCCCCAGTTCAATCCTGGGCATTGGCTCCAAAAGCAGTGACCGGCGCCTAAAGGCGCCGGTCACTGCTTTTGCTATACCCTGCCCTAATTTTAGATTGGATTTAGCGAGAGTGGCATAGTTGTTGCTTTTGTATTAGATAATGCACTAAAATTTAGGGCGGGGTATACTGCTCTTATGCAGGACAATCAGGCTAGAATTATTGAGATAGAAGCGGCTATGCTCGAGCCGACGTTCTGGAACGATTCACAGAAAGCGCAGGCGATGATAAAGGAGCTCCAAGACCTTAAAGACGAAGCCGAAGGTTTGGGAAAATTTGATAAAGCCAACGCCATCATTACTATTGTGGCCGGAGCCGGTGGCGATGATGCCGAAGATTTTGCTCGAATGTTGGTCGAGATGTATCAAAGCTATGCTGGGCGGGTATCATGGAGCACAACAGTGATTGATTCCAACACCAACAACCAAAACGGCTATCGTAATATCACTTTTGAAATTGGTGGTAAGCAGGCTTACGGTACGCTTAAGGGTGAGTCTGGGGTACACCGCCTGGTTCGCATTTCACCATTTAATGCCAACGGTAAAAGACAGACTTCGTTTGTATTAGTCGAAGTCTCTCCCAAGGTTGATGACCTTAAAGCTGTCGAGCTAAACGAAGAAGATTTAGAAGTTTCGTTCGCTCGCTCTGGGGGTGCTGGCGGACAAAATGTAAACAAACGCGAGACAGCAGTGCGAATTGTGCATCTGCCAACCAATATTTCAGTGAACGTTTCTAGCGAACGCAGTCAGCAACAAAATCGAGAGAAAGGCCTAGCGCTTTTAGCCGGAAAAGTTTTTACTTTTATGGAAGCGCAACGAGCGCGAGAACTTCAAGGACTATCGGTCGAAAAAACCGTGAAGATAGAATGGGGGAGTCAGATTCGTTCGTACGTATTGCACCCCTACCAGCTAGTAAAAGATCATCGCACCGAAGTCGAAGAACGCAGTATAGACAAGGTATTTTCAGGTGATATACAAAAGTTTCTCGACGCCGAGCGTGACCTAGTATAAAATAAGTGAACCACTTACGCATTAAATCGTTAGGCAAAGCTAGATGAAGGTGCGAGAATATTACAATGCTGACGAGTGAGCCGAACAACTGTTTGGTGAGTGAAGAAAAATTGGAATATGCCGTAACTTCGCTAGCGACCATGACGAAATGATTATTGTGCATATTAATGGTTTAAGGCGTGAGTGGTTCTGTACAACATGATTTACTTTGATAAGGTATCCAAGATTTACAACAGTGGTAAATCAATAGCGTTGGAAGATGTTTCGTTTGAGATTGCACCGAAGGAATTTGTTTCTATAGTCGGTCATTCTGGTGCCGGAAAAACTACGCTTTTGAAAATGTTGATTGCCGAAGACCAGCCGAGTCACGGCCAGGTTTTTTATGAGTCTCTAGATATTCATCGTATTCCGCGTTCTCGTCTGCCACACTTCCGTCGCAAGATTGGAACAGTCTTTCAAGACTTTAAACTCCTACCTCACAAAACCGCTTACGAAAACATCGCTTTTGCCATGGAAGCCAACGGTCGCCATGATAGTGAAATAGAAGAGAACGTACCCCAAGCTTTGGAGCTTGTCGATCTTGAAGACAAAGCTTGGAATTTTCCGCACGAACTGTCTGGTGGTGAAAAGCAACGGGTCGCTATTGCTCGGGCAATCGTCAATCAACCCGATATCATCATCGCCGACGAGCCGACCGGCAACCTTGACCCAATCGCTACCTATGAAGTGGTCCAGATTCTTCGCAAGATTAATGATCTTGGTACAACGGTAATTATGACCACTCACAATAAAGGAGTAATCGACGAGCTTGGCCGCCGCGTAATTACTATGGATGAAGGTCGAATAGTTCGGGATGACGCCGAGGGCCGATACGTACTATAATTGATTTATGTTGATTGCAATGAGACGAATTTTGCGGGCTGGATTTGTGGGTTTTTGGCGTAACGCTTTCATATCCTTCACCTCCATCATCGTGATGGTGGTGGCTCTTTTTGTAATTGCTTCTACTCTTTTCAATTCATACTCACTGGAAAGCGCTTTGGCTGATTTTCAAGATCGAGTGGACATAAACTTATATTTTGTGGTGGACGCTAAGCCGGAGACGATTGACGCTCTTAAGAGCGAGATTGAGGCCTTACCTGAAGTAGCTTCAGTAGAATTGACTACTCGTGAACAAGCTCTCCAAGAATTCCGAGAGCGTCACAAAGACGATGAGCTTATTTTACAGGGTCTAGAACAGCTTGGTGAAAATCCGTTAGGCGCCTCTTTAGCTATACGAGCGCGCGAGACTCAGCAGTATGAAGGTATCTCGAATTTTCTTAATGAGCGTCAATCAAAAGAAACAGTTGGTACCCCACTTATCGACCGAGTCAATTACCAGAAAAACAAAGACGCCATCAACCGACTAACCGACCTCATCAATACTGAGCGTCGTCAAAATGAAATCATTTCATTACTATTGATATTGGTAGCAGCCTTTGTCATGTTCAATACCGTAAAGTTAGCTATCTACAATTCTCGTGAGGAAATCGCGGTGATGCGTCTGGTGGGGGCGAGTAACTACTACATCACCATGCCGTTTGTGATTGTGGGAGTGATGCAGGGATTGATTGCTGGAGTGCTGGTGCTTCTCTTGCTTTACCCAGTTTTAATCTGGGATGAGACATTATTCTACCCGTTCCCATTCTTCAACGACGCTTCCGTCCAAGCCTTTCTCTTTGATTACTTTATAACCGAATTTGCTACCATCTTTGTGGTGATAGTGGGTGGGGGAGTTCTTATTAGTGCCATCTCTAGCTTCTTGGCCGTTCGCAAGTACCTTTACGTCTAGAGCCTAAAAAGGAAATGTGATACTGTATTGACGCGCATAATGTGCGTTTTCGATTTAAATGACAATTAATCAAATGGTCCTTTGCCGGATCGTCTAATGGTAGGACTCTGGTTTCTGGTACCAGCTATCTTGGTTCGAGTCCAAGTCCGGCAGCTTAGAAAAGAAAACGAGAAAATAGGTTGTTTCTGGCACTTGTCACCTAGGCTAAAACAATTTGGGAAATTGTTTTAGAAGGTTGCCAGCTATTCTGACGTCAGGAAGAATAGTGACAACCTGTACTGAAACTGTAAGTTTCGAGTCCAAGTCCGGCAGCTAGATATTTTTATAATATGTTGTACTATTCAGGCTGAAATTAGTACACCAAGGAGGCTTCAATGCTTGATACATTTCTCGTCAACTGGTCCGGGCAACTCATCCCGACGGATGAAATGATGGTGATGCGTCGTGTTGCCGTGCAAATGCGTACCATCTACGAAGCGAAAGAAGTTGAGTTTGTTCATGACATATGTGCTGAGATAGTACGCTACGAGAAAACTGGGGTATTTGGTGCAGTCGGCGGCCTTTACTTTTTCGGTGATTTTGGTGCCAAGAATGAGCAGCCGAATACTGTTGATTTTTTTATCCCGCGGGGCGCTTTACATCATCGCGGTAACATTGGTGTCGTCGTCAGTCAGGCTATTCGCTTCAATGGTTCTCGATACGAGAGTGAAGGGTATCCTGAAGATGTTGATGAAAAAATTGCCCAGGGAGCAGGTAAACTGAAGATTACCATTCGTCAGGAGAAATAATTTACCGCCCCACCAACAGCCGGCTGTCTAATTTTCTGAAAGAGTCGTTCAATCGGCTCTTTTTATTTCAATACAAACGGCCCGCCGTAAGGTGGGCCGTTTTTAAATTATGAGCAACTACCCTCGGCTTTTTTTGAAACAGTCAATACACTTTAAGTTACTGGTGTCTCTGGGTTGAAACGGTAGGGAGGAGATACTTGCCCCACAGCCGGCACACTGCCAGTCACCTTCAAACTTTGGTTTGTCTCCAGGAGCAGTCGCTACGGCTCCGCCGAAGTCATCGGCCGGCGCTGGTTCGCCAGCTAAAGCAGCTTCTTCGGGTATATCGGGAGCCTCACTGGCGGTCGGCATTTCGGGGGCTTGTTCTTTTTCACGCTCCTTGCCTTTAGCGTAGCAAGCCCGACAAGTCAGACCAGACTCGCTTCTTGGTTGAAAGGGGAGCTCCGTTATGGCCCCACCACAGCTACTACATTTCCAATTTCCTTGATGCATATTGATGTAAATATTATTTAGTGAAATACATTATACCCTAGTTATAAAGACTGATTCGGCAGATTTTGTTGTTGACCTTTAAGCAATAACAAGGCATACTACTGCCGTTTGTGGCGCTGCCGAAACCGAGCGCCTTTTTATTTTTCTAAATTGATTTATCAGTATGAGCCAAGAAATCCGCAACATCGCCATCATCGCCCACGTAGACCACGGCAAAACCACACTAACCGATGGTTTGATGGAATTTACTGGTGCTCGCGAAGGGGAAGCATCGATGGATAATAACGCGCTTGAGAAAGAGCGGGGTATTACCATTTATGCCAAAAATACTTCGGTTGAATACAAAGACACCAAAATCAACATTGTTGATACGCCCGGTCACGCCGACTTTGGTTCCGAGGTAGAGCGAGTATTGCGTTCTATTGATTGTGTACTATTAGTGGTTGATGCCCAAGAGGGCCCAATGCCGCAGACTCGTTTCGTGCTTAAGAAATCTCTTGAGCTGGGCCTTAAACCGATTGTGATTGTCAATAAAATTGATAAACCAGCGGCTGATACACAGCGTTGTGAAGATGATGTATTAGAACTGTTTTTGGAGCTCGGTGCTACCGACGAACAATCAAATTTCCCGGTGGTCTACGCTATTGGCCGAGATAAGTTAGCTAAGCGAAAGCTGGAGGATGACATGAAAGATCTCTCGCCCGTTTTGGATACTATTCTTGAGCACGTACCACCAGCTCGAGCATATCAAGAAGGTGAGGGACTGCGGGCCCAGGTCTTTAACCTTGGTTATGATAATTTTATGGGCCGGCTGGCGGTGGCTCGTATTTATGAAGGTAAGCTCAATAAAGGACAACAAATAATTATCAAACACAAAGGTGAAGAAACTCGTAAGGGTAAGATTGTAAAAGTGTCAGGCTACAAAGGAGTGGCCCAAGTTGAGCTGGAGACTGCTTACGCCGGAGATATTGTTTTAATTGCTGGACTAGAAGAAATTAATATCGGTGACACCCTAACGGACAGCGAGGGAGCCGAGCCACTGCCAGCTATCAACGTAGACGAACCAACTGTGTCTATGCAGTTTTCGGTGAACTCATCACCCTTTGCCGGTCGAGAAGGAAAGTATGTGACCAGCCGACAAATTGGTGATCGTCTTAAAAAAGAGCTCGAAATCAACGTTGGTCTGCAAGTTGATTTTTCACAAGGTGACGTTTTTGAAGTACGAGGTCGGGGTGAAATGCATATTGCTATTTTACTCGAGAATATGCGCCGAGAAGGCTACGAACTGTCTGTTTCTCAGCCAAAAGTAATCATCAAAGATATTGACGGGGTCAAAAGTGAACCGTTTGAGGAAGTTACAGTTGATGTGCCAGGAGAATATCAAGGTGCGGTGATTGAGCGACTCAGCAATCGTGGTTTTATCATGCAAAACATGATTCCGCACCAAAACCAAGTGCGAATGTTGTTTGAAGGACCAACTCGTGGTCTCTTAGGCTACAAAAATCAGTTTATTATTGATACTAAAGGGGAGGGCATTTTAGCCTCCCGCTTTTTGGAGTTCCGCGCCTACGCTGGTGAAATCAAGAAGCGAAAAGTTGGTTCGATGACATCGATGGAAACTGGCAAAGCGCTTGGATTTGCACTATTTAATCTCCAAGATCGTGGTGAGCTTTACATCGGGGCCGGTACGGAAGTGTATGAAGGAATGGTCGTTGGTAACACCAGCAAGGGTGAAGAAATGGTGGTAAACCCAACCAAAGGTAAACAGCTCACCAACATGCGTGCTAGCGGAAGTGATGATGCTATCACTCTTGTCCCTCACAAAGAGATGAGTATCGAAATTGGTTTGGAAATAATGCTCGAAGATGAATATTTGGAAGTTTGTCCCAAGTCCGTCCGCTTACGTAAGCAGAAGCTTAAGGAGGGAGAGAGGAAGCGAGGGTAGGTATATTTTGGATGAAAAATGTCGCGCCGTAGGCGCGACATTTTTAATTAAATATTAAATCCCGAATAGCTAAAATAGCTATCAATATAATCAATTAGTGCCGCCACAATATAAAGAAGAGCCATAGATATAAGCATCCACTTAGCAATTTTATGACTCATCGGTGCGGGGATTGATTTTTTCTTGTGGGAGTTACTTTCAGTTATCAAAAAAACAACACTACCAATAATTCCAATAGGCATTGTAAATATGCCAAACCAGCCGATAAAAGCTCCCATTGAAAGTAATTCTCCGATGTTATCTCCAAAAACAGCACAGGTATCTGGGAAACCTTGGTATAAGGTACATCCGAGCAAAAGACTTATAAGGCCAGAAATAAGTATAGAAAAAATAGGTGCAAATCCAATAATAAGAAACAGTAGTGAGCCGGTAATTTTAAATCGGGGGACAGGGATATCTGGGTTTAAATTCATAAAAGTATTCTATCAAAAAATTTGTGGTATTGGTTAAAAATTAACGGTATGATGTGAAGCATGAAAATTCTAAACGTAATCCTGATCATGCTATTCTTTTTTATACAGCTACCTGTAGCAGAGGCCAGCACTGTTGAAGATGATCTAAAGCTACAACTGGTCGCTATTGGTAATTATCTAGAAAGACAGTTATCAGTATCTAATACTACGCTTAGTACTGAAGAAGTGAGGGGGGTTATCATAAATGGCGTTAACTGGATAGTGGCTGCTCAAGAAGAAAATGGTCATTTTGGTTACGAATATCTCCCGTATGAAGATGAATATTTAGAGGATGACAATATGGTTCGCCAAGGTGGCGCTTTGTATGCTCTTTCTGAAGTTTATAAAAAACAAACTGTTAAAGATCCTAGCATAGCCAACACTATCGAACGGTCCATTGCTTATTTTGAAAGTCACAGTGATGCTCGTGATGAAGATGTTGAAAATTTTTTATGTATTAAAAATAGTAGTTTTACCACTAGCTGTGATTTAGGCAGTACCGCTTTAGCCCTTTTAGGTATCCTAAATTATGTGGCCGCTCTGCCAGAGAAAACCGAACAATACAACAATTTAATTGAGAAATATGTTACTTACTTAATCAAAGCTAAGTTTCCCGATAGAGGTTTTAGCAACAAATACAACACCAACAGTGGTTTTAGTAAAGAGGAGTCACCGTTCTATAATGGCGAAGCTATGTTGACACTGGTGCGTTATTACCAATATAAGGAGAGTGACGATGTGAAGAAAATTCTTCAAGATTCGTTTGAGTACTTGAGTGCCAAGGAAGAATACGAAACTCCACTTTATTTGTGGATTATGGCCGCTCTAAAAGATATGCAAAAACTGTGGCCGAGTGACGAGTATGTAGAGTACGCCAAAGATTTTACTGATTTTCGTCTTAACCAGATGCAGTACAGACACAATATTAACCACAATTACTGCGCGCCGGTGGAGGGTCTAGCTAGCGCCTACAGCATCCTGGAAGGTAATGGATCAGCTGATTATCTTTTAAGACTTAATAACGAGCTGGAATTTTGGTTAAAGAAAAGCACGCGGTTGCAGCTGGGTGACTCAGATATTTATCGGGTGGTAAAAGAGAATAATAACTTGGCTATAAAAAAATTGCCCAACTCAAACCTAGCTAAGGGCGGTTTCTTAACCGGCGAAGATGAGTTAACGCAAAGAATTGATTTTACCCAGCACTGCGTCAGTACTTATCTACAAAAACTAACTGATATTGATGGGATGAGTTTGTAGTTTTTAAAATATTGCACTGCTGCCAACACTTGTTACACTACACATCTTAAATGGAATACCTTGTTTCAATCATACTCGTCCTGCTGTCAGGATTATTTTCCGGTCTTACTCTCGGGCTACTTTCGCTGGATGTGCAATTATTGCGTCGCCGCGCGAAGCGCGGCGACGCTGAGGCCAAAAAGGTTCTACCCCTACGCCAAAAAGGTAATCTTCTTCTCACGACTTTGCTTTTAGGAAACGTGACAGTCAACACAACTTTGTCGATTTACTTAGGTAGTATCGCTTCGGGAGTGGTGGCTGGTATTACGGCCACCATCTTGATTGTGCTTTTTGGTGAAATCATTCCGCAGGCGGTAGTATCACGTTATGCTTTGTGGTTTGGCTCCCGCACAGTCTGGTTTACCAAGATTGTCATATTTATTTTTTATCCGGTTTCGTGGCCAATTGCCAAAGTACTGGACTATTTTCTTGGACATGAAATGCCAACCGTTTACTCCCATCACGACATAATGGATATTGTTTCCGAGCTTGAAGATTCGGTTTATAGCCATATCGATGAAGACGAAGAGCGCATTGTGCACGGGGCGTTGCAGTTTTCACACCTCCAAGTCCGTGAAATTATGACTCCGGCCAATGAGGTGGTTTCGTTTGATGAAAACCAAAAGCTCACCGAAGAATTCTTTGAAGAAGTGGCTGATCACGGGTATTCCCGCTTACCGATTTTTAGTGGTAATAAAGAAAATATTGTCGGGGTACTATTTGTGAAAGATTTGATTATTGAAGATGAGAATATCTCTATAAAAAATACAGAGGAAGCCTTTGAGCCTGGTTGTCTCTCGGTTAAGGGTGAAGATAAGCTTGATGGCGTTTTGGCTAGGATGCTCAGGCAACAAAAACATTTAGCTATTGTAAAAAATAAAAACGGTAAATTTTTAGGAGTCGTCACCTTGGAGGATATTATTGAAGAGATTATCCAGCAAGAAATTGAAGATGAAGATGATGTAGACGAAGATTAGGCGTGTAACGCCAACCGAACTCGGTTAACTAGATCTTTTATTTCTGTGTGAGCTTTGATTATGTAGTCTTCACTACCTTCTTCGACAGCGTTGACTATATTTTCAGCGTCTGTTCGGTTGGTAAGAAAAATTATTTTAGCTTTCTTTCCCCAAGCATCTTGTCGTATTTTTTTGACCGCTTCATGACCACTGATATCAGGCATCATAATATCCATTAAAATAACCAGGGGTTGTTTTTCGATGGCTAATTTTACTCCTTCACTGCCGGTGGCAGCTTTTAAAACTTCCATGCCTCCACCTACTAAAGCATCATAATAAAGTTCCCGAATACTCTCATCGTCTTCGACGACGAGAACATCGATTTTTTTCATATAATCTACAATAGCATAAATTTTGCAATTCTAATTTAACTTGCCGAATTTTTTAATCAGCGTAAGCTAAATATATATATATATGTTATGTCAGATTTACAGAAAATTATAGTTTTGTTTATCTCACTGATAATTATTACTATTGGAGTGTTCTTTGCTCAAAAGGTTGAGGCGCCCGTGAAAGTTGGTATAAATGAAAATGGGGAAGTCACCGATAAAGATAATGATGAAAATCAAGAAACACCAATACCACCTTCAAATAGTGGGGTGGGTGGATATAGTGTAGAAATTTATAACAACATTTCTATTCCGAGTGAAAGTCGTAGTTTGGATCTCTCTGGTAAAAATCTCTCCGGCTCACTAAAGGCTGAAATTCGCATGGTCAGCACACTCCAGTATATAGATTTAAGCAATAATAATTTTACCGACTTGCCAGCTGAAGTGGGGCAGCTTTCTAAACTTGAGACTCTAGACTTGAGCAACAACAACTTTACTGGCCTACCACATGAGTTAGGAAACCTCAGTCAATTAAAATATCTAAATTTATCAGGCAACGATATTTCTTCGTTTGATCTAAATATTATAAGAGAAAAATTACCGAACACCAATATTATTACTAATGATAATGAACCGGTGGCTTGTACTATGGACGCCAAAATCTGTCCAGACGGTAGTGCGGTGGGGCGTATTGGTCCAAATTGTGAGTTCGCAGCTTGCCCAGCGCCAAAAGAAAAAGTTGTTTGTACAGATGACATGAAGCGAGCAGAAGCGTGTACAATGGAGTATGCACCAGTGTGTGGATTGGTGGCCGTACAATGCATTACCACCCCGTGTTATCCGGTCCCGGAAACATTTGGCAATGGTTGTAGTGCCTGTGCGCAAGGGAATGTAATTTCTTACACGGAAGGACAGTGTGAACTTTAGAAAATAGAAATCGAAACTATGAAAAAGGGTTTTTTAGTCAATATTGAAAAAGAAACTATCGCCAATACTGACTACCGACGGATTTTATACACCGGGCAGTTTAGTCAATTGGTGATGATGAATTTGCAGTCTGGTGAAGAAATTGGAGTCGAAACGCACGATGGTATAGATCAGTTTATTAGAGTGGAACAAGGTCAAGCCAAGGTAATCTTAAATGGTAGTCAGGAGCATTTGCTGCCAGCTGAACACGCGGTGATTATTCCTGCCGGTACTGAGCATAACGTTATTAATATTGGGGAGGGAGAGTTAAAGCTCTACTCAATTTATTCACCAGCTGAACACAAAGATGGCACGGTTCAGGCTACTAAAGCTGATGAGCGGGAAGAGCATTTTGATGGAGTAACCACTGAATAAATAATGAAGTTGATTCACGAACAAATCCAATACGTAGAATTATTATCGGAAAATTTTGCAGCTGTCAAAAAATTCTACAACAGTAGTTTTGGTTGGCAGTTTACGGACTACGGCCCGGAGTATATGGCGTTTACGGGTGAGAATGTGGATGGTGGGTTTGCCGTAGGCAAACCCACCACAGGTAGCATCCTAGTAATTTTATATTCTAAGTTTTTAGACGACACAAAGTATAAGGTTGAAAAGGCGGGTGGACGGATAGTGAAAGACATATTTAATTTTCCTGGTGGTCGCCGGTTTCATTTTACAGACCCCGAAGGCAACGAATTAGCGGTTTGGTCAGATAAATAACAATTTATAAAAGCTCGAGATTTTAAGCGCTTGCAAACCGGAAATTTAGCGCTAGACTAAATACATATTATTTAGGTCTCCAAAATCTATGAATACAAAAACAAATATTGTGGCCGTAGTTCTTCTATTGGTTGCAGCTGGTGGATATTATTTCATCAACAACAATCAATCAGATACATCGGCAGTTGTAGAAAACGAAAATTCGCAATTAGAAAATATAGAAGACTTTGAGACGGGTCAAAAAGGCAAGGGTTCACTAATGGGGCTCATGGGTCTTGGTCAAAATACTATGTGTATATTTTCTTATTCTGATGCCAACACCGGACAAACCAATAGCGGTGAATTTTATTTCGACGGCAGTAATGAAATATTTCGAGTTGATAGTCTTACACAAGAGCAGGGAGTTGTTCATGTGATGCATATGATTAACGATTCAGAATCACTCTACATGTGGAGTGAGGCTGAGGGTGATAGTTTTGCTATTAAAATGCCTGCTGAGGCACAGATTGATGTAAACTCTCAAGATTTAGAATCACCGGAGTCAAACAAACCTTTGTCTATGGACCAAGAAGTTGAATATGACTGTGACTCATGGCAGGTAGATAGTAATTTGTTTGTACCACCGAGCTCAATAGAGTTTACGAACATGGCAGAAATGATGAATGGAATGATGGGCGGAGTGCCTGAAGGGTTTACCTTACCGGAAGGTTTCCCTGGTCAGTAATATGCGTCGACTCCTCATAGTGCCACTAATAATAGTAGGGTTGGTTTTGTTGTCACGATACATGTATGTGCTACCGATTCACCTAACAACGGTTTTTATGACTCTTTTTGCAGTGATAGTAGCTGACCTCCATGGCGTTTTATGGGTGGTGGGTAAAATTAAACTTTTACCAAAATGGCGTATGGAAAAATTGCATCAGCTAGTTAGTCTAGGTTTGCTAACTATTATTACGAGTGGAATCTTAATGCTGTGGCCAGTTCGCGATTTCCTACTTTATGAAACTGCTTTTCAAATTAAAGCTATTTTTGTGTCGGCTTTAATAATAAATAGCGCGTTAATTTCTAAGCATATGAGCATCGCCTCCGCTAGGGCTTTTGCTGACTTATCGTGGAGTGAACGCCGGCCGTTTTTAATAATCGGGTTAATCTCCAGTCTCGCTTGGGTAGGGGCATTTACGGCCGCCCAATTTCTGGGCTTGTGATACACTACTTGAATTGGCAAATGTTAGGTTAAGTTAACATATAATTAATTTATGAAAATACTGTACGTTTTTTTATTTGTAGTGGCTTTAGTATCGGTTTATTATTTTGTGGCTGGTGCACCGAATTATATCGTACCATCTGATACTAATACTGAGGTTGAAGAAACAAATAATACTTATACCGATAATGCAGAGGCAGATGAAAATACTGATCATAATTCAGATTCCGATATGAACACTGAGATGGAGCCACAACGTTCTTTAGGTGATGATTCAGGCATGGAATTTCCAACCATTGAAGACAAAGCGATTCTAAATAAAAAGGAGTATACCTTAGACGGCTTTAACTTTGGTTTTAGTATGGAAGAAATTCGGGTCAAAGTCGGTGACACAGTGACTATAAATTTGACTGTATCTGACGGGTTCCACGATTGGGTGGTGGAAGGATTTGACGCTGCCACTAAACAAATTAAAGCCGGTGATACTACTTCAGTAACTTTTGTGGCTGATAAAGCGGGCACTTATGAGTATTACTGTTCAGTTGGTCAACACCGCGCTAATGGTATGGTAGGAAAGTTGATTGTTGAATAAACCTTATAAACAGTCTCAAAACCCTCAACATAAGAAAACAGGGAAAGCTCGTTGGTTAAAGCCGCAAAAAACCTCACTGCGTGAGGTTTTTTGCGGCTTTAACCAAGTTATTCAGTATCTCTATTGGCCAGAAACTCATAGCTAACAGATGGAGCAATGGCAATGGCTGAAATAGCGTTATCTCGTTTGATAACAAAATGAGGGAGGGATTCAGCTTGCAAGTCTGTTAAGATTTTTTGTATCTCTCTATCGGTTGCGTTACTGGTAGCAGTGTCATGCTCTGCAAAAAGCCAATCGGCCAATTCTGGGTCCAATCGATTAGCTTGGCCACTAACAGCGGCTAATTCATTACCCAGTAGTCCGGTACTGGCTTCTAAGATGAGGTCGAGAATATACTTTTGACTCTGCTTTAGTTCATGTTGGTTGAGGATTACTTTCATTTGTGATTTACCTTTCTTTCTCTTTTTGATTAGTCCTAGAGTCGGACCAATTATGGCTAAACCAACAATCCCTAAGACTAAATCTTTTGGTGCCTCGTAGTTTTTAGCCCAAGTCGCTAGTACCGCTTGTGCTTCTTCGGTTTTTTTAGGTTTGAGCAGTGTAATTTCTTGCATTAACCACCAAGTACGAACTGCGGCGGTTTCCGTGTCAATCGGGAATAAATAGGGGGAAGGAGTCACTACTGTAGTTGGCTTTTGTAAATTTATGAATTGCTTAGTATAGGTGTAGAGAATATTGGCAAACTCACTGTTAGTTTCAGCGTAAGCAACTAAAGCGGCAGCCTGGTGTGAAAGTTTGTTTAAAGTTTTTGTTTGAATTGTGTACACAGGAGATATTTATTTATTGTTTATATAAAATAGTATAAGTTGAAAATTAACCTTGTCTAGCAGTTACGTTTGTTTTTGGGAAAGAAAAATTCGATGGTCATCAATACTATCTAAGAACTTTCGGTATATAATTAAACCATGAAAAGTTTTCTAGAATTTGTAGCCATTATTTTGTGTTTAGGATTTATTGGTTACGCTGTCTATGTCAACCAAGATAAAATTGTCGGTTTCTTTTATGGCGAACCGTCCCATGTGATTAACATTCAAGGGGCGAGATTTTTTGCTACTTTAGCTGACACCCCCGAAGCTAGACGGCAGGGCCTCTCGGGCACAGACAAGCTAGAAGACTTACAGGTAATGTTGTTTGCCTTTGATAGCAATGACACCCACGGTATTTGGATGAAGGAAATGAACTACCCGATTGATATATTTTGGGTGTCTGAAGACTTCCAGATTGTTCATATTGAGAAAAGAGTGGGGCCGGAAACTTACCCAAAAACATTTAGACCAACTAGACCAGCTCGCTATGTCATTGAAGCTAATGCTAATGTCGCCGAAGCTTTCAACATAAAGGTGGGGGATTTAGTTATCTTTCCCGATTCACTTATGAACAAGATATTGTCTAATTAGAATATTGTTGTATAATAACCGCAATCGCCAGATGATCGCTTGGTGGCTTGCTGCCAAGAGGAAAGTCCGAACACGCCCTGATTCATTATGTTTCAGGATACAAGTAGCGGGTAACACCCGTCGTAGGCGAAAGTCTATAGAGGTGCGAGCAGAGACGTCGGCGGTGAAAGCCAATGAATTCCCATTAATTTGGTGAATAGCCAGTACGGTAACGTATTGGGTGAAACGGCTAAATCTTTACTTGCGTGCAAGACCGTGCCCCCAGTGAAATGCGCTTGCGCTGATGCAGGCTTTGCCTGCATATTTCACCGGGGGAGAGTCGCCAGAGCGCTGTGGTAACACAGCGCCTAGGTAAATGATCATTGAGGGCTCTGCCCTAACAGAATTCGGCTTATCAGCGAGATAGAAAAACCCCTACTTTGTAGGGGTTTTTTCGTGTGTTATTCTATATATTGAATTAGCTTAAGAGGTATTAACTGTTTTAAACAATGCAAAATATGGAGTCTAAGGAATCAGAACTAATACCCAAGGATGGTGTCTTTAATGTACTGAAGTTAGTTAGTCAAAATATCGTCATCTTTGTTTTTGGTGTTTTGCCGGTATTTTTCTTGCCGATAGTATTTGCTCCTTTTGACCACACCAAGATCCTGTTTGTAATTGTTGGCTTGATGTTGGCCCTAGTTTTCTTTAGTCTTTCAGTCTTGCGTTCTGGTACTCTAACTATTAGCTCTCCTCAGAGTGTTTTCATAATCTGGCTGATACCATTTAGTGCCATTGTTTCGGCTTTGATTTCAGGTGACGTTTATGATGCATTGATTGGTGATTCCTTTGCCACTTTATCCGCTTTGTTTTTGGTTTTGTTGGCCACTATTACTACCGGTGTAACTCTGGTCCTTAATCAAAAAGCCGCCATCCTTCGCTTTTACGTTTTGCTACTAACGGTCTCTATTTTACTTGGTTTGTTCCACCTATTACGGGTATTTTTGGGAGCGGAGTTTTTAACCTTTGGCGTATTTCAAGGAACTGTCAGCACGCCGCTTGGTAGTTGGAATGATCTTGGTCTATTTTTTGGCCTGGCAGTCATCCTTTCTTTGGTAGCTTTAGAACAATTGCCCATCACCAAACTGGGTAAAATCATTGTTAGCGGTATTGTTTTTCTATCATTAATGATATTGGCCGTAGTGAATTTTTTTGCAGTCTGGATAGTGTTGGGAGCAGTTAGTTTGATTATGCTAATCTACTCTATTAGCAAAGACAGATTTGGTGGTAATACCTTCGTGCAGAACGAAAAAATTTCATCAGTCGGTTCAATTGTAGTTTCGTTAGCTGTTTTTGCCACTTCCTTTGTATTTATTGTTGGTGGGACGGCGGTTGGTGGGGTGGTGGCTAACGCGACAGGTATTTCATTTATTGAAGTTCGCCCTTCTTTTTCGGCCACTATCGATATTGCCAAAAATGTCTACTCTGAAAACGCTTTTGTCGGAATCGGCCCCAATAAATTTATTGATGCTTGGCGTCTCCATAAAGACCCTTCAATAAACCAAACCGTCTTCTGGGGTACTGACTTTATCGCTGGTAATGGTTATATAACTACTTTCTTGACTGTGACTGGAATACTGGGAGTAGTGGCCTGGATGGTTTTCTTTTTCTTCTATATAAGGACTGGTTTACGGATGTTATTCAAAAGTAATAGTGGAGACAAATTGTTTTTCTTCATTGGAACTTCATCATTCATTGCTTCGGTATATTTGTGGGGGATGGCTCTGTTTTATGTTCCTTCCGCTACCATCCTAATGTTGTCGGCCCTCTTTACCGGTATTACATATACTGTCTATAGCGGCTTGTTGCCAAATACCGCTAAGACCATTACCTTCAATAATGATAAACGCACCGGATTTGTGTTAGTTACTACCATAATGATTCTAATTATTGGTTCAGTAACGGCTATGTACACGGCTGGTCGACACTACGCCGCCTCGTATGTGTTCGCCAAAAGTATCAGCAGTATTGGTGATGGTACGTCGCTGGAGTCAGTCGAGCAGTCAATCTCAAATGCTTATGGTTTATCTAAGAGCGATGTCTTTGCGCGACAAGTGGCTAGTTATCAGATTGCCCGCATGAATACCTTGCTGGCTTTGACCGAACCAACGGCTGAGCAACAACAGCAGTTTCAAGCAGCGGTAGCCAATGGGGTAAACTCGGCTCGTTTAGCAGTTGATACGGATGGGTCTGATGCACTTAACTGGGCCACCCTTGGAGCTGTTTACAGCGTTATATCGTTGGCAGGAATTGATGGCGCTTACGACCGTTCGAAAGAAGCCTTTCTCCAAGCCCGAGCGTTGGCCCCCAATAATCCAACCTACATCTTAGCCGAAGCCCAGCTTGAGTCGAGAAACGGCAACCTAGAGTCGGCCAAGGCGTTTACGGAAGAGGCCATCAGATTACGACCACGGTATGTGGAGGCAGTGAATTTCTTATCCCAAATTGAAGTGGCTGCCGGCAATGTTAAGGGTGCTATCGAGTCAACCCTTGCCGCTACTTCACTTGAACCAAATAATCCTTCTCGTTACTACCAGCTGGGAGTTTTGTATTCTTCGGATTCTGACCTAAGTAAGGCTATCGCTGCCTTCGAGCGAGCGGTAGCTATTGATCCAAACTTTGCTAATGCTCGGTATTTCTTGGCTCTGGCCTACCTCGAACAAGATCGCAAAGACGAAGCTCTCGAACAATTAAAAGTGGTAGCTTCCTTAAATCCTAATAACACTGATTTACCAAACTTAATTTCTCAAGTGGAATCCGGTGAATTTGCCGGCACTACCATATCCAATAATCAAGTAACGGAACCAAACCCCGTGACCCAAGATGGTGATAGTGTATCTTCTACCAATGTTCCTGATACTCCCTTAGTTTCACCGGTCAATCCGGGAGTCGGCTCAGACGACCCAGTAAGTAGAGAGCAGTCACAAACCGAGTAAGTCATGGTACGTCGAGTATTACAAATAGTATTTCGTGAAGTACGCGGCCTCCACCAGGCCGCGTACGTGTTAGCCGTATTTACTTTTGGCTCTCAGGTATTGGCCCTAATAAGAGATCGTCTGTTAGCTTCCAAGTTTGGAGCTGACGAAACTCTGGATATTTATTACGCCGCTTTCAAAATTCCTGATTTACTTTTTGTTTTATTCGCTTCAACGCTTTCCGTTTATGTCCTGATACCATTTGTGGCCGCTAAGCGAGACCAAGAAAGTTCAGCTTCGGCTGGAGTTTTGTTGAGTCAAGTTTTTTCTGTCTTTCTTGTTACCTACAGTGTTTTAGCTCTAGTGATTGCGGTTTTGATTCCCCATCTCATACCTTGGTTTTTCCCTGGCCTTATTGAAAAAAGTGATGAGCTGACAATTCTAATTAGAATATTATTACTCCAACCATTTTTTTTAGGTATCTCAAGTTTATTAGGTGTTATTACCCAACTCAGTCACCGTTTTGTGCTCTACGCTATCAGTCCACTCTTCTATAACTTAGGAATAATTCTCGGTATTGTTATGCTGTACCCGGTATACGGAGCGGCTGGTCTGGCCTACGGGGTGGTAATCGGGGCGGTGGCTCACATGTTGGTGCAGGTGCCCTTTGTTAGAAAAAGTGAGCTTAAGTTTGGGTTTAGTCGGGAAGTTGACGCTGGTCAATTGGCCGATATTCTTACCATTTCCTTACCAAGAGCCCTAACCCTCTCACTCAATCAAATTACTTTACTGTTTTTAGTCGGCCTAGCTAGCGCTATGACCGTTGGTTCGGTGGCGGTGTTTCAGTTTGCCTACAATCTCCACTCGGTCCCATTGGCTATCATCGGCGTTAGTTACTCAGTGGCCGCCTTCCCGCTCCTAGCAGAACTTTTTGCTAAGGGTGATCTTTCCACTTTTCGGTTGCATATCAACTCCGCCTTACGACACATTATTTTTTGGTCGGTGCCGGCCATTGCTTTAATTGTGGTTTTACGAGCTCAAATTGTGCGTGTCATTTTAGGTTCAGGCGCTTTTAATTGGGATGATACTCGTCTCACGGCGGCGGTATTGGCTATTCTTGCTATCTCACTGGTAGCTCAAGCTATCAATCTCTTATTCATAAGAGCTCTCTACGCGGGTGGCCACACTCGGTCGCCGTTAATTATTGCCGGTGGTGGTTTCGTCGCCTCAGTGGCTATGGCCTATTTATTCTATAATTCTTTCTTAGCACATGAGGGAGTTCGGACAGTTTTTGAATACGTGTTTCGAGTTAAAGGTGTGCCCGGAACAGAAGTTCTTATGATTGCCGTCGCTTATTCTATTTCTGTTATTGGACAAAGTTTATTCCTAGCCACCACTATTATCCGTTACTATCATGTAACTTTGCATTGGGTTAAGGAGCGACTCTTTAAGTCGGTTGTAGCTGCTACCATCGGTGGTGCGACCGCTTACGTCACCTTAAACTCGGTAGTATTTGGTATCAATGGAGAACGATTTTTAGGAATTGTGCTCCAAGGTGGTGTTGCTGGGGTCTTTGGTGTCATCGCCATTATTTGGGCTTATTATGTTCTTAAAATGCCCGAATTTTTTGAAGTTAAGGATACTTTGCATAGAAGAGTGTTTAAAATTAAAACTCCAGCTATTACCGATGAGCCACTCTAGCCAGTAGTCACAAGTTGCTGTAGAGTACGCACACTACATATGGCCGAAATTAGAAACTTTAGTATTATCGCGCACATCGACCACGGTAAGTCCACTTTGGCTGACCGGATGCTTGAACAAACCAAGACGGTCGAGGCTAGACTCATGAAAGAGCAGGTTCTTGATTCTATGGAGCTTGAACGGGAACGGGGGATAACTATCAAAATGCAGCCAGCCCGCATGGTTTACCGTCGCCCGGCATCTTCATCTGCTTCGTTACGACCTTCGCCTGCCTCAGTCACCGTATCCGAACATACGTCTCCTTCGTCAGATAGCTCGCGCCTCGCAGCCCAAGCGCCAGACACCGGTAAACAAACTAACGAATACATTCTCAATCTAATTGATACTCCTGGGCATATTGATTTTTCTTACGAAGTATCGCGCGCACTTAACGCGGTTGAGGGTGTCCTACTTTTAGTCGATAGTACACAAGGTGTCCAAGCCCAAACTCTCACTACTCTGCAGATGGCCAAAGACCATGGTCTGACTATTATTCCCGTTCTTTCCAAGATTGATGTGCCGCACGCTCGCATCAAGGAGGTGGGGGATGAGATTATCAATCTGCTTGGCTGCTCGCGAGAGGATATTATGTTGGCGTCAGGGAAAACTGGGCAGGGTGTGCCGGAGCTTTTGGAGGCTATTTGCGAACGAGTACCGCCTCCGTCTAACAAGCCTACCGATACCTATCGGGGTCTTATCTTTGATTTTGAATATTCCAACCACCGCGGCATTATTGTGTATCAGCGAGTAGTCGATGGTTTCGTAAAAAAGGGAGATGCCCTTGAATTTGCGGCCAGTGGTAAAAAGTTTACCGCTCTTGAAGTCGGGATATTGGCTCCGCAAGAAGTACCTGTAGCTAGTTTAGGATCAGGGGAGATTGGCTATATTGTCACTGGTATTAAGGAACCGGGAGTAGCGGGAGTTGGTGATACTCTGCGCCCCGAGAAAAGTAGCGCTGAGCCTTTACCGGGCTACCAAGAAGCTCCACCAGTAGTCTGGTCTTCAGTGTTTCCGGCCAGTCAGGATGATTTTACGATGCTGCGTCAGGCGCTTGATAGACTACGCCTATCTGACTCTTCACTTTCCTACGAGGAAGAATCTTCCGGTATTTTAGGCCGGGGTTTTCGCTGTGGTTTTTTGGGAATGCTCCACATGGAAATAGTGACCGAACGTCTGCGACGAGAGTTTGATATTGAAATTATTATCACCGCTCCGTCAATTTCTTACGAAATCACTTGGCCGGACGGAAAAGTGGAAGAAATTTATGCAGCTACTCGTTTCCCTAATCATGGTGATAGGGTTGAGGTACGGGAGCCGTGGATTCTAGGACAGATTATCTTGCCGGGTGATTATATGGGCAACATTATGACACTGCTGTACGAGCACGAAGGGAGTGTGATTGATACTAAAATTTTTGGTGACGGCCGTACGCTTTTAGCGATTGAGATGCCATTGCGAGAACTGATGCGTGGTTTCTTCGATAAACTTAAAAATACCAGTAGCGGCTACGCTTCTCTATCGTACGAAATAGCTGAGATGAGACCAGCCTCAGTCACTAGAATGGATATTTTTGTGGCGGAAGAGCTGATTCCCGCTTTTTCACGAGTGGTTGGCGTCATACACGCTGAAACCGAAGCCAAGGCGGTAACGGAAAAGCTTTACCAAACATTACCACGTCAGCAGTTTGCTACCAAAATCCAAGCGATGGTTATGGGTAAATTAACAGCCACTAAGAAGCTTTCGGCCTTACGAAAAGACGTGACGGCGAAATTATACGGTGGTGATATCACTCGTAAGATGAAGTTGCGGGAGAATCAGAAGCGCGGTAAGAAAAAGATGTTGGAGCGAGGGACGGGGAATGTGCATATTCCACCCGAAGTTTTCATGAAAATGATGAGAAACGAGGAATAAAGAGCGCAAGCGACTATATTCTCGTTTCGTTCTCAATTTGCTTCTTTCCTAAAGCAAATTGCTAGAACTTGTTAAATAACCACGAAATTGCGCCTCGCAGCGGCAACAATTTTAGTCGTTTTTTAAACTTTTGACAAAAGAAAGGGCCGCCACTATTAGTAGTGTACGGCCTCTTCAAAGTGCAATTTTTTACGTAAACGGCCATGATCAAGTCTGTAGGCTAGCCGGCATGGGTCCCACCCCATGTTCGCGTCATGGCTCAGTGCGAGAACCGACCTGACCGGGCACTTTCGTTCCTAAGAACGTCTCCCAAAGACGACTGCTATAGACGCCCGTGCACAGAGTTATTTAATCATAGTATAAAATTTTGTCAACCCATCAAAATGAGCCTAAACCACCTGAATAAACCAGCACCATACTGAGTGTAATCATGACAGCAATTACCACCCAAATCCATTTAATCGCCTTTTTTGTTCGTTTGTCGTACAGAAAACTCATATAAATTTCGCTTATTTAGATGCTAGAATAATAACACATGCAGGATTTTAAACGAAAAAAGCTGGTCAAAAATATTCTATTTTCCTATGCCACCTTGTTCATACTTGGAGTTTTTATAGTTTTGCTGGGGATGAGCGTGTTTGAGCGCTTTACGGTTGAGCGAGAAATGTCCATGAGGCGAGTGGAGGCTGAACGAGAACTCAAAGATCTAAAGCTTCGTGCCGCCGCTCTCGAGTTACAGGTAGAATACCTAGAAGACGATCGCGGTATGGAGGCCGAAATAAGGGGCCGGTTTGATGTAGTAAAAGAAGGTGAACAAGTAGTGATCATACTTGATGATGAAAAATCTGAAGAAATTGAACCAGTCACCGGCCCAGTTCTCGAGGATGAACCTTGGTATAAATTCTGGTAATATAGTTACATATGGATAACACAAACGATACAACAGAGAACACAAATACTTTAAACGAAGTGACAGCCATCATATATAGCACTCCAGTGTGTCATTACTGTCAGGCAGCTAAAGAGTTTTTTAAAGAAAATAAAGTTTCTTACGAAGATATCAATGTGGCCGAAAATGCCGAGAAGCGTCAAGAGATGATTGAAATGACTGGCCAAATGGGCGTACCGGTGATTAGGATTGGTAATGATGTCGTGATTGGATTTGACGAAGGTAAATTAAAAGAGTTGTTGGGGGTGTAACTACATATACACAAAACTATAAAAAGTCCGTGGCTAGGCCGCGGGCTTTTTGCTTGTTAATATCATTTTTATTTTAGTTTCCCTAAGCCAACACTGGAAAATTAACCAGCGAGTTTCAGAGTTTGTAGAGACTGAATCTTGTTTATAAATTTTTTAGATAGAGTTTTTTTAACGTTACAAGTCTAATTTATCGTCTACTTGCATAATTTTAGTATTTGATGCAAAGTATCGAATGGGAGGATAACCTCAATTGCTGCACCTTGAAAGGATAGAACATGGAACTCAATCTGAATCCCTGGCAACGGTTTTTGGTCGTCAGTTCGGTACTGGCTATCGGGATCGCCTTCCTTGTTTCTCACGGTGGCTTAAGCTGGTATTTGGCTCAGTATTCCGATCTGGTTACAATATGGTCTTCTTGTATTATCGTCGCGATCATTATGCTGATCTTCATCTTCCAGGGCGGAGTCGGTGCGTATCGAATTCAACTTGAACAACGCGCCTTGCGGGCTTTGCGCGAGCAAGGTTTTCAAGCAATCATACCGCACTCGCATTTGTCACAAGTGCTGACGCACGTACAGGACTGTATGAGCATCCAATCGAATCGGAAGATGAAAGTCGACCCATTCGTGGATCACTTTGAGACACTCTTGTATAAGCCTATCAAAGGGCTTGAACAGGGAAAGGAGCTACTCATCACAATCGGAATCCTGGGCACGGTGTTCGGGATTCTCTACGGTCTAGCGTCTGGCGATGCCTCTGCGCTAGTCACTGCCGAAGCCGTCCAACAGTACTCTGTCAACGCCCTTCAGGGTGTGAGTGTGTCGTACATTACGACACTTATCGCACTTTTTGGTGCACTGATAGTCTATTATTTACGAATTGGATATCAAAGTGTAGCCGATCAGATGGTCTCTGAATTCGGCGTGTTACTTGAGCGTGAGTTGCTACAAGTAAACAAGGTTGGGGAGGATTGAGATGGCTCGGAGAAACAAGAATAGCATCGAGTCTTTTATGGGTTCATCATTGATCCCATTTCTAGACCTTGCGATGCTGCTTGGTGTATTGACCCTATTCCTGGCGATTATTCAGCAACCGCACATTAACGAACCTCCCAAGGGAGAAGAAATGAAGCAGTCGGATGTGAGTCCGACCGCAATCTTTGTACAAGTCGGGTGGACATTCAATAACCCTCACGATGTCGATACTTACTTCGAATGCGACGTTCACTTGGCTGGGAGAAAGGTGACCTCGACGGTAAACTTCAAACAAAAAAACTCTACGTTTACCGACCTCATAGTCGATGACTTGGGTCGTCCGAGTCCAGAGAACTATGAGCGAGTGCTCAGTAACTCTGTACTAGAAAGGTTGTTGCCGAATACCCGGTGTCAACTCAATGTGCATCTATACAATAGCCACGGCGGTGCCCTACCGCTTCAAGGTGTTTTCCATGTAATTCTCAATAAGGATCATCCGGATGGAGAAATGCAACTTACGCCCGTGCAAGGCTTGCCGTTTGAGCTTAAGTTTGGTGGGCAGGAGGTGACACTGATGGAGTTGGTGATCGACGAAAACGCTAAAGTTATGCTTGAAGCAACTACCTTCTACCCAGAAGCGGACTACCGCTGTCAGGCAACGTGCGAAAAATAGAGGGGATGATATGAAACTAGTTGAAGAATTACTAGGACGATTCGCGAAATGGTGGGAAGGGTATGCCTATCCACCTCAAGAGACTGCTGCTCTTGGTCAACTATTACTACTGGCACTGGGAGTAATAGTGATACTCTTCCTTTGGCTACGGTACATGCAGTCCAGAGGAATGCCACTGTGGCTACCGGCGACCGGAAGCCTCGTGGCGGTTTCATTATTCGTCATGACAATCCATTTGCAACGTTCGTTTTTCGGTACTCCGGATGAACGTTGCCACTTGTATCAAAATGGTGAGTTAGTGTTCGAGCTAGTCAGTGGGCCGATGTTAGTGGAACCGGCCCGTTCAACCCTTGAGTCCGAAAAGATTTTGCTACTGATTGTGCGGGCTTCAAAACGTTGGGGTGATCAAGAACACATTTGTTCACTTTCTGCGAGTAGTGCACTCGCTCGTCAGCTAATGAAATCGTTCAGCCAGCTTCCTCAAGAGGGTGACTCTGCAGGAATAAGCATATCATTTACGTTTGGCAATGGGGCGGTGGCGCCTAATGTTACTTGGGATCAGTTCCAACCTCCCCCCGAGAAGGGAGAGCCACAAGAACTTGGTGATGACATATGAATCATTGCTACTATTGCCTATTAAGGGGTGCGATTGCACCTCTTTTCTTATCTAAATATGCCTCGAGTAGGAATTGAATCTATTTGAAACTGTCACCCATACACTTTCTTCACATATGACGGCGCGCCTTCTTCCGCTCCTGAGGACGTTGAAGTATCATTTTGTGCCACCTCTAGGAATCTTTCATTACATGAACGGTACAGGTTGTAACGATTTTTTAATTCTCCAAAATCGCAGGCAAACTTTTCGATTCTTGCTACGTGTTCATGCGAACACTGCAACTAGAGGTGGCACTGCATTGCTATACTCTTTGTGCCCCCTT
>Ga0100403_1001050_pt1 | contig 26161 bp, 26 predicted proteins | sample CryGeymet201501t_FD_83663 | JGI IMG/M metagenome (GOLD analysis project Ga0100403, IMG submission 83663) | Groundwater microbial communities from Crystal Geyser aquifers in Utah, USA - Crystal Geyser metaG 2015-01t | ecosystem: Environmental > Aquatic > Deep subsurface > Groundwater | place... | reverse complement strand
GCCGCCGCCTTCGCGGCGAAATCCGGAATGGAGATGGCATCGGCAAAGCGAGTAGCCGTTCCGCCGGCCGTGACGATGGGCGGCGAGGCGAAACTGCCTTCCTCGAGCTGGTTGAGGATGAAGTAGACAACACTGCCGGGAAGCGCCAGCACATACATCGGAAAGGTGGTGGTATTGGGAACGCCAGTCGCGACCCAACGCTGGTAGCCGCTCGTGAGCGGCTGGGTGCCCATGCCCGTCGAGCTCGTCGAACCCTGAAAGCGAAGCTGCGCCGAGCCGCTTCCTCTCATGCAGCAGGAGAGCGCGTGGAGATTGGTGTTTCCGGGGGTTCCGCCGAATATGGCGCGGTGAGCGGAACTGCCCGCGCTGTTATCCAGCTTGTAGACCTTGCCCGACGTGCAGACGCCGCTCAGGCCAGCCGCAGCGAGTTCCCCGGCATCGTCAACGACGGTGAGCGTTACCCCCGGTTCGGGTGCGCCGCCGGTGGAATTGGTGAGGGTCAGGTTCGTCAGATCGACAGGGTTGGCGTTGTCGTTCGTGCATTTGTTGACGCGCTGCCCGCCCGCATAAAGCCCGCGGTCTGTGATCGCCGGGGTATTTGGACCGAAGAGCTCGTAGACGCCAGCCGTGTTGTCGAATAGCGCATCGGAACCGCGCGCAACAGTTAGCAAAGACGACCTGTTGGCAATCTTGTTACCGAGCGCATAGCGGTCATTCACGAAGTCGAGAGCGATGACCGAGGCGCCCCACCACGGCGTATAGTTTCTTCCGATCGCGGAGAGGCCAAGACCTATATTCGTCTGCATCACCTACTCCACAAGATCGCCTGAGATACGCCAAATAGCACTCGAGCCATCGCTGTTTTGAACGCACATCGCCCCAACCACGGAATGAAGACCCGCCGACTTATGAAGGCCGAAAAGGCTCTGTAGCGTCGCCCCGGCTTCCGCTCCGACCGTGATTTGCCCGTTTCCGTCCTGACTGATCCAGAGCGAAAGGCCGACCGGCGCCGTTGCGTGTAGCGTGGCGGCAATGGCGGTGGCGCTGTTGACGCGGATAAACTGATTGCGGTCGGCCTCGCTCGTCGTAAAGCTCTCGGTCCTCTCTTCGGCGACGGTCCAATCAAGTGGGCCTGGGATACCTTGAAGCCCTTGCTCCCCCTGAACTCCTTGAAGCCCTTGCTCCCCCTGAACTCCTTGGAGCCCCTGTATGCCTTGATCGCCCTTGATATCGGAGAGCAGAAGGAGCCCTGTCCACGTCTCGGAACCCTCGACGGCCCACTCGATCGATGCGCCGTTCTTGCGAAGCTGAACGCGCGGGCCGGGCTCTCCCTCTTCGCCCTGTGGGCCGGCCAGATCGACGTAGGCTCCCCAGCTTCCGTCTTTCAGCTTGAAGCGGATGCGAGTTCCCGACCACTCGTGATCGACACCAAGCTGCGAGAGGATAACGGCAAGCGCGGCCGACGCCTCGGCTACGTTCGCCGCAACTTGCGACGCGCGCTGCAGAGCGGAGTTGGCATCCTTTAGAACCTGCTCGGAAATCTGGGCGGCCGCGCTACCGCGTGCGTCGTTGCTCATTCGTCGTCCTCTTCGGTTTCTTCGCGCTCGTCGGTACCAGCGTCGCCGTGCGGCTCCTTCAATTCGAGCCGAGTGATGAAGCCACTTCGCGAATACTCGTGCTCGACCGCATCAATCCGATACGACCCGTCAACGCCCGGGCGCGTACCGGATACGATGCAGATGCCCTCCGACTGTGCGGACGTGTTCCCGTCGATCTGAACCCAGCCCTCTCCGGCGTTACGCGCGGTCTCGGTACTCGCGCCTCCGGCGCGACGAAGTGCCTCTGCCTCGTCCGCCGCAACGTGGCGATCCGTGAACTCGGCCTCCGTATCGTCGATGCCGGTTTCGACCGAAACCTCTTTCCACGATGCGGAGGAGGCGTCGTAGTAGCGAACCTTCGACGTCTTGAAGCGAGGGCGCCCGATGATCGGCGCAATATCCCAATCGATCAGGTTGTCGCCCACAACGGCAGCGACGCTCGGGATCGGCGCGCCGGTAGTCGTCACCGCCGGACTGCGCTTGTAGATGATCGCGCGCCGCCCCACGACCTTGAAAGTACCGCCGACCTCCTTCGCGATCCGGTCGCCGAAGGCGATAAAGCTCTCGCCATTCATTTCCGCGTAAGGCAGAACGACGCCCTCGAGCTCCTCACTGACGATGACCTCGCGGATACCACTCGCCTCGCCAGCCGTCAGGAGAACGCTCTTGATCGTCTGGCCGTCGAAGTGCTGCTCTTGCTGGGCCTTCGCCGATCCGAGCGTATCCATGCCGCGAGCGGACACGAGGAGCGTGCGGCCGCTACCGCGGTTGCCGCGCGAACGCACCTCGTCGACGGTGCCCGCGAATACCTGCTCGATACTGGAATGCTCCCAGCCAAGGGATATCCGCATTTCAGCACCACGGCCAGGTAGGACGATAGCCCCGTCCTTGTCGTTAAGCTCGAGCCGCGCCTTGTCGCTAGCGTGCCCCGCCTTGTCCTCGACCCGCAGCGAGATAAGCAGCGGGCGGATACGCTCGGTGATATTCAGATCGCCGACCGTGATGTCGAAGATCGCTTTGCTCATTTCACCAGAGCCTCACGGACGTTGATTTTTCGGGAGCGCGCTGCTCAGAAACCGGAAGCCTCACGACGGTTCCGACCGGGAGAACTTCACCGAGCGCAGCCAAGCCTGGGTTTGTGTCGAGCGTGCGCTCGACAAGCCCGGGCATCGTCGTCTTGAAGCGTCGCCAGATCAGCTTTGCGAGCGTCGTTCCGTCAGTCGAAACGGTAATGCTTTCTATCGTCTCCGCCATCGCATCACCCGATTGATTGCATCACTGCCGGAAACTTCTGGTTCGCCGGAGCCTTCGCCCGACGGACAGAGATCGCAACTTCGATCATTTTGCCGACGCCGTTCCGGTCAAGATACGTGCTGCTCTCGGTCACGTTCGTAATTGCGACCCAGCCGAGCGGCTTGCCGTCACCACGCATGAGATACTGCGGCTGGCCGCTCGTCCGGAGTTCGTGAAGGCGCTCGAGGGCGTCAAGGCCGCCGAACCTCGCCGGAAAAAGGCGCCCGTTGATTGTCCACGAGTGCGCGCCGTTGCCGACAAACTCGAGGTCCGGCTCGGCACCGACGACCGGCTTCGCCGCGAAGTCGCTGTCGGCCGAGAACTCGAGAGAGTGCGCGTTGAATGGAGCAACCTCAAACGCCAAGCTGCCGAGAGACATCAGCATCAGTCTGCCCCCATATCCGAGTACGCGCTCCGGAACATGTCCGCGACCTCCTCGCGCATAATGCGCCGGACGCGCCGCTCGATCTCCTCCGGATTGGCGTTACCCATCCCGGAGAAGTTGAATGTCGGCGCGATGGTAAAGGACGGCGCCCGCCCGCCAACGGCCGACGCGTCCGGAAGGATCGAGCCGGAGCGCGAGGGCGTGAAAATCTCGGGACGCTTCTCGCCGACAAGGTAAGACTTGCCGGCAGAGACGGGGCCTCCTCCTGCGCGCGGCGTAGGAGGAGGGGCGCCAGGAGCGCCCGGCACGTCACCGAAGCCGCCGAAGCCAGAGCCGAGAAAGCGGATGGCGTCGATTACCAGGGTCAACGGCGAAAGCAGGCGCTTCAATAGGCCGATGGCCCGCATGATCCCCGCACCGAACTTCGTTCCGAGGTTCTCGCCGAAGCTCTCCCACGCGCCGTTCACGTCGTCGACCGGCTTCAACAGGTTGCCGATCCAGCCGATCAGATCGCCGATCAATCCGCCGACCCAGCCGACAACTGAACCGACGGCGCTGAACGCCGCCTTGATTGGCATGAGTATCGGAGCCAGCGGCTCGAGCGCCTTGCCGAGCCCTCGAAAGAAGCCGACGAGGAAGCCGGAGATCGGCTTCCAGTATTTGTAGATCATCAGCCCGGCCGCGACGACGGCCGCAACCGCAATCCATACCGGCAACGTGATCGACGCGATGGCTCCGCCGACCGTCAGGAGGACAGCGCCAAGCGTTTTCAGAGCAGCGACCGCCGGAGCGATCGTATTGATAATCACCAGCTTTCCGAAGCCAGCCGCAAACGCCGCCTTCAATGTGCCGATCGACGTTGCGGTCGCGAGCACAGCCCCTCTCATGACGAGAAGGCCCCGGCCCATTTGCAGCATGCCACCCTTCGCGAGCAGGAAGCCGTAGCGAAGGCCGATACTCGCCACGCGCAAGGCGATGACGGCCGCCGTTGTGCCGATAATGAGCTTCGTCAGGAGCGGGAAGCGATCCGCCATATCCGCGAAGATATCGACGAGCGGCCCTGCGACGTCCATCAGCGCCGACATGGCAGGCAGGAGCGCGTTGCCGATGGCAACCTTCATCCTGAATAGCTGGTTGTTGAACCGCTGCTGGCGTGCTTCGAACGTCTTGTTCCGCTCTTCGAACTCGCGGAAGGCCGCACCTGCATTCTTCGCGTCGTCGGCAACAAGACCGAGAGCGTGATGAAGCGTCTCCATATTGCCGAGGAGCGGGCTAAGCGCGTCGACCGCCCGCTTCTCAAAGAGCGCGGACAGGAGGGCCGCGCGCGTGTGCGGCGCCTGCGCCTGGATCGCCTCGAGGATTTCGACGATCACGCCCATACCCTCGGTCTGGACGCGTTTCGCCACCTGAACGCTATCGAGGCCAAGCGTTGCAAGCGCCTTACTCTGCGCCTTCGTGGCGTTCTCGCCTTGCACGAGCGCGAGGATGACGTTTCGGATGCCAGTCGCCGCGACCTCGCTCTTGACACCGCTCGCCGACATGGCGGCGCCAAGGGCACCGACCTCTTTCGCCGCGATGCTGTTCGCCTCGGCAAGCGCGCCGACGCGGCGCACGATATCGAGCACGTCGCTCTCGCTCGTCGCCATGTTATTCGCGAGCGTGTTCATGTGATCGGCGAGCAAGACGACCTGCGGGACCGTCAGGCCAAGCGAAGTTTTCAGCTTCGCGAGCGCCGTCCCAGCCTCCTCGGTCGAAATCTGGAACGCGGTCGAGACATGGGCGACATTCTCCGTGAACGGGAGAAGCTCCTTCATCGCGATACCGGCCTGACCGGCCGCCGCCGCAATCCCCGTAAGCTCGGTTGCGGCAAGCGGGATGCGCGTTGAAAGCTTCAGGAGGCCCTTCTGAAAGCGGTTGAGTGCCTCCGGCGAGCCGAAGTCGACCACCTTCTTGACGTCGGCCATCGCCGACTGGAACTCTTTCGCCGCCTGGATCGGCTTGCCGATGGCCTGCTTCAAGAAGACGAAGCCGGCAGCGGCATCGATAAGGCGCATGCGCGTGGCATCGAGCGAAACATTATTGGCCGCGATAGCGCGATCCATCTTCGCGAGCGCGGTCACGGGCGCGTTGTTCAGGCCGAGCGATGCACCCTTGATCCCACGGAGCGACTTGGCAATGCCCTTCGCCGGTCCCGTCACCCCGTCAAGGAGCTTGACCGAGAGGATCGACGTGAGCATTGCCATAGCGCTCTAGCCTACTTGCGGGCGCGAACTATCCGCGCGGCCTCTTCGTGCCACGCGAGCAGTTCCTCCCATTCCATTTCGAGAAGTGCAGGGATCGGCGTCGTCAGGATGTGAGCGACGTCTGCGACGATGCGCCGCCACTCGCCTGCAGAGGGGCCAAAAAACTTTCGATCCTCTTCGACAAATAGGCGATGTCTTCCGCGTCGGCCTCGTCCATCGCCTCGACCGAGAGATCGACGTCCGCAAGGAGGACGATCATTTCGTAGCTCAGGATCAGTTCGACATCGCCCTCGGCCATGCCGGAGTTTTCTTCGCGCGACTTTGCGATAAGCGCGTCGCGCTTTTTATTGAAAAACTTGATGTCCTTTCCCTTCGGGCGGCGAAGGCGGATCACGTCGACCGTCTTTCCGTTGTGCTCGACCGGCACGATGAGCGTCCGGACATTCGGATCGGCGGGCGCGGTTTCTGCGGCGGCAGTTTTGGTCATTGGCAGCTTCCTTCAAAAACGAATAGCCCGCCCCGGCGAACCGGAGGCGGGCTACTCTGTGGTGCTAGTCGTGAGGAGCGGGGATCAGCCCGCGATGCGCATGATCGAATTGGCGTCGGCGTTCTGATCCACGCCGTCGACACGCCAGAGATTTTCGAAGAAATCCCAGGCGATCTTTTCGGAGCCGTCGAACCAGAGCTCGTAGTGCGTGATCTCGTTCAGCGCATACTCGTGGCCCATCAGTTCGCCGCGGGTGAAGGCGTCTGGCGCGACGCGACCGAGCCGCGCCTCGATGATCGCCTTGCTCTCGATATTCCGGCCCGTCCTCTTGTCGACGACGACGCCGTAGGCAGTGAACACGTTCTTGCTCTTGCTACCGAGCCCGAACTGCGTCATCAGAGCCGGGTCGATACCATTGAGCTTGAACGTGCTCTCGAGCTTCTGCACGCCGAGCTCGACCTCGATCGCCGCGATAGCGCCGCCCGCGTGGTGATCGGCGTAGATGCCCTGCAGGTCCGGGAGCTTGAGCTCGGCGAGCGTCAGGTGCTTCGAATTGCTCGGGTCGTGGTCGCCGCAGAACAGGTTTGCGGCCGTCATGACGTAAATGGTCGCGGACATTGCGCGAGCCCTCCTTCAGATGGAGATTTCGGAGACGAGAGGCGGCCGCTGTTACGCGGCCGCCTGATCGACCTGAGCGAGAAGCTGGTCGAGGAGAGCGTCGAGAGCCGGACGGTAGCGCGCCGACTGGATGCCGAGATAGCGCAGAACCGGCGCTTCCTCGGCAGCGAAGTTGACGGTGAACTTGCCTTGCCGAAGCTGCTCCGGGCTGTTCTGGTCGCGCGTGAAGCCGACGGTATATCCGAGGATATGATCGTCCGCCTTCAAGTCGCGCAGCGCGAACTTCATGGTGTTCTGGATATCCTCGACGGTCCCGAACGTGATGTTGCGGGTGCCAAGGAAGCCGCGAAGCGTGCGCAAGAACATCAAGTGGATGAAATCGCGCAACCTCGTGACGTTATAGAAGCGCCAGAGGTCATCCTCGGCGGCGGTATCCGTCCCGACGTAGATGAAGCCGCCGGACGCGACCGCGCCCTCGACGCCCGCCTCGCCGCGCAGGATGACGCCGCCATTGAGCGCGAGGATCGACTGCCCCTCGGTTGCGCCGTCGGTCAGCGAGAAGCGGATCGCGCGGTTCGGGCCGACAATGCCGTAGAGCGGCTGGTTCGCCCAGGAGGCCGACGGCACGCCATTACGCTCGTGGTCGCGGCGCACCGCGATGCCGAGAATGTAGGGCGCCGCGTCCTTTACGGTGCCCTGCGTCCCCACCTTCACCGACGTCTCGAGCGGGATAATGCGGTCGCTCTGGACCGTCTCGCGCCAGTCCGTGTATGCCTGCAGCGTCGTCGCCGGTCCCGACACAACGGCATGGGCGAGAAGCTGGGAGAGGATGGCCGGCAGAGCGGCCACTACCGGGTTCGCGAGCTTGGTCATCGTCGCCGTCGCTGCGGCGCCGGTTCCCCCGCCGCCGGTGAAGCTGATCGTCGGCGTCGACGTGTAGCCGCTGCCGGGATCAGTCACCACGACGCTCGTCACGACGCCATCCGTGAGGACCGCGGTCGCCGCAGCGCCACTGCCGCCGCCGCCGGTGAAGGCAACAGTCGGCGCGCTCGTATAGCCGGAGCCGCCGTCCGAAACTGCGATGGTCCCGACGCCCGACTTCTGCTGACTGGTGTACCCCGGGACGCCGATGAGGCGCGGGGTGACGCCAAGCACCGGCCCCGCCTCAAGAAGCGCGTACAGACCGGACTTCGAACCGGCAGAGCCGATCAGGTTCGCGATCGTCGCGTCGTCATCCTCGCCCTCGGTGGCGCGGACGACGACGACCTTCGCCGCGACCTGGAAGTCGCCAAGCTGCGCGCTCACGCCCGCGATGGCGTCCGCCAGCGTCCCGCTGGCGCCGAGCAGCGCGAGCTTGTCGGCATCATCGCTGAACATGAGAACGGGCGTATTGAGCGGGAAGGCTCCCGCGTCGGCATCCGGAGCGGTACCGACGAAGCCGACGACCGACATATCAGCCGCGACCGCAGGCCGCGGCTCGTTGTCGAGCCGAGTAATGGACATGCCGAACGTGGGGTCGGTCATAGATCAATCTCCTTAAATGTGAGGAAGAGGATTACGCTGTAGCGCCCGCGCTACGCTGTTTCTTTCGGATAAACTCGGATGACCAGCTTCCACTTACTCAGGCTCGCGACGACGATCCTGCCGTTATCTTTCATAATGACAAGGCCAGATACGCCGACCTGATAGCGGATGCTGGTATCGTCCCTAATGCTGACCTGTACGCCATAGGTAGAGGATGTGTACTCGATCCAAGCGGAGGTCTCCTCGCCAGCTACAAAGCCGTGTTCGGGGCTTTGACAAACGAGCCACGCCTCGACACGACTAGGGCGAACACCGAGCCCGTGAGCAATGATCTGTGCGCCACCGGCTACCGGCGTATACGGACCGAGTTCTACGCCGCGTTGGGCTAGTTCGGCGGCACTAGGGTATCGATCCGCAGTTCCAGTACGAAGCTGTGCGACCGTGGACTTTCTGATCGTTCCATTGGCGCTTATTGTCGCTTGGGCGATCAGCGCGGTCAGCGCCGCTTGGTTCGCAAGGGCCAGGATTGTGCGACCGTAGGCAGTGAGCGTTGCACCGGCCATCGTGCTCGCTCCCGTGAAGTACGGGATCGTGTTGTTGCCGCCCAAGCCGGAGAGTGCCGTCAGGATCGCGCTTATGGACTGCTTTCCCGAGATCGAACTGACAAGAGCCGCCGAGATAGCGTCGACCTGGGCCTGCGTATAGAAGCGAGCGTTCGCCTGATCCTTCGTAAAGTAGTCGGTCGCGTCGGTCGCAGTGTAGCCGCGCGCCGAGATCACATCTCCCTCGGCAGCCGCAACCGCAAGGGTGAAACCCGGGCTGCCGAACGTCACATCGACGGTACGCTTCAAGAGTGCGCCGTTCTTGTAGACGTCAAGGTTCGTAAACCCACCGGCGACCGTAAATTCCGACTGGCCGCCGGGGCCGACGGTGTAGTCGGCCTCGACAATGCCGCCGATAGACGTCAGGACAGCGGGCTCCCAAAGCTCCGTGTCCGGATTGTAGACGCGCATCAGAGAGTTCGGAGCCGCGCCTGTATCGAACCAAAGCTGTCCGCCGAGTGGGTCCGCGGGAGCGCTCGCCCCAGAGCCGCGGTAACGGAGTAGGAAGTCTGCCAACGCAGTCTGCGCCGCCTCCTTCGCCGCGTTCGACGCAGAGGCCGACGTCGCGGCCGCTCCGGCAGACGTGACCGCAGTATCCTTGGCGCTTACGGCCGCATCCTTGTTGGACTGGACCTCAGTGCGGAGCGTTTCAAGGCCCTCGTCGAGGATGATCGGGGTAATTGACCAGCTATCGGACGTTCCTGCGCCGCTCGACCGGACGGCAGAAACGACGAGCACGCCGGTTTCCCGGTCGTAGGAGACGCGCCGCGCCGTCATATTGAGATCGAAGTCTTCCGTTGCATGAATGAACAGGTACGGAAGAGGCGCGAATGTGTTGCGTTCCGTGGCCGGCACCGTGAACTGCTTTGTTCCGGTCCCGACCGTTATCTCAGTCCCCGACGTTGCTGAGAGAAGTTCCGCGACGGTCGTTAGGCGATTTGTCGCCTCGACCGCCAGCGGGGTGATCACGTTGTCGATACGATCTAGAGCGGCGCCCTCGACGCGACCAGCTACCGCGTCGAGGTCGGCGAGCGCTTGCTCGTTCTGTGTAACGCGCAGGTCGATATCGCTGAACCTACGGTTCCAGAACTCGGGATCACCGAGGTTATCGCGCGCCTTGACGCGATAGAGCTCTTCGAAGCGATGAAAACCCGCCATGACTTTACCTTCTCAGATTAGAGCGTAGCGATTGGCTCGACCTTTTCGGCAGAGGCGATACTTTCCTTGATCGCCTTCGCCACCTTTCCCTTGACGGTCAGGGACGCCCCCTTGCGGGGGCGCAGAACCTGGCCGTTATATTCCGCCGGACCCGCGAGGGTGATCGCGTAGGCGGCCTCATCCTGAAATGCTGGCAACTTCGCCATAGACTTCACTCCTGCCTTAGAGCGCCCAATGAACGCGCTCGGATACCTGGAACGTCGACGCCGCGCTGGTCGTGGTGCCGTCGAGCACGATCCGGAAGGACGAGATCGGGACAGCAAGCTGGAAGCGGAAGGTCCGCTCGTAGTGGCCTGTGTCGGCATCGATTGTCACCGTCTCGGTGACGTCCGCCGCCTCATCGCTCAACGCAACGCGAAGTTGCGCGGTGAGGTCATGAGGCGTGTCGTCGAAGTTCTCGAGAGCCACACGGACGTAGATGTCGCCCGACGCGGATGCCAGAGTGATCACGTCCGAAACGTGCTTGAACGCCGTCTTCGGCCGGAGGAGCTTCACCTGCGAGCCCGTAAGCTGGACGCCAGCATGAATGTCCTTCGTGCCGACAAAGCGACCGCGGAAGCGGCACAGCGGCGGCGACGTATTCAGCGCCGTCGTATTGACGTCGTCGAGCGCGATCCACGCACCCGACCCGTTCGGCTGTATTTCCCAGATCACCTGCGTGCTCTGCGGGATAACGGAGCCGCAGAGGACATCGATGGCGCGAATACCGCCGTCGAGGTTGAGCGCTTCGAACTCGATGGTCACCTGAGCCGCGTCGAACCTCGCTCCCCAGACCTCAATCATGAGGTCGCGGGTGAGGTCGCCGAGGAAGTAAGCGCTGTCCGTCGAGTAGAAGAACGTGCCGTCCAGATACCCCTGTCCGTCCGCCATGCCGAAGCGATGGTTCGCGTTCGTCATGAAGACGAGCGCGTAGCGCGTGCCGGCCTTCAAGAACGTCGGCTGGATCGTCATGCGGTTCCAGCCGATAGCGATAGAGGCGTGCGGGTAGGACTGGACCAGCACCGCCTTCGAAAGATCGGGCTGGCCGTTCGTTACCTCGCAGAGGGAAACCCAGATATCTTCGTTCGCGGCCTTCGTCGTGACGTAGAAGCCAAGCTGTGTCGCCCACGTATCATTGGAGATCAGGAAGGTCTGACCGACCTGCGCACCTTCAATCGAGTGATCGACGGTCGCATAATCCCAATAGGGCTCCTCGTAGGTGTCGATGAAGACGCGCTCTTCGCGGCGGTAGAAATAGCCGCCTTTGTAGACGATGTCCGCGAACGTCTCCCCGGCCTTCTGGAAGATGCCGATGATCGGGTTGATGATGCGGCCGCCGAAGCGCCCCTTCGCGCCACGCCACCACACATGGCTTGTGGTCGGGTAGTAGACCGATCCATAGCGCACGCGCTGGCGCGTGATGGTCTTCTGGACCAACGCGTTGGTCTGAAATCCATACTGCGCAATACCGATATCGTCCTTGAAGTCCCCCGTAGAGAGCTTCTTCACGCTTGTGAACTTCGGAAGCAACATTCCGGAGACGAGCGACGCATTCGGATCGTTGGCCGAGAAAAGGTCGATCTCGGCAACTGCCGCATTCGCATCCGAAAAGCGAATACCCTCCTCGATCTTGGCGTCATAGCCGAGGCCGGAGGCGTCCGCCGTGTCGCTCTCCCCCTCGTCGAGGAAGCGATCGGCACCGTAGTCCGAAACGCCCGCGGGAAGCTCAAGCTGAGCCTTGATCCGCGCGAGATCGACAAGAACGCTCGACACGTCGCGCTCGCTGCCGCGGCGCGCGACCTCACCGGCCAGAGCCGAGATATCCGACGCAAGCGATGAAACGCGAGGCTCGATTGCGTCTTTGAACTCCTCCTGTTGGAGAAGGCGCTGCTCGTGCTCCGAAAGCGATTTCACGCGCGAGATATCGAGCATGGTAACGCTTACGACCTGGGTCGTATCGACGAGGATATTCGCCACCGCGACATGGGTCGCGGGGATCGCGGGCGCCTGCGGATCAGCCGCCTCGGCACCGGACGTAAACGCCAGAACCGCGTCACGGGACCGCGTCATAGAAACGGAACGAGGCTCGGTCTCGCCGGTGTCCACGTCGACAAGATAGTCGCGGCTCTGGACATCCTCCTCGTTCTCCTGCGCGAAGACCGACACCGTCACGATCTTCTTCGACACCACGGCGAGGTGCGACGACATCGGCTGGGAGAAGGACGTGCGACGAGCGGCGACGACGCCCTGATCGTACATCTGGCCGGCAGAGACACTTACTTCCGCCTGCCCGGTCTTTGTGACCAAGAAGCCGCTATACTGCCGTCCGCTGGACACCGCATCCTTGACGAGATGATCGATGCTCTCGCGGACGAAGCCCTGCAGGTTGTTGTGGTCTCCCGCAGTCTGCTCCTGATAGTCGCGGAAAATTATCTGGCGCTCCATCGGGGTCCTCTCTCTAGGTGGTAATGCGGTCGCCTGCAAAGTAAGGCTGGCCCGCGATGAACGAATTGCTTGTGCGCGTGCTGACCTTGATCCGGTCAGACAGGCGCTTTGCTGCACGCATGGCGTCTAGGACGCGGTCGATAGACTTGGTATCGCGCGGGCGCCAGAACATCCTTCCCGGCGCCGTATTGCCTTCGCCCGCCGCCCAGCGCGGGCGCTTCCCGCGCACTCGCACAGAGATTTCCGCAGTGCTCCGCGGCATTCCATACCGGCCAACGCCCATAAACTGGACCGTCGGGCGGAGGCTGCGCGCGCGCTGGCTCGCTCCGCTGGACGTTGCATATCGCTCGTAGACGCGATAATTCGCCGTGCTTGGAAGGAAAAAACGCCCGCGGACATGACGTCCGCAGAAGACCGCAAGACCTTCCGTTCCGCGCACGGTGACAAGCTCCGGCTCGCTCGTTACCGCATCGAGGCGGGGGCCGACAAAGGACCGCCACGGCGAGACTGGCGTCGGCGCGATTGTCACGATGCGATCACTCGCACCGAGCGGGACAAAGAACCGCCCTGCAGTGATGCAGCCGGAGTAGATCGACCGTCCGATATTGCCAGGCAGATGAACGCGGAAGTAGCTCTCGAACTGCGTCACCTTTACATCGGTCTCAACGCCGCCGACAACCCAGCGCGCACGTCGCCGAAGTCTTTCTGGCGCTGCGCTCGGTACAAAAAAGCGTGTCCGCATATGGGCGGCAAGCAAATAGCCGCCGAGGAAGACGCCATATCCGGCCGCCCCCCGCTCATTGAAGCGCCACGTCCGGACCTGCGGTAGCCCGGCAAGCCACGCCTCGCGCTCATCCCTGGTCAACGTCGCGCCAGAGTAAATCTTCTGGGGCGGGAGGACGTAGGAATACACAGAGGCGCCAACGAGGTCCAGATGCTCGCGGAGTGCCGGCAGCGTCCCTTTCTTCGGGTGCATCGCGAGCGCACGCCGGACGGCGAGCCGCTTCTGCGTCTCCGGCCAGTCGCGATACCAGACGTCGACGCCAAGCTCCCACCCCAGGAACGCAACCGCAGCGGCCGGGGTCGTGTCCGCATACTTTGCGTCGCGAACCGGCACCGGGACAGAACCGATCCGCGCAGTAGCCTCCTCGAGCGCGAGCTCGAAATCGGTCGCGTTCGTTGGGAGGAGGCTGTTGGTCATTCGTCTCGTCCGGTGGCCGCTGTAATGACGATGCTCGTCACACGAACGCAGTGGTCGCCGTCGACGACGACATCAGCGGCGGGGCTCGAAAGCTGAACAGAATGGACGCCGTCGACGTGAAGGCGTCCAAAGATTGCTGTGCGCAGAAGGTCGAAGCCGATGTATCGGATGCGCTCGACGTGCTTCTCGACCTGCGAAATAGCGTCGTCGATCACAAGGGATGCGTCCGGCCCGGGATAGAGCGTCAGGGACGCCACGATCTCGACGTCGACCGGCTGCACCTTTGCGACCGTCACGACGTCGGTAAGTGGGCGAACCGTCTCCGGGGAGAGTGCGTCGCGTACCGAGTTCACGTCCTCGTCCGTCGGGACGGGGTCTTCCCCGTCGGCCATCAGGACGACACGAACGTGGCCGCCCTCCGGGGACGCCGCGAAGGCATCGCGCAGGGTCGGGACGGCGGAAAGCGCATGGAACACATAGGCTCCGGATGGTCCGGCGACGCTGCGCGCCTCGTGTGCGAGTTGAACGCGACGCCGCAGGCGCTCGTTGCTTTCGAGAACGTCCGCCTCGCCATTGATCCCAGCCGAAACCACAAGACGCAGAACGCCGTACCCGGCTGCGATCTGGTCGAGATCGCCACCGGTTGCGAATGGCAGGAGGACCGAACGAGCCGCGTCGTTTACGCGCGCGCGGATACCGACCTCCCGGTACGCCGCAACCTCGAGCAGCTTGCGGGCGGGCTCGCTCTCGAGGTCGATCACGCCGGAAATCGACGGGTAGCGCGCGACTAGGTCGTCGCGCATTTCTTTCAGGATCGTCTCAAATGACAGTGTTTCGACGACGTCCGGGGCCGGAAGCCGCGAGAGGTCGATACTGGTGCTCAGGATCGTCATGCGCTGCTCTCGACCGTTGTCCGGCCGTCCTGGGCCGCGGCAATCGTTACCTTGCGCGCGCCCTCGACGGTGAAATCCCCGAGCGTCGCGCGGGGCCGGTAATTCACTTCCATCTGCATGACCACCCGGCCGTCCCGGCCGAGATCGATAGTCGAGAAGTTGACCACCCTAACGCGTGGCTCGTATTGCTCGACCGCGGCGGCGAACGCCGCCATGAAGGTCGTAATCGTGGCGGCCGTGATGTTCTTGCCGAGGATCGACGGCACCGTCGACCCGTACCATTCCCGCATCGTGCGTTCGCCAAAGCGGGTGGTGATGATGTCCTGAATACTTTGGAGGACATGCTCCCACCCGGTAAGCACGCGCCCGGTTTCCCGGTTGATGCCTATGCTGGGGCTGGTGAGGTCGACGGCCATTGGTCATTTAGCGGCTGCGGCCGCCCCTTCCGCTCGGTTTCTGCTCTTCGGCCTTCGTCTCGCCGGCAGTCTCGGACTTGTTTTCGTCGGAGACGGGCGCCGCAGGCGCGGGCTCGGTCGAAGACGATGCTTCCGCAGCTTCCGTCTCCTTCGTCTGCTCGCTTGCATCGGCGACTGGCTCTTCTCCCGCTTCGGTTGCGGGCGCCGCAGGCGCACCATTCACGCCTACCGCGTCGCCGTTGACGGTGATCACAAGCGACTGCGTCTCGCCGGGGACGACGATGTTCACGCCACCGCCGTTTCGCAGGATTATATGAGCGCGCGCGGGCGATTTCCCGCCCGCCTGGGCGCGGATCATCGTTTCGAGGTCCATCAAAAAGCTCCTTCTCTGGTGATGCTGAGGCTCCTAGACAGGCACGTCGCTCTGCCCGCCGCCCGGTACGACGCCGCCATGCTTGTGCGTCGATCCGATTTCCTTGCCGTTGTGCCGGATCGTCGATCCGTTCGCCTCGATATCGGCGTCGATCCGAACCTTCGGCCCTGAGATCACGATTTCATCACCACGAAGCTCAATGCGCATGCTTCCGAAGGTGACGACGTTTTCCTCTCCGCTGGCGCTGGGTGAGGCGTTCGCGTTGCTCCACGTCATCGGTAGCGCGACGCCCATCCGCACGTTTCCGTCCGGGCAGATCAGCGTCATTTGCTGGCCGACCGTCGGGGGCGTGTGAGCTTTTAGCCCACCAGCAATTTGCGCGTATGGAACCGAAGGGCTCAGGAACGGCTTGGCATCGGTCCCGCCGATGCGAAGCCGTATCGTGCCGGCAGCGGCATCGACGCTGTGGACCTTCCCATGACGGACCATGCCAGCGAGGCGGCGCTCGACCTCGGCGACACGCTGCGCAAGGCGAACGATCTGATCCATCGTCACTCCTCGATCGAGTAGCCGTCCGGCTGCACATCGATCTTGTTCAACTCCGCAGGCTCCTCGCCGGGGATGATGAAGGGGCCAAGGCGCAACGCGTTCTGTTCTGCGAGCGTCAGGCCGACAATCGTCCCAAGCGCGCGCCAGTCAGGGATTACATCCCCAATGATCGTCGCGCGGATTGCCGGAACGAGCGGCGCAAACTCGGCATCCTCTCCGAGAGCATCGAGCCAGCGCGCGTAGATACCGCCATCCTCCGGAACGACCCCGAATGCTGGCTCGAAAATCGGACGGCACTCGATCACGATTTGCCTGGCCGCGAACTTCACGCCTTTGTCGGCGCCAGCGCCGCGACGCGATACCAGACGGCCATACTCCGGACAGAGATCGCGGAACAAGTCGCCCCACGCCCCGCCGCCGATCTCGAGCGCACGTAGCGCTTGGCGCTCGATCAGGTCGAGCGAAATTTCCACCCCCGCATCTGTCTGCGGAATGACAACCTGGATGCTCTCTTCCGCATCGTTGGTGGCCGGCACTTTGAGAAAGTGCGCAACCCCGATTTCGAGGACGAGGTCAATCTTTCCGGCCCCAGAGCCAACACTGCGACCTTGAACGCTCTTCTCCATATCCTCGGTCGAGACGACGATGAACGGCGAAGAAGACGCCTTTAGGGCCTCGTCTATCGGCGTGATCGTGCTATCGCTGACCGCATCCCCGACGAGGGTATTCCCCTGCAGCGCGCGCAGCGCGCATGTCCGAAGAGCGAGAGCCGAGATCATGACGGTTGCGCCTCGAGCGTAAGGATAAGCGTCAGAGCGCCGTCGCCGTGGTCGTCCGCTCTGGCTATCGAAAAGGTGGGCGACCCGGGCTTGTCGAGAAGCTCCACAAGATCGCCCTTTCGAAGCTCGTAGCCCAGCGATGCAACCCCCGCTGCATCAAGCCAGACCTCGGCCTCGGAAATCTGTATACGGGACGCCCCGACGAGATCACCACCCGCGCGCTGGCCTTTCATATCGGCGGCGCCGGGAAGAAACGACGGGATGCCCTTGACCGTCTTTGTAGCACGGCCAGGATCGGTCGCGACCGAGTAGTTTCCAACGAGCCGCGGCGTAATGCGGATGTCCTCGCCAAACTTCGAAATCATGACCGCCTGCGAGGACGCGTCGATTTCGCTGAATGGCGAGGACATTTCTTCTTTCCCTTCGATCAGGCCAGCGCTTAGGTGCGCTTGCCTTTCAGGAGCGACTTCGGACGCGTGCAAATCTGCAGCGCGTTCATCTGCACGTCGAGGTGGCGGCCCTTCCCATTCGCCATCGGATACTGGCGCGAGTAGAGGCGCTGGCCCATCGTATTGACCGTGTCCTCATAGTCGGCCGGAGCATAGGTCGTCTTGAACAGGCCGGGCACGCCCACCGGGAACAGGTGGCACTTGTCGCTTTCGATAAACGACGTGGCGCCGACCGAACCGCGATAGTTCTCCCAGACAATGCCGCCGAACTCGAAAATGCCGTAGCTCGAGCGGTTCGGGCCGATATAGCTCTCGCGCAGGATGCGCGCCTCGCCCCAGCCTTCGTATGTCGCGCGAACTTCCTTGTGCGCAAGCACATCGTCGAAGAAGTTGTCGCCACAGAAAGCATGGATGCCAGTAAACGGAAGCCCGCCGAGAGCCGCCATCATGGTGCGGGTCACAGCAGCGCACTTCTTCCGGAAGACGCCCGCAGCCGGGTTCGCGTTGTCGAGGTCGAAATCGATCTCGGTCTCCTGAGAGACGCCGAACTCGGAGAAGAGATCGAGCGTCGCCCCGTCGGAATACGTGACCACGCCCTTCACCGCACCCATCCGAGCGTGCTCCTCGGTGGCGGCAAAGCTGTTGACGTGCGTCATCTGCCTCTGGGCGACCTTCTGCATGACGGTCTGCAGTGCGCGCTCGTCGCCAAGCGCGCGGACATTCTGCACCTCTTCCGCATATACGGCGTCGTTGACCTCGAAGTGAGGGACGATCAGGGAGCGCAGGTCGCGCTTTTCCTTGTCGACCGAAACGCCAGGGCCGCCGCGAGGCGTCGGGGGAACGAGGACGAGGATGTCGCCCTTCTTCTCGACGGCAATCGAGGTCGTGTCGGTGCTCTCCGGGGTGAAAAGCCCGAGCTCGCCGACGCGGCCCGGGACGAAAGTCATCTCGTTGATGACGGTCGTGAGCCGCGTCACCGAGAAGGCATCATTGTTGAAGATATCGAGCATGTGGGTCTTCCCAACAAAAAAGCCCGCTCGGTGGCGGGCTGCGGAAACGAAAAAGGCCCGCCGGATGGCGGGCCTCGTGTATCGGCGCTGGTGCGCGCTTAGCGGACGACGATGCCGGCCGCTCTAAGCTGCGCGTTCTTCGCCGCCTTCTTCGCGTCGTCGTCGACGCTCGAGTGATAGGCGATGATGTTGCCGTTCACCGACGAGTGCCGAACGAGCGCCGGAACCTTGACGGCGACGTCGGTCGCATCGACGCCATAGAGGATCACCGCCGACGCTTCCTCGGCGCCAGTCGACCCTGTATTCGGCGAGAACGCATACTTGCCGACGTCGGCCGGGTCCGCGATTGCGACGTCGATATAGGCGATGTCGCCAGCCTCGACGTCGGTCGCCGCGTCGGCCCAGGTAAACTTGAGCACGTCATCGACCGCAACTCCGATCGTGCCGGAGAGAGCCACCACACCGTCCGGCCCCTCGATAATGAACTGGCCGGCATTGGTCGCGGCCTCGACCACGATCACGCGGTAGCGGCCTTCCTGTACACCAGCACCATACGCCGGGGCGGCGAGGGTAATCGCCCCCTTGCCGCCGCCGACGTCGGTCTTCGTCACGGAGACTTCACCGCCCTTTGTGATCTTGCCGACCACGCTGCCGGGCGCGAGCTTGCCCTGACCGGAGGCGATAACGATGTTGTCGCGCGAGTATCCGGCCTCGGCTTCGGACATCACGAACTCGGCCGCGTGGCGGCCCTCAGTGAAAACGGGCATCTAGTATCCCTCCATTGGGATGTTGAGGTTTGTGGAAGACCGAGGCTCAGGCGCGCTTCGGCTGCGCGCTGTTCACGCGCTTGACGACGTTGGCCCACATTCCGTCGACCACTTCCGACTGCATCGCCTTGCCGCCAACCGGCTTGCCGTCCGCACCGATCTCGACCTGAGCTTCCGAGCGACTTTCGACGGTCGGGGTTTTCGGCGCTGCCGCCGTGGTTGTCGTCGTCTCGGCCTCCTTCGGGGCGACGGCGAGCGCTGCCGCGGCCGCTTCGACCGACATATCGGTAGTGTATGCGAAGTGCTCGGCCAGGGCCGTGCGCCCCTTCGCATGCTCGTGGGTCATGATCGACCGGATGCGCTCCTGCGCCGCCTTCGCCGCGTCGGCCGATGCCTTCGCGACGGCCGCGTCGTGGTCGGCCTTGTTCACGGTTTCAGCCGCCGGAGCGGGCGTCGTCGTCGTCTGGGTCAATTTGACCTCCTTCGATTTGCCGCCCGCTGCGGGATCGGCGTTGGTGAGTTCAGCGAGAACCTGATCGAACGTGGCGATGCGGTCGGCCATGCCGAGGTTCACCGCCTCCTGTCCGATAAAGGTCTTCGCCTCCGTTGCGCGTGCCGCCTCGGCCGAGAAGCGAGAGCCCCGCCCGGCCGCGACGGTTTCGAGGAACCGCGCATAGAAGGTGTCGACGTCGCGCTGCAGAGAGGCTTCGACGTCCCGCGTAAGCGGCTCGAGTGGGTTGCCGTCGACCTTGTGCCGACCGGCAAAAATGAAGGTGGGCTTGAGCCCGGCGTCGGCCATCGCCTTCGACTGGTCGATGTGCAGCATGACGACGCCGATCGATCCGATGATCGACGTCGGCGACACAACGATCTCGGTCGCCGCACTCGCGATGCCGTAAGCCGCGCTCGCAGCCATGTCGTTGATGACCGCGACAACCGGCTTCTTCTCCCGGGCCTCACGGATCAGTTGCGCGATACCGAACATCCCGGTCGCTTCACCGCCGGGGCTGTCGATATCAAGCAGGATCGTGTGGACCTCGCCGTCGCCGACGGCCTCCATTACCTGCGCAGCGACGGCTTCGTAGGTTCCATACCCCCACGGGCTGTCGATGCCTGGGCCGCGGTTATAGAGCCCGCCCTCGATGGTGATCATCGCGACGCCCTTGTGCTCTCGATTGAGAGCCCAGCGACCGCCCTCGCTGCGCTGGCGCGTGCCGATATATCGGTTCGAACTCGGGATCATCTGAACAAAACTGTCCAGATGGCCCGGCTCGATCAGGAGAGGGCGCGATCGAAAGCGCATATCGATCATAGTCTCTGCCCTCCCGGTACAATGGCGTGGCGCCGCGGTCGTTCGCCACGCTTCTTGGCGCACGCCGCCTCGAGGCGGGTGATCTCCTTCTTGAGCTCACCCAGGTTTGCAGCCGTGTAACGGACGCGTCGCCGCTGCCCGTTCCCGGATGCAAATTCGAACTCCTCCGTGGCCTCTCCACTGAGGAGCGCGTAGTAGATCGGGCGCAGTTTTTCGAGGACGGCGCAGGGATCGGAATAGTCGATTACCGCCATCCTCTACGCCTCCTCGTCGTCAGGCTCAGCACCAGACGGTGCGGCGACTGCCGGCACCTTCTCAGGCAGGCCATAATGCTTGCGACGCCGCTGCTCGCGTGCGCGCTGCGCATATACGTCCTCGATGTCGACGCCGAGATCGTTCGCGATCATTTCGTCGCTTACCACGCCGAGGCGGTCGTAGATTTCGAGCGCCTTCGCCGTCTTGAGATCGTCCGCCTGTGGCTTCGGCGCGCCCCGCCAGTTGGCGCGGCAAGCGGCCGCGCGGTTTTGCATGAAGCCGACGATGCCGCCCGGGAACGTAATGCGCCCAGCCTCGATCTCCTCCTCGAGCCACGCCTCGTAAACGGCCTGGCAGAATGGAGCGACGATGAACATCCGGCGATATAGCGTGATGGCGAAAATCGAGTTCACCGCCATGCGCACGGACGAGTAGGTGGCGCCGGTGTAGTCGCCGGTGCCGCTCTCAAAGGTGACGCCGATACAGCGCATGATCTCCCGAAGCAAATGCATCGAGAACTCTTTGTATGCGCCCGTCGGGATCGTCGGAGACGTGAACTCGAGCTTCTGCCCCGGGAAGAGGTGCGCAAGGCGCCCCTTGATACCGAGATCGATAGCGACGTTGTCGTACCAGCCAGCGCTGGCTTCGACCCACGCATCGAACGCGGAAACGCCCTCTGCCTTTGCACGGGCGAGTTCCTGCGGGCTGAGAAGGCCCTCGACGATCTCTTCCGTCGGCCCGTCAGATGTAAGCGTAGCCGCAAACACGTTCTGAACGAGCGCGCTCGTAAGCGTGGCGTCCGAAAGCTGGTCGAACTGCCGAGCAACCATCAGCGCCGGGGTGAGCGGGCTGATACCGCGAACCTGGCCCGGAAGACCGTCGAAGACGTGGATCACGTTCGGGCGGCCAAAGGCGTCGCGCGCGGTTGCCTCGACTTCGACAAGACCGAGGAGAGGATCATCACGCCCGGCGATATAGCCGATAGGGAGCCCGTCGGTGTCCATGCGGATACCTTGGACGATCCGCCGCGACTTGTCGGTCTTCCGAAGCAGCCGCGTCGGCGGCAGCATACGGACCTTCGTACCGAACGTGTTGAATGAGCGCTTTCGCCAGACAAGCTCGGCGAGCGTCTCTCCGGTTCCGAAGTAACTGCGAAGACCCGCTGCCTGCATCTGCCAAAACGTGCGACGGCCTTCGACGTCACACTCGAGCGGGCGGTTCGCCCAGAGCTCGAACCGCTGCTCGACGTGTCGCGCCCAATCCGAGGCAGCATCCTCGGAGGTTCCGAAGAGCTCGTTCTCGGGAGCACAGCGAAGCCGAAGGCCGGTCCCGACCGTGTCGGCGACCGCCTGGTCGATGGCGCCAGCGATCCATCCGCTATTCTGGATCAGATCGATGGACCGCGCGGCCGCGTCATCCCACGCCGAGCCGACGTCTTCCTGAGCCTCGCGAAGAGCCGGGCGGAAACCGGCGAGCGCTGCAACCGCCCGCCCGCCGCGCATGAACGCAGCCACGGGCCTCGAGTGCGGCGTTACGAGGTCGACGGGCGGCTTCGTTCCGCCGATCGCCTGTCTTGCTCGATCGATAAAACCCATGCTTCCTCACTGGCGAATGACACGGCGCGAATGGCCACTGAAACGCGAGCGGAGGCTCCCGCTCGACGGTCCAGACGGTTTTGGCGCCGGGTCGTCTGGCTCGTCGTCGTTTCTCTGCCGAGGTTTGTCTTTCGGCTTCTCCGGCTCCTCGCCGCCCCAATCGCGAGCGGTCCCAGGCGGTATGCGCTGGACGTTCAAGACGTGGCCGGCCACCGCGCAGAGCGCTTCGCAGTCGAGAAAATGGTTCTGCTTCGATCTCAGAACCCATTCCGGCCTTGATCCTCGTGTGACGACGCGCGCCTCCGAAACAAGCTGACGTGCGTAATCTTCCGATGCGTCTTCCGGCAGATAGAAGGCGCCATGATTTCCCATCGGGATCATGAGGCGCGAGTGAACTAGCGACTTGAAGTAGTCGGTATTCACGAGGACAAGATTTATCGAATAGGAAGCCTTCTTCCCCGAAGGCTTCACTTCGACCTTCGAAACTCGATACGGCTGCTGTGCTGTCGCAACACCCTTAGTCGGCTGAGCAATCCACGACATCTGTCGACAAAACTCGTAGACCCGATGCTCGCTTCCCGCCTCCGGCTTATCGGGCCGGAAGCCGCTGTCGATCAGTGCCTTCTCGATATAGAGCCCGTCGACCGGTGTCAGGATCAGATCGCGAAGGTCATCCCAGACCTCATCTTGATCCGTCTCGCCATAGAGAATGCCCGACGCGATCTTCCACGACGTCGCGCGCGCACCGAAGGCGCGTATAACGTAGTAGAGGCAACGCTTTTGGACGTCGACGCCGAGCACCATGCGAACGGCGTCGCGGGGGACCGTCCCCGACTTGTAGGGGAGCGCATGCTTCAAGACCTCGCGCCACTCTGGCAAGTCCCCACCGCCGCCGGCAGCGTAGAGCTCTCCGAAGCCAGCGTTCACGACGGTCTGGATTTTGTCGTCCTCGCCGGAGATCGTCGCGCGAAGCAAGGCTTCGGCGCGCTCCCCAATCGTCCGGAATGGCGTTACCAGTCCGGACGTCCACATCGAGAACGTCGAGCTTCCGTTATCGTCGCCTACTACTTCGCCGTCGACAATCTTCTGGCCCGGCGCAACATGCCGACCGCGAGCGCGCATTTCCGCTCGATGGTGCTCCTCGATAACGCCGTGACAACTCGGGCACTCGATATAGGCGCTCTCCTTTGCTTCCGTCGGCGTAGAGCCCTTCGGCCATTTCAGATGCTTTCGCATCGGGACGAAAAACTCGCCGCACTGCGGGCAGGGCCACGCAAAGTGGTGACGCGTTCCCTCTTGCCAGACGCGCCAGATCGGGCTTTCGATCTCGTCGGCCTCGCCGACCTTGAAAAACTCGAGCCCGCTTTCCGGATCGATATAGGTTTCAACAACGCCGCGCGAGGGCGTCGACGTGATCGCTGTCACGAAGTCGCTGTAGGTTTCGCCGCGCGCCTCGACAAGACCGAGAGGATCGCCCTGCCCTTTGATGTTGGCGACCATTTCGTCGTACTCGTCGATGATGGCGAGCCCGGCCGGGTCCGATTTGAGCGAAGTCGACGACCCGGCGTAACCCAGGCGGACCTTGACGCCTGCGACCCACTTCAAGGTCTTCTTCATCCGCCGACCGCGGATGACCTTGTTTTTCAGCGAGCGCGCTTCATCGAGAAGCGCCATTAGCCGCGGCTCGAACTGATCACTTACGAAGTCTTTGGACGGGCCGACGTAAAGGATTGGCGCAGGCTTTTGGTCGAGGCGATGCCCGATGATATCGAGCGTCGTGTCGGTCTTCCCCATCTGAGCGCCGGAGACATCGACGACGCGAGGGTGATCCCCCGCCGCGACCATGCGCGCGAAGAGAACCTTGTAGCCGGTGAGCCACGGATCGCGAGGGCCTGGGATACCGGCCGTCTCCGGATATACCCGATTGGCCGCAGCCCACTCGTCAGGCGTCGTCCTCGGCGTCGGTTCCAAGAACATCGCGGCCCGCTCGAAGAGCATCGCCGACTTCTCGAAGCGATCCTGCGATGCGCGAGAGGCTACCATGTACTTGTTCTTCGACCTGACGGCGGATTTTCTTGTCGCGCGAGACGCGCGCCGGGAGGCCAATAATCTCGGTACGGACGACACCGACGATCTTGTCACACGCGGCGACGGCCTCTTCTGCTTCGATCAACTCGCGCCGCTTCTCGGCGATACGAAGTTCAATCTCGGCCGCGCGCGCGTCGCGCACTCGGCTATCGGCCGCCGTCCTCGACGAGCGACGTTCCTCGTCCTTGAGAAACCGGATATAGCCCTGAACGACGGCGACAAGGTTGTAACGCCCGCGCCCTTCCTGAGTGATGTACCCGCCTTTCGTAAGCTGGCGCAGCCGCTCGGCCGATACCATGATCAGCCGCGCTGCTTGCTCTGTTCCGATGGTCCCGGCGGGGGCCTCTTTCTTCGCCATTGGCGGGCCTCAATCAAGGGGCGGCGCCACCGGCGGCGACCTGCTGTAGCACCATGCCGTAGTTGTCGACCTCGTCGCGGACCTCGACGCCCGGGCGGCGGACTAGTTTCAGGCTCTTGAAGGGCGAATAGTCCACATGGTGATGGACGCGGCGGAAGCGCCAGACGAGTTCCGAGACGTCCGGGTGAACCGCGCAAAGCATCTTCGACTTCGCTACGGTCCCCGTGTCGGCATACTTCTGTCCCGCCTGCTTCTTCCCTTCCGCGAGGTAGAACTCGTCCGTATTTCCGCCCGGGAGCTTCTGCGTTTCCATCTTCTCTTGCAGGAACGCGTTGAACTGGATCGTACACCAGCCCGCTTTCAGCATGTCGAGGGAGAGGATCGTGTCCTCGTTATAGCGGCCGCGCCACCGTTTGGGGACGTCGGTGCGGATCAGGTTGCACGAGTAAATCCGCGTGTTCGCCACGAAGGGAGGCATCTTCGATTTGCGGCTCGCGAACATGAAGTAGTTCGGTCCAGCCATGCCGACGTTGCGATAGCGGAGTACGAAGTCTTCCATGCAGCGGAAGATCGTTCCGTCGCTGACCGGGACTTTCAGATTGTGGTTGAGGCGATAGAACGCCTTGATGTTGTCGTCGATTACCCAATGCCACGGATGGCCGGCAGAGATCGAATGCTCCCATGCGAAGTTGCGCGCCGGTCCAGGCCCCGTACTCTTCGTCAAACCGAGATCGTCGCAGACCTCGTAACGATCCTTGAAGGAGAGGTCGAGCTCGAGGACGGTCGCCAAGAGCCCCATGTCGCGAACCGCGGCGACGTAGTCATCGACCTGATGCGGCTCGACCACGAGGTTGTGTGGAACGCCGAGCGCGCTTAGGGCGCGCGACGTCACCATGAACTTGTGCCGTCCCTTCGTCGGAATGTAGATCGGAAACTGCGGGTTCACCGACATACCTCTTATCAGAATAGCGCTCGATATCGATTTCCGGAAACCAGACGAAGCGGGTCTTCCCTGTGATCTTCTGGTTGATGAGCTTCGCGAACGCGTCGACCGCTTCCTGATCCTTGAAGTGAACCGGGATCGTGCGAAAGGCGCGCTTGTCCTTCTGCGAGAACTCCGGCATGCCAGTCCACTCACGGTCGGCGAGCCCGTCCTCGTCGCTCTGCTCTTCACCGGCGAGCAGCTTGCAGAGGTCCGCCTCCGTGAAGCCGAGTGTTCCGATATCGATATCCGTGCTCTCGTCGAGAAAGACAAGCTCGGTGCGCAGAAGCTCCTCGTCCCATTCGGCGATCTCGGCGAGCCGGTTATCGGCGAGCATGTAGGCGCGCAATTGATCATCAGTCATCCCGGCCGCGTCGATAACGGGCACGGTCTTGTCCGGGATCACGCCGCCCGAATGGAGCTTGATGCGATCTCCCTCCTCGTAAATCTCGATGGCCGATGTTCGTCGACCGTGGCCGGCCACTACCTGGCCCGTCTCGAGGTTCGCGAGGATCGGGATGGTCCAGCCGAATTGCCGGATAGAGCTCTTGATCGCCGCGATCTGGTGCGGCGGGTGGACTTTCGCATTCTCCTCGCTCGGAACGAGCTCGGCGACGCGAGCGAAAACGATCTTTGGGAGGGCGGGTTTTTTGGACATCCGGCGGTCTAAACGTCCCATCTTCATCCCAACCAAAACGGGATTTCGAATTGCAAAAAAACGCACGAAAATCGGGGGCGGCGG
>Ga0100403_1001048_pt1 | contig 26232 bp, 39 predicted proteins | sample CryGeymet201501t_FD_83663 | JGI IMG/M metagenome (GOLD analysis project Ga0100403, IMG submission 83663) | Groundwater microbial communities from Crystal Geyser aquifers in Utah, USA - Crystal Geyser metaG 2015-01t | ecosystem: Environmental > Aquatic > Deep subsurface > Groundwater | place... | reverse complement strand
TACGACGGCGGCCGCACCCGCACCCTCACCGGCGGCGTGCGACGCGTCCGCACCCGCGGCGGCCGCGAGTACGTCGTCGACCCCGCCACAGGCGTCTGGTGGCGCCCCGAGACGTACGCCGCGCGCTACCCCAACCGCCGCGCGTGACCCGAGGCCTCCTGGAGCGCCACTTCCAGCAGCAGGTGATCCACCTCGCCCACCTCTGCGGCTGGCGCGTCGCCCACTTCAGACCCGCCCAGAACGCCCGCGGCGACTGGCGCACCGCCGTCGCCGCCGACGGCCGAGGGTTCCCCGACCTCGTCCTCGCCCGCGACCGCATCATCTTCGCCGAACTGAAAACCGCCACCGGCCGCCTCAGCCCCCACCAGAAAGCATGGCGGCTCGCCCTCACCACCAGCGGCGCCGAATACCACCTCTGGCGCCCCGAGGACTTCGACGCCATCCAGGAGGCCCTGAAGTGACCACCACCACGACTACCACCCGCACCTGCCCCGCCTGCGGCGCCCCCCTCGTCCGCCGCCCCAAGGAAACGAAGTCGAACTTCGACAAGCGCGCCACCTGCAACCTGTCCTGCGCAAAGACCCTCTACCACGCCCTCGCCCCCAAGCCCGAACCCGGCCCCGAACGGTTCTGTCGCCGCTGCGGCGACCCCATGACCCGCCGCCGCGGCGAAGGCCCCACCCGCTTCGCCAGCCGCGCCTACTGCAGCCGAGAGTGCAAGGTCGGCCACCAGCCCCCCCGCCTCGACCGCCGCTACGAGAAGCCCCCCACGCCGCCCCCAGCGCCCGCAGGCGCCCCCGCGGGCCGCCGCCGCCCCACCCCCGGCGTCCCCCGCGCCCTCCGCGCCCGCCTGCAGCCGCAGACCGCCCTCCTGATCCGCGCGTCCTTCGGCCAGCACCCCGATTTCGTCACCGCCTTCCAGGGGGAATGGAACCCCTCCCGAGTAGAGACAGCAGCCATCCACTCGTGGTGATACACTCGGCAGCGGGGGCGACGGCGTGGACGGGCGGCGGCGCCCCCCTTCCTACTAGGGAGGTGGGACACCATGCCACGGAACAGCAGCGACGCCCTCGTGATCGAGCAGCGCCGGGCCGAGATCGCGCACCTCCGACGGCGCCGCCTCACCGTCCGCCAGATCGCGCAGGCGCTGGAGGACTCCCACTTCCTGAACCCGCGCACCGCGAAGCCCTGGGGCGTCGCCACCGTCCAGCGCGACCTCGACCACCTTCACGCCGCCGCGCGAGCCGAGAGCCTGCGCGACATCAGCGACCACCGCGCCGAAATCCTCAGCGACTACCACGCCCTCCTGGACCGCCATTGGGCCGTCGGCAACTACGACGAGGTCCGCCGCGTCCTGAAGGACGTGCGCGACATGCTCGGCACCGACGCGCCGCAGGTGATCGTCTACGAACAGATGGAGGCGCGCATGAGCGCCGCCCTAGACGCCCTGGAGCAGGAGTTTGCCGATGATCCAGCCACGCGCGAACGCGCCCTCCGCGCCCTCCTGGGCGGAGATGGCGGCCGCCCGGCTGCGGCCCTCCCGAACTGACGGGCAGCCCCTCGGCGACTTCATCGGCCACACGTACGGCCTCGACACGCCGCACCACCTCCAGCCGCTCCTCGACGTGTTCGCCCGCATCCGCGCAGGCGAAGCCGTCCGCGTCCTGATCAGCACCCCCCCGCAGCACGGCAAGAGCATGACCGTCCTCCACGGCCTCGTCTGGCTCCTCCAGCAGCAGCCCCGCAAGCGGCACGCGTTCGCCACCTACGCGCAAGCGTTCAGCCGCGACCAGAGCCTGATCGCCGCGCGCATCGCCGAACAGCACGACCTCCGCCTCGACCGCACCACCCTCGACCGCTGGCGCACCAGCGCCGGGGGCGGCGTCGTCTGGACCTCCCGCGGCGGCCCCCTCACCGGCCACCCCGTCGACGGCGTCCTCGTCGTCGACGACCTCCTGAAGGACCGGGAGGAAGCCAACTCCCGCCTGATCCGCGACAAGGCGTACGGCTGGCTGTCCAGCGTCGCGTTCACGCGCCTCCACCCCGGCGCGAGCGTCGTGCTGGTCGCTACGCGCTGGCACCTCGACGACCCCACCGGCCGCCTCATGGAACGCGACGGCTGGGAGTACATCAGCCTCCCCGCCATCGGCGACGACGGCGCCGCCCTCTGGCCGAAGCACCGCCCCCTCGACTGGCTCCAGGCGCAACGCGACGCCATGCTGCCCGCCGACTGGTCGGCGCTCTACATGGGCCAACCCATCGAGGACGGATCGCGCATCTTCGGCCCCACCACCTACTACGACAGCCTCCCCCCCGCCCCCGACGGCTACCGCGAAGCGCACGGCTTCGACGCCGCGTACACCACCAAGACCACCAGCGACTACACCGTCACCCTCACCGGCCGCGCCTACCCCCACCCCACCGACCCCGACCGCGTCGACCTCTACCTCACCGGGATGCTCAGGCACCGCCTCGACCCCGGCCAATACGTCCCCCTCATGCGCGAGGCAGGCGTCACCCGCGTGCATTGGTACGCCAGCAGCACCGAGCGCGGCATGGCGCTCCTACTCCAGCGCGAGGGGATCACCGTCAACCTCCTACCCACCACCACCGACAAGGTGGCGCGCGCCACCCCAGCCGCGGTCGCGTGGAACCGCGGTGCTATCCTCGTCCCGCGCGACGCCCCGTGGGCGCCCGCCCTGGAGTCGGAGGTCAGCACCTTCACCGGCCAGGGCGACGCCCACGACGACATCGTGGACGCCCTCGCCGCCCTCCATCACGCCCTCGCCACCAGCGGGGGACCGTACGAAGCCCGCAAGGCCACCAGCGCCCGCGGGTCCCGGAGGTAGCAGCGTGCCGAAGCCCCCAGACCTGACGTACCGACCCCGCTCCTACACCACCCGCGAGGACTGGACGCCCGAGCGCGTGCGCACCGCCCGCCGCCAGGCCGACCAGGGCAACCTGCTGCTGGCCGCGGACCTCTTTGAGGCGATGCGCACCGACGACCGCATCGCGGGCGTCCTCGGCACCCGCGTCCGCGGCCTGATCAAGAGCCCCCTGCGCTTTGAGCCGCACGAAGGCGACCAGCCCACGCCCGAGACGACCGCGCTGGAGACGGACTTCTGGCGCGCCTTCCCGGAGAACGACCTGGCCGACCTCATGACCTGGGGCCTCGGCGTCGGCGTCGGCATCGCCGAACAGGTGTGGGAACTCAGCGGCGGCCGGTTCATCCCCCGCCTGCGCGTCTGGTCGCCCCGGTGGCTGCGGTGGGACCACGACCACGGAGCCTGGTACCTCAGCACCACCACCGGCGACGTGCGGATCGGCCCGACCGATCCGAAGTGGCTGGTCTACCAGCCCGGCGGCGCCGCGAAGGCGTGGCGCGGCGGCCTCTGGCTCGGCCTGAGCGGCTGGTGGCTCCTGAAGCGGTTTGCGCAGTTGGACTGGGGTTCGTACAGCGAGGCGCACGGCAACCCGCTGCGCGTCGGCACCACCCCCGACGGCAGCAGCCGCGCCGACCGCGACGAACTCGCCAGCGACCTCCAGGCGGTCAGCGGCGTGACCGGCATCGCCCTGCCCGCCGGGTTCGACATCAAGATGGTCGAGGCCACCGCGAACTCCTGGGAGACGTTTGAGCGCCAGATCGAGGCGGCGAACGCCGGGATCAGCGTCACCATCGCCGGGCAGACGCTCACCACCGAGGTCAAGGGCGGCAGCCTCGCCGCCGCGCAGGTTCACGAGACGATCCGCGGCGACATGATCGCCAGCGACGAGCAGACGTTCAGCACCGCCCTCCATGAGCAGAGCATCCGCGCGTGGACCCTGATCAACTTCGGCAACGCCGACCGCGCCCCGTGGGCGCGCTGGGACACCACCCCGCCCGAGAACGTCGAGGAGACGGCCGCCGGTCAGAAGGTCAAGGCCGAGGCCATGCAGGCGCTCGCCGTCGCCGTCGGCGCCTGGCTCGATCTCGGCGTGCCCCTCGACGTGGACGTGCTGGCCGAGGAGTACAACCTGCCGCGCGCCGTCGTGCGCGGCCTGACGCAGCGCATGAAGGCCACCGAGGAGCGGCCGCGCGTGGCGCTCGCCAGCGGCGACCGGGAGAACATCGGCGGCTTCGTGCGCGGCCAGATGTACGCCGACCGCCTCGTGCGCAACGCCGCGCCGCTCGCCCGCATGAGCGGCACCCTGCAGGCGCTCGCCGACCTGATCCGCCAGACCGACGAGACGCCCGAGGGTCTGGAGGTGCTGCGCGAGCGGCTGCTGCGCATCTTCGACGAGGTCGAACCCGACATGCTCGCCGGGCTGGAGGAGGCCATCGTCCTCGCCGACCTCGCCGGGCGCCGGGCGGTCGTCGAGGACTTGTAACCGTGGCGTCCCCCTGGACCGCGCCCGCGAAGCCCACCGACTTCGCCGAGGCGCTGCTGTGGTTCCTGACGCGCGTCCCCATGACGCCCGAGGCGTTCTACGAGATGGCGTCGGGCTGGCGCCGCGAGGCGTTCAGCCTGTCGGGCGCCGCCAGCGTCGAGATGGTCAAGAGCGTGATGGTCGACGTGGTCGACACCATGAAGGACGGCACCAGCCTGCGCGGGTTCCGCGCGCGGGCGCTGGCGAAGTTGGAGGCCGAGTGGGCGGGCACCGTCGCCAACCCAGGGTTCAGGGCCGAGACGATCTACCGCAACGCCGTGCAGACCGCGTACAACGACGGTCGGCGCGAACTCATGACCGAACCGGACGTGCTGATCGCGCGGCCCTTCTGGCAGTTCGACGCCATCCTCGACGAGGCGACCACCGACATCTGCAAGCGCCGCGACGGGATCGTCTACCCCGCAAACGACCCGTGGTGGGCGCGGAACACGCCGCCGCTGCACCACCGCTGCCGCTCCTCGATCCGCACGATGAGCCGCGCCGAGGCGAGCAAGAAGGGCGTGACGATGAACCCGAACGCGGTCGGGGACCTCGACCCGCAGGCTGGCTTCGGGCTGGCGCGCGAGACGTACGGCCCCGACTGGAGCGCGCTGGCGCTGCAGGATGCGCCGCCGCAGTTGCGCGCGGCGTTCGCGGCGAAGTGGGGCGCGCCTGTCGAACAGGTCAACGCGACCGCCTACTCCGTGATGGAGCGCGTGTGGGGGTCCGCTGCGGGCCAGAAGGTGCCCCTGCCCGGCCCGGTGGCGCCGCCGCCCCCGGTGGCCGCGCCGCCAGCGCCGCCGCCGCCAGCGCCGCCTCAGCCCGCGCCACCGCCACCCCCACCGCCCGCCCCGGCCCCCGCGGCGGCGCCGAAGCCGAAGCGGCCCCGGAAGCCGCGCACGCCGAAGGCGCCGAAGATGGACATGGCGCGCCCCTTCCAGCCGCTCAGCGAGTGGGACGCGAGTAAGACCTTCAGGGAAGCGCACTCGTCGCGGCGCGTCAGCGCCCGCCAGGCGAAGGGCAGCGGCCAGTTCCAGGCGCTGAAGGACTACACCGGGGGCGACTACGGCCCCATGAACCGCTACCTGCGCCAGGGGCGCCCGGATGGGACGTACCAGTACGTCGTCGAGAAGGTCGACAAGGCGACCGCGCTGATCGGCAAGTTCGACCTGCCCGCCGACGTGGTGCTGCGCCGGTCGTACGGTGCGCCGCGGTCGATCTTCCCCGCGGACATCGACGACTACGTCGGGACCGTCGTCCAGGACAAGGGTTTCATGTCGACGACGGTGCGCGACGGGCACCTGTCCTTCGGCGGGTCGAGCGAGGTGCGGGTGCTGCTGGAGATCGAGGCGCGGGCGGGCCACCCTGGCGTCTATGCTGAAGCGTGGTCCAACTACTCGTCAGAGATGGAGTTCATCCTGCCGCCTGGGTCGCGGTTCCGCGTCCTGAGCGCGAAGATGGAGGGGTCGACGATGCGACTCAGAGGGGAACTGCTGCCATATGAACCGTGACGGTTACGACCCGGAGGACAAGTTTGGCGGGGACTTCCCCGCGCAGCCGGTGGTCGCGTGCTGGTCCTGTGCGCGGAAGCATCGGGGGGCGGCGGCGTGTGACGCGTTCCCCGAGGGCGTGCCCGACGAGATCGCGTCGGGGGCGAACGATCACCGGCGGCCGTTCCCTGGGGATGGCGGCCTGACGTACCTGCCTCGGGAGGGTTGACAGTAGCGCGGGGACGCGCTACGATGTGAGGCGAGGAGGAACGACATGACCACCACGACCGTCTACTTCGCCACCCTCGCCGACGCCCGCGCCTACCAGGCGTCCACCCTCGCCCCCGTTCGCATCCGCTGCCTCCGCGGCGACGCCCTCGACGGGTTCTGGGAGGTCGCCCCGCTGGCCTGATCGAGCGCGCACCCGCACCGACGCCCCCGGCATCCCGCCGGGGGCGTTCCCGTGTGGGGGTTGCCAGTAGGGCGGGGACGCGCGATTCTCTACTCATGACCACCGGCATCTACCCCACCGAAGCGCACGCCCAGGCCATCGCCTTCGCCCTCGCCCAATCCGACAGCGCGGCGCTGCGCTGGCTGGACACCGAAGGCCCGTCCTTCACGTTCCGCGTCCAGCCCGCCCGCGCTGGCTTCGCCGTCGTCGCCTACGACGCCGACGGCGACCTGATCTGCGCCATGCCCCCGCTCGCGCTGCCCGATGGCGCCCCCTTCGCCGCGACCGTCTACGGCTGAGCGCCCGCCCCCGCCCCCAGGCGCCCCCGGTCGGATCGACCGGGGGCGTGCTCGTGCTGGGGGGTTGACCGTAGCGCGGGGACACGCTATTCTCTACTCATGACCACCACCCGCAAGGACGCCGCCCGCATCGCCGCCGCCCGCCTCGCCGCCCTCACCACCGCCCAGGTCGTCGAACAATGGGACCACACCGACGCCCTCATGGCCGACTACGCCCTCCCCCAGGACGACCGCCTCGCCGTGATCGACGTGCGCGCCTGGCTCCTCGACGACCTGGAGCGCCGCGACCCCGCCGCCCTCATCGCCTGGATCGACGCCGTCTGCGCCGCCGACGCCGGGACCGATGTCTCCCCCGCCGCGTTCTACCTGGGGGGCGCCAAGTGAACGCCACCGACGCCCGCCGCCTCGCCGAGCGCTTGATCCGCCAGCACCTCACCGACAACGGCCACCGCGGCTGGACCTTCGTCTGGGGCCGCGGCAAGCGCACCCTCGGCACCTGCAACTACGCCGCCCGCACCATCACGCTCAGCCGCCCGTTCGCCCAACTGAACGCCGAGGCCGAGGTGCTGGACACCATCCTTCACGAGATCGCCCACGCCCTGACGCCCGGCGCCAAGCACGGCGCCGCCTGGAAGGCCGCGTGCGTCCGCCTCGGCGCCCGCCCGAACCGCACGGCGAGCCTCCAGCAGGTCGTGGTGCCGCCGTCGAAGTACGCCCTGGTCTGCCCCTGCTGCGGCGCCCGCTCGGGCCGCGAGCGCCGCACGACGCGCCGCTACTACTGCGGCCCCTGCTACCAGCGCGGCGAGCGGCACGTGCTGGACTTCGTGCGCGACGCCTGAGCGGCGCCGATCCGACCTCGCCCCCTCGGCCCTGCGGCCGGGGGGGTTGACAGTAGCGCGGGGACGCCCTATACTCTGTTCATGACCACCACCCAGAACGCCGTCCGCCCCACCCGCACCGCCTCGATCATCCGCGCCCTCGCCGAAGAACTCGCCGCCTCCGCCCGCGTCGCCCGCAGCGCCACGAACACCCCCTCGACGATCACCTTCGCCAACGGCGTCGGCGACGGCATCCGCACCGCCGCCGCCGCCCTCGGCATCACCTCCGAAGTCGAAGCCAAGGCCGCCGACTACGAGGAGATGTGGGCCGCCGCCGACAAGGACTACCCCCGCGACTGACCCCCACCCCTCGGGCGCCGGTCCCCGCGACCGGCGCCACCCCCTCCAGGAGGACCCCATGACCACCACCCCGAACACCCCGCCCGCCCTCGACGCCGTCACCATCGCCAAGGCCGCCGCCAACCTCGCCGACGCCGCCCGCATGATGGCGAAGGCCACCGCCGACACCCTCACCGACGGCCGCGTCGGCGGCGTCACCCGCGCCGACATCGCCACCGCCCTCTACCTCGCCGAGCAGGCCGACCGGATCATCGCCGAGGCGCTGGAATGAGCGCCCCCAAGGAGGACACCATGACCACCGCCGACCGCCACCACCTGCTGACACAGTCCATGGCCGACCCCGCCGTCGGCCGGGCGCTCGACCGGATCGACGCGCTGGAGGCCGCCCTGTCGGCCCTGTGGCTCGCCTTCGACTACCGCCGGGCAGCCGACCGCGCCGCCGCCCGCGCCAAGGCGCGCGCCGTCCTGGGCGCCTCGACGCCCGAGCGCACCCGGCCGTGGGCGCCCGACTTCGACCGCGCCCTCTGGACCCGCCTCCTCGGCGGCGCCTCCCCCACCGCGACCGTCACCATCTGGACGACCAGCCGCGGCACCCCCGCCGCCGAAGCCGTCGCCGCCGAAATCTGGGACGCCCACGCGGGCCAGGCGGAATGGCGCACCCTCGACCGCGACGCCACCGTCGCCAGCCTCGCGCGCGTCCTGCGCCACGACGGCGGCGCCCTGTGACCCCGACCCTGTCCAGCCCCGACGTGCTGGCGCAGCCGTTCGCCGTCCAGGTCCAGCGCGGCGAGGCCGAGGCGTACGCCCTGACCGTCAACACCGCGCGCGGGTTCCGGTTCCTGCGCCTGATCCGCCGCCGCGACTACACCGACGACCACGGCCGCCCGGTCTGGTGCGCGCACCCCCACAACAGCAGCGCCCACGGCCTCGACGCCTCCGACGGCGGCACCCCCGACGAAGCCGTCAGCGCCTGCCTCGCCAAGATCGGCCGCGCCGCATGAGCGCCCGCCGCACCACCCCCAAGGAGGCCACCGTGCCCGACCGCCGCAGCATCACCAGCCGCCGCAACCTCGGTGACTTCGTCCCCGACCCCATCGACCCGAAGGGCAGCGTCAAGGTCAGCGCCCGCGTCCCCCAAGCCCTCGCCAAGCGGATCGAGAAGGCCCGCGGCACCACCACGGCCAGCGAGTACCTACGGGCGCTCCTGGACCAGCACGTGCCCTGCTAGGCCACCCCCGCCACCCCCGCGCCCCACCGCGTCCTGTACGCGGTGGGGCGTGTGCTACACTCACGCCGCGGACCACCACTCGTGGTGAAAGCCGCGCCACCCGTCGCCACCCGTCACCCCACCAGGGGACGGGTGGCGACCTCGTAGGAAGGGGGACCGCATGGACGCCACCAGCACCGCGAACGCCGCCAGCATCACCATCGGCACCGCCACCGCGGCACCCGCGCCGATCCTCGTCCCCCGCACCCTGTCCCTGCTGATCCCCACCGCCGACCCGCCCACCGAGGTGCGCCTGTTCCGCCCCGGCGCGAACGACACCGAAAAGGGCGTGTTCCACTTCACCCCCGACAGCGCCCGCCTCGTCATGGAGGCCGCCGCCCGCTGGCAGAACGAATACTCGTTCGACTACGAACACCAGGCGCTCCAGCACCCGCCCGTCGAGGCGCCCGCCGCCGCCTGGTACCGGCTGGAAGTCCGCGACACGCCCGACGGCCCCGAACTGTGGGCGGTCGGCATCCGCTGGACCGACCGCGCCCTGGAGCGCCTGCGCGCCCGCGAGTACCGCTACATCAGCCCCGCGTTCGTCACCGACGAGGACGGCCAGATCGTCGAGTTCGTGAACGTCGCCCTGACGAACCTCCCGGCCACCCGGAACCTCCCGGCGCTGGTCGCCTCCCGAACGAACCCGCCCACGGGCGCCGCTGGCGCCAGGAAGGAAGGCCGCATGAAGGCACTCATGCGCACGCTCGGACTGACCGAGGACGCCAGCGAAGCCGCCGCGCTGGAGGTCGTCACCACGCTCACGGCGCATCGGGAGGTGGTCCGGCATCTCGCGCGCGAGGTCCCGGAAGGCGCCGATCTCCTCGGCACCGTCCTGGCCTGGCGCGATGGCGCAGCCCGCACCGAAGCCCTCGCCGCCCGCACGACCGAACTGGAGGCCGAGATCGAGAAGCGCGACCGCGACACCGAGGCCGCCGAGGTCGAGCGCCTGACCGCGCAGGGACTCACCGACGGCAAGATGACGCCCGCCAGCCGCGACGCGCTGCTGAAGGCGCTCACCGACGCCAACGGTCGCGTCGACCCCGCCCGCCTCCGCGCCTACCTCGACGCCGCCCCCCGCGTCGTGCCGACCTCCGCGACCGCCGCGAAGGAACCCGCCCGAGGCGTCAACGTGACGCCCGAGCGAACCGAGTGGGAAGCCCTGAGCAACGTCGAGAAGCACGCCCTCGCCGTTACCGATCACGACGAGTTCGTCCGCATCCTCACCGACCACCGCGCCGCGCGCGCGGCCTGATAGGAGCCTGACGCATGGCGACCACCATCCGCTCTGATCTGATCGTCCCCGAAGTCCTGGAGGACGCCATCCGTGGCGAGTTCGCCGGGATGCAGGCGCTCTACGGCACCGGCGCCGCGGCGGTCAGCACCCGCGGCTGGCCCGGCGGCCGCGGCGGGGACACCATCAAGATCCCCTACTTCGGCACCATCGGCGATTTCGAGGATCTGGCGTCGGACGAAGGCGCCGGGGGCGCGCTGCCCGCGCTGACGCCCGCGAAACTCGCCATGACCAGCGAGACGGCCACCATCGCGCACTCGGGCAAGGCGTTTGAGATGAGCGAGTGGGCGCGCATGGCGGCCATGTACGCCGACCCCTACGCCGAGGCGGCCCGCCAGTTGCGCGTCGGCCTCCAGCGCCGCGCCGACGCCGCCCTGATCGCCGAGGGCCTGACCAGCGCCCTCGTCCACGACATCTACGACAGCGCCACCGTCGCCAACGGTCGCCTGACGTGGACGGAACTGGTGAAGGCCCGCTACCTCTGGGGCGATGAGCAGGACGACATCGCGCTGATCGTCGCGCACTCCGACGTGGTCCGCGACTGGGAACTGGAGGTCGACCTGAACGGCCGTCCCCTCTACCAGGCGCCCGGCCAGGCGCTGAACACCGGCGCCCTCGGCGCCGTGAACGGCATCCCCGTGATCCGCTCGGACAAGTTGACCAAGACCGCCCTCTACGGCGGCGCTGGCACCACCACGGGCTACGAGACGCTGCTGGTGAAGCGCAACGCGCTGGCGTTCTGGATGCAGGGCGACGCGCCCGTCCAGACCGACTCCGACATCCTCAGCGACTCGGCGGTCGCCGCGGTCCACATCTACTGGGCGGCGCACCTGTACCTCCGCCCGAACGGCGGCACCAAGTTGGGCGCCGTGAAGATCGTCCACAACGTCGTCAACTGATCCGCGCATGACCTGACCGCGGCCCGCCTGCCCGACCTGGGCGGGCGGGCCGCCCACTAGGAGGCCCCCGGTGGGGATGCTCACCTTCAGGCGCTACCGGCAGCAGAAGGCACGCGCGATGGCGGACGCCGAGAACGACGCCCTCGCGCACGCCCACGTCGCCGCTGTGGCCGCCACCACGCCCTCCGTGCCCCTCCCGGACACCTTCCCCGCACGCGACCTCCTGGCGGCCGCCCCGGTGCCCTACGTGGCGCTGGAGGACTTGTACGGCGCCACCGAGGCGGAACTGGTGAAGGTGCCCGGCATCGGCCGCAAGACCGCCGAGCGGATCATCGCCGCCCGCGACGCCCTGGAGGCCGAGGCGTGATTGCCTACCTGACCCTGACGCAACTCGACGAGACGCTGACCGGCGACCTGCTGGAGCGCGCGACGATGGTCCAGCGGCAGACCGCCATCGAACGCGCCAGCGCCGACGCGAACGGGTACCTGCGCGCCGCCGGGTACACCGTGCCGCTGGCCCTCGACGACGTGCCCGACGAACTGCGCGGCCGCATCGCCGACGTGGCGCGCTACCGCCTCGCCGTCGTGCTGCGGCTGCTGCCCGAACCCGCCAGCACCAGCGCCCTGTGGATCGACTACCAGGCCGCCGTCGCGTGGCTGAAAGAGATGGCCGCCGGGCGCGTGACGCTCGACCTGCCGCTCGCCACCGACGCCGCCGAGCCAGGCCAGCCGAGCATCAGCACGAACGTCGGCCGCCGCTGGGACCTGGGGTTCTGACGTGTTCGTCCCCGCGAAGGGCGAACCCCGCTCCACCGCGCTGACCCTGACGGTCGACGTGAGCCTCGGCATCCTCCAGAAGCGCCTCACCGAGGCCGCGCAGGTGTACGGCAACCCGCGCGCGCCGCTGCGCATGGTCGGCCAGATGATCGTCGACGACATGGCCCGCCCCGCGTTCCGCAACCAGGAGTCGCCCGACGGCGTGCCCTGGCCGAAGATCGCGCCGTCCACCCTCGCCCGCCGCCAGCGCGAAGGGCGCCGCCAGACGAAGGCGCTCCTGATCACCGGCGAACTCCGCAACTCGTTCACGTACCGGATCGAGGAGGGCGGCAACGTGCTGGTCGTCGGCAGCCCCCGCCGCGACGCGGTGTACCACCAGGGCGACGATACGCGCCCCAGGACGCTCATCCCTGAGCGCGCGATGCTGCCGAAACCGAAGGCCGGGTTCTTCCAGCCGCACGTCTTTGAGCGCATCCTGACCACCCTGCAGGACGGGATGCTGGAGTTGGCGCTAAAGAAGATGGCGCCATGACCGACCCCAGCCTGATCGCCACCGCCCTGCGCGACATCGCTGCCGCGGTGCCCGGCATCCGCGACGCGCGCCTCGGCCTGAACAGCCTCACGACCACCCCCGCCGTCGAGGTGTGGCAGACCAGCGGGCAAGTCCAGCAGCAGCGCGCCGCGCCCACCGATCAACTCCTGGAGCGCCACGACCTGCAGGTCCACATCTACTCGGCCTTGCGCGCGAACCAGGACGACGACGAGGTGCTGCTGGCTGGCCTCGCCGCCGCGTTCGTGAACACCGTCCACGCCGCCGGGTTCGACTACACCCTCGGTGGCCTCGTCGAAAACGTCCGATGCACCCGCTACGCGTTCGACCTGATCGAGCGCAACGGGTACGCCTACCGCGTCGTCGCGGTGGAAGTGGAGGCCGGGGAACTATGAGCAAGCGCAAGACGCCACCCCCACGCGCGTTCGTCTACGCGCCGACCCCGAGCGCGTTCGTGCCGCGCCTGCGGCCCGGTGCTATCGTGAGCGCCGCAGACGCGCAGGAGGCCGAACGCCTCGCCGCGCACCCCTGCTTCAGTCCCGCCCCTGAAGCCGACACCACCCCCGAGCCGACCGGCTCGACCCTTCAGGAGGACTGAGCATGGCTACCGGCATTCAGGGCTACATCGGGATCGGCAAGGAAGTGACCTGGGGCACCCCGGTCGCGTCGACCGTGTTCGTCAGCGCCACCGAGTCGATCAGCGAGGAGCGCGGCCGCCTTCGGGAGGCCATGACCTTCGGCACCCGTAGCACGCTGCCCGCCATCGAAGGCCGCACGCGGATCAGCGGCAGCATCAGCGGACTCCACGCGCGCCCCGGCGCCCTCGGGCACCTGCTGCGCGCCGCCGTCGGTGTGCCCGTCACCAGCGGCGTTGGCCCGTACGTCCACGTGTTCACCCCGACCACCGACAAGTTCAGCGCCGAGGCGGCGCTGCCGCCCTACTCCGTCACCGTCGAGCGCGGCAGCCTGCGGCACCGCTACGCGGGCGGGCAGGTCACGCAGTTGACCCTCCGCCAGCCCGCCGACGACGCCCTCACCGTCGACGCGGAGTTCCTGTTTCAGGACGTGAGCGATGTCGCGTCGGCCGAGACGGTCGCGCTGGAGACGAACCCGCGCTTCATCTTCCGGGACCTCGCCATCACGAAGGACGCGGTCGCGTTCCCGTACGTCGAGGACTTGACGCTCACCATCGCCAACAGCCTCAGCGGCGAGGAAGTCCTGAACGGCACGCGCGAGATCGCCGCCACCGACTTCGACGACAAGTTGACCGTCACGCTCGCCATGACGCTCACCTTCCGCGACGCCAGCACGTACGCCGACTTCCGCGCCGCGACCACCGCCGCGTACGCGCTGACCTGGACGAGTGGCGCGAACGTCCTCGCCGTCGACCTGCCGAAGGTGCAGATCGACTCCTGGGGCGCGCCGATCAGCGGCCCCGGCCGCCTCACGGTCGACGTGACCGCTACCGCCGAGTTCGACTCGGTCGCGGGCTACGAGGCCGAGATCACCCTGACGAACACCACCACGTCCTACTGACCCTCGGAGGCCCGTCCATGAGCAACGCCGCCCTGCTGCGCAACCTGACCCGCAAGACCGTGGTCCTCCCGGCCGCCACCCGCCTCGCGCGGGCGGCCGGGAGCATCCCCGCCACCGACGACCTGACCGTCACCATCCGCAAGGTGAAGGTCGGCGAGGTCGTCGGCATCGTCCCCACGCCCCCAAGCGTGTTCCGCCTCGCCGCCCTCCAGGCGACCGAAGGCGAGGACCCCACCCTCGCGCGGCAGCGGATCGAGCAGGCGCTGACCGACGACCCCGCCCTCATCCACGACAGCCAACGGCAGACGCTGGATACCCAGCGCGCCATCATCGCCCTCGGCGTCACCAGCGAGCGCGTGGTCCTGGAGGCCACCGACGACCCCGACAGCATGACGCCCGAGGACTTCGGCGACGACTTCACGTACCTCCACGACGAGATCGTCCGGTGGTCGAGCCTCCCGTACGCGCGGCTCGGGGGTTCCGCGCTTGGCACGTTTCCTGACGAGCCGGTGGGCGGTGGTGCTGAGCAGGATGGCGAAGCACTACGGCACGACCCCGAGCCGCCTGCTGAGTAGCGACCTGGGCGACTGGTCCGTCGACTTTGAGTGCTGGCAGGCGGACATGCGCGACCAGCAGATCGAACGCCAGAAGGCCGAGCGCGGGCGCGGGCCACGTAGCGCGGCCCCGCCCGACTGGCCGGGCTAGACGGAGGGGCGAATGGCGCGAGCCAACGAGGTACAGATCGTCCTGCGGGCGGTCGACGAGGCGAGCGCCGCCCTGCGGGCCGCCCGCGACGGCCTGAGCGAGATCGAGACGCAGGCGAAGCGCAACAGCGCCGCCATGCGGTCCTCCGCTCAGCGCATGGAGGCCGACCTGCGCCGCCTCGGGCGCACCATGCAGACCGTCGGGCGGAACATGAGCCTGTACGTGACCGCGCCCATCGCAGCCATCGGCACGATCAGCCTGAAGGCCGCCGGGGACTTTGAGGCGAGCATGAACCGGGTCGGCGCCATCAGCCAGGCGACCGGCCAGGAGATCGAGGCGCTGGAGAGCCTGGCGAAGGACCTCGGCGCCACCACGCAGTTCAGCGCGACGCAGGCGGCGGACGCGATGGGGTTCCTGGCGATGGCCGGGTTCGACGCCAACGAGGTGCTGGGCGCCCTGCCCGGCACGCTGCAGTTGGCGGCCGCCGGGCAGATGGACCTCGCCGAGGCGGCCGACATCGCATCGAACGTGCTGACCGGGTTCCGCCTGGAGGCGGCGGAGTTGGCGCGCGTCAACGACGTGCTGGCGAGCGCGTCGATCAACAGCAACACGAACGTCGCGCAGTTGGGCGAGGGCATGAAGTACGTCGCGCCCATCGCGTCGGGCCTCGGCGTCAGCATCGAGGAAGCCACCGCGGCCATGGGGTTCATGAGCGACGCGGGCCTGCAGGCGAGCCTCGCGGGCACCGGCCTGCGGCGCATCCTGTCGACCGTCGCGCAGGACGCGGGCAAGTTGGGGATCACCGCGTTCGACGCCGCGGGCAACCTGCTGCCGCTCGCCGACATCATCGAACAGTTGGAAGCGCGCAGCCTCACCACCGCCGAGGCGCTGGAGTATTTCGGCGACCGCGGCGGCCCCGCGCTGGAGGCGCTGCTGTCGCGCGGGTCCTCGGCGCTGCGCGAGTTCACCGGCGAACTGGAGGACAGCGGCGGCACCGCCGAGCGGATCGCCAACGCGCAGATGGAGGGTCTGAACGGCGCCCTGAAGGAGTTTCGGAGCGCGCTGGAGGCCGTCGGCCTCGCCATCGCCGACTCGGGCCTGCTGGAGTGGGCGACCGACCTCGTCAAGGAGGTCGCGGCGCTGCTACGCGGGCTGTCGGAGACGAACCCGGAACTGCTGCGGGTCGGCACCATCGCCGCGGGCGTCGCGGCCGCCATCGGGCCGCTGCTGGTCGCCCTCGGCGGCATGGTCCGCCTCGCCGCGGAGGCGCGCACGGGCCTGCTGCTGCTGCGCGGCGCGATGCTGCTGGTCGGCGGCCCCGCGGGCGCCGCCGTCCTCCTCGGCACGGCGCTGGCGGCGCTGGCGTGGAAGTTCCGCGGCCGCGACGACAGCCTCGACAACGCCGTCGCGGACGTGCAGAAGGCGCTGGCTGGGAACGACAACACGAGCCTGCTGTCCGCCCTCGACCGCGTCGCGGAGTTCGTCGACGGCGAGGGTAAGACAGCCCTTCAGGCGCTGCGCGACGACCTGGCGGAAACGGGTGACGCGGGCGAGGACGCGGCCGCGCGGATCGCTGGAGCGTTCGCCACCATCGAGATCGACGCGCAGATCGCGGCGCTGAACGCGCGCATGGCGGGCCTGAACGGGCTGGCGAGCGGAAGCGACATCAGCGCCAGCCCCGCGCGCGACACCGACGCCATCTTCCGCGAGGCGAACCTGAACCGCGAGGACTTCGTGATCCGCGACGGCAGCATCTACCCCGCCAACGCGGACGTGCTGGGAACGTCTGGGGGCATGACGCCCGAGCAGCACAACGCGTACCTGCGGATCAAGGCCGAGTGGGAACGCGACACCGCTGTGATCACCGCCAACGCCCGCGTGATGGCGGACGCGACCGCCGAGATGGCGGTGCTAGAGGAGGACTTGCGCGTCCTGTACGGCGAGCGCGAGGCGCTGCTGCGCGCCGCCGTCGGCGCCACCGGCGACGCGGTCGACACCCTCGACGGCCCGCCCCCGGACCCGGCCCCGGCGCCCACCGCCACCGGCGACGACCCCGCGGTAGCGGCCGCCAAGTCGCGCGCCGAAGCCATCGCCGAAGCCACCGCCCGCAACGGCCAGCGCGTCCTCGACGAACTCCTCGACCTGGAGGCGGCGCAGGTCGCCGCGGTCGAGGCCGCCACCGCCGAGCGCGTCGAGGCCGAGGAGGCACGCGCGGCCGCCATCGAAGCCGTCCGCGAACGGCACGGCGAACGCGTCCTCGACCAACTCCTCGACATCGAAGCCGCGCAGGCCGATCAGGTGCTGGCCGCCGAAGCCGCGGCCGCCACCGCCGCCGAGGAGGCCGCCGCCGAAGCCGAGGCCGCGCGCATCGCGGAGGCCGAGCGGACGCAGGCGCACTACCTCACGGCGCTCCTCGGGATCGAGACGGCGCAGAACGACCACCACCTCGCCCTGGCGGTCGCCGAGGCGGAGGCCGCCCTGGCGCGGCAGGCAGCGATGGACGCCGCCGCCGAGCGCAACCACGACCGGGTGGTCGCGGAACTCCTCGACATCGAAGCGGCGCAAGCGGCGCACCATGCGCGCGTCCTCGCCGCCGACGCCGCCGCCGCCGCACGCCGCCAGGCTGCGGAGGACGCCCGCGCCGCGCGCGTCGCCGCGATGCGCACCACCGCCAGCCCCGCGACCCTCGCCGCGCAAGCGGCGTACAGCGACAGCCGCAGGATCGCCGCGGACCCCGCCCTCCTCGCCCGCGACGACGCTGAGCGCGCCCGTGCCGCCCGCCAGGCGACGCAGGCCGCCCGCGAGGCCGCCACCATGCGCTACGGCACCTATGGCGCGGAGTACACGAACCGCGCGACGAACGACCCGCGCACCGCCAGCGTCGCCATCCCGATCCCTGGGGTGACGGCGACCGTCGCGCCGGTCAAGGCGACGCCCCAGGAGGAACTGGACGCCCGCGCGGCCCTGGTCGAGGACCTGACCACCTTCAGCGCCGACGACGGCCCCCTGCGCGGCTTTGGCGAGGCGCTGCTGGGCGTCACGAAGGACAGCATCCCCGGCCTGAGCGGCGCCCTAGACGGCTTCGTCACCGGCGGCCCCCTCGGCGCCCTCATCGGCGGGTTCATGGACCTCTTGCAGCGCAGCGAGGGGTTCACGCGCCTCATGGACGCCCTCGGCGTCCTCATGGAGCCGCTGGTGGCGCTTGTCGGCCAGGCCGCCGACGCGCTGCTGCCGCTGATCGACGCCATCCTGCCGCTGGTCGACATCCTCGTCGGGATGCTCCAGCCCGCCTTCGCGCTGATCGGCTGGGTGGCGAGGGGCCTGGCGGCCGTCCTCACGGGGGTGGTGGACGTGCTGGTCGGCGTGTGGAACTTCCTATTTGGGTGGCTCTACCGGATCGAGCGACGCACGCTGCCCGACCCCGAGGGGGAACCCGACCCCGAGCCTGAGCCGACGCCCGCGGCGCGCGCGGCGTCCATGAACTTCGGCAGCGTCACCGGGGGCGTGCAGTTGGCGGTGGCGACGCCGCTGGTCGAGGCCGCCAGCACGCTCATGGAGGCCGCCGAGATCATCCGCGCGGTGTTCAGCGACCCCGCCGTGCGCGCCGGGCGCGGCAGCACCTTCGGGGACAGCGTCGACCGCTTCGGCCAGTACGTCGACCGCCTCGTCACCGAGGGGATCACCGTCAGCGTCGCGGGCGCGGGCGGCAGCACGGGCGGCACCAGCACCGCCGCGCTTAGGGGCCTGTGATGGCGTTCGACTACTTCTGGAGCATGACCGTCTGGGCGAGCGACGGCACGTACAAGGGGATGCACCGCTCGGACATCCCGCCGCTGACGGGCACGCCGGGGATCGTCTCCCTCGACTCGTTCAGCGTCGACGCGGCGGGCGGTTGCATCGACGCGACGTTCACGGCGGTCCCGAGCCTCGTCGACATCGCGCCGCGCGACATCATCCTCTTGCAACTCGGCACCGTGGGCGGCGCGGCCGTCGACCGCTGGAAGGGCATGATCACTCAGGCGGGCAACCCGCGCGCGCCTGGCGCGCAGACGTACCGCGCGGTCGGCCTGCGCCGCCGGTTCTACGAGAGTTCCGTGCCCCTGTACGACACCGCTGGCGGCGACGTTGGCACCATCGTGCGGATCATGCTGAACTACCTGACGATGCCCGCGGGCGTCACGTTCAGCACGGCGAACACCCCGCTGCAGGAGTTCGTGGCGGGCATCCGCTACCCCGGTCTGGAGACGGTCGGCGACTACCTCGACGCGTACGCGGCGATGGTCCCGGCGTTCGTGGTCCCCACCGGCAGCACGTACACCTACGACGGCACGACCTACACCGCGGGGCAGACCGTCCCCGCGACGGTGTGGGGCGTGAACGCGAGCGGGGAGGTGTTCTTCAGGCGGCCGAAGGCGACGGCGGCGACGGCGAGCGAGATCGCCGACGGCACGCTGGTCGAGTGGACGCCGCTGAGCGCCGAGGAGAAAGCCGACGCGGCGTGGCTGGTGTACGCGGGCGGGCTGGACCTGCGGAACCTGCGCGCGGTGAAGGTAGCCGTCGGCGGCGGCGTGGTCGCGGTGGACCCCAGCGTGCAGCCTGCGGCGCCGGTCGCGCGGCTGCTCGGCAGCGGCGCGAGCAGCAGCCGGTCCGTGCGCACCGAGCGGGTGGTGCAACTGGACAACCCGCTAGACTTCATGGCGGAGGCGCCTCTGGTCGTCTCGATCCCCGCCCTCGGCGGCACGTGGTCGGGCATCCAGTCCGCCACCGACGCCAGCGACACGACGTACGCGTCGACGACCGGGTACGGCACGCTGCGCTTCACGGTCGGCGGCATGGGGAACGTCGTGACAAAGTTCACGGGCATCTGGCGCGTGAAGTTGCGCGTCCAGGACCTCACCGATGACTTCAGCAACCAAGTGTATGCCTACATCGGGCGGACGCAGGCGCTCGGCACCGACTACACCGCCGCCTGGTACCGCGTGCCCGCCGAAGGCACCGGCCAGGATGTCGAGATGTTCGTCGTCGCCGCGCCCTTCCACGAGGAGACGGGCACCTACCCCCACGACGCCGCCTACCTCGACGTGACCGTCACCGGCACCGGGAGCAACGCCGCGCGCATCTACGACGTGTCGTTCTACGTGCCCGACAGCGACACGGTCGACACCGGCTCGGGGGCGGTGGCGCTCGGCACCGCCAGCGAGCGGATCGCCAGCGCGTACGAACGCGCGCCAGCGCCCGAAGCGGCCGCCGTGACGATCTACGGCATCCGCAGCGCGACGCAGACGCTGACCCTCACGCCGCGCAGCGGGGGCGCCATGACCCTCCCCATCGAACGCACCGAGTACCGCGTCACCCGAAAGGAGGGCGTCGTGAGCATCTTCCACGTCGGCCAGGCGTGGGACGCCAGCCTGGAGGCCGAGCGCGTGATCCTGGAGCGCCTGGCGCGCCGGGCTGTCGCTGAAGGGGGAGCGAACCGATGAGCAGCCTGAGCGTCTATTCGGGCGGCACGTTCTACGTCGTCGACCGTTGGAACTTCGCCAGCAACACCATGCAGGTCGACCGCACCGTCCAGCGGGCGCCCTACTCGACCGACTGGTACGCCGTCGGCGACGGCGGCTGGTCGCCGACGCCGCTGGTGATCGAGGCGCGCATCATCGGCGCAAGCCTGGCGGACAGCATCAGCGACCTGACCAGCCTCATGTTCGTGGCCGAGACGGCGACGGACCTGCGCGTCACCATCGGCGGCACGGCCTACTACCGGGATGTCGACGGCCTTGCCAGTTTCACGAAGGCCGACGCGGTCATGGGCTACAACGTCCGCCTCGCCTTCGCCACGACCGCGCCGACCTGGCGCACCAGCGGCGGCACGCCGTACTGGCTGTGACGCGGGTCCCGGTCGTGGTCGAGCGCGTCGCGCGCCTGTGGCCGTCCTGGGTCATGGCGCGCGTCAGCGGGCGGACGATCTACTGGGTCGAGCGGTACCCCGTCACCGTGCGGGGCCTGGCGCACGAACTCGCGCACGTCCTCCAGCGCGAACGGCTCGGCTGGCGGTTCCTGGGCGCGTACCTCCTCGGGTGGGCGCGCGTGGGGTTCCGGTACCACCTGAACCCGCTGGAGGTCGAGGCGCACGCGGCCGAGCGCGACCCGGTCATGCTGACGTGGGCGGCCGACGTGATCGAGGGGCGCGCCGGTGGCTGACGTGGACCCCCTCGTGATCGAGCGCGCCACCCCGGACCTGGCGGGCAGCCGCGCGGACCTGGCGGGCGACCGCTCCAGCCTGGCGGGCGACCGCACCCTCGACACGGGCGAGTCGATCAGCCTCACGCGCTGGCGGCCGCGCGCGGAGACGGTCACGTACGCGCGACAGGTCCGCCGCGCGCCCTACTCGACCGACTGGTACGTCGACGGTGACGGGATGCGGTCGGCGGCGCAGGTGATCGTCGACGCGTTCCACATCGGCAGCGACGTGGGCGCACCGACCCTCGACGCGCTGCTGGCGATGGCCGCCGACGCGACCAGCCTGCGGTGGGGCGAGTACACCCGCGGCGTGCGAGGCCTCGCCTGGCACGCGCGGACGCCGACCGAGATTGGAGATCGCGTGACCCTAGCCTTCGACGCCCTCGGCAGCACCTGGACGAACGGCCTCGGCGCGGAGGTGGTCCTGTGAGCATCACCCTCGTGAACCTCGGCACCGATCCGACCGGCGTCGGCGGCGACGACAAGCGCGACGCCTTCGCCAAGGTGAACGCGAGCCTGACGGACCTGGACACCACGAAGGCGGACCAGTCGGCGGTGGACGCCGCGCTGGCGCTGAAGGCGGACCAGGACGACCTCGACGCGGTCGAGGCGATGATCGGCACGACCGGCCGCGCCTGGCGGACGCAGACGACCAGCGCCTCGGCGGCGGGCCAATGGGGACGCATCGCGCGGTACGAGATCGTCGACCAATACTCGGACGTGAGCGCGACGTGGCTGGCGCTGGAGACGGGCGGCAGCATGGGGATCGCGCGGCAGGCCATCGTGCGGTTCCGCGCGAAACAGCAGGCCGCCTTCGGCAGCGACCCGGTCGTGGAGATGGCGGTCGACCACCTCGGCGACACGAAGATGGAGGCCGACTTCGTCTACGTGATCACCCGCAACACCCCGACGACGTACATCGACCTCTACGCCGCAGCGAACGTGACCTATACGCGCCTCGACGGCTATGAGATCGGGGAGAACACCGGCGGCACGGTCGTCCGCACCTACTTCGACCTGGAGGCGCTGAGCGGCACGACCACCCCGCCCGCGGGCGCGGTGGCGGCGAACACCGGGCGGTACGTCCGCGCGGACCAGAGCGCGCAGGGCTACCTGCTCACCTCGGCCGCCACCGCCCAGTTGACGGTGCGGCCGAGCGTCGGGGGCGCCCAGGCGCAACTGCTGGCGTCCGCCTCGGCCGACGAGACGTTCATCCGCAACGCCACCGGCGCGGGCACCGTCGACGGGAGCATCATCATCAAAGGCGGCGACAACACCGTGCGGTTCCGCCCCGGCGATACCAGCGGCACGCAGCACGTGATGTGGCACGCGGGCAACCTCCCGTATGAGACGGGCACCTGGACGCCGGTGCTGGCGGGCTTCACCAGCGTCTCCTACATCACCTCCAGCACGTATGGGCGTTACACGCGGGTCGGCGACTACGTCTACCTGAACGTGCGGATCGCCACGAACAGCCAGACCTCGCCGATCTCGTTCGCCTTCGGCTTCACCCTGCCGTTCACGCTCCTGGCGAACCGGCACCTGGGCGCCATCGGCATGTTCACGACGCTGAACTACGACGGGTCGCGGCCGATCCTCGGCCTCTACACCAACAGCGTCGGCACGGCGGCGAACGTCTACGCGTCGGGCGACGCCCTCGGCTGGTCTGGCATGACGGGCACGAGCGTCGGCACCAGCGGCTTCCAGATCATCTTCAGCGGTGGCGGGTACATCGCGTGACGACGCTCGTCGGGGGGAGGTGATCGCATGAAGGAAGTCCCCGCGTGGCTTCGGCATGTCGTCGTGTTCGCTGTCGGCGCGTCCTGGTCGGCGCTGGCTTGGCCGCGTTCTACGGCTGGCCAACCGCGTGCTACCATTCGGTCGCGGTGGCCCGTCCCCCCCGCGGGGACGGGCCATCATCACTTATGGAGGTCGGATGCTCACCGAGCAGCAGGCACAACGCATCGCCCTCGACCTCCTGATCGACCTGGAGGGCGGCTTCCAGAACGACCCCCGCGACGCGGGCAACTACCGCCCCGACGGCACCCTGGTCGGCACGAAGTACGGGATCAGCGCGCGCGCGTACCCCGCCGTCGACATCCCCAACCTCACCCGCGCGCAGGCGGAGGCCATCTACCTCCGCGACTACTGGGCCGCCATCCCGCCCGAGTTGCCCGCGGGCCTGCGGATCGCCGCGTTCGACATGGCGGTCCACTCGGGCGTTCAGGCGGCGCTGACCACCCTCGCGCGGGCGGGCACGGCCGCCGTCTACTGCGCCGACCGCCTCGACTTCCTGGCGAGCCTGGGGGACAAGTGGACGACGTACGGACGCGGTTGGACGCGCCGGGTCGCGCGGGTGCTGCGCGAAGCGGGCGCCCTCGACGACACGGCGGGCGCGCTGCGCGTCAACCAGGATCGCCGCGCGGAGACGCTGGTGCTGCACGACCTCACCCCCACCGACCGCTTGCGGCTCGCGCTGTCGCGCAGGCCGACGTTCGACGGCGCCCTCGTGCTGCGCTGGCGGCCGCCGAAGATCGACGTTCGCCGCGAACCCTGACTTGGCTTCAGCGTCGCCTCATGCGGCGCATCCCTCGGAGGTAGCAGATGGAACCGATCGCACTCGACTGGACCGCCTTCATGGAGTTCTTCACCACGCCCGCCCTCATGGTCGCGGCGGTGGTCGCCCTCGTCGGGCGGGTGCGCGCGGCGCTGCCCTGGGTTGACGGGCGGCCGCTGGTCGCGCTGGCGACCGTGGTGGTCGGCGCCGCCCTCGGCCTGGTCGGCGGCGCGCTGGACGCCGTCACGGTGGCGCCGTTCGCCGAGATGGCGCGGTGGCCTGGTGGGCTGCTGTACGGCGTCGCCGCGGGCCTGACCGCGTTCCTGGGCGTCAACGTGTTCGACCTGCTGGCGGGCCGCTGGGGAAAGTCCTCGGGGGCGTGACGGATGCGCCTCCACCGTCTGCTGGCCGCACTCCTCGCGTGGACGCTGTGCGCGAGCGCCTTCGCCGCTGATCCGCCGACGCGCACCCTGTCGTGCAGCCTGAGCGGCGTGCAGGGCGGGTGCATGGTCGAGCAGCCGGTCGTGGTGGTGGGGGCGCTGGAGGTCAGCGTGGGCGTCGACGCCCGCGCGGTGTGGGGCGTGCGGGCCGGGGTGGCACCGTACGCCCTGGTCGGCTGGTACGCGGCCACGTGGGGCGTGTGGGGCGAGTTCGCCCTGCCCGCGTACGGGCCGCTTCGTTCTGTTGGGAGGTCTGAACCGTGGCGCGTAGGGTTCTCCGTTCGCTTCTGATCGTGCTTCTGACCGGCGTGGTGCTGGGCGCGTGCGCGCCCGCCGCGGCGCCCGCACCGGCGCCTGGCGCCACCTTCACGTGGGAGGGCGAGATCGGCCACCCCACCATCCACTACGACGCGGCGGCCGCGTCGCGGCGTGGGCCGCCGCGCATCACGCTGCCGTGGACCCCGTGAGCCTCACCGAGCGCACGGTCGTGGACCAGTTGGAGGTGCTGCGCGACGGCACCGTCCAGGTGCGCGAGGCCGTGGAGGTGCTGCGCGACGGGGTGGTGATCGCGTCGTCGTACCACCGGCGCGTAGTCGCCGCCGACGACGACGCGCCCGGCCTGGCGGGCCTGGACGCGGCGAGCGTCGCGGTGATCGAGGCGGCGCGCACGCCCGAGCGACGCGCGGCGGCGAAGGCCCGCGCCGAGGCGGAACGCGCGCGGGCTGGCGGGCCGCCCGCCTGAGATGCCTGAAGGAGGCAGCATGAAACGAGTTCTGGTCCTGACCCTTCTGGTGCTGGCTGTCAGCGTGGCGTTCGCCGCGCGGCCTGCGCCGAAGCCACCGGCTCGGCCGTTCGACCCCATCCCCGCCTGCCTGGAAGGTGGCGCGTACGAGGACCCTGGGGTCTGCCCGCCGCCGCCCGTCGAACCCGTGCCCTACTGATCGAGGGGGTGGAGCGCGTGGTCCGATGGCGCATCTACTACGCCGACGGGTCGACGTTCGACTCGACGATGGGCGACCCGTGGGAGGCGCCCGGCCTCGGCGTGGTCTGCATCGTGCAGGGCGACCCGGACACCGGCCGCGGCGTCCAGTCGCGGTGGGACTGGTACGCGTGGCGGCGCGACACGCGCGACTGGTGGGGCCACGACGGCTTCGGCATCCTCGACCAGTTGACCGCCGACCGCCTCGACCGCGTGGCCGCCGTGAAGGCAGGGCGCACCGTGAGCAGCGAGGATTACGGGCGCCTGTTCGCGCTGGCGAACGCCGACCCTGACTTCGCGCCGCGCAGCGCCTACCGGCCCGGCGAGCGGCGCCCCGGCGAGCGGCAGGTCTAGACCGTGGGCCATACCGTCGCCGCATGGGAGCAGCAGACCTTCCGGGGGTACGCCGACGACGGCGTGAGCAGCGGCGGCGTCTACACCTTCGGCACGCCGCTCGCTGGCGCCGGCGCGGCGTTCCAGACCGCGGACCTAGAGAAGTTCGTCCTGCGGTTCGCCGTCAAGAACAGCGGCGCCGGCGCCAGCCCGACCTTCACGCTCCAGCGGCAGATCGGCGGCGGCGGCTACGTCGACGTGACCTCCACCGGCTCCGTCCGGTTCGTCACCGGCACGCCAGGCACCGCGGACGCCATCGTCGGGACGGTCGGCAGCCCCGCCATTCCGCCCGAGACCGGCGGCACCATCGACGGCCTCGCCACCGACCAGCCGGTCGGCCTGAGCCTCACGTACGGCACCGGCGATATCGGCGACGTGGCCTGGACGCTGGTCATCGACTGGTCGATTGTCAACCTCGGCGGCGAGGTGCCCGTCACCTTCAGGGTGCTGGTGGGCGGCGTGCTGCTGGACAACTACGTCTCGACGCCGATGGTCACGGTGGCGGCCGCCAGCGGCGTCGACCTCGGCCCGGCTGGCGCGGTGGGCGCGGGTACCGGCGCGGGCGCGCTGGCGTCGCCCGCGGCCCTGGCGGGCGCCGCGACCGGCGCGGGCGCGGCGGCGGGCAGCCTGTCGGCCTCGGCGGCCCTGGCGGGCAGCGCCGCGGGCGCGGCGACCGCCGCTGGGGTGCTGGGCACCACGAACGTCCTCGCTGGCGCGGGCGCGGGGTCGAGCGCCACCGCGGGCGACCTCACGGCGACCGCTGCCCTGGCGGG
>Ga0100403_1001042_pt1 | contig 26269 bp, 28 predicted proteins | sample CryGeymet201501t_FD_83663 | JGI IMG/M metagenome (GOLD analysis project Ga0100403, IMG submission 83663) | Groundwater microbial communities from Crystal Geyser aquifers in Utah, USA - Crystal Geyser metaG 2015-01t | ecosystem: Environmental > Aquatic > Deep subsurface > Groundwater | place... | reverse complement strand
TCCACCACAATTATCCCTACTCCCACATCCATCTGGACACCCCAACCCACATACATCAGTACAAGAAATTGGGTGACAATAAGAAGTTGGAGTCGGTCCGGATGCAGGACAATATTGAAGACCAACATCATAGGGACCGATAGAACACGGACTAACTAAACCAACACAACTTGAACTTGGATAACACCTAACAATTGCCACCCCTGGACTTATACAATCATTCACGCAATAGTCCACCCCTAAGGCACAGTCACAAATAACTGCTGTCGGAACTGCAGTTGGTACTCTCGTAGGTAATATTATTGTTGTTGGTGCGGTACTACTACAACTATTGTTGTACCAATAACACCCTGGTATATATCCACACTCCGTTGCACTTCCCACCGAACTACAACTAGTTGGTGATTTCACACAACTACATGAACTTGAACCTGTACAATAATAACCCACGTTACAAGTTCCAGCACAATCCCCATAACTATTAAAATAACAACTATGAATTGCCGCTACATCCAATCTATTATCCTCTACTACTGATTTTCCAAATTTAAAATAGACAAACAACATCACCCCCAATCCCACGCACAAAAATATTCTATTAAGTTTACTTTTCACGTATTTTTCCGCAGATTTATGCTTCATCTATATTTGAAATAAAAATCTTACCCATAACAAAATATACACTAAAGATAGAAGCAATCCAACTAATCACTTTTTCGACCACAAGCCCTAAATCCCGTGTTCATTACCAATACCACCTCCCCAGCCCCGGAATAAGCCACCGTTACTCGATCTTGAGCACAAAAGGCAGATTCCCAATCCAAATCATCCGTACTATGGATAATTGTCATTTCGTTCGTTCTTCTCTGAGGCGGGGGAATCATTATCCTCATCCTCTCTGGGTCAACCATTATTTGTTTTTCCTCACCATCTTCACTCATTAAACTCAAAATACCAGCCTTAGATTCCCATCCAATTATTTCCCAAATTTCTTGTTTTTCCACTATCCTATTTTCACCATTAATTAGCACTTCCGGTTTCCTAATTTCATTAGTTATTGCCCCACTCTCTGGCTGATCTAAAGCATCACTTAATCCATCCAATCTCAATAAATTAAACCGTAAAATCACTAAACCGACAACAATTCCTATTATCACCAAAACAATTTTCCAACCGAACTTCATAATTAATTAAACCATAAAAGCAACAAACTTTCATTCAATTGACCTAGTTAACCATCATTATCACAAACTTCATCTTAGAAATTTTCTCAAAATCGCTAATGTTTCCGTTACCCATCAAAACTCTTTGTAATGCCAAAAAGTCTTCGTTATCTAGGCTTCCCAAATATTTTTTTGAAAAATCTGTTATCACTCCATTCCCTTCTGCGCGGTATCTAACATTTAAATTAGTTGCACTAGTTGAATAATTGAAAGGTTCATTGCTATCACTACCATATAACATAAAATCATGTGGATGGAGAACAAAAATATATGATTTTTTTCCATATGCCTCAGTTGCAAAAAACTTTCCAACACTAATTTTATTGTTACTTACAAATTTTACAGTAGCGATAGCGGATATACTTTGATCCGTAATAGAAATAATATTGTCTCCATAATTAATACCAATCGTGCCACTCTCAAGGTTAATTGTCGGTCCAGAATATGTCTTTAAGTATTCATCAACCATTTTACCGATTTCATCCATATATTTTTGATATTCCTCCGGTTTCGATACCGGATTTGGAACTTCAACCACAGTGGCCATATCCTTCATTAAGTGTGGATCCTGAAAAATTTCTCCAGTGATCTGAATCCCTTCCTTCTCCCACATTCCCTCTTTATTCACCCTTCCCACCACCGCTCCATCAATCGGGTTAAGATATACCCAATTTTGATCAATATAGCCCAAAACCGAACCTACTAGGATCCCCAAATTCGCCGGAACACTTCCTTCCATTACTGTGGTACTCATTTTAAAAATGTCTGCATTAGTCAACAAAACATCACCCTGAGGAGGCAACATTGTTTCGGGATCACCTGTCTCCATATACTTTAATACTTGCGAATAGGGGATAGTACATTTAAATCCTGCAAAATCAGGCCCCGAAATTTCGAACCAAAAACCCATCTTATCTAAGTTTTTTGAATCATTTATATCTGTAATTGCTCCATAAGTAATAATTGCATCTGAACCAATCAAACCAACCTTAGCCCAATATTCAATATAGGCTTTCATTGCCGCAAGATAATCTTTTCCTGTTTGCGTCTCCAAAAAATCATTTTGCTCCTTGCTAAACTCTCCTCCTGCAGCTTTAAAAACAGGCGTGGGTGTCGCCTCTGGTGATTCCGCAGTCGGAACCTTCGTTGCCTCAGTTGTTGGTACCTTCGTAGGTACACTTGAAGCCTCAGGAGTAACAATACTACCAATAGCCTCAGCCACAACTGGTGAACAAGCTGACACCGAAACCAATGTCAATCCAGCAGTCGTCATAACCTTAATTCTTCTGCCAGCTATTTCTTTTTCTCTTTCCTGTTGTTGATTAATAATGTCTTGTTGTAATTGAGACAAACGAACAAACTCAAAATGGTGACTATCAGCATCACCAGTTCCTTCACCATTAATTGGAACCATTACCATTTTCGGTGCCGCACTACCTCTTTTTTCAACCCCTTTCTCTTCTTGAAATTTTGACCCCTTTATCGAACCAAGCTCCTGCCCCAATAGCATCCGCAAACTTTCAATATTTTTATTACCCCAACCCGAAGCTGTTAAATCACTAAATTGACTAAAAACTTCTCTCTCAGTAATTACCATTTCTTTTCCAGCCTCATTAAAAAACTTTCCCTTATCATAGTAACTTATATGTAATGCCAATAAAGCGACATTCCTAAAAGAATTAATTGGATCAAGATATTTCCCCGTCTTCTCCACACCACTATTTCTAGATTTCACTTCTCTTTCAACTATCCCAATGTGATCAAATCCAAGATCATCTTTATACATAACAGGTCTCAAGGTTCTGTAATATTCATCAAACACACTCCTTGGGCTTCTCAACTCACCATTCTTCTTCTCTAAAAATATTGGACCATCTTTCATCGCATCTCTCCTCAAGTGAAGCACCTGTTTCCTCTCATTCTCTATTCTCGAATTCCTTTCTTCAACCTCAAGAGATCCCGGTAAACTACTTTTCAAAAACTCTACAGAACTCATATATTTTCTTTAATTAAAGAACCTATAATATTATGAGTAATTATAGCATTCTAAAATTTAATTTCAAGCGGAAGCTTACGCAAAAAAAGATACGCACCTGTTACACACCTGTAAGATATTCTATAAAAATATGGTGGCATATACCGCCATATTTACATTCCATTTTGTAACATATCTTATTTTTTAAAAAAAATTATACAAAAAAATTTACCTTATTATTTTTCGAATTTCTAATTTTTCCTTTTTTCCTTCAAAAGGCTTAAATCCAATAAAAGAGGAATTGTATCTTATAACACAAAAATAACATATCTTGACTATTAGTAATAGCAGGAATAAAATAATATTGTTATATATTTAACAAACTAATGAATCCTGAAATATTAGATGATGTCCTAGAATTTTCAATAGGCACCTCAACAAAAGTCCAAGGTAGAAATTGCAACAACTGTGGAAATAATTGCAACAAATGTGGAACAAGTAACTGTGGTGGCAACCAAAGTTGTGGCACCAATAGATGTAGAAGATCATCGTGAAACTAGACTCACTATACAAGGAAGAAAAGACTACTCATGAAGCCTTGAAAATGTTTGAAACTCTATCTTCGAAGATAGATATATTTCAAAACGTTCAAAGACAGCCATTTTTTAATGATGAACCAAAACTATATGATTTTTCTACTGCATATTGTTCACTAGACAAAAATTCAAAAAAAATAACAGACTTTGGTGGTGGAATTGACCAAAATAAAGAAAAAGCCTTACTTAAATCTGTTGGCGAAGCCGTTGAAAGATATTGTATAAGTATCCCCCAAAAAAATGTCTTATCGTCAGTAAATAATTTGAAACCCAAGGCTATAAATCTTGATAATTTTGTCGACTTTACAAACAAACAGCTTAAAAATATAAATTTCCATAAATTCACTCGAAACAAAAACACTAAGTTCTGGTGGACGACTGGATATTCGTTACCAAATTTTGAAAAAATACTTGTTCCGTCACAATTAACTTCAGTTCCATATAAATTTGTCAAAGAAAAAATTATTCGGGATCCAATTACCACCGGTGCTGCGCTCAGCACCTCTTTAGGAGGATCTATCTATAGAGGTATTTGTGAGATCGTCGAAAGAGATGCCTTTATGATTACATACTTAAACAAATTAAAAAGAAAGAGTGTTGATTTAGATAAATCAGGAGTTGAGATTAAAAATCTAAACCATCTTTATTCCAAATACAATCTCGAGCTACACATTATTGACATTAGTACTGACCTAGATATTCCATCAATGATGGGTTTGGTAATTGATAGAACTGGAATTGGTCCAGCAATTTCAGTAGGATTATCAGCCGACATTGATCCAGTTATTGCTGCCATAAAAGCCGCTCAAGAAGCTATTCACTCGCGACCTTGGTACAGAAAACTAATGAATGTAAATATCTATAATCATGATCTAAACTCCTTTGATGGAAGAGCAATGTATTGGGTCAATCCTAAAATGATAAAAAAAATTGATTTTTTAATTAACAATCAAAGTATTGTACTTAAAAAAAGAACAGTCTCTTTGTCAATGAAAAATAAAATTGATTATGTTTTAGAAAAATTAAATCAACATAAATTTGAAATATTTTTTGTAAACAAAACAGAAAAAATTATTGAAGAAAACGGATTTTTTGTAACAATGACCATAATTCCCAAATTAGTACCACTATATTTAGATGAGAATTACAAATACCTTGGAAACCCTCGACTAAAAGAAGTCCCCAAAAAACTAGGTTATAACACCCCCGACAATTTTTACTCGATACCACACCCATTTTTATGAAATTAAAGATAAAAAATATTCTTAATAAAAAAAGTATTTTTAACTTATCCGATTCGTTTCACAAGTCTATGGAGATTACCTCCTTTCCCAAAAAAAATAAAAACACTCCTCCTTCATGGATAAAAATTAACTACAAAACATATCCACGACTAAAAAGAATCTTATTACCGAAACCAGCAAAAACAAAAAACAATATATTTAAGTTATTAATCTCTCGTCGATCAGTAAGAGATTTCTCAGACAAAACTATTTCGTTAGTCAAGCTATCAACAATTCTCTACTATTCTGCTGGGATAACGTATATAGAAAATAATAATTGGGATGTGGCTCTAAGATCCTATCCGTCAGGAGGAGCCAGATACCCACTAGAACTTTATGTTCTTGTCAATAACGTCAAAAAGCTTAAAGAGGGAATATATCATTACAATGTTAAGGATAATTACTTAGAAACACTAATAGAGACCGATTGTCACAAAATCATTGAAAATATCACCACCCAGAACATAACAAAAGAAGCTAATGTGGTAATAATAATTTCTGCTGTTTTTGATCGGACTCGAATAAAATATGGAGATCGAGGCTATCGTTTTTCTTTTATTGAGTCTGGTCACTTGGCTCAAAACCTTTACCTTGTTTCTGAAGCCTTAAGCCTAGGCTGTTGTACCATCGGTGGTTTTATTGATGATAAAATAAACTGTCTCCTAGATTTAAATGACACCTGTGAGAAAGTTATTTATTTGGCTGCTATCGGTTCAAAAAAATGAATTTCGAAAAAACAAACCTTAAAGATGGATCAACCCTAATTGTTGTAAATGTACCTAAATCACTTTCAATAACTTTTAAGATATTTATTCGGTCAGGACCAAGATTCGACCCCAAAAATAGACCAGGATTATCTCACTTTGTTGAGCATTTAATGTTTAAAGGCACAAAAAAATATAATAATAGTGAAATACTCTCAAGGACTCTGGAAAGTTGTGGCGCCATGGCTGAAGGCTTCTCCTATCAAGAAACAAATATCTATACTATAAAAATTCCTAAAAATAATCTAGATATTGCTATCGATATTTTGATGGAACAAGTTCACAACTCACTTTTTAGAACAAAAGATATCGAAAAAGAAAAAGGGGTCGTTTTGGAAGAATTTGAGATGACTAAAAGTAATCCTTCATCTTATATCTGGGAACTGTGGTCTGAAAATATCTGGAAAAATAATGCTTTGGGTAGAATTTATTGTGGCAATCCAACCGATATTAATTCTTTTAACAAAAAAAATATCACCAACTTTATTAAAAACAATTATCTCCCACAAAACACAGTTTATGTTATTAGTGGAGATATTAGTTCAAAGAAAGTAAAAAAAATAATCAATAATTATCTTTCTCCCGCCCCAGTAAATAACATTCAAAAAAGTATTGAAACAAAAATTATCAGAAACAATCCAATTAAAATCGAGAATAATAATGATAGCACCATTACTGTAAATTACGGTTTCCTAACCGATGGAGCAAAAAACAAGGACCGTCATATCCTAGAGTTATTAGAATATCTCTTAGGTAGAGGTCTTGGCTGTAGACTAAATCAAAAAACTACCGAAAAAGGATTAACTTATTTTACAATGGCTCATACCCAGTTTTTATCAGATACTGGATATTTCTTAATTGACTTCACTGCCCAAACAAAAAATATTAATCACATTCTAGAAATAATCAATCGAGAATTAACTTCTATTAAAAATGGCCACCTATCTAGCAAAGAAATCACTCGAGCGAAAGAATACTATATTGGACAATTATTAATAAATAACGAAACAACTGATGCCTTAGCCAATTGGTATGGACACCAAGCCATCATTGATTTACACAAGATACTCTCCATCGCAGAAAAACAAAAAATAATGAAAAATATCAAAAAAACAGAATTGGTAAAAGTTGCTAATAAGTATTTCACCAAAGACAATTGGTATTTATCAGCCATTGGACCCATCAAAGAGAAAGATATTAAAATAGATCTCTAATTACAACACAATTTAATTTCTTGGTGTCACCACTCCGTAAAACACTCCCGTACTCCCAATCCCATCACTATCTCCCACCGCCAAGTTTAAACTAAAACCAATTGACAAAGTCTGCAGGTCAGGGGATTGATTACACCACACAAAGTCATGACAATTTTGAATTCTTACCCTATTATCCATATAATCATAGCTTCCACTAGCTGACACAGACGCAACCTGACCACTAGCCTCATCGCAAAGTAGGGTAGTCACTCCACCACTTTTAGTCCCAAAGCTAATCGAATTTCCCACATCTACCGGACAAATTATTTCCCCTACCTGGGCATCCAAAATATTTTTCTTTAGTTCTCCCAAAACAAACACCGCCCTTGAAGACATCAACTCATTATTCTCTGTAGTATTTTTTGCCTTAAACGACATTGTCAAAATTCCTCCCACTGTCACAATCAAAATTGCCAATACTCCCACCGCCACTAAAGTTTCAATCAAGGTAAACCCTTTGTCTTTACTCATTTTTACTAAAAAAACGATTAAAATATAGCGACTGTGGATCTTTACCTTGCCAATCAATTTTTATCACTGTTTCCACACAATCCGTTACCCCAACCCCACACTGTGGATAATTAACATTGCCACTAATATTGGTAAAACCTACCGAATAGGTATAGCCATCAAAACCATCCATGCTGTAACCACTTTGATTATCAAATTGCCAAAACCCTTCAGCATCGTTTTGGCTTTGAGAAATTAGCTCTTCTGTCACCAAGCCTGCCAATTCGGTTGCCTTCCTTCGGTCGAAACTATTTCTTCGGTTGCTCGTTCCCAGCACCACCAACACTACCGCACCTCCCAAAAGCAAAGCCAATATCCCCACCGCAAACACAGATTCCACTACTCCTTGCCCCCTTCTTTTAGTTTGCCACATAACTCACTCCACTAATTTGCCCCAGGGCATTAATTATTATTTGATAATAATCGCTACTCAAAATTTTTCTTTGAACTAATACTGTCGCTGTTTCCCCCACACCATACGGAGTTCCATCAATATCGTGTGACAATCTACCTCCCCCCCCCGCCCAAAAATAAATCACCGCCGGACTGGTACTCACCTCAATTTCGTTGTTATTTACCAATTTACTAAAAAAAGTTGTTCCCACATCGCTGTTTGCTCTAGCCACTAAAAAACCCCCAGAGCTTACCTCTATTCGAACAAAATTTAGTTCACTTTCGGCAGCATTTAAGGGTAATTGCCTGGTCTTGGCATAGCTCTGAGCCAATTTTAAAGCCGACACCACCTCTTCCTGGCTACTATTAAGTTTCTGTCGCATATTAAAATTATTCATATAAATCAAAGCACCACCAGAAATCAAAGCCACAATCGTTATCGATACCAAAATTTCAATCAAAGTAAAGCCTCTTTTCATTAATAAAACTTTAGCACAAATCAAGGACTGCTTACCTGGTAGTTATAGCCACTACCATAACTTCCTGTCGTCGAACCCAAGTCTTCCATCACCGCCTGAATTGTATAAGTATAACCTCCGGCAAGTTGAGTATATAAATATGCCGAGGCATCCTTTGGATCAGTTGGCACATTTTGCAAAAAAGTTGGCGACAAATAGGCGCTATTTGCGGGATATGTTGTTCCCACCTGTTTCACCATTTCCAGGGCAATTCTCATCTTCTCCAGATCAGAAATTCGCCTCGAATCCCGAGATTTTCTGTTTGCCGAACTATAACTCAATACCCCCGCCACACTCAGCAGAGCAATAATCGTCACCACGACTATCAATTCAATAAAAGAAAACCCCTTTTTCATTGCTGGTTTTTAACACAATAATTCGCACCTCCACTCGCCACAAAACTACTACAATCCAAACTATCAGAATTCCCCGACGGATTCTCCAGCGCAATACAAACACAATAAGTACCCGCCCCAGGCACATAGGTATAATCCAAGGAAGTTTTTGGATCTTTTGGCCAATTTTGTAAATATGTTGGCGCTATTCCCACCGGAACCCCACCACTAGCTAGGGGATAACTATATGCATTTGAACTGTAATACTGTTCCAAAGCTTTTTGAATTCCATTCAAATCTTCCGTCCGCCTTGAATCCCGAGCCTTTCTCTGCGCTGCTCCATAAGACACCGAAGCAATTGCCACCAACAAAGCAATAATCGAAATACTGACCAACAGTTCAAAAAGTGTAAAACCTTTTTTTATTTTCATAATTTTTTATAAATTTTTATTCTTTTCTTGCCCTCCTTGTCAAGGGAGGGTAGGGTGGGTTTATTTTTTAATTTGCACACACAACATATAAATTATTATTTGTCGTTACTCCCACCCCGCAGACATTATCACTTGCATCCCGACACTGAACCTGCGAATACTTAACCTCATCAGTCGATGCATCTACCCCAGTACATAATTGAAACCCATCTCCACTAAAAGTTTGTACGTAACTATAGGTAAAACCAATTCCAGTTATTGCCGGCATGTAAGACGCCAGTGTTGTGCCAAGCTCAGTTGAAGTCATGGTCGGTGGATAATTTTGAGTATCGTTATAAAAAAGCCTTAGAGCATTTTTTATTGCCCCCAAGTCCTGTTTTCTATTTGAATCAACTGCTCTTTCGCGTGCCCCCATAAAATTTGGCAATAAAATCGCCGTCAGGGTCGCGATAATACTAATTACCACCAGTAGTTCAACTAAAGTAAAACCAATTTTTTTATTTAAAACTACCATCTTCGTTTAAATCGATATTGGGACTATGATAAGCAAAACAATAAGCCGCCGTATTTCCTCCGCAACTATATGTTTGATCTGCCACCCCATCTTTATTTCGATCACATTGACTATCCACTCCATTTTCCAACATGGCAAACAAAGCGTAAGCCTTCCTGTTGGCATCCGTTTTATAACAATAAGAAGGTGCTCCTATCAAGTTTTCGACAGGTAACTGTTTCATATAAATATATCCCGAAGCATCAGCAAATTCATCACCCCATTCAATTGATGAACCATCTATCTCAATCTTTCCATCCACACTTGCCGCCGGCATCTCTCCATAATCTGTGTAGTACATTTGCAATGCCTTGGCTACCGCATTCAAATCTCCCTTCCTGGCCACATCATTGGCCTTTCTTTTCGCCGTTCTAAACTGTGCCACCGTAATTGTCGTCAAAATTGCCATGATAGCAATCACAATCAACAATTCGACCAAAGTAAAAGCTTTCTTCATTAATAAAACTTTAGCACAAAATATTTATTTCTGTTAATTACACCCCGCCCCACAACAACTCACCTTGCACCTGGTACTACATTCACCCAAATAACAGTTTGAACCAGAACAACCAAATTCAGCCTTGTTACACTTATTTGGTTCCGGATAGTAATAACATTCTCCGTAAGACAAACAATAGGGATCATCACCTCCGGTATAATCTCCAACTGAAATATTTCCACTAGACACACCATAATTCACATCAGTACTCCCCACTGTCAAAGAACCCTCAGACAACCAATCGGCAGTAATATCCTTATCTTTTTTATATTCTAACGAAGTCAAAACTTTGTACCATTTCGGGCAATCAGCGTCGTAACCAGTCATAATTTCATAGGGCACCTTATTCGGATCGCAAGGCCAAGGCTTAAGCCAGGAAAAACCCACAATCTCTTGATTACAATTTGCCGGATTGGTCAATAACGCCACCATTTCTTCATTAGGGTAACAACCTCTATCATTATAATATTCCTCAAAAGCAACTTTGATTCGACTCAAGTCTTTTTTCCTTCGCGCATCCCTAGCCCTATTTACCAACACAATTGGATTAAGCGACCCAAAGAGAATTATTGCCATCAACAAAAGTATCGAAATTACCACCAACAATTCAATCAAAGTAAATCCTTTTTTCATAAAACTAATTTAATTATATACTCTCCCACCCACCATGCCACCACTGTTCCCAAAATCAAAAAAGGTCCAAAGGGGATTGGGCTTAGTTTCCTCACTTTTTTCCGCCAAATCAACCAAGCTCCCACCACCGCCCCAGCGATAAACGCCACATAAAAAGCCACCACAATATTTGGAAAACCCAAAAACAAACCCATAAAAACCGCCAACAAGATGTCACCATCTCCCATCGCTTCCTTGCCCTTAATCTTAATTTTATGCAAAATAAATATAAATATACCCGATACTAAGGCCGAAATTAAATAGTTTGCCGGCATCCCCAAAAAAACCCATCTCAATAGAGCCAAAATAATCAAAGCATAAGCAGTAAAATCCGGCAGTACCATATACTTAAAATCAAAGCTTGCTTCAAATATCAACAATCCCATTATTAATAAACTTGTTATTAACTCGTAACCATCAACTCGTAACTGATAACTTAGTAGAAATATTATTCCGGTCAAAATTTCTACAATAGGGTAGAGGAGTGGTAATTTTTTTCCACAACATCTGCTTTTTCCCCCATATCTCAACCACGACCACACTGGAATATTATCCTGCCACCTCAGACTTTTTTTACAAAAATCACAAAAACTTCTTTTCTTTTTAAAAAAAGATACCTCCTCACCAACCCGATACACCGCCATATTTATAAAACTTCCCACACACAAACCCAACACAAAAACCACTATTCGAAAAAACAAATTCATATTTAATTGTAACCCATTTTAACTAAAAACCCCCCGATACTTCGGGGGGTTGAGAAATCATTGCAATCTTTTATGGTACACATTTAAAGATAGCTGCATCGGCTGCATCGCCCGCTGTTATTGCATCCATCGGAAGACCCCATGCTGCGCTTCCTGTGTTTACTGGAGAAGTACAAGAACTGGTTCCATTAGCCACTCTTGTAGGAGTTATTCCATCAACTAAACACCATAATTGGTTTGTCAACGGGTCGCGATTTGATTTTGCCTTTGGCACATAGCAGACATAGACTGATCCACCAGAACCGGCCGCCTTATAAAGCCACAAACCATTTGCTGGCTGTGCCGCCACAGTCCTAAACTCATCCTTACCCACAAAAGCCATCTTTAATTCATCCTTAGATATCAATAGACCAGGATCAGTACTATCAGTGGTACAGCCTCCAGAAACTTCATCTGCCTCTACCGCTATACTACCCGCATCACAAATACCAAAACCCACCGAATCAGACCTTAATAACAATGCTGATTCCACTGTTGGCTTTGTTGTTCCATAAACCATCCAAGGATATGATTGGCTATTAGCGTAATATCTCTCGTAAGCGTTCATCACTTCGGCGGCATCATTCTGGACCGTTGAGTCCTTGGCCTTATTCGCTTGCTCAATAGGGTTAATAGTTGCCAAAACCGCTACCGACAAAATTGCAATAAGTGCGATAACGATCAAAAGTTCGACAAGAGTAAATGCTTTCCTTATCATTATAATTTTAAAAAATAATTAGTAATTAGTATCATTATTTACTTCTAAAACTGCGATGTCAAGTTATATATTGGCATCACTACCGCCACAACTAGAAACCCAACCCCAATTCCCAGCATTATCATGATGGCTGGCTCTATGGCTGCCGTCAAAGACTTTACCGATTCTTCCGCTTCTTTTGAAAAATAATCTGACACCCTCATCAACACTTCATCCAGTTTTCCCGTCGCCTCACCTGTTGAAATCATTTGATTTACAATTATCGGAAAAACTGTTGTGTTTTCAAAAGAGACTGCCACCGAAAAACCTTTTTGAACTTTTTCTGAAATTTGTAAATAAGCCTTTTTATAAACTTCATTTCCCGACACAGTCGCTACAATTTTCAAAGCCTCTACCAAAGTAATACCTGCTGTCAACAACATTGATAAGGTTCGGCAAGTATTCGCCATAATTGATTTCTCACTCAACACCCCCGCGATTGGTATCTTCAACAACAAAGTATCCTTTTTTAATCTAAATTTTTCGTTTTTAATCCCAATTGAATAAGCAAAGGCTCCTCCCGCCACAAAAACAGGAAACATAAACCACGTCTTGGCCATAAATCCCGACAAAGCCATTAAACCTTGGGTAATTGCCGGCATCTTTGCTGTACCGAAATCCGCATATAGTCCAGTTAATTTTGGCAACACAAATACCATCATAATAAACACCACAATTATCATCGCCACTACCACAATCACTGGATATATCATTGCCCCTTTAACCTTTCCCTGAAACTCATTCTGATTTTCCAAATTATCCGCCAACTTCATCAAGATATCATCAAGTACTCCAGCTTCCTCACCCGCTGAAATCGAGGCGATGTATGCTTCTCCAAAAACACTTTTATATTTTTCCAAAGATTTTCCCAAAGATATTCCACTCCGGACCTCTTCCAATGTTTTTTCTAAAATGGAATACAAACCACTGTTTTCTTCCTGCTGGTTTTTCAACAAAGACAGGGCATCCGTCAAGGGTAAACCAGCCGTCATCATTGTCGACAACTGTCGAGTAAAGGTACTTACTTGTTTTAAATTCACTCTTCCCTTAATTTTCCTGTTAAGTTCAGTAAAAAAATCATGACCAACCACCTCCACCGACAAAGGTACCAAACCATTGTTTTTTATCGAGTCAATCACTTCCTTTTTACTTCCCATTTCTAGCTCCCCCTTAACCATTTTTCCACTCCAATCTTTCGCTTTATAAGAAAATTTAGCCATTTTTAAGTCTTAAATTTCTTAAACTACTCTGCAACTCTACTGGTTTATTCGAATAACTTAGCGCCACTTCTTCCGCCACAATACCCCTCTTCACCAATCTTGCCAACGACATCTCCAAACTAATCATTCCCAAATCAACCCCTGTTTGAATAATGTTATCAATCATAAAAGTTTTTCCTTCTCTAATTGTATTCGCCGTTGCCGCACAAGCCGTCAATATTTCCAAAGCAGGTACTCGACCACCATCTACCGATGGTACCAATCTTTGCGACACTACCGCCGACAATACGGAGGCCAGTTGAATTCTTACCTGAGGTTTTGCCCCCTCGGGAAAAACATCAATAATTCTGTCAATTGTCTGCGCCGCCGAATTAGTGTGCAATGTTGAAAAAACCAAATGCCCAGTTTCCGCCACTGTTAAAGCTAGTTGTATCGTTTCCAAATCTCTCATCTCCCCCACAAAAACCACATTTGGATCCTGTCTCAGCGCCGACTTTAACGCCCTGTCAAAGCTCAAGGTGTCACTTCCCAGCTCTCTTTGAGAAATCATCGATTTTACCGGTTTAATTATATATTCCACCGGGTCTTCAATCGTCACAATATTTGTACTTCTCGCCTTATTGATCTCATTAACCATAGAAGCCACCGTTGTCGATTTTCCATGTCCTGTCGGCCCAGTCACCAAAATAAATCCTTGCTTCAAATTTGTAAAACTTTTCAAAGTGTCTGGTAAATTTAAGGCTCCCAAATCTGGTACATCTTCGGCAATTACTCTCAGCACACAGGCAGGCTGCCCCCTCTGAGTAAAAATGTTGGCTCTAAACCTGGCTGTATCAAGTGTCGCCGAAAAGTCTAGTTCCTTTTCTCGACCAAATCTTTCCTTCTGATCATCTGAGAGTAGTGATAAGATCAAATTTTCATCATCAATCACCCCCACATTTGTCACATCCCTTAATTCACCATTTATTCTAACCTTCGGCAAAAGTCCCAAAGTCAGATGGACATCAGATGCCTTATTCGCTACTGCTAATTTTAGTATTTCCTCAACTCTGCTATGCATTTATTCTTAATTCTTAATTGCTAATTCTTAATTCATAATTAATACTGTGCCACTCTTAGCACCTCATCCATACTCGTAACCCCCTCCAGTACTTTAACGTAACCATCCTGTTTCATTGTCAACATTCCCTCACTCACCGCCTCCCTTTGAATGTCAGACGCCGAAGCCTTTTCCACTACTAATTTACTAATTTTTTCTGTAATCGGCATAACTTCATAAATAGCAATTCTGCCTAAATATCCAGTATTATTACATTTATCGCAACCGACAACCTTGGGAATCTTTAACGACTTTCCTTCTTTTTTCCACTTATCTTCAATCATGTTGTATATCGGCCCCAGAGTCTCCTTAAGTTCCTTTTCCATCTCAGGGGGAATATCTGCATCTTGCCTACAATTAGGGCAAATCTTTCGTAAAACTCTTTGAGCTACCACACAGGTCAAAGCCGAAGTCAGCAAAAATGGTTCCACCCCCATATCCATCAATCTTGGTGGTGCCCCCGAAGCATCATTGGTGTGCAATGTTGAAAAAACCAAATGTCCAGTTAAAGCGGCATTAATTGCCAGCTCAGCCGTTTCCGTATCCCGAATTTCTCCGACCATCATCACATTTGGGTCCTGACGTAAAAAAGATCTCAGTGCCGAGGCAAAGGTCAATCCCGCCTGAACGTTTACCTGCACCTGATTTACCCCCTTCATTTGATATTCCACTGGGTCTTCAATTGTCACCACATTTACCTTTGAGGTTGCTACCTTGTCTAATACTGAATATAAAGTTGTTGTTTTTCCTGAACCTGTTGGACCACAAACAATAATAATTCCGTGTGGCCTTTCAATCGCTTCAATCAAATTTTTCAAAGCCAAACCCCTTAAACCCAATTCTGGCAATGTCGGTACCTTAGAAGCCTTTCTCAACAAACGCATTACCACCTTCTCTCCATAAGATACTGGTAGCGTCGAAATACGCAAATCAACCTCATTTCCTTCAACATTAAAATTAAACCTTCCATCCTGAGGAATTCTCTTTTCATCAATCTTCAAATTTGCCAAAATCTTTATTCTACTTACCACCGCATCCAAAACGTTCCGAGGTAGTATATATTTTTCCTGCAAAATACCATCAATTCTATATCGAACCCTGACATTTTCTTCCAGTGGCTCAATGTGAACATCAGATGCCCTCGACCTAACCGCGTACTCCAAAATAGTCGTTACAATCTTGGCAATTGGTGCCTCAGCCGACACCGTTTTCAAATTTTCTGATACGACCTTTGTCTCGTCAATCTTTCTTTCATCCAAAGCCTTACTAACCTCAGACGTAATTCCTTTCTCCCTTTCATATTTTTCTCGGATAAAATCATCTATCTGAGCCTCATCCGACATTGCCGTCTTAATTCTAAGACTTGTCTTTTTTTCCAAAAATTCCACCGTTTCAAGATCAAGTGGATTTGCCATTGCCACGAACAAAGTCTTTTCCTTTGGCTCCATTCGATAGGGGACTAGATGATATTTTTCCGCCACACTCTGTGGCACCAAAGACAAAGCCTCTGGTGAAAAACCAATACTTGTTAGATCAACAAAAGGTATTCTCAAAAATTCTGCCTTATATTTAGCAAAATCAAGATCCGGTAATATTCTCAACGACTTGATGATGTCTTCTTCACTTTCCCCAGTCTTAACTTGCTTCAAATTAATTTCTTCAGCTTTTTTGGCATCAATTACCCCCTTGTCGACTAAAACGTCTGAAAATCTTTTATATATTTTGGCATCACCATTCATACTCTATAATCATAGTAAACTATGTCCCTCTTCCCTTCAACACTAATCATCACTTCCTCTCCTATTCTTGCCCAAAAAAAGCTCCTTGATTACCTTAGCTCTCTTGACCACCAACTCGACAACAACCCAGATCTCTTTTCTTTTACCGACTACACCATCGCCACCGTTCGTTCTTTAAAAAAATTTCTTTCCCAAAAACCTTTCAACCATCAATCAAAAATTGTCATTATTCCTGATGCCGACAAACTCAATTCCGAATCTCAGAACGCACTCCTAAAAACTCTTGAAGAGCCAGGCCCCGACAATTATCTAATTCTTACCACAAGTACCCCCTCACTCCTTCTCCCAACCATTCTTTCCCGCTGTCAAAAAGTAAAATTATCCTCTCCAAATATAAAATCTACTCTCAAACTTTGGCCAATCACCGACAATCCCAAAAAAGATCTTGATTTTGCCGCCTCACTTACTAGCGATAAAACACAGATCAAGAGTCTGCTACAAGATCAGCTTACTGCCTACCAACAACAACTCATTACCTCTCCCACCAAGAAAATCGCCCAAATCATAAACAACCTTATCGAGGCAATAGATCTCATTAATTGTAATGTCGACCCCAAAAGTGCTCTAGATTATTTCTTTTTGAAATAAATTCAATTTCTCTCTACTCACTCTTCTTTTGTTTAAAACCACCTGTCCTTCGGACATCCCCCTTGAGGAAGGGAGACTAAATATTTATCATTATGTAATGAAATATACAGGTTCCATGGAGGGGAGAACTAAAAATGGAAACTGGAGATATCTTGAAGAATTAAGAACACTGGCCAGAAATAATCGAAAGAAATTGACTAGAACGGAAGCAAGATTATGGTATGAGTATTTATCAAAAAGACCATTGGGATTGAAGTTTTTAAGACAAAAACCAATTGGGAGATTTATTGTTGATTTCTATTGTTCAGAAATATTACTAGTAATTGAAATTGATGGAAGTAGTCATAATGACAGAAAAAGTTATGATGAAGAAAGAGACCATGAAATAATCAAATTAGGAATAAAAACAATCAGATATACCGATAAACAGGTATTGAATGATTTAAAAACAGTAATTAAGGAAATTGAAGTTGTTTTAAAGGCCTCCCTTCATCAAGGGAGGTGACCCGAAGGGTCGGTGGGTTTTGATTTTCCGCATTTTCACCTCATTGATTTTCAAAAATCTGCTATAATTGCCTCAGAATGTTTTCTCCGTTATTTACCATCAATAACCAAATTCTAAAGAACATCGGCATTATCGAAGCTGCCAAAGCTATTATCGATGAAGCCCCCCTAATTCCAGCCTACGAAAAACAATTTCAACAAGAGGCCATTGTTCGCACTGTTCACTATGGAACCAGAATCGAGGGAAATGATCTAACCTACCAAGAAGTTGCCAAGCTTGTTGAAGGCCGCCAAATCACCGCCGCCGAACGCGACATCCAAGAAGTTATTAACTATCGCAATGTTGTTGCCTACCTCGAAGAAATCTGGGCTACCTACGATGCCGGCATGCCCCTACCCGAAGAGAAATTTGACCCAAATATCGACCAAAAAAACAGACCTTTCTTTTACAGCGATACTCTCGTCAAAAAAATTCACGAACTAACCACCGTCAAAGTAATTCCTGAAAGCGAAGTCGGTAAGTATCGTCGCCAACAAGTTGTTCTAAAAAACACTCGCACTGGTGAAATTGCTCATCGACCACCACCAGCCATTGAAGTTCCCTACCTTATGTCTGATCTCGTTGCCTGGCTCAATGATTCCAATTCTCGCGACATTCATCCTGCCATCCGTGCTGCCATCACTCAATACATTTTAGTTGCCATTCACCCTTTCATTGAAGGCAATGGTCGTGTTTCTCGAGCCTTTGCCATGCTACCTCTCTATGTCGAAAATTACGATATTCGCCGCCTTTTCTCTCTAGAAGAATATTTCGATCGCAACGCCGAAGACTATTACAACACCCTCCAATCTACTCACGAACTAAACAGTGAAATCTTTCAACGTGATCTCACCAGTTGGACCACTTATTATACTGGCGCCCTCGCCATCGAATTATCCCGAGTCAAAGACAAAGTTCAATCTCTTTCCCGAGATCTTAAATTCAAGCAAAAACTGGGTGGCAAACAAGTCCACTTGACCGAAAGACAGATAAAATTAGTCGAATATATGCAACAATTTGGTGGTCTTCGTATGCCCGATGCTAAATCCCTTTTACCCATGGTTTCCGATGATACTATTTGGCGTGATCTAAAAAAACTTATTGATGACAAGGTTTGTGAAAAACGAGGTTCTACCAAAGGTGCTTACTACTGTCTTACCAACGCCTAATCTTTTGGCTTTTCCATAAGCCGTTCAATTCCAATCGCAAATGCCTCATTCTCTCCTGGCTCCCTTCTTGCTTCAATTTCTTCCAATAAAATCCTACTATCTCTTTTACTTCTAAAAACTGCTGTTCCACGAACAACTATCCCCACTAAACCCTCCGCGACTAAACAGACATCTCCCTTAATCCTTTCCTTTATTCTTGTATTCATCCTTGCTCCTTCTTTTTTCCACTTAATAATTTATTCATCTGATATCTCGCTATCATATTCGCTGGTGAATTATCTCTGGTCAAAGCTATCCGCTTAATAATTTGTCTAAGTTCCAACAACTTGTCACTCTGTAAATCAGGCCTGCTTTCATTTTCTCTACCCATGACCTTATAATATCATAGTGATTACTCTTAGCCAGCTAAATCTCGAATCTATTTCACCGGAAGAATTAGGTGAGATTCTAATTTCTGCCAAAAAAGCATACTACACCACCGACAAGCCCATCATGGACGATCATACCTACGATACTCTCGAGGAAATTTTAAAACAAAAATCCCCACATCATCGGCTATTTTCCAAAGTGGGCACCTCAGATTTCAACACCGGTTTCAACAAAAAAAAGCACCTCATCCCCATGGGTTCTCAAAATAAGGTCAGTAAATATGAAGATTTAGTTCACTATTTTGAACTCAAAAAATTTTCACCCCTCCTTGTCAAGGGAGAGGGTGGGGGTGGGTTTATAGTTCAGCCAAAATGTGACGGCATTTCCCTAGAAATTGAATATTCAAATGGAAAGCTAGTTGACGCCATTACTCGCGGAAATGGTTTTGTTGGCGACATCATTACTCAAAATGTCGTTAAAATGAAAAACTTTGTCCTAAGCCCGCCGAACCATTTTTCTGGCTCAATTCGCTGTGAAATTGTCGTTACTAAAAATGATTTTGAAAAACTAAATCAGGTCTCTAAAAAAGTCCCCATTTCTCAAGGGGGAAACCCCGAAGGGGAGGGGGTTTATTCCAATCCTCGCAATGCCGCTTCCGGCCTATCCCAAAGATTAGATGGAAAATACTCTGAATTTTGCACTCTCATCGCCGTAGACATTCTCACCGATAACGGTGATCGCTCCGAGCAAGACAAAATCCTTTCTCTGAAATCTTTAGGTTTTACCCCTGTTGAATCAATTCTCTGCCACTCTTTTGACGAGATAGAAAAAATCTACCAAAGCTTTTTAAAAAAAGATCGACAAGATTATCCCTACGAAATCGACGGTTTAGTTATTAAAATAAATGACATCAATATTTCTCGTCAACTTGGCTCAAAAAACAATCGCCCCAAATCACAGGTTGCCTATAAATTTCCCGCTGATTCCAACCAAAGCCAAATCAAAAAAATTACCTGGCAAGTTGGCCCCATGGGTTCTATCACTCCTGTTGCCGAAGTCGAACCGATTGAACTTTCTGGCGCCGTCGTTTCCTTCGCTTCTCTGGGAAACTACGACCTAGTTATCAAAAAAAATCTAAACATCGGCGATGTCATCGAAATATCTCGCCGCGGCGACGTCATTCCTCATATCGAAAAAATCATCACCAAGGTTTTTCCTGGACATGTCGATATCCCCCTCAATTGTCCCCATTGCCAAGCTCCACTTTGCAAAAAAGACAAACAACTCCATTGTCCCAATTCTCAAAATTGTCTGCCCCAAATTCTTGGCTCTCTTCGTTTGTTTTGCAACACCCTCGACATTTTAGGTCTATCTGAAAAAACAATTGAAAAACTTTACCAAGCCAACAAAATCCGTGTCCCAGGCGATTTTTATAAACTAAAAATTGAAGATATTAGCCAACTTGATAATTTAGGCGAAAAATCTGCCAAAAACATTATCCATCAAATTCAGAGCAAAAAATCTCTTTCCCTAAAACAGGTTTTTGACGCCGCCATTATTCCCAATTTTAGTGCCGCCCGAGTCCAGCAACTTATTACCAATGGTTACGACACTCCTCAAAAAATTATCAACATTTCTCAATCCGAACTAGAATCATTGCCCGGCTTCCAAAAGACTCTGGCCAACAAAGTCTGGCAGGGGATTCAACTTCGAAAAAAATGGATCGAGTCAATTCTGTCTCAAATTGTTCTAAAAGACCATAGCTCTAAAGCTCTAAAGCTCTCATCTTTATCTTTTGCTATCACCGGTAGCTTATCTCAACCTCGGCAAACTTATATCGACCTTATCGAATCTCTTGGTGGAAAAATATCTTCATCAATTTCCCAAAACACCAACTATTTACTCACCAATGACACCAGTTCAAAATCAAGCAAATTTCTCTCTGCCCAAAAACTAAATGTTAAAATTATCAACGAGGATCAATTTAATCAACTTATTAGCAGTCGATAGCTTTAAGTGCTAATTAATATATCAAATTAAATAAAACCTATCCTTAGACTATATTTATATATCAATCTATAATACAATACATCAAATGAAACTATTTTTCGGTTTAGGTAATCCAGGCAAGGAATACAAAAACACGCGCCACAATCTTGGCCAAATATTAATTGATCGAGTTTCCCAAAAAAATGGCTTTAATCTTTCTCAGAAAAATAAATTATCCGCCCAAGTAGGGGAATATCAAAAAAATATTTTTGCCATCAGCACTGAATATATGAACAACTCCGGTATTTCAGTCCAAAAAGTTGCCGCCTATTACAAAATCTCTCCCAAAAATATCTATTTGATTCATGATGATTTGGACCTTGAAGTAGGGGAATGGCGATTGCAATTTGATCGTGGCTCTGCTGGCCACAACGGAGTCAAGTCCACTACCGAAAATTTAGGCACTCAAGCCTTTTGGAGAATCAGAATCGGTATCGGTCATCCTAGGTCTTCCGTAGCCTCCGGCGTAGGAGATCCAGTTGAAGATTATGTTCTAAAGCTACTTAGTAGTGAAGAAAAAAAGAAAATCTCCACCACAATTGATACAATCATAGACGAAATTGAAAAAATGGGCTCGTAGTTAAACGGTATAACACGTCATTCGCATTGACGCATTGGGGGTTCAATTCCCCCCGAGTCCACAGATTATTCGCACCTGCCCGCAAAAGCTGTCGCTTTAGCGACTGCAAGCGGGTTGCGGCGACAGGAGTTCGACTCTCCTACGGTCCACACCAATACGCTTAGCATGTCGACCAAAAAACTTTTTAAAAAAATACAAAAACATGATTTCAAAAGAAAATATTGAGGTGACAAAAATAATCACAGAAAAATTAAGCCACGACAACATCAACTGGGCACTGATTGGAAGTTCAAATTTGGCTCTTCAAGGTGTTGATGTCAGAGCGCACGATATAGACATACTGACCGACAAAGAAGGGGCTTTACGCATAGGAAAACTATTAAAAGAATTTACCAAGGAAGAAGTTGGATACAAAGAATCAAAAAAATTCAGATCATACTTCGGAAAATTTATTATTAATGGGATTGATGTGGAAATTATGGGGGATTTATTAGTTGTTAATCCAAACGGAGATATTTGGGACGAAACTACTAATTTTTTAGATAAGAAAATTTATTTTCAGATAGACGATACAGAAATACCAATAATTAGTTTAGATCAAGAATATAAAGCCTACTCACGACAAGGCAAGGAAGAAAAAGCTCAAAAAATAGCAGAAAGAATAACTTTTCAAGCCACTAATTCGTAAGCTTGGTAAAAATAAGATTTACGACAAAAAGAGTTGTCTGTTGAGTTTCGAAACACAGGTAAACGATAAGGAATTGTCTAAAAAAGAATTTTATTGGGATTAAGTGAACAAGCTTTTAAAAAAACACGTCTGCCTTATTATCTCGAACCATATTCCAATACTTCAAGATTATCCCTAAAGCACCTTAGTTTACAGTAGTCTAAACTTTTATACGGTTCACCCGAAATTGCAGAATTAACGTTACCGATTACCGTACCATGTGTAACAAAAGAAAAATTTTTATATTGCATTGTATCGCAAGATCTAATAATAAACCCTGTAATGCGTTCAATGAGTTGGTTGATACTTTCACCTCCCGGGATTGGTATACCATGATCACTAAATGCAGCTCGGATTTCGGGTAACTCAATGAAGTCAGAAACCAACATAGCTCGATTCTGAAATTCGCCCATATTTAGACCACGCAGTTGCCTATGAAATGAAATAGGTAAGTTTAACCCACGATTTGCGATTAAGGCAGTTTGAACTGTACGTTCCAAATCAGAAGCAAGAATTCTCTCTGTACCAGATTCTCTCAGCTGATTACCAAAATCGTTTATTTGAGATAACCCTTGTTCAGTAAATGATATTCGAATACTTTCGTTTTGCCCCTTTAAACGGCCCTCAACATTGAAATTTGTTTCACCATGTCTCATCAAATTAATGATTTTCTCACGTCCTGTTTGACTTCTGGTAAACCAGTCAAATGTTTTTTGTGTCATTACCCTTTGTGTCAGGCGTCTATCCTGGTTAGTTTCTTCCTCATTCCCAACTCCACGAATAACTTCGGCATGTTTTCTTGCTCGTTCAATGTCTACTTCATCCAAATCATAATGTCCCAACTCAACCAATTCCAAAAAATCATCAAATCTGATGTCACTCTGTTCTTTTGCGAGTTCTTGATCAAGCATTGAATGTCTTCCTTGTTCATATAAACGACTTAGTTCTTCAATATCTTGATTAAGTGCATTTTGAATTTCAATAGGTAAGCTTGCAATGGCTTGAGCATCTGCACGACCATCTTTAATGTAGTCTTGCAAAACTCGTAGAGTGTAGTAAAGCCGTGTTTTTTCATTTTGGAACAGCAATGTTCCCACATAGTCTCGTATACTTACTGCCTTTGCCAATTTCACTGTTCTGGGAGAAATTTCTGCAATTATTTTATCCCTGTATCCTGCTCCTCTTTCTATAAAAGAAAGAGTTAGTGGATCTTGTATCGTTGCGTCTAACACTTTGTCATACCCATCTTCACTGATATTCTGTAAATTATCTCGAACACTATTTTGCCAAGTACTTACGTTGCCGTCGTATTCAACAATCCAGTCCATGCCACGAGTTCCATTCGTACTAAAAACGGTTGATGGATAATCGCCTTGCGATTGTTCTAAATCTTCGTCGAAGATTTCAATAGTGTTTTCAATAGACTGTCCGTCGTTGAGATTGGGTTTCAGCGATGACTCAAAAATCTTTGTTCTCCCAACAACAACTTCGTATCCAGAAGGCAATGTAATTTTTGACTTTCGCGGTATTATTTTTATAATATTGCAATCGTCAGATTGGTTCTTACCTTCCTCTTTAGTTGAGTATCCATTAAAATCTTTTCTTAAGTAATTAACAAGTGTGCTATCTCCCTCAAAGGTTTTAAGTTGTAAAGTGAAATTTTCATTATCACGATACTTTTCTTCAAAAAGTCTTAGTAAATTGACTAGTGGGCGTTCCTTTAGTCGTATACTGTGTCCCTCACTTACACTTAATCTTATTGAAACACGAGCTGGCGTTTCACGCTTACTTATCGCTTTTTCAATTTCTGCCAAGTATTTTTCAGCTTTTGATTTATTAACCGCCCAACTGCCACTTGTTACAAGGATGATTCTATCTGCACGAATTTCCTCAACGCATTTTAGCAGTGCTTCTTTTTCTAAAAAAGGCTCACCGCCGCCACAAATTTGTAAATATCCAACATTTGCGTCGTTTGCAAAGCTAACAAATTTATCAACCGTTTCTGCATTAAATCTATTTTTAGTATCATTTTCTTCTTTAGATTTAGGGCTCGGAGATTTGAAAAAACAGAAAGGACAACCAACACCACAATATGAAGTCAAAAATACACATACCAAGGATTTACCATTAAACTTGTCTCTTTCGGGAACTATTAAATTAGTACGCTGTAAAATATTTTCACGATATTTTTGTGGAGTATCAAAAACGTTTATTCTCTCAACCATGTTGCCTCACTTATGTAATTATTATTTTTGAATTCTAAATTAATATAATTTTTCATATTGTATAGGTCTTTCTAAAGAAAATACACATCAAGTGTGTCTTCTATATTATTTAGATATTTACAGTATCTATTAACAATATCTCCGAATTAGTATGTCGAAGTATATCAAAACACTATAATAATATTCAATACCTTTGGCAAATTTTGCTTATTACACAATAAATACTTCCAAAATATCTTTATTTTTTGCCTGTTAATAACAAAATAGGAATATCCACCTATTCCAATCAGTTTTCGGTGAAAACTCAAACCCATTAAACTAATGTATTAGCCACTGTCATTTCCTTTGCAAAACATACCCCTCCCCACAAAAAACGTGGAACAACGATCTTGATCCAAAATCCAACAAGAGGCAAGAATCAGTAAATTTCAAAACATGTTCGAAATCTGTCCGCCATGGTCCACCAAAATGACAGAAACCATTCTTTGTGATATTATAGGCTGAAAATGAATAAAGAATTACTTCCGACTCATTCAGGACCAAAAGAGAGAGTAGAAAAACTAGCCCTAGAACTCGCTCGAAAAAGCCCACACTTATTCAGCTTAAACAAGAATTGGCAACAACCCATCATTCATTACTCGGTTAATAAAATCATCTTATATTCAGTATGATAAACTACAACCATGACTGAAAGAATATTTAAAACAATAGGAAAAGATGGAATTAAGTGTGACCAACCTTGCTTTGTCCTTCGACGTAAAGATGTTTTTATAACCCACGGAAAAGTCGTGTGTGTAAGCGGTGATCCAAACTATCCTGAAATAGATAGATATGTCTGTACTGCCACAGGAGCACCACTAATTAAAGACAAAAATTCTTCAGTACCAGGTGAAGAAAAACCAGGGGAAAATCGTACCTGTCAGCTAGTCGAAGAGGCACTGGCAAAAATGACAGAATAGTTCCAAAACTATTTTCTCAATTCAACCACCACACCCCAATTGTCAAATAACTGGCAAAACTTACCCAAAGTAAATAGGGGACTAGTAATCCCGATGCCAACTTGTCTATTTTCCTAAAAGATAAAATATTCGCCAAAATCACTCCCCAAAGAACGACAATTTCCACCGAGGCAAGTAACAATAAATGCCACTTGAAGAACAAGAAAGACCACAATAGATTTAATCCCAATTGACCTAAGAACAGAAACCAAATTTTCTCCCTATTTTTATCTTTTTTACCCTTCGTCCGCACCAAATAAAACGATATTCCCATCATCAAATACAAAATAGTCCACACTGGACCAAAAACCCCGTTTGGTGGCAATAAACCAGGTTTATTTATCCCAGCATACCAACTTCCAATTTCACTCACGGTTGCCCCACCCCCAAT
>Ga0100403_1001041_pt1 | contig 26289 bp, 32 predicted proteins | sample CryGeymet201501t_FD_83663 | JGI IMG/M metagenome (GOLD analysis project Ga0100403, IMG submission 83663) | Groundwater microbial communities from Crystal Geyser aquifers in Utah, USA - Crystal Geyser metaG 2015-01t | ecosystem: Environmental > Aquatic > Deep subsurface > Groundwater | place... | reverse complement strand
TATAATAGTTATCCTTTTATTCCAGACACTTTTGATAAGGGAGATGCGTGGAAAATTGCAGTATTTTATTTAAATATTGAAGCACCTAATGAAATAGAATTAATTACCTCTAATAACTGGTTTCCTGAAAATATTGATAATGTATTAGCCATAGAATATGACAATTGCGGTGGAAGCAATTCTTCTAATTATTCTTTAGTACTTCCTGATATTTTGGATAATTGTAATAATGGTGGCGGTGTAGCCAATGCATCATCAAAATGGGATTTATTAGAAGACAATCATTTATTATTTGAATTAGCTACTACAACAGATGATGTAACGTTAACTAGCGAAGACTTTGTAACAATAGGATTTTATTCTTTGGCTCAGTCCGGAGGAGGAAGTCAAAGATTTAAATTAGTTGGATTAGATAGAAACAAATATTATTACCAAGAGTCTACTCCAACTCATCAGCCCCCAAATGCTCCAAATAATTTTGAGTTATCTCTTAATGAATCGAATTCAAAATTAAGAATTATTTGGGATAAAGTAGATGATACAGATACCTTAGATGGATTAATAACTTATGAAATTAATTATACTACTGGTGATTTATTGGATGAAAATAATTGGACAGATGAATTTGATACTAATTTAAATACTGGTGAGGCGGCTGAAATAAGCGGTAGAGCATTCGCGAAAATATTTGTTGAATCTAATAGTACTTATTTAATAGGAGTGAGAGCTAAAGATGAATTTAATAATTATTCTAATACATCAACTATCGCATATGAAGTTTCAGAAATTTCTCCTCCTTATGGATTATCAGGCGTAACTTGGAAAGTTGACCCCGAAGCCCCCACGGGTTCGAGCGTATTAAGTTTTACTGCGGATGCTTATCCATTTATTTCTAGCACCACGCCATCAGCAATGATTTTCTTTTTGAATCAAGATTCGCCTTCTTCTTATGAATTTAATAATACTACTGACAGATGGAATGTCGGGGGAGATAATAGATTTTTAAAACTTAGATATAATAATTGTTATTATGGAAACGATGAAAATCTAGGAGGATTATTTATGTATCATGAAGATAATTGTCCAAGCGGGACTGGTATAAGTAAGCGAGCAATAACTACTGATTTATCTATTGGTCAATCATCTTTTGATATAGATGTTCTCGGGGCATTTAATATTGATAATGATCATGAATTTAGCGCTAGTGATTATATAACAATAGGATTTTATACCCTACAAGGAAATCGATTTAAAGAAGTGGCGGCATATAATACAAAAACTTATTATCAAGAATAATAAAACCTGCTCAACGAGCAGGTTTTTAATTTTAGGAATTTGGCATATCGGAAAAGGGAATAGGTATTGTAAAGAGCAGTAAATCATTTGGATCTAATTTAGGATAAATCTTTCTTATAAAATATCTCATTTTTAAAAGAGTGGATTTATCTAAGTTTTTCCCGATGACTAAAATCTTTTGATTATTAGTATCGCAAATTACTGGGAAACCACCGTAATTTTTTTGAGCTTTAGTAGTGCTTAGATCTTTCGTTTTTAATTCTCGCTTAGATTTAAATCCTAACCATTTATTTCTAGTTAATCTTCTTCTTTCTGATCTGGTCAGAATATCTTTCATTATTTTTTCCTCTTCAAAATAACTGTAATATATTATACAGATTGATTTATAAATTACAATTGCTTTTTAAATAATTTTAAACTACTATCTATTTAGTAACTTAATAAGCTAAGAGGGTTTCGGGTGATTAAACGGCTTTACGTCATTTCAGTTTTCGCTTTAGCTTTTTTGTCTACTCGTTTTCCGGGTAACTATGATTACTACGCTAAAGTTAGTGTAAAATATGATGATGGAATCGAGAAAGAAATTTATTACAGACTCCTTTCAGACAGAAAAGAAGAGCGAGTTGGGAGAATAATTAATGTTACTCGTTATTTTGTGAAAGAAAATAAAAATTCACCAAATTATTATTTCTATTTAGAAAACGGAAGAGTTATTGAAACTATTCTTCCTGAAAAAGAAGATTTTAAAAATCTTGATAATAAGATGTTTAAGCAATTAAAAAAATGTGAAAGAATTTGGGGAACGAAAAGATTTTCTTGTGCTCAAAGGATAATTGATCAGATACATAATAAATCATAATCCGTCATAGACGGATTTTTTTATTTGACCTTCTAAATATAATTTTATATTATATAGTCAGTAGTTTAATCTGGTAGAGGGCAGAGCTATGATAATTGAAAAATTTATTAGTGAGTTGAGAAAAACTCCAAGAAATTGGTTTTTCCAAGTGATGAGGGGTAGTAAAGAAATCAGGTGTACATTAGAAAATAAGAGAGTTGAATATTGCCCGATTACAGCAGTCTATTCTTTGTTGTTTGGTGACGTTAGTTTATCTTCTCAAAACAGAGTTCTTACCACTAAACCAAATCATATGGTAGCCGCAAAAAAACTTGGTTTATCGGAAGACTTGATGAATAAAATAGTTAGAGCATCTGATTACCCCCTCTATTTACTTCAAGGTGAAGACGATGAGGATGTCGCTATTATTAGGAGAAGGCTACTCGGAGCCGTTGGATTAACAGAGTAATTTTATTAACCCGCTTGGCGCGAAAGCAAAAGGCGGGTTTTTTGATGTTATAATTAAATTTATGAGAGAAATTATTAGTGCTATGGGCGCAGGAATAGGACAGGGGCTCGCTGAGGGAATAGGCAGAGCTTTTATTTTAATAATAATGATCGTAGTGATCAGTGCGGCCATAGCCATATTATTAGGAATAATATTTTTAGGATTATCTTATTTTGCTTTTAAAAGGAAAAAGCCGAAATTGTTTTTAACCTTTAGTCTTTTGGCAACTTTATTTTTATCCGTAATTTTATCCCTTATTATTGGAACATCTATTACTAATAATATTGTTGGCGCCTTAATTCCATTTCCATTTTTATTTGGATTTGGAATTTGGAAAAGTATTAAAAAATATAAAAAAATTAAATCCGCTGAATAAGCGGATTTTTTATTTGACATTAATATTAAATTACATTAATATAATCGGCAGTTGTTTTAAACTATGTTCAGAAGAGAGGGATAAATGGATAGAGGCAGACAGACGAGGTTGAGTGTTCAGGAACTCATTGAATTATCTAATAATCCTAATGGAAAATTTCCTAAATGTCTTATTCTTAATGATTTAGGCGACTTATGTGTTTTTGGAAATAAATTTGCAGAAGACACTTTAACAAAGATGCTTTTACAGGGCTCTCCTCAAGAAAAGTTAATAATTTTTTATTTTCTTAAGAGCACTCCCGACACAGAAAAGGTTACTCAGATGACTATGGATCAATTCAGAAAAGATAAAAATAATTGGCCGATTGTCGATGAAGTCGTTAGGCAATTAGGAGATAAATAAATTTACTAAAACCCACTCAAATGAGTGGGTTTTATATTGATTAATCCTGTCATTTTGACTTTACTAATCAGCCCGACCTACCTTCTTCATATGACGTTTTGGAAAATGAAGTAAGGGAGCTATCTTCTTGTTCGGGGTCATATTGATCACGATATGGGGGGCTCTCTTTATTCTCCGAACGAGCTAGAAATATTCTTGTAGAGTCCGAGATCTTTATGACTCGGACTTTTTTATTTATATGATATAATTAAATAAATATTATGGAAGAAGATAATCAAAGTAGCGCGATTGTAGGTCTTGATAGATCTAAGTGGAAAATTTTATCCATTGGAATTATGGGTTTTATATTGGCTTTAGTGATGGGCTATTTTTTAGCCAACACATTAAGTGGAGAATCTAATTTAAGCGCCCTACTTATAAGTAGTGTATTATTTTTTAGCGTTTTTGTTCTTCAGATTATTTTTATTAGAGGAGCAGGAATTATTAATGGCTTTATTTTAATTGATACAGTAGCTATTCTTATTCCATTTTTGTTAAGTTTTTCTCTTAGTCTTATCGTTGCTTGGCTTACTTTACTAGTATCGTGGCTTAACTCTTCTAGAAAAGGAAGAGATGAAATAAATAATCAGCTTAAAGTAAAGTTTTCTCGCGTAGAAAAAATTGTTTTACCCTCAGCCTTTACTGGCTTAGCTATTTTTATAGCTATCATTACTGTATGGGTTAATGGAACATCTTTAACAAAAGATACTTTTTTAAAGATTATTCAACCAACTCAACCTATAATGCAAACCTTTCTTTCTAGAAATTTTAATTTTAATATGACAGTTTCTAAATTCGCTGAAGAAATAATATCTACAAAAACTGGTTTAAATATTTCAGCCCTTCCTCAGCCCGCTAGAGACTATGCTATTAATGAGGCCCTTAATCAATTAAAGAGTGATTATGGTTTATCTTTTATTAATACCGGATCAGTTAGCGATGCTATTTATAATTATTTAATGACTTGGGTTGATAAAGTCCCTAGAAACGTAAGAATTGCTGTTCCAATTGGTGCAGCCTTATTAGTATTTTTAACAGTTAAAGGTATTACTTATATTCTTAGATATATTGTTTTTATTTTTACCTGGATACTTTATGAACTTGCCTTAATTACTGGCTTTGCTTATAAATCTCTTGAATCAAGAAGTCATGAGATTGTCAGTCTTTAATTTTGACAATTAATTTAATATATTTATAATATATCAAACTTAATTTTTATTTAGATATGAAAGATTTTTATAAAATTTTAGAAATTGAAAAAGGCGCTAGTGATAGCGATATCAAAAAAGCTTACCGCCGTCTTGCCCATAAATACCATCCAGATAAATCTGGAGGAGATGAGCAAAAATTTAAAGAGATAAATGAAGCGTACCAAGTGCTTTCTAATAAAAATAAAAGAGCTCAATATGATAGATTTGGGCAAACTTTCGATGGCGCTGGCCCAGGAGGTTTTAGCGGTTTTGGCGGTCAAGGATTTAATATAAATATGGAAGACTTAGAAAGAATGGGTGGTTTAGGAGATATTTTCGATATGTTTTTTGAAGGGGCTGGTATAAAGAGAAAGAAAAAAACATATGATAGGGGCGCTGATATTGAGGTCGTCAAAGAAATCAACTTAGAAGATGCTTATAAAGGAGTTAAAGCTGATTTATCTATAAAAACTTTTGTAAGTTGTAAAGAGTGTAGTGGTCAGGGGCATTTTACTAAAGATGGATTTACTAAGTGTTCTACTTGTGATGGACAAGGACAAATTAGGGAAAATCGCAGAACTATTTTTGGTCAATTTTCTCAGGTGCGAACATGTGATAAATGTTATGGCAGAGGAGAGATGCCAAATAAAATATGCAAAGAATGTAGTGGCACAGGAAGAGTAAATTCTAAAAAAGATATTAGTATTGATATAGCTGCTGGAATACACGATGGTCAACTTATTAAAGTAGTTGGCGCTGGTCAAGCTGGGGAAAGAGGCGCTGGAGCAGGAGACCTGTATATCAGAGTGCAAGTAAGGCCACATAAAATTTTTAAAAGATTTGATAATGATTTATTAATCAAACAAGATCTTAATGTTCTAGAATTATTGGCTGGCAAAAAAATAGAACTACCAACAATAGAAGGTGGTAAAATAAAGGTAGAAATACCAGTTGGATTTAATCTAAAAGAGAGATTAAGAATAGCCGGAGAGGGTATGCCGAAATTCGGTGGTTATGGGCGAGGGGATTTATATATTGAATTTGATATAAAAAATCCAAAAGTTAGTAAAAAGCTCAAAGACTTTTTAGAGGATGAAATTTAAATTTAAATTAAACATTGTAGAGATATTATCTCTTATCTTAGTTACCCTAATAGGAGTATCTTTTTATCTTATTGGCACTCCTGAATACTCTAAAGATAAAGTTGTTGTAGCCTTCGGGGATAGTTTAACAGTTGGTTATGGAATTAATCCTCCCTTTAAAAATTATGTTTCTTACCTTTCTGAAAAAACTGGAATTTTAATTATTAATTCTGGTAAAAGTGGAGATACTACGGCTGATGCCTTGGTTAGATTAAAAGAAGATGTATTAGATTATAATCCAGATGTAGTTATGATTTTACTTGGTGGCAATGATTATTTTAGAAATTATAGTGATGAAGTCATAGAGGTTAATGTAAGGACGATGATTCAAAATATTAAAAAGAGTAGGGCAAAAATTATTTTAATAGGCGGTAGTAGACAAGTAGCACCACACGTTGAAGAAGTGGCTGAAAGAATAGTTTTTGATGGTCTTGTTGATGGGTACGTACCTGATGTTCTTGGGGGTATTTTTCTTAGAAAAGATTTAATGTATGACGGAGCTCATCCCAATGATCGTGGACATAAAATAATTGCTGATAGAATATTGCCTGTTTTAGAAAGTGTATTAAGTAAGTTGAATTAGCTTGATTTTTCTGAAAAATTAGGTATTATATTTTGTATTGCCCCCATAGCTTAATGGTAAAGCAGTTGCCTTTTAAGCAATTGACCTAAGTTCGATTCTTAGTGGGGGTACCAAATTAAAAAAACGTCTACTGGCGTTTTTTTAATTTTATGATAAAATTTAAAATTATGAAAAAAATATTAATTTATTTATTAGTAGTCGTAATATTAATTGGAGGATTATATTTCATGTCAAAAAATAATAATGGTCTTTTAGGGGCTGATAACCCTGTCGTAACTCTTAAAACTAATTTAGGGGATATTAAATTAGAATTATATAAAATTGATGCTCCTAAAACGGTTGCTAATTTTTTAACCCTTGCTCAAAGCGGATTTTATACAAATACAAAATTTCATAGAGTTATTCCTAATTTCATGATTCAAGGCGGAGATCCTAATAGTAAAGATGATGATTGGTCTAATGATGGTTTTGGTGGACCTGGATATAAGTTTGAAGACGAAATTAATCGTCATAGAATTGTAAGAAGTGTTTTAGCTATGGCTAATTCTGGGCCCAACACTAATGGCAGCCAATTTTTTATTGTCACTATTGAATCTGCCCCGTGGCTTGATGGTAATCATACTGTTTTTGGCAAAGTGGTAGAGGGGATGGATATTGTTGATAAGATAGAATCTTTACCAACTGACGAGAATGATCATCCTACTGAAGACGCTACTATTTTAAGTATAAAAGTTGAATAATTAATTTAATTGTAATAGAATAGTCTGTATTATGTCTCGCCTTAGATTAAGTATATTTTTATTGTTTATTTTGGTAGCTACTGCGGCCGGAGTACTTTTTGTTCATCCCGAGAGTTCTTATGTAGATAAATATTATCCATGGAGACTCGGCTTAGACTTGGTAGGCGGAAGCTATTTAGTGTATGAAGTCGATATGTCTCAAATCGAGCCAGCGGATCAAGATATTGTAATGAATGGTTTAAGAGATGTTATTGAAAAAAGGGTTAACCTTTTTGGTGTTAGTGAACCTAGAGTAACTGCCTCTGAATCTAACGGTAGCTATCGTTTAAATGTTGAGCTTGCTGGTATTAGTGATGTTAATGAAGCGATTAATCAAATTGGTGCCACGCCTTTTTTACAATTTAGTGAAATTACAATTAATTCTGATTCAGAAAATGAAGAACCAGAATTTATTCCAACAGAACTTACTGGTAGATACGTTAAAAGGGCTTCAATAATTTTTGATAACATAACTAATCTTCCTCAAGTATTTTTAGAGTTTGATGGCGAGGGAGCAGATTTATTTGAGCAGTTAACAGGAAATAACATTGGTAAGCCAATCGCCGTTTTCTTGGATGGAGAATTAATTAGCGCTCCTAGAGTATCTGAAAAGATCCCTGGTGGTAGAGCTCAAATTACTGGCGACTTTACTATAGAAGAGGCCACTGCTTTAGTCGAAAGATTTAATGCCGGTGCCTTGCCCGCTCCAATTAATTTAATTAATCAACAAACAGTTAGCGCTACTTTAGGACAAGATTCATTGCAAAAAACTGTTAAAGCTGGTGTTTGGGGGACATTAGCCGTAATAATCTTCATGATTTTGTATTATAGAGTTTCTGGTTTTTATGCGGCAATTGCTTTATTTATTTATACAATTTTAACTCTTTCAGTCTTTAAGTTATTTGTGACTATGACTTTAGCTGGTATTGCTGGTTTTGTTTTGTCTATTGGTATGGCGGTAGACGCAAATATTTTGATATTTGAACGAATAAAAGAGGAAATTAAAAAAGGCGCTTCTAAGGCCGTCGCTATGGAAGAGGGATTCAATAGAGCGTGGCCATCGATTAGAGATTCTAACTTAACTACTATACTAACTACATTGATTTTGTATTATTTTACATCTAGTTTCGTTAAAGGATTTGCCCTTACGCTTATGCTTGGTGTTGTAGTAAGTATGTTTACAGCCATTACGGTCACGAGAAATTTATTAAGAATTTTTTCTAGAAAATAATATGTTTGATTTAATGAAATATAAAAATTTATTCCTAGGTCTTTCTGTTGTTTTAGTTGTTGCTTCTATTGTTAGTATTTATATGTTCGGATTTAATTTAGGAGTAGATCTAAAAGGAGGAACTCTTTGGCAATTAAGTTTTGAAAACCAGATAACAGTAGACGAGGTTAAAGGATTTCTTACAGACGATATTGGTTTAGAAAATGTTGGAGTTACTAAAGATTCATCTGGATTAATAATATTAATTAGATCTAGTGAATTTACAGAAGATCAACATCAGTCTTATCTATCTTCTATGAAAGAAAAATTTGGTCTAGTAGAAGATTTAAGATTTGAAAGTATAGGCCCGGCCATTGGTAAAGAGCTCCGCGATAAGGCCTTGTTAGCATTTATTTTTGTGCTTACTGGCATTTCTTTATATGTAGCATTCGCCTTTAGGCATGTTTCTTATCCTGTAAGTTCTTGGAAGTATGGAATTATTACTTTAGTTACTTTATTCCATGATGCATTAATTTCCGCAGGATTTTTCGCTTTTTGGGGGTTTAAAACTGGGATAGAAATAGACACTAATTTTATTGTAGCTATTTTAGTTATTATCGGCTTTTCTGTTCATGACACCATTGTTGTTTTTGATAGAATTAGAGAAAATTTAATGACTTCTAAAGATAGAGGAAATTTAGCTAAGATAGTTAATATGAGTGTTAATCAAACTTTTGCTAGGTCATTTAATACATCTTTAACACTTGTACTTGTTCTTATTACCTTGATTATATTTGGCGCAAGTTCATTATCTTACTTTACACTCTTGATTCTTCTAGGAACAATTATTGGAACATATTCGTCTATTTTTGTGGCCAGTCCGTTACTTACTTTAGTTCAAGGAAAATAAAAAACCGCCTTTTATGAGCGGTTTAAATTAAAAATAGTTTTGAAAACCGTTAAGTTTCTTATTACTGTTTTCATTTTATCTTCTGAAGGTTCTTTTAATGTAAAAAGTTTTTGTATTAGAAGGGGTAAAATCGTAAATGGTAACGATATAATCATTAAAGCTATTTTGGGCCAGTCATCAAAATCGAATGATTTCCTATGGATTAACCAAAGATAAATAGAGGCTATAGGTATATCAATAATAAAAGTTTTTGACCATTTATTATCTGGTACTAGATAAACAAAAATAAATGGCAAAATTATAGTTAGTATTAACAGCTGAGTAAGGGCGGCGCTTTTTGTAACACCACAATAAATAGTCGCCGTAGGACAACTTTTTAAATTTTCTATGGTTAAATCATTATTAGATTCTAATAAAACAATAGATTTGTGTTCTAAGGCATGCCATTCTCTCAGATCTTTTTCTTTGAATATCCCTATAATAGATATTAGATTCATAAAGATTATATAAGAGGTTATAGCAATAGTATAAGTAACAATAAGTGATTTAATTTGAATTCCTATATTGGGGCTTGGATTATTTAAAAAATGAGTTACATAGAGAGCTAGGCCAACGGTTAGAAAATATACTACGATACCCCCGATTTCTGATTTTATCCATCTTTTTTTATAGAAATCATCCGTAGAATAATATTTAGTTTCAAAATTATACTTAATTAATTTGCCATCTTTAACTTTTGTTAAATCATAAGCAGTTAATTCAAATCCTTTAGTATTACTCATACCACTAATAGAGACTGTTTTTTTACCAACGTAACCAAAGATTGGCAAAATCATTTATCACCTTCTTGATTTAAAGGAGCTAATTTAAGGTTATTAAATGTGAGTTATAGTGTCAAATTAATTTATTTTGTATAGTTTAACTATGTTGAAGTTAAAAGATTTAGAAAAAGAATTAAAATCTAAAGCCGACAAAGAAGGGGCCAAAGTTTATTCTAGTTTTTTTAAAACTGGAAAGGGTCAATATGGAGAAGGAGATTATTTTTTAGGCATAACAATGCCTCAACAAAGATTGATTGCAAAAAAATACACTCATCTTTCTATAAAAGAAATAGAGCAATTAATACATTCTAAAGTTCATGAATATAGAATGACTGCTTTGATTATTTGGACTTATCAGTATAAAGAGGCGGATAGAATAAAAAGAGAAAAAATATATAAAGCTTATATAAAAAATTTAAAATGGATTAATAATTGGGATTTAATTGATGTGACTACTCCAAGAATAGTTGGAGGATATCTTTTAGATAAAGACAGAAAAATTTTATATAAATTAGCAAAGTCTAAAAACTTATGGGAGAGAAGGGTGGCTATTTTGACAACTTTTAATTTCATCACTAAAAATGATTTTAAAGATGCTTTAAAAATTTCAGAAATTCTCTTAAAAGACGAACATGCTTTAATTCATAAAGCCGTTGGTTGGATGCTTAGAGAAGTTGGTAAAAGAGACATAAAACAATTAGAAAAATTTCTGAAAAAATATTATAAAAAAATGCCCAGGACCATGCTGCGGTATTCAATAGAAAAATTTTCAGAGAAAAAAAGAAAAAAATATTTATTAGGAAATATTTAGAGGCTGATTGAAGAGCCTCTTTTTATTTGTTAGGCTGAACTTAGAACTTTTACTGACGGAGAATATTATAATGACTACAACTTTTGGCTTTATATGGAAGTCCGCGGTTATTTTATTGGCTATTTTTGGCGGGTTTATCCTTTTTTTATTTTTTCTTGCTTTATTAGGATTTGTCTATGCTGTTTATAAACAAATGACAGAAACAGTGGTTAATGGAGATAATATCTCAATAACACGAGTAATTGATAAGAAAACTTTTATTCGATACGTTAGTCGAAAAGGATTTGAAATGACTACTAAAGGTAGTCTGTGGAGCGGTGATTCGCTATCTTACATTCGCAATCCTCATCCAGGAATAATGTGGCAAGTTGAAAAGATTAAAAATTTAGAAGTTATTGTTATTATGTGTTTAGAAAAAAATGAATTAATAGCTATTTCTCCTGTTAACTCTAAGGGAGAAAGGCTTCAGTATCATCAGTTTAAAGAGTCAGAATATTATGACATTGTTGAAGAGGCGAGAAGAGCCAGTGCTTTTATTAGGGAGACGGTAGCCCCAATACTTAAAAAGTATAAAGCATCATTTCTGTGATGCTTTTTTATTTTTTTATTTCATTGTAAGCTAAAAATAGCTTCTTAAAAATTTAGAGATTTATATGGAATGGCTAGATAGATTGATAGGAGTAGTGATACCTACTTATTTATTGATCTTGGGTGTAATTTTTCGATATATAATCTATTTTTCATCTGATATTGAAAAAGAAAATTTTTGGTTAAAATTTTCTCCTTTGATTATATTATTTTTTTATGGATTATTTATTGATCTATTTATGACATCATTTATCCGTTTAACAATATTAACTATCTTTTCTTTGTTAATTTTAGTAGCAAACTATAAAGAATTAGGATTATTTATTTATTCGGTTGGTAGCCTTTTAAATTGTGTGGCGATGTTGGCTAATGATTATAAAATGCCCGCCCTAACTCAGTTGGGGGAAACAAGAGTATTAAAACCCTTAACAGATATAACGGTTTTTCCTTTATTATGTGATTTAATAAAAACTCCGGGTCTTCTTGTTATAAGTATCGGAGATATTATTTTGACTATTGGGTGTTTAATTTTTTTATTTACAACTATCAAAAAATTAATTAAGGTAATTAATAAAAAATAAATAAAACGGTTTTTTTGAACCGTTTTTTTATTTAACTTAATTAATATATTATAAATGTATGGTTGTTGTATTAGATAATATCAGAAGCCTAAATAATGTGGGCTCTATTTTTAGAACCGCTGATGCCGCGGGAGTAGAAAAGATTTATCTTTGTGGCATTACGCCGGAGCCAGTTGATAGATTTAATAATCCTAGACCACAATTAACTAAAGTCTCCTTAGGGGCCGAAAAAAATGTTGTTTGGGAGAAGGTGGGACGATCTTTAGGCTTAGTAAGAAGACTAAAAAAAGATGGTTATAAAATTTTAGCTCTTGAGCAAGATAATAAGTCTATAAAATATTTTAAATTTAAAAAGAAAAAATCAGAAAAAATTGCTCTTATCTTAGGCAATGAGGTTAAAGGTATTTCGGCTAGTCTCTTAAAAGAAGCAGATAAAATTTTAGAAATTCCTATGCGAGGTAAAAAAGAGTCTTTAAATGTCAGTGTTGCTTTTGGAGTAGTAATATTATATTTAGCAAATTTATGATGAATAATTTTTTAATAGCAATTGGTATTTTTGTGGTAATAATTTCAGTAGCTGGATTTTATAATTTAATTCTTTTTAAGAAAAATCTTAATAAAGTTGAAGTAGTAATAAATGGAATGGCGTTTGATGTAGAGGTGGCTGATACTGCTGTTACGCAAGCAAGAGGGCTTTCTGGCAGAAGTGGTTTAGAAGAAAATAAAGGAATGTTATTTCTTTTCAATTCATTTTCTAGAAGATCTTTTTGGATGAGGGGTATGAAGTTTTCTCTAGATATTATTTGGATTAATGAAAAAAGAATAGTTGATATTGATAAAAATGTTCCACCACCAGCTAATGGAGTAATAGATTTTAAAATGTATTCACCATCTCAACCAGTAGATAAGGTTTTAGAAATTAACGCTGGGTTATCAGAAAAATATAACATTAAGATTGGCGATAATATAGAAATAAAATAAATGGAAAAAAATAAAGAAAAAAAATTATTCGGATTAAGCCCAAATATTTTTTTCCTGGGACTTGTTAGTTTATTCAATGAAACATCTTCAGCTATGGTTTATTCAGTTATGCCAGCGTTCTTAACGGTTGTTTTGGGCGCGCCACCTATTTTAGTTAGTTTTATTGAGGGCTTTGCTGATGCTTTAGCAAGCTTTCTTAAAATTTATTTTGGCTGGTTGTCAGACAGATTACGAAAAAGAAAAAAATTAGCTGTCATAGGCTACGCTATATCTACATCTACAAGATGGTTTTTGGCTTTGGTTGGTAATTTTTGGCAAGTATTTATTTTAAGATCTATTGATAGAGTTGGTAAGGGATTAAGAGATTCACCTCGAGATGCATTAATATCAGAATCTTTAGATGGAGATGGAATCGGCCATTCTTTTGGATACCATCGAGCGATGGATACAATCGGAGCAGTTATAGGACCACTTTTAGCAGTGTTGCTTTTACCGCTTATAGTTAATGATTATAGGTTCTTATTCAAAATAGGTTTTGTTATTGGTATTTTGTCTATTATTACTTTTATATTTGTTAGAGATAAAAAAATAAACGAACCAACAGATAAATCATTTACGGAACATTTCAGTTTATCTTTAGGTAGCTATAGTTATTCATTTAAAATATATATATTATCTATTTTTATTTTTGGATTAGGATTTATGCCACTGGCTTTGATTCTTTTAAAATCTCAAGATATTGGGCTTAGTATTTATAACATTCCGTTAATGTATTTTATTTATAATTTATCTTTTGTCTTTTTTGCTGTTCCAGCGGGTAATTTATCTGATAGAATCGGCGAGTATAATGTTTTAGTTTATGGATTCTTAGCAGCTATTATTGCTTATATTGTTTTTATATTTTCTATTGATATTTTTGGAATAATTATTGCTTTTATTCTTTTAGGACTATATTCTGCTATGACAGATGGGATAGAAAGAGCATTAGCTAGTAAGCTCGTACCTCAAAGTCGTTTGGCGGCTGGGCAAGGATTTTTAAACGCAGCCGTTGGAATGTCTTCGCTCTTGGCAGCAATTATTGGAGGTTTCTTATGGACTTATTTTAGTCCCACATTAGCTCTTTTATACGGATTAGTTATGATGGGGCTTGGCACGATTGCTTTTATTCATTTCAATCGCCATGAAGTTGGTTTATAAAAATGTTAACAACTAATTTGAATCAATTATTCTAAGGCGTATAATAATATATATGAAACGTATAGCAATTAATGGATTCGGAAGAATCGGCCGATTAACTTTTCGGCAAATTTGGGGTAACCCCAATCTAGAAGTCGTTGCGATTAATGATTTAGGAAATATAGAAAATCTAGCCTATCTTTTGAAATATGATAGTGTCTATAGACAATTCGCTCCTTCAGTTGAAGTTGGAGATGGGGAATTGATCGTTGGTGATAAAAAAATAAAAGTTTTACAAGAAAAAGATCCTACTAAACTTCCTTGGAAAGATATGGAAATTGATGTGGCTATTGAGGCAACTGGTGTTTTCGAAACCTTTGAAAGCACAGAGATGCATCTTACTGCCGGAGCGAAAAGAGTAGTATTAACTGCTCCAGCTAAAGATGAAGATACTGATAAAGCAAAAACAATTTTATTAGGGGTTAACGACTCTGAGTTAGCCACCTGTGATATTTCATCTAATGGATCTTGCACAACTAATTCTATTTCTCCTATAGCAACTATCATGTCTGAAACTATTGGAGTAGAAAAAGCAGCGCTTAATACCGTTCATGGTTATACAGCTACCCAAAATTTAGTTGATGGGCCTACAAGAAGTAAAGATATGCGTCGTGGAAGGGCGGCTGCTCAAAATATTTCTCCGTCTACAACTGGAGCAACTATTGCGGTTACTAGAGTTTTACCAGAATTAAAAGATAAGTTTGAAGGAGTTGCTATGAGAGTTCCTATAGCCACTGGATCTATCGCTGATTTTACTTTCGTTGCAAAAAGAAAAACTTCTGTAGAAGAGGTTAATAATATTTTAATAAAGGCTGCCAAAGACCATCGTTGGAAGGGAATATTAAAAGTTACTGAAGATCCAATTGTATCTTCAGACATTATTAGTGAGCCTTATGGGGCCGTAGTAGATTTAAAATTTACTAAAGTTATTGATGGCGACTTAGTAAAGATATTTTCTTGGTACGACAATGAAGCAGGATATGTCTCTACCCTTATCGGTCACATAGAAAGAGCCGCTGATACCATTAAATAATTATGTTGATTTATATTGGCGCAGATCATAAAGGTTTTAAATTAAAAGAAGCTTTAAGAGATTCATTAAATGAAAGTGGTTATGAAGTAGTCGATGTTGGTAATGTTGTTTATGATGAAAATGATGATTATCCAGATTTCGCCTCTTTAGTAGCAAGAAAAGTTAGTTTAGATCCAGAAAATTCTCGTGGAATTTTGATTTGTGGATCTGGAGTTGGGATGAGCGTTGTTGCTAATAGGTATCAAAATGTTAGAGCGGCTTTAGTATCTACACCAGATCAAGCCATGGCCTCTAAAAATGATGATAATGCTAATGTTTTAGTTTTTAGCTCTGATTTTGTTACTGAAAATGAGGCAATTAAAATTTTAACTGTTTGGATGCAAACTCCTTTTTCTGAAGAAGAGAGACATAAGAGAAGATTAGATAAATTAGCTAATCTGGATTTAAATAAATAATAAATTTAAAAATTTATTCGGTTATATTTATTAGCGGGCAAAGGATTTTTATTTAATATAATGTACTTATGAAAGTAGCTCCAGCGATTAATACAATTGATTTTAAAGAAGTTAAATCAAAACTTAAAGAAATAGAATCTTTAGGCGCTGATTGGGCTCATTTAGATGTGGCTGATGGAGAGTTCACAAAAAATAATTTATGGAATAATCCAGAAGATTTAATATCTTTAAATCTTTCAGAATACGTTCCATCACTTAATGTAGAAGTTCATTTGATGACTAATGAGCCAGATAGCGCTGTAAAAAATTGGCTTAATACTGGAATAAAAAGAATTTATATTCATTATGAAGTCGCAACAGATATTAAAGAAATTAAAAAACAATGCGATGATGCCGGGGTAGAATTAGGTCTTGCGATAGGCCCCAATGTTCCGGTTGAAGGATTATTTGAATTCAAAAATAGAATTTCTCACTTTTTAATTTTAACTGTAACTCCTGGATTACCTGGTCAAAAATCATATGAAGGTCAAATAGATAAAATTAAACTTTTGCGATTAGAATTACCAGATGCTAAAATAGAAGTTGATGGGGGTATCGAATTAAATAGTGCCCGAGAAGTTAAGTTGGCTGGAGCAGACTCTATCGTTTCTGCTTCTTACATATGGAATAGCGATAATTTTAAGGAAAAATTTGAATTATTAAAAGGAATATAAAATGGAACTTCACGATAAAAAAATAAAGTTTTTAGAAGAGATGGCGAATTTAATTCGTCAAGATATTATTGAAATGCTTTTAGAGGCTAAGTCTGGTCATTCAGCTGGTCCTTTGGGGATGGCAGATGTATTTACTGCTCTTTATTTTCATGTTTTAAAACACGATCCAAAAAATCCAGAGTGGGAAGATAGAGATAAGTTAGTTTTATCTAATGGGCATATTTGCCCGGTGCAATATGCGACTTTAGCTAGAGCAGACTATTTTCCGATTGAGGAGTTAATGACACTCCGTAAATTAGGAACTCGTTTACAAGGGCATCCACACAGAAAAGTTTTGCCCGGTGTAGAGAATACCTCTGGTCCGCTTGGATCAGGTCTTTCTCAGGCTATCGGCATGGCTTTGGCTGCTAAAATGAATGGTAAAAAGAATAGAATTTATTGCATTGCCTCTGACGGAGAGCATGATGCAGGAAATTTTTGGGAAGCAATGATGTTCGCTGGTAAGAAGAAAAATGGATTAAATAATATTACATTAATTATTGATCGTAATAATATTCAGATTGATGGTTATACAGAAGATATAATGCCGTTAGAGCCACTCAAAGCAAAATATGAGTCATTTAATTGGCATGTAATAGAAGTTGATGGTCATAATATTGCTGAAGTAGTTGCCGCGACAAATGAAGCAAAGGCAATTTATGAAAAGCCCACAGTTATTGTAGCTCATGTTATCCCCGGTAAAGGTGTAAGTTTTATGGAAAATGATTTTATGTGGCACGGGAAACCTCCTAAATCAGATGAAGCTAAAGAGGCATTAAAAGAATTGCGGACTCTGAGCGGTAGAATTAAATCAGAACACGAATAATTAGTGTATAATTATTTTGTGGATTAAAAGGTCGGATAAATAAAAAATAAATAAAAAATGATGCATTCAAATAAAAATTGGCATATGTGGGTGGGTAAAGCTTTATGGAGCTTAGCCGCTCTAGCATTTGTCCTAGGCTGGGTATCTTTACTTAGACAACAATTAGTTTTTAGTCTTGATCCAGTTGCATGGTATTGGAACGCTTTAGTATTAGGCGTTTTAGCTGTTCCTTCAAAAAATTCAGCTAATTGCTGTAAGATGGAAGAGCCACAAGCATAAAAACGAAAATTCTCGAGAATTTTCATGCTCTGACCATTAATATGGTCAGAGAAGAAAGTTTTTAAGAATATGTTAAATAAAAAAGCAAAATTAAATAAAAAAGTTTTTGATAAAGATGTAGAGCAGTTACCGACTAGAAATGGTTATGGTGATGGAGTAGTTATCGCTGGGGAGAAGGATGAAAATATCGTTGTTCTTTGTGCTGATTTAACTGATTCAACTAGATCAGTAGATTTTGCTAAAAAATTTCCAGAAAGATTTATCGAAATGGGAGTTGCTGAACAAAATTTAGCTACTATCGCTGCTGGCTTAGGCGTATCTGGTAAAATTGCTTTTATTTCTTCTTACGCAACTTTTTCTCCAGGAAGAAATTGGGAACAAATTAGAACTACAATCGCTTATAACGACTCCAATGTTAAAATAATTGGTGCTCATGCCGGTGTATCTGTTGGTCCTGATGGGGCCACTCATCAAGCAATAGAAGATATAGCAACAATGAGAGTTATGGCGGGTATGAAATTATTTATTCCTTGCGATGCTATTGAAGCAAAAAAGGCTACGATCGTTTCTGCCCAAAATTGGGGGCCTTATTATATTCGATTAACTAGAGAAAAAACTCCTATTATAACAACCGAAGACACTCCTTTTATCCCAGAAAAAGCAGAAATTTTTTGGGAATCGGCTGGAAAGAAGAGTAGATTTAAAAAGCCACAAGTAGCTATTATTGGTTGTGGTCCATTGGTTCATAATGCGCTTTTGGCAGCTAAAGAACTTGATGAAGAAGGAATAGGAACAATGGTTATAAATAGTCACACTATCCCATTAGATGAAAAAACTATTCTAGATGCCGCTCTAAAATGTGGAGCTGTCGTAACTGTAGAAGAACACCAGATTGCCGGAGGTATGGGCAGCGCAGTTTCTGAGCTTTTGTCTAAAAATATGCCAACCCCGATGGAATTTATTGGCATGAAAGGTACTTTTGGAGAGTCTGGTGACCCGAATGAATTGATTGAGAAATATGAAATGGACGCCAAATCCATAAAAGAGGCAGTAAAAAAAGTTTTAAAACGTAAAAAATAAACATCCCCCTTGAGGGGCGTTTTTTGATTAGCTATATGCTATAATATACGTATTATGCATGATGTAACCACAATCGGCTCCGTTACTTGGGATAATTTCTTAGAATCAGATTATAAAGTTATTCCATGGAAAAAAACTCAAACTGGCAAGGCTATAATTTTTCCATTGGGAGATAAATTATCTATAGATAATGTTTATTTTACCTTAGGTGGTAATTCTGCTAATGCCAGCATTACTTTCAGTAGACAGGGATTAAAAACAGCATGTTTCGGTAAGATAGGTAATGATATTGTTGGTAAGGAAATTATAAATAGATTAAAAAAAGACAAAGTAGATCCGATTTTAGCAGTTTCTAAAGAAAAGCCTACAGCTTATTCCACTCTTCTTTTAAAGAAGGGTGAACGCACTATTCTTGGTTATCACGGGTCTTCAGATACGCTAAAAAAATCTGATATACCTTGGAATAAGTTAAAAAGTAAGTGGTGGTATATTTCTCTTGCTGGAGAGTCGTATAAATTTTTAAATCCATTATTAGCTTTTGCAAAAAAAAATAATATCAAAGTAGCTTTTAACCCAAGTGGTTATCATATTAAACATGCTAAAAAAGATATTTTAAAATCTTTAAAAGATATTTCTTTTTTAGTTTTAAATGAAGCAGAGGCAGCAGAATTAGTTGGTATACCTTTTAGTAAGGAAGCTAAAGTATTTAAGAAAATAGACGATTTAATGCCAGGAATTGTAGCCGTTACTAATGGTCCAGATGGCGTTACTGTTTCTGACGGCAAATATATTTATAAAGCAGGTATTTTTAAAGAAAAATATATTGCAGATCGTACAGGGGCAGGAGATTCTTTCGGTTCAGGGTTTGTAGCCGGATTGATTAAATATTCTAATAAACCAAATTTAGAAATTATCAAACAAGCTATTCGTTTAGCTTCTGCTAATGCTACTTCTGTTGTAGAGCATATTGGCGCCACAGAGGGGATACTTACTAATTCAGAAATTAGTAAATCTTCTAGATGGAAAAATCTTGGAATAAAAGTTAAAAAATTATTATAATCACATTATGAATTCATATCACGAAAAAATCTCTAAAATTTTACGTATTGATAAGACTAAATTAGTTACTGTGGAAACTGCTCTAAATAAAGCTACCGGAAAAACTGATGTATTAAAAAATATAGTAGATGAAAATGAGTCCTTAGTAAGGGCTCGTTTAGATTCTTTGGGTCTAGGGAGAAATGTTGGTGCTTTTGAAGTGTATGATGCTCTTATTTCTAAAATTGAAGCAGATGATATGAAGATTTTTGATTCTCTAAATCTCTTTTCTTTACGCAACCCTGACACGGGTCAAAAAATTGTGGATTTTGTTAAAAAACTACATCCTCTAAAAAAAGGTTATTTCTTAAAACATGATAAGGCTATAGAATTTTTACAGAAAGAACCTCCTAAGAAAATTATGGAAGCCCTTGGTTATGCCGATGTAAATGAAATGATTAAAAACGAAGATCTTTTAGAGGTTTATAGTGCTCTTAGATTTTTAGAAAATCCAGAGTGGCTTAACGGAACATTCTTTAAACAATATGAATCATTGCAACCAAGTGATTTTGAGGAAAGACTAGTTGAAATGCGCTCTCTAGATCAAAAATGGGTTAGGGCTGCTGAAAAATTTGTTACTAAAAAATATCATAATGTAAGTCATCTTAAAGAGTTGGGAGTTATTTTTATTATCCCTATATTTTTAGGAATTTCCGGTGAAACTTTGAGATTAATAAGCTTATTACTTCATTATTCTAATGAGGTGACTTTTTATTCTGACATAATTAAAGCGTCAAGTGAAAATAATCTAAAATTTGCTACTGATTTAATTTCTCTCTTGAGAGGGGATGTTATTGATCATAGGCTTGATACTAAAGAAGGCGAACCCTTAAAATTTTTAGTTATCCAGAGATATTTGGCAAAGGGAGACGAAAATGACTGGCGATTATTTGAGCCTCATATCAATCCAGAGGCAATGCACTGGAAAAAGGCAGAAGATGGAATTACTGAAGCGGAAAGATATTTATCTTCATCTATACAAAATGGATTATGTTTTTGGGAAGATTTAGATTGGGTAGGAGACTTTTTTAGAGATGAGGTGGGCAGAGATCTTTTAGTAAGCTTTAATTTAGTAGATACTGTAATGACTTTAGTTAAAGAAAAGGAAATGATTAAATATTTATATCATCATCAAGAAGCTTTATGGAATAAAATTTTTTCATCCTATTATGGTCAAGAAGTTTTAGAAAAGAGATCTAGAGATAGTTTATTAAGGGGATATTTTGAAATTTAAATCTTGCGATTAATAAGGCGTTATAATAATATATAAATTATGAAAGTAGCAATAATAGAAGACGAAGAAATTTTACATAAAGTCTTAACTGAGAAATTTAAATCAGAAGGCTATGAAGTTGCCTTAGCAGAGGATGGAGAGAAGGCTCTGGGAGTTATTGAGACAGAAAAACCAGATATGATTGTGTTAGACATTATTCTTCCTAAAAAGGATGGTTTTGAAGTCCTTAAGGAAATAAAATCAAATCCCAGCATTAAAATGATACCTGTTATAGTGTTATCTAACTTAGGAAGAGGAGAAGAAATAAAAAGAGCCATGGATTTGGGCGCGGTTGATTATTTGATTAAAACTCAACATCCTTTACACGAAGTAATTACAAAAGTTAATGATTATTTAAAAAATTCTAAATATGGAAAAATTGAGAAATCTAGTTAAACAAGCTGAAGATAAAAAAGTGGCCATCGGCCATTTTAATATTTCTGACCTTGTAGGATTAAAGGCTATATTTGAAGCGGCAAAAGATCTTAATGTCCCAGTTATTATTGGTACATCTGAGGGGGAAGCAGAATTTATAAATAGAAATGAAGCGGCGGCAATGGTTAAGACATTACGAGAAAAAGAAAATTTCCCAATTTTTTTAAACTCTGATCATACAAAATCTTTGAGCGAAGTTAAAAAAGCCGTAGAGGCTGGTTATGACGCCATCCTTTTTGATGGCGGAAAACTTTCTTATGAAGAAAATATTAAACAAACTAAAGAAGTTGTTGAATATGTTAAATCTGTAAATCCAGAAATTTTAGTAGAAGGTGAATTAGGTTATATCGGTAGTTCTTCAAAAATTTTAAAAGAAATACCAGAGGGAGTAGCTATAAACCAAGAGGACTTAACTAGTCCTGAAATGGCTAAAAAATTTGTTAAAGAAACTGGTGTAGATTTCTTAGCCCCAGCTGTGGGCAATATTCATGGCATGTTTTCAAAAGCAAATAATCCAGATTTAGATATAAAGAGAATAAAATCTATAAGAGAGGCTGCTGGAGTGCCCCTAGTACTTCACGGCGGTTCTGGGATTAAAGATTGTGACTTTATTTCTGCTATTAATGCTGGTATAGCAATTATTCATATCAATACTGAGATAAGGTTGGCCTGGAGAAGAGGGTTGGAGGAAGGATTAAAAGATAACCCAGAAGAAATTACTCCTTATAAGGTTTTACCAGAAGCTGTTGAGGAAGTTAAAAAAGTAGTTAAGAAACGCTTGCAATTATTTAATAAACTGGTATAATTTTTCAGATATGGAATTACAAGTTCAAAAAAGAGAAATATTGGGTCGCAAGGTAGGCGCTCTTAGAAAAGAGGGCTTTATTCCCGCCGAACTTTACGGAAAGGGGGTTGATAATCTACACCTTAGCGTACTATCTAAAGAATTTAAAAAAGTATTAAAAGAAGCTGGTGAAACATCTATTGTTGATGTTGTTATAAATGGCGAAAAACACCCATCACTTATTCAGGGAGTAACATATCATCCATTAACTGATGAAATAGAAAGCGTTGATTTTCATGAAGTTAGAATGGATGAAAAAATTACTGTTGATGTACCTCTTGAATTCGTTGGCGTATCTCCTGCAATAAAAGAAAAGGGTGGCGTTTTAGTTAAAGTTCTCCATGAACTTGAAGTAGAAGCTTTACCTGGAAACATCCCTCATGAGTTGAAAGTTGATTTATCTAAATTAGAAGATATTAATCAGAGTATTTATGTTAAAGACTTAGATGTTACAGAAGGAGTAGATATCCTAGCAGATCCCGATACAGTATTAGTTTCTGTAAATGAAAAGGTTTCTGAAGAAGAAGAATTAGCAGCTCAACAAGCAGCAACTGGAGATGTAGCAGAGGTAAAAGTTGAAGGAGAAGAAAAGAAAGAAGGAGAGGGGGCTACATCAACTGAAGAAGCTCCAAAAGAATAAAAATCAATTAAACTCACCCCTTCAAAGGGGTGAGTTTTTATTTGAGGCATTGTTTTTAATAGATGTTATAATTAGAATATATAGACATTATGATAATTAAGCCGAAAGTCTTAAGAGACATTTCTTCAAAAAAAGTTAATAATTCGTTTAAAAAACTCTCTAAGAGAGTTGATTTAAGCAGAAGAGAGATTTATAGATTTCCTTTTGCCCCAACTCTTAAATTATTATTCGTTCCAATATTGATGGTTTATTTAGTATTTGGTTCAGCTTTGGCTCCTGTTGGTAGTAATCAGTTATTGTATGCTGCTGATGAAAGTAGAGAAGAGTTAGAAAAACAATTAGAAGATTTAGAAACTCAAATTGCTGAATATGAATCTACAATAGATCAATATAAAAAAGAAGGTAAAAATATTGAGTCAGATATTAATAGTTTAAATGCAAAAATAAATAAATTAAATCTTCAGATTAAATCAATTAATTTATCTCTTAGAAAGTTAGATAATGACCTTGAAGAAAATAAAGAACAAATTTTTTCTACAGAAGGAGAGATTATAGAAAATAAAGATATTCTTGGCCGTTCTTTGCAAAATATTTATATGAATGAAGATCTAAGTGTTATAGAAATTCTTCTTCGTCGCCCTAAATTATCTGATTTTTTTGGTGATGTAATGGATTTATTTGAAATCCAAGAAAGTATGCATGCTACTTTAGAAAAAGTTATGGAGCTTAGAGAATATTTATTTGATGAGAAAGAAATGCTTGCCCTCAAGAAGCTAGACATAGAAGAGCTTTATGATTATCAAGCTTCTCAGAAAAGAGCAATTTCAGAAACTAAAAATCAAAAAGCTTCTTTATTAGAAGTTACTAAGAGCAAAGAAAAAGAAGTCCAAGAATTAAAAGAACAAACAGAAAAGACAGCGGCTGAAATAAGAAGTAGAATCTTTAAATCATTGGGAGGTGGAGAGCTTCCTTTTGGAGAGGCGGTAAAGATTGCCCAACTCGCTGAAAAATCTACTGGTATTCGCGCAGCATTTACACTTGCGGTATTAACTCAAGAATCTGGTATTAGAGGAGTAATCGGGGCTAATCTAGGTCAGTGCGCTTATAACGAGCCATGGAATTTAAATCCAGAGGGAAAAGTAATGCGTTCTAGTCAGGCAGTGGCTTTTGAAAGAATTACTTCTGAGCTTGATCTAGATCCAGAAAAAATGCCTGTATCGTGTCCTATTCCAAGAGATGGATTATATGGTGGTGCAATGGGCCCTGCTCAGTTTATGCCAACTACTTGGGAAATGTATGAAGACAGAATAGCCGCTATTACCGGTAATAATCCTCCTTCACCATGGAGAAACGCAGATGCTTTTGTGGCAACTTCTCTTTATTTGAAAGATGCTTATAATTCTTCTGCTTGTGTTAATTATGCTGATACTTACGAAAATATATCTCCAAGACAAAAATTACAAGAAAGATGTGCCGCTGCTAAATATTATGCAGGGGGTAATTGGTATACATTCCGATGGAAGTATGGTGACCCTGTGGCAGAAAGGGCTGATAGATTACAAAAAGATATTAATATCTTAGATCAATAAAAATAAACGGCCCCGACATAACGTCGGGGCCGTTTGTTGATTTTATATTTTAAATGTAATATATTTTATTTAGTTATTTTATAGGAAGGAGATTTACTGATGTGCACAGAAAGAGATAGTCTTTTAAAGGAGCTTGAACATGTTTTAGAAGAACACGATTTTTGGTGTGAAAATTGCGATATTTGTTTTAAACCCTCTCTGCAAAATGATATTGCAGGGGAAAGAGTTTGGATAGTTAGAAAAGAATTTTTCCCCGCTAGGGATACTGGGGGCGCATGGAGCCCCGTAGGATCTACAACGCAATATTTTTCTCAGTGTCCTCTTTGTAATAAAGAGACGAATGTATTAGTTTAGCAAAAAAAACGACTCAATGAGTCGTTTTTTATTTTACTCGTCTGAACCGTATTGTTACGATGCCGACGATTTTACTTTTCTTCTTTTTCGTTTCTGAAAGCTTTTACTATTTTATCCATATTTCCTTCTAAGATACTTTCTATATCATGGAATTTTTTACCTATTCTATGATCAGTTATTCTATCTTGAGGAAAATTATAGGTTCTCATTTTTTCTGACCTATCGGCAGTACCCACTTGTTCTCTTCTTGAACTATCTATATTTCCAAACTCTTTTTCTTTTTGGATTTCGTATAATTTAGCCCTTAACATTTCCATTGCCCTTTCTCTATTACTATGTTGATTTCTTTCTTGCCTACAAGATACTACGATACCCGTTGGTTTATGTAATATCCTAACTGCAGATTCAATTTTATTTACATTTTGTCCGCCAGGGCCTCCGGCTCTAGAAAAAGATACTTCTAAATCTGATGGATTAATATTCACTTCTTTGGCTTCAATAACCGGAAGAATAGCTACCGAAGCTGTCGAAGTATGGACTCTCCCAGCTTTTTCAGTAGCAGGAATTCTTTGTACGCGATGAACACCTGACTCTTGTTTAAGATTATCGTAGGCATGTTCTCCTTCTATTCTGGCTACGAAAGTTTTGTAGCCACCGATTGTTCCATCGTTAGTATCCATAACTCCAAAAGACCAACCTTGTTTGGCGGCATATCTTTGATACATTCTTGCTAAGTCGCCGGCAAAAATTGATGCCTCATCACCTCCGGCTCCAGCCCTTACTTCTAGTATTATTTTGTTGATATTTGCGTCTGACATAGATTTATTAGTTAATATAAACTATTAAGTGATACTTACTACTTTAATCTTATTTGACATTCTTGTAAAGATGGTATAAAATCATTGACGTACGTTGAGAAGTAAAAAGCAGTAAAAACTAAAAAGGAGGTGATGACGATGAATAAATCGATCACACCAAAGCAGGAAAAGCAGTACAAGCGGTTTGTGGAAGACGCGGCGGAAAAGGCGCTTGTGGAAGCCGGTCCTGACAAGGACGGTCTCCAGACGCTTTTTAGTCAGGGGGACGGTTTCCAAGCGGGAATCGTATCCCTCGTCAAAAAGTACTTGGTGTCGCAGAAGTTCGCTTACGAAGAAGCGCCGTCCAACTACGGATACCCGAGTGATTACCGTCACAAGGAACTTACGGAGCAGACTAATATCCTGCGTCGGCATTTTCCCGGTGTCGGTTTTACCGACCCGGATCTGCACGAGCAGATTGTGAGAGGCAAGGTCGCGCTCCCCGAGGGCGCTGAAGGATGGTACGCTGTCCCGCGCTGGCAG
>Ga0100403_1001038_pt1 | contig 26317 bp, 40 predicted proteins | sample CryGeymet201501t_FD_83663 | JGI IMG/M metagenome (GOLD analysis project Ga0100403, IMG submission 83663) | Groundwater microbial communities from Crystal Geyser aquifers in Utah, USA - Crystal Geyser metaG 2015-01t | ecosystem: Environmental > Aquatic > Deep subsurface > Groundwater | place... | reverse complement strand
TGTCTCGAAAGTCAACTTTGCCAGAAGGCCCAGAATGCCCCTTAAATCCATTTTGATAGTTGGAGGCTGAAAACGTATTAGGAAAGAATTTGCGAGCGTTAGAGTTGCCAATAAACGCCTCTAGACTCCATTTGTATGAGAAGAAGTGGTCTGATTTTAATACTCTATCGTAATTTTCAATTGCTTTAACGACATTTTCATAACTTATGCCATTCTTGGATAGTTTTAGTAATTTCTTAGTAATTGCAGAAAGAAGTAAATCAGTTTTATTGTGAACAATAATATTTTTAGAGTTCCAAAAATTTAAAAGATTTTCAGATTCCTGACTATGTATATTATTATTCTTTCCATTCTTACAATTCTTTCCATTCTTGGTAGTTGTTGATCGTTTGTTGGCCGTGTGTTGATCGTTTGTTAATTCGTTTGTTACTTTGTTTGTTACCTCACTGTCTAAAGATTGATATTCATCCCACTTAAGTATAGTAATTATAGTACCTTGTCTCGTTGACTTCTTTGTTATTTCGTTTGTTAGTTCTAAATTCGATAACGCAGTACGAATATTTTGAATACTTAACGTAGTTTCTAGGGATGCACCACCTAAACTGAATGGCAATTGACCAGATTTCAATATTTTTCCTTTAAATCTGTGTTCGTTATGTGATGCTTTTAGTAGTAAATATAAAAATAAATGTGTTGTTTTTGAGCAAGAAAACCACTCCCAAGAAATCATCTTGCGGTGCATTTTAATCCACCCTGCCATTTTTTACTCCTCTGTGATTTCTTTTGCTAGATCAATGTTTTTTATTTTTTTCCAAAGCCTCTGAACTCCAAGGGATTTTGATCCAAATCCTATTTCCTCAATTTTTTTTACAAAGTCTTTTGGAACAGAAATTGTAATAGGTATGTTTCCATTAATTGGTCTGCCAGTTTTCTTTTTCATTTTTCTAACTCCTTTTTTGTTATAAATTACTTAAATATTTTTTTTCTTAAAAAACTATTGACGCAAGAAATTTAAATGAGTAAATTTTTGAAGTCAAATTAAATTTTAAACATGGAGTTAAAAAATGGCAGAAAGTAATCTAGTTGTTTTAAGTAACGAAATCAGATCCATCAGCAAAGAATTCAACAATGTTCTAGTGTCAGACGAGATTGATTATGCAAGAGAGGCAAGATTTGCAATGCAGATGCTTGAAGGTAATGATTATCTAACAGAGATAGCTGTAAACGATAAGAGTTCTTTCAGAAATGCAATCATTAACATTGCAGCTATTGGCATATCTCTTAATCCAGCATTAAAGTGCGCTTACTTGGTTCCAAGAAAAGGCAAAGCTTGCTTGGATATTTCTTACATGGGGCTGACGAGACTTGCAACAGACAGCGGATCTATTAAATGGGCGCAGGCCGAGATAGTTAGGGCAAAGGACACTTTTACATTTAACGGTATAGGAACAAAGCCTACTCACATCATGGAGCCTTTTTCAGATAGAGGAGAGATTATTGGAGTCTACTCTGTAGCCAAGACAATTGATGGTGATTATTTATGTGGAACAATGCCAATAAAAAAATGTTACAGAATAAGAGACAGATCTGAAGCGTATAAGAAAAAGAAAGCTGGGCCTTGGGTAAGTGATGAGGAGGAGATGATAAAAAAAACAATCATCAAAAGAGATTACAAGATGTGGCCAAAATCCGACAGAATGGCGCAAGCTGTTGACATAATAAATCAGACAGATGGCATAGATTTTAACTCTGAAATTAGGGACGTTACTCCTCCAGAAGATTCATTGCTTCAAGATCTTAAAAATAAGCTTGCGTCAGTTGATAATGGCGAGGTAAGGTTGCTGAAGCATTTATCAATAAAAGACAAAATGGAAATAAGTAAATTAGAAGATTTAAGTAGAGACCAAGTAAAATATAGTATTAATTTTTTATCAAACAAAAGGAGCTAATTAATGAAAACAAAACAAGAGTACATGCAAGATCTAGAAAGACTAACTAAAACGCTTGGATTCAATCCAGCAGAGTGCGAGCAGGGAAGCCAAGAGTGGATGAAACTAAAACTTGGAGTTGTATCAGCATCAAACTGCAAGCAGTTTATGTCAGGAAAAACAACAGCCACAAGACAAACATATATGGCTGAACTAGTTGCGCAGGTAGCCACTGGAATATTCCCAGAGGTAAATGCCAAGCCGTTACAATGGGGAAAGGATCACGAAGCATCAGCAAGATCGGCTTATGAATTAGAGACAGGTGATATCGTTGATGAGGTTCCATTTATATTTGGTGGTAACGAATTAAGGTTTGGAATATCTGTTGATGGTATTGTTAGAGGAAAAGGTAAAGGTCTTGAGCTTAAATGTCCAAGCAATAGTGCCACCCATATTAATTTTTTATGCTTTGATGAGATCAAACCAGAATATATTGCGCAAGTTCAATTCTCAATGTGGGTAACTGGAGCTAAGCAATGGGATTTTGCTTCTTATGATCCAAGAATGAAAAAGAACATGCTGAAAATTAAAACAATTGAAAGAGATGATAAGCTGATGCTAACTTTTTCAAAGTTGATGCCAGAATTTATAAAAGATATGGATCTTGCTTTGTTGAGAGCTGGGTTTATTCATGGAGATCAATGGAGGCAATAAATGGAACATTATCAGTTATACGAAATGGAACTTGAAAAACAACAACAAAGGAATACGTAAATGGAAGAAATAAGCAATGCACTAGAGGTTATTGGAAGCAATTTAAATATTAAAACAATGTTATCTGAAGAAAATGGGATTGATTCTGTTATATCGGCAATAAAAAAAGAAGTAAGTGGCTTTGTTCCAGATATAAGCTGCAAAGAGGGCAGAGCAGAGATAAAATCGCTTGCTTATAAGATCTCTCAGTCAAAGACTCATATTGACAATGTTGGCAAAGAGCTAACTTCAGAATGGAAAGAGAAATCTAAAAAGGTTGATGCCGAGAGAAAAAAAGTAAGAGATGAACTTGACGCTCTCAAGCTTGAAGTTAGGAGGCCTTTAACAGACTGGGAGAGTGAGCAAGAAGAGAAAGAGAAAGAGACTCTAAGAGTTATTAAGTTTTTTAAAGATGCTCAATTTATAGATATGTCAAAAACTCTCAATGATTACGAAATGGATCTGATAAAAATAGAATCTCTCCAAATAAATGATGAAATTATTGGAGACTTTAAGGATTCAATTGAGATTGAAAAAACAAGAGCTATTGAAATTACTAAGCAAGCTATAGAAAAAATAAAAAAAGATGATGCTGAAAAGTTGGAGCTTGCTATACTTAGAAAGAAGCAAGAGGAAAGAGATCGAGAAGATTACGAAAGAAAATTAAAAGAAGAGGCTGCTAAAAAAGCTACAGCTGAAATGGAAGAAAAGCTGAGACTCAATAAGCTAGAAGCAGAACGAAAAGAGCAGGAGGCGAAAGATTATGCAGCAAGAGTTGAACGAGAAAAGAGAGAAGCTGAAGAGAAGTCAAAAAGGGAGATTGCAGAGGCTAATGAAAGAGCTGAGCGAAAGGCAAAGGAAGAATACGAAAGAAGAGAGCAGCTACGAATCAGAGAAGAAGAAAAGCAAAAAGCAAAAGAAGAAAAAAGACAAAAAAATATAGATCATCAGCGAGAAATAAACAGATCGATAGTATCCGATTTAATAGAGTGCGGTCTTGATGAAGTATCAGCTACAAATGTCACTAGAGCCTTAGTTTGCTCTAAAATTAGAAACGTATTTGTGAGGTATTAGATGGAAGGTATGACAATGTTGAATATAGAATTTTAAAACAATATTAAATAAGGAGCAAAAAATGGGAATTTATGACTTTATGGACAGAGCATCGATGCGCAACTAAAATAGTCGTCAGTAATGAGAATAGAGAAATTATAGTAAATCTTTTATCTGAAGCAATCAGGAAGGTATTATCATGAATAAAGTTATAGTTATGGGCAGGCTGGGTAGAGATCCAGAACTTAAGTACACTCCAACAAGTCTTGCTGTGTGCAGTTTTAGTGTAGCAACTAGCGAATCGTGGAAGGACAAGAGTGGAAATAGACAAGAAAAAACGGAGTGGCACAATATCGTCGTGTACGGAAAGCAGGCAGAAAATTGTAATATGTATCTTAAAAAAGGCAGACAAGCTCTTGTCTCTGGAAAGCTACAAACTAGAAGTTGGGAAGATAAGCAAGGATCTAAAAGGTACATGACAGAAATAGTTGCTGAAAATATACAATTCATTGGTGACGCAAGCAGAAATCAGTGTCAAAATAGTGATACAGGTAATTATGAAAGTAGTGACTCATTGTCAGCTGATACTGACTATAATTTTACATCTGACGATATACCTTTTTAGAATATATCTGGAGTAATAAAGTATGTTTAGCGCAGCATTACCAGCTTACGGAAATATGAGAGATGTGATTCTTAATCATTTTTTAGATGTTTTAGTATCTAGTGATTATAATAAAGCCAAGACAGCGAGAGAACTTGGTATTTCACAAAGGACAGTAAGAAACTATGTTGAGCAGCTTACTAAAGATGGATATAAGTTCAATCAATACAAAGAGGATAGATTTGCATGTAGAGACCTTGCAGACAATGAGACAAGGCTCTACTATGCGGATCATAAAAAAAGAGGGAAATATGAAAAAGTTTCTTAGTTTGATCGGGGCAATATTGATTTATGTAGTTTGCGTTGGAATGGTTATTTTTGCTATTTCTGTAACAGATGGTAGGTTCTAATGGAGAGTGTTAATGTAGACAAGGCAGATTCTACCAAATTGGAACAAGAGCCGATTTTAAAAAGCTCAAGAGTTAGGCCAAGAAGGTATGCTGTTTTACAGAATGTATTTAAGCCAGATAGGATTGATGAGTTTATTAGCAATCAGGAGATAGAGATAAAAAGAGCATTAAAGAAATTTGAGAAAGATGGAACTAATAAACGCAGGGCCAGATTAGATAGAGCTAGAAATGTTCTCATTGGCTTAAATGGATTGAAGCAGGCATATATTGAAGATGGATTTATCAATAACTAAAAAGGATAGTTACATGAATGCGTATTTATCAAAAACAAAAGAAATGGTTTGTGAAATTTTAAAAGAGGTTCCAGCTGCCAGAGATTACGACAAAATACTCTGTATCGAGTATTTAAAGCGTCATTCTGGGGTTAGATTATGCGAAAGCTCTTCTAAGCTGTTTGAAGCCATATTAGGCGTTGACTTTGCCACCTTTGAGACAATCACAAGGGTAAGGCGAAAGATACAGGCAGATGGGCATTTTATGGGTTCAAAAATTAAAGAGAGAGCAGAAAAGGCTCAGTTTGTTAAAGAATATTTAAAAAACTCTTCCTTTGGAGGTAGAAATGGAATTTTATCAGGGCGTAAGAGTTCAAAGAGTAACAATGGAAGATGTGAAAAAGAGAGATCTGATGATCTTAGAATGTTCTAGCTCCAGAACATCAAAAGTTGGGATAATGGAGTTTTTTTCAGGAAAGATGTTTAAGTCTGTCACTGAAGCATCAGAATTTTACAAGATAAGCAGGGCTGCGATCCATAAATCAATAAAAGAAAAGAGAAATATAAGCTCATCAAAAGATCTAAGATTCATCAAGTTAAAAAAGTAAAAAAATTCTTGCTGTCTCAAAAGGTTACAAATAGCATTTTATAAAAGAACAATTATAGGGTGCTATTTTAACCTTTTAGGAGACCAGCATGAGCAATGACTACACAGTAAAGATCAGAAGAAAGAGGCATACTCCAAGGAATTTTTCAGTAATATTTGAGCCAAAGCATCCAGACAATATTCCAAAGCCAATTCCAATAACATTAGAAGCAAGTCACGATGTTGTAATAAAAAGATTTCCTGTACTTATTTCGGAATTTCAAATGGTTATAGGCTTGGATGATGTAAAATACATGCGAGATTTTAATAACATTTGTGGCGATTGTTCAGTGAGAGTGCACGATCCAGCTGGTTTTCATTACTGTAAGAAAAGCGGTCTTCATGTTATGAGTGAGCATCTTTGCAAGACAGAAAGTTATCATAGAGTGAAGCAGTTTTCGCCAATTCAAATATATCAGAGTGAATTCTGGAAGAGCTTTCTTGAGGTAGATGGTCATGGGGCATAGGTGCATAATTGATGGGTGCGGAAAGATCCTCAATACTCCTCATCACTTCAAAACAAGAGGATCAGGCGGCACAGATGATGCTTGGAACATGATGCCACTATGCCTTGAACATCACTCAATAGCTCACAGTATGGGATCTTACAGCTTCTCTCAAGCGTATAAAGAAGTGAGGGAATGGTTGGTGAATAACGGCTGGCAGCTCAATGTTTTCTTTAAGAAATGGCACCATAATGATTAGGGTCATGCGTAGATTCCATTGCCATGCGCAATCAGTAAAATCGGGGGCTTATGAATGAATGATGGTAATTAATGGGTAAAATTTAGGTAATAACGGTCATAACGGTTTACAAGGTTTTATAATATGGAAAATAATGAAAAACAGAGCAAAGAAACAGTTAGAAGTATGAGAATAACGATCCTTCCTTCGGACGAAGCAAAGCTAAGAAACGTATCTCCAAGGGCTCAAGTTTCTGACGGTATTAGGATCGTAATTAAAGAATCAGAGCAATATAGAAAAGAGCGTGAAGCATTAAGAAAAGTAAGGGAATCAAACCAATGAAATATCTATATGTAACATATTCGTACAGGACTGGTAATAAGTTTGGCTGTGGTGATTTTTTGTGTGAATGCGATATGATAGATATTATTGACATGAAAAAACATGCTTCAAAGTTGTCTGGAGTTGATATTGAAACTATTACAATTTCGTTCTCTGATATTTCAAAAGAGGAGCATAACTTTAATTTAAATAAGTTTAATAAGTTCAATGCAAACTGACGCAAAATGCTTTACAATTTAATCCTACTGACGCAAGATTGATAATTATTAATTAATTATTAAATCGGAGGTTATGATGTTTAAGAAAAGAATGTTTGAGTACACTGGAGACACAAGTCGCAATATGTGTGACACGTGCGAAAGCAATTATCCAGAGTGCAAAGGTGGCACAAGTGGGGATTTAGTTTTCGGTTGTGAGATTAAAGGAATGCCAGAGAGTGCAGATAATATTTACCTATGCTTAGACTTCAAAGAGAAGAGCAATGATTAGCATCGAACAAGCAGCGTTAATGCTGTTAGCTTTTTACATCTTGCTGTTTATTGTTGGATTTTTTGATCTATAAATAAAGCGCATTGTGCGCACAAACATGGAGTTAGAAATGAAATTATTATTATTGCTATTATTTCCGATCTTATTATTAACATCTTGCTCATGTGAAACTGATGATATCCCAGATAGTCCTTGCGTGAGTGTAAGCATTCAAAAGGCTGGAAACTTATACTTTATCAAGATTCCAAAAGGTCATTCAATCAATACTGCTCTAACAATTCAGGATATCAGATATACAAATTGCAAAGAGACCAATGATGCGCAAACTTGTAAGAAAGAAAAGTTTTATAAAGAAGTTGTTGTTTCATTCGATCATTACAAATATCAGTCAACAGATAGGAGGGTGCTTAATGTTGTTACTCTTGGTGATGGTATATATGTCATAGAGGTTATGATGGATGCTTTTTATTATTACCTTGAAGCTGGGAAAATTAAGTATGTTAAAGCAGGAGTTTTAAATTTGAATACAGTGAGCTGTAGGGAGTGAGATATGATAAAAAAATATGACGACTACATAGTCTTGAACGATGATGGTAGTCTGGTGGAGGAATAGATGAGTGTTTGTTTAGGCGTTGCAAACGATATGACAGAGATACTAACTAAAATGAAAAATGACCAGCAGAAAATAATTGCTGACCAGTGCAAGGAGATATCTAAATTGAAAGATATGATTGAAGAGATGAAATTCTTCTTATCTTCAGAAGATAAGCTTGTATCATTTGAGAAAATCAAAGGTCTCGAAGCAGATTTATTCAACGAAAAAGAGCATTATAAGTGCTTAAAGCAAAACTATGATGATGTTTTCAAATTTATTGATGCGAAATATGGAATAACTTTTAATGATTTTATGAAGTGGTTGGTTGAAAAGGGATCTGAAGTTGAGTCTGAAGAGGTAACTTGGAATGATTAGCAAAGATCTCATGGTGCCTAGATTCTGGTTTTGTGAAGTGTATAGAGTTAACTTCTATTACTTCATAGGCTGGAAAGGCAGGTGTTTCGAGAGATATGCGCTTGAGGAGTTTAACCATGAGACCGATTGCAGCGAATCAAGGGGTAAATACTTACTTGTGGAAAAAAACAATGCTACAATAAATTGTATATGGATAAGAAAAAAGAAGGATTATCCAGCTCTGGCTCACGAATCGGTTCATGCTGCTTTAAGCGTATTTGATTACATAGGGCAGAAAGTTGACAGTGAGTATGATGAATCCTTCTGCTATCTTGTCGAAGCAATAATAAGAAAAGGATTGAATAAATGACTGACTCAGATCTAAAGTACATCACTCCAGAAACTTTTTCATCACTTACTCCAAAGCAAGCTAAGATATTAAATAAATGGTATGACAACAATAATGAGGGAGCGTCTGACGTTGCTGACCAGTGTGGATGCACTAGGCAAATGGTCTATAAAACTGTTAAGTCAGATCTTGGAATAAAGTATCTCAGTTGGAGAGCAGATCAAGATGGATTTGTAAAGATAGATAAAAATAAGCTGATAGAAGAGCTTCAAAATATAGCAATGGCAAATTATGATGACTGTTATGAGGTAAAAAAGAATCCTTATTTTAATTGTGATCTGAATGAAGATGATTTTTATATTGGAAGCAGAGACCACTATCACTCAGGTGGTGATGAAGACTGTGACGATGAGCTTAATTCTTACAGAGGAAGCAAGTCAATAAGAGCCAAATATGATAAAGACTTTGAGAAAGATTTCTATAAAGATGAGTTTGTTTTTTATCCAAAAAACTTTGCCAAAATGACGAGAAGAAACAGAAGAAAAGTTATGTCTGCAATTGGCAGAGAGAATACAAAATATGGTACTAAGTTTACAATAAATATGAAAGCAAAGATGGACGCTCTCCAGAAGCTTATGGATCTTGCTGAAGCTATGGACGGAGGGAAGTCTGAAGATAGAAACAAGAGAAGCGGCAATTCTATAATGAGTAAGATTAGGAAATTATCAAAATTCACAAAGGAGAGTGAAGATGAGCAACAAACCCATTGATACATCATGTGGCAATAAAACATGTGACCACTATAGCTCAATGGATGAGTGTTGCACTAAGTTCAATTATTATCCAAGCGGAAAGTGCAGCATGTTTAAAACGTCTTCAGATTCAATAGTGGAATCATTTGGTAAAAAAGAAAAATGGCTTCTTGATCTTGTTACAATGTTTGGAGAGTTCACCTTTGATATTGAATTTGATATCGCTCATCCAAGAACTATTTCAGAGGTAATTGAAGAGCTTAGATTAGAAAGCGGTTACATAAACTATATTAAAACAACAGATGGAATTTTTGTTAATTTGGAAAACATGGAAATAATTTCATACAAAACAAGGAAAGAGCAATGTTAGGTTTAACCAGAAGAAAGGGAGAGTCTATAAAGATCACCCATAAGAGAACAGGAAAGACAATCGGTCTATTTGTTCTAGCAGAAACAAAAGGATCTGGAGCAAGAATTTACTTGGAATTTTCTGACGACTATCAGATTGACCGCACAGAGACCAAATATATCAGCGAAACTTTTACTGCTGACGATTTTAGACAATGCTCTCCAGAAGCTAAAAAACTAATGAATACACAAGTGATTAATGAAATTAAGTGATTATCACTCTCTAGAAGATATAGAAAATTTTAATCTCGTTGGAAATCTAACGTCTGACGAGTTTTCTATTTTTTACAAGGAATATGAAGATGAACTCGAAACAATTAGCGATAGAGGAAGCGACGAATATAATACTATCGACAAGGCAAGGAAAGATTTTCTTTACTACCGTTGCGCTACAGACGTTGAACTTTTTGCTTTGCTATATTTTTCGCATTATTGCACAAGTGAATTTAATGATTTCCATTTGGACACTTTCGACTCTTTTACGCTTGGTGAGCGTGATGTACGGAGTGCCAGTTGCGCCCCTCGTGGTTTCGCTAAATCGACGATCGAAGCAGTTGTTAAGCCTGTACATGATATCTGCTACAAACTTGAGCGATACATTGTTGTGGTCTCTAATACCATTAAGCAAGCGACAGACAAACTCAATGATATCAGAATGGAGTTGCAGGATAACGCTGCTCTCATTGATATGTATGGCCCCTTTTTTAAAACTAGAAATGTTGGTAAGGAAAATTATATCTGTTTTTCTGATGATATTGCTATCAGGCTACATGCGGTTGGTTCTGGTACGGAAATACGAGGAGCAAGGTTTTATAACTTTAGACCGACGAAAATCATTTGTGATGATGTTGAACATTCTGAACACGTTGAAAGTGAAGAGCAAAGAGAAAAGATGCAAAATTGGTTCACTGATGTTATCTCTAAGATCGGCAATACAGTCACAAATATTCGATTTGTTGGAACAGTCATTCACCATAAATCCCTACTTAAGTTTTTACTCAACAATGCAAGATATCGCACAAGGGAATATAAGGCGATCATATCGTGGTCTGAAAGAAGTGACCTATGGAAAGAATGGCAGCGCATTTATTGTGACCTTGATAACGACAACAGGCTACTTGACGCAAAAGATTTTTATACCTCCAATAAAGTAGAAATGGATAAAGGAGTCCAAGTTTTATGGCCTAGCGAAAGACCATATTACAAGCTACAAGAGGAGATAATAGAGATCGGTATCAGATCCTTTATGAAGGAAATGCAAAACGATCCAATTTCTTCAGAAGAAAAACCATTTTCTCCAGATGATACTACCTTTTGCACTGTTGTTGATGGTGGCGTAAAGATGAAAAAATCTGGCAAGTTTATATCTTTTGATGATATGGTATGTCTCGGTACCATAGACCCAGCTTCAGGAAAAAATAAACCTTCAGGTAAAAAGAAGCCCGATTATACTTGTCTTCTTACTGGATGGTGGCACCATAAGACTCAAAGATTATTTGTAACTAAAGATTATACAAAAAGAGTCGCCCCTTCTAAATACATTAACGCTATTTTTGAGCATCACATGCAGGACAACTATACAAGTTTTGGAGTTGAATATAATCTCTATAGAGAATTGTTAATGGATAACATCAGGAAAGAGAGAGACCGCCTTAATGCTGAAATAAGATCAAATCTCAAAGATGGTGACGATTACGAGGAAAAAGAGATAAAGGTTAAGTTTTATGAGATAAATCTAACTGAAAACAAGCATGAGAGGATCTATACACTAGAGCCTAAGATATTTCATGGAAACATTGTGCTGGCTGATAGCTTGTCTCAAGAGTTTTTAGGCATGTTATGGGATTTCCCATTCTCTGCTCACGATGATGGTCCTGATGCTCTTGAAATGCTATGGAATCTGGCAAAAGGGAAGTATTCAAATGGAATAGTGCCTAAAAAGCCATCAGTTAGATAGTATCTTTTTTTTATATCAATTACGGTGTAAACTAGAATGTAGCAGGGGTAAATATGGCCATATTAAACAATCGAATTAGCATCTCAGGCATAAAACAACGATCAAGATCAGCTACAAAGGCTGCTAACATACTTGGTTATAAGGCTTCTAGTGGTGTCTCAAAGCCACAAAAATATAGAAAAGATGTGCTTAATGACATAGATAAATACTATAATTCAGCACAATACGATCATTTACCACCTTGGTCTGATTTTATGGAGTCAGACGGTCAAATATCGTCAAGAGATGCAAAGCCAAAGATTATCTATCCATTTTTGAGAGTTTTAAGCGATAGATTATCAGCTAAATTACTTGGTCAAGATACTTATCCAGATTTCAAGGTGTCTGACGATCCAGATTTTGAATTCTTTGGCGGTCTAGTGGAGAGAGAGTCACTTCTTAAAGCAAAGGTGCAATCTTCCCTGAAGAAATTTGCAATCATGGGAAGTGCCTTTATCAGAACAAAGGTATCAAATGGTAAGCCAGAGATAGAAAGATATGACTCAAAGTTTTGCTATCCTGAATTTGATGGATCTGGTGATCTTATAAAAATAACGATCAAATACATCTTTGAAGATGATGACGATCTAGATCAAAACAATAATCCAAAATTAAAATGGTACAAGATGGAACTTGCTCAAATGCAAGATAACTTCTTCGATACTCCAGAATATGTAAATGGATCTGAGCCTGAATTTACCGAAACTGGAGTTGTAGATCATCAGCTTGGCTTTGTTCAAGGCGTATGGTTCAGAACTTCTTTTGAAAATCACTCTCCAGATGGTGCTACATTCGTCGATAGCGCATTATTTTCATTTATTGATGAATTTAATTACAATATTTCAAAGTCTTCTAACGCAAGTGAATATGGAATTGATCCACAACTAATTATTAGCAATATGACAGAGGATGAGATTGATGATCTTGTAAAAAGCACAGCAAATGCTTGGGCTATGGGTAGAGAAGGGAAAGCAAGCTTTTTAGAGGTAAGTCAATCTGGATTAGATGCTGCAAATACCTTCAGAGAAGATCACTTAATGAAAAAAATAATGGATATAGCCAGAATAGTTCTGCTAGATCCAGAAAAGATTGTTGGAAGCGCACAAAGCGGCAAAGCTATGGAGGTCTTACATGGGCCTATGGTTGATTTTATCAATGAGCTTAGACCTTATGTAGAGGCTGGACTCTCAGAGCTTTACAAAAAGGTTTTAGCTACTCTGATAGAGCTTAATAGAAGAGGCTTTGAGCTTGCTTTTACAATGCCTCCTCAATACATTCCAAAATCGTTTGATATTACATTCTCATGGCCTCCAATTTTCCCAATGACTGCACAAGATAAGCAGCAAACAATTTCATACGTTCTGCAAATGGCTACAGCAAATATCATATCAAGAGAGACAGCATTAAAATGGTTAATTGCTCTTTTGCCAGAGATCCCTATTGAAAGCATTGATGATGAAATAATGAGAGTAAATTCACAACAACAATTTAATACTTTTGGGTTTTAAATGAGTACTAAACTAGCAAGATATGTATTCAGAAAGATTAGAGGAAGAATTATTCCTGTTAGGATTGGAGCAGAGACCAAAACAACAATAAAGAACTTTTCAAAGTCAGCTTTAAGAAAGCTGCAAGGATACGAAAATAAAATGATAGATAGGAAAATAAAGGCGTTCACTTCAGACTCGGTTGTGAAAATTCCTGTTTTTCATGGTTCTAATTATAACTTTTCAAAATTTAGTCATAGCAAAATAGGATCATCAAAAGGAACGGCGCAAGGCAGAGGATTCTACTTCACAAGGAATAAAAAAGAGGCTGAGTCATACGGTAAAAATGTAAAAAAGTTTTACCTAAAAATGAAAAATCCAGCGATAGGAAGCTTTAACGACGGCTTTACGCAAAAAACAATATCAAAAAATGATCTTGAAAAAGTTTTAAAATCTGGAGATCTATCGGATTACGGTGAGTTTGCAAGCAGAAGCAAAGTTGCAAGTGATCTATTAAAATATAATACAAATGATGTTGATATAATTAATGATGCTGGGGTATCTATTTTTAGAAATAATTGGAAAAAGACGCTTGAGAAATTCAGAAAATACACTGGAATAGATGGATCTATTGCTGGAGATACCAAAACAACTCACTATGTTGCCTATAATACCGATCAAATAATGAAAGCTCCAAAGCGAAATAATGTTTACAGCAAGCTTTTAAAAATAAATAGGAAGAAAAAAAACAAACGTAGAGGAAGATAAACTTTTTAAAATATAAAGCGAGGTACAGCATGGGTTTATTTACAAGATCAGATTCAATTTTTGCAGAAAGAGGAACTTTTTACGCAAGTGAAACAATTTTCTCATATTTAAAAAACGCAGGATCAAGAAATTTAAATGTTGATGGTTCTGTTGCTGTTAAAGATTTCGATTATGTTGTTTCAGCTGGCAAAAGTGCTTGGCTTGAGAGATTAAATTTGACTGTATTGAATGATGGAATGGCACCTTCTAATTTTTATGGAGTTCCATCATTGGCAAATGGAATGCTTGCTCAAGTAGTAGATAGTGATGGTGTAACCGTTTTGAAAGATTTTACTGAAGGTAGTGGATTGGTCTGCATGATGTGTTGGTCAGCTCTTGCTGGTGCTGATGCTGGAGGAGCAATTCAAACTGTCGGTGTTGGTGACGATGGGTCAAATGTTAGATGGACAATGGCAAAGTGTGGTGAGCCAATATTTTTAAGAGCAGGACAGATCTTCAGATTAAAAGTTAGAGACAATCTTTCTTCAATGACAAGATTTCTAGCTATGGTTCAGGGCATATTGGTTGATGAGGTTTAGTTATGGCTGTTAAAAAGTTTTTAAAAATGACCTCTAAAAGGCTTGGTGTTGCAGCTAAGAATAAGCTAAAGCTTCACAAGTTTGTTAAAAAAGGAAAAGGAAGAGTTTTAAATCTTGAATATTTAAGTAAGAATAAAAAACTTATTGGATACGCTGAGTCTTATGAGGGTAGATGGTCAAACGTTATGAGGGTTACAAACGTAGCTGTTGAGATGAAACATAGAGGAAAGGGGATTTCTACCGATCTTATGCATAAGCTATTTAATTACTCTTACAGAAAAAAAGCAGTTGGTGACGTAATAAGCCCGATACAGATAAATGTTAGAAAAAAATTTCCGACAGTAATAAAAAACGGCTTAATGAGATCTGTTATGGCAATATCTCATACAAAAGTAAAAAAGATATCAACAGTATCAAAAGATGGAAAAAGAAGCGTTAGATTCGTTCGTCGCAATGGGAGAGTTATCCCCATAAAGGTAAAGAAATGATTGATGAACAAGTTGTATTCAGAAGGATCAGGGGAAGAATTGTCCCAATTAAGCAGAAGCTCAAGAATGATGAAATAATCAAGGGTAGAGGAAAGACTTTTGTTGCAGCAAGTGCTGTTACAGCTGTAGGGTCTGGACTAGCTGCTAGTAAGATGTTTGGAACTTCTAATAAGTATTTCAGAAATTCTGCTGAGCTTAGAGCAATAAGATCTCTTGGCACAAAAGGATCTTCCACATCAAGAAAGATAGCAAAAAAGGCTGTTATGTTTGCTAGAAAAGGCGGCATGTTTTCAAAACTTGCTGCTCTTACTGTTGATGGTGGTGCGCTTGCAGCAACTACACTTGGAGAAATTGGAATAGGCAAGCTTACAAAGAAATATGGAGTCAAAGAAGAGGCTGGAGAGGTAATTGAAACTATAGTTGGAACTGCTCTTCTATCGGTTCCCTTTCTTCTTGCCAGAAAAGGGGCAGGACTAAAAAGCATTGGCAAGCTAATTAAAAAAGGCGGCCTCAGCAATGCTTTAAAATCTGTTAAAAATACTCCAGAGGCATTTACAAGAGTAGGAAAGAAAAGAAGTGCTAGGCTGATATCAAGGCTTAGAGTAACGAAATATGATCCAGCCAGATCTGTTCAAAAGAAATGGTTTAAGGGGGATATATGAAAGATGGTAAAGTTAGATTTATTAGGAAAAATGGGAGAGTTATACCAGTAAAAGCTAAGAGCGGAGATAGTTCTAAAAAGCTACCAAAAGTTAAAAAGATTATATCCAATAAGAAAGCAAGACAGGCTGCTACTGGTGCTGGAGGTCTAGCTGGAATGTTTGGAATGCTTAAAAAGTTTAAAAGCAAAACTGCTCTCCAAAATATTGTTATTGGCGGTGCTGGATTTATAGGTGGATCTCTTTTAGCATCATCTATTTCAAATATAAAATATACCAAGAAAGCAGTAGGCGAAACAGATTTTGACACAGCAAAAAGGGTATCAATGGGAAATAAGAAATACAGCAATATAAAAAAGAAAAGTAAGAATTAGCAATTTCTCCAGGAGGTGTCCTCGCTAGACCAATTTCAAGTAGCTGTAATTGTTGATTAAATTTTTTACAAAACTGAGAAAAGGTAAAAAAGTGCAGTGGAACTGCATGTAAGAAACAAAAAGAAGTAGAAGTTTTGCAATGTTTCAAGAAAAATAAGTGTACGTTTGATGGTAAGTTAAATAACAGTATGCGCAACAAAAGAGGCAATGAGTGGAATTCAATCCAAATCAGTCAATAGTTGAGAGACACGCAAGGGCACTTATGGGCCTCGAAGAGACTCAGGCTAGGATAATGCTTAAAGAGTATGCTAAAGCAGCTGAGCAGCTAAAATTACAGCTCATGGCGGTCAATAGTAATACCTTCACAGAAACTAGGTTGAAATCAACAATGCTACAGATTGAGCTATTTATGCAGGCTCTTGAGTCTAGACTCTCATCTTCAATATTTGAAAGCTCTGAATTCGTATTTGACCAAGCTCTATCAGATTGTGTCACAGAGATTAATAAGTTTGAAAAAGAATATGCTGGATCTGCTTTGATTATCCCAATTGATACAATCCAAGATTCTACAGACCCAAGAAATGTTCTAATTAATCAATTTTCATCTTCAATCAAGTCATACAATGATTCCACAAGAGCCAATATCCAGAATGTAATGACTCAGGCATTGATCCAAGGAAAGACATACAGTCAGGTAGTAAATGATATAGATAACGAGATTAAGTCTTCATTTTGGAAAGCTCACAGGATCGTAAGAACTGAGATGCACCAGATATACAATGTTTCAAAAATGGATGGTATGACACAAATTAAGGAAAAATATCTTCCAGATCTCAAAAAGATGCTAATTCACCCAATGGACAGCAGAACTGCAAATGATTCTAAGACTTTGGCGGCTAAAAACCCAATAGTAGACATAGATAAGCCGTTTAAGTATAAATATAATGGAGAGCTTAGAGTATTTATGGCACCTCCAGAGAGACCAAATGACAGGGCAATTTTAATACCTGTACGAAATGAATACCTTGATGGCAATGGATAACTGTTGCATAATATAACTAATTGTTAAGAGCAGAACAAAAAAAGGAGCAAAGAGATTATGAAAAAATTATTTTTATTACTATTACCATTATTTGCATTACTGAAGTCTCAGGATGGATTTTTTAGATTTCCTCACTTCCTCATGGATGAGGCTGATGAGGGTGGATCTGGAGGAGGATCTGGAGATGATGAAAGTTCAGATGATAGCGGTGACGACGATAGCGCAGATGAAGACTTTGAGTCATTGCCAGATTGGGCTAAGAAAAAATTTGGCAAGCAAGAAAATGAGATTAAAACATTAAGAAAAGAAAATGGTGACAGGCGCACCAAAAATAAAGGCTTATCTGACAGGCTCGATAAGTTTGAAAAAGGTCTCAAATCGGCCTTTGGAGTTGAGGAACAAGAGGAAGTTGACTTTGAAAAACAGGTGTCTTCATTGTCAGAAAATCTTGCTTCTACTCAATTTGAAAATGCTGTTATTAGCATGGCTTATGAGAACGAAATACCAAAAGATAAAATTGGTTTTTTCAAGTATCGTTTGAATGAAGCTTTGCAGAATCTTGGTGAGGAAGATGATCTTCCAGAAGAGGTTTTGGCTAAGTTAGTTCAAGAAGTTAAGGGGGTAGGAAAAGGTAAAGGCGAAACTGGAGGCGAGGAACATGGTACACCGCCAAATGACGGTAACAATGGGAAAGGCAAGTTTGGAAAACTTACTGCTGAGCAGTATGTGAAGATGACAGACAGTCAAGCCAATGAACTTTTTAAGAATGATCGTGCGACTTACGACCGACTACATGCGGAAGCGAGACAAAAAAGACTTTTTAGAGCTAGGTAATTATTAACGTAAACTTTCAAGGAGTTAGAAAGTGGTAACAAAATCAACAGATTTAACATTTGAGCCGAAAATTTGGCAAGATCATATCGAAGCATACTTCGATCAAAAATTAGTGTATGGCGCATTCGCATACGTTCCAGAAGGTGAGTACATTCCTCACTCTCTAAAAGAAGGTGGAGAGACTGTAAACTTTCCTTACTTCAATAAGATCAATGGGGCTGAGAAGCCAAATGAAGACGAAAATCTAGTTGTTGACAAGCTTACTGATGGCAATTTCACAGCAGTTGTTGCTGAGTATGGAAAAGCTGTTGGTTGGACTAAGACAGCTGTTAGAAAGTCTACTCAAAGCAGAGACAGGATTTATAGAGAAGCAAAATCTCAAATTGCTCGTGTCCTTGCTGAGAGACTAGATAACGATCTTAGAGATGAGACAAACACAGCTGGAAACTTTGAGCAAGGATTCCTTGCCACTGCTGCTGCTGATACTATGAATGTAAAAAGACTTATGACAGGTCAAGTAAAGGCGTTTGGAGATAAGGCTGACGATGCTGAGGTTACATTCATGCACTCTTTCCAATACCTTGATTATGTGACTGACGCAGGAACAGGGTTTATTAAAGCTGATGCAAGTGATCCTTTCTATTTCGTAAATGGATTTAAGGGAAGAGTTAATCAGGGTCTAGTTATTATCGTTAATGATAATGTTACTAAAGTAGCAGACATTGACGGTAAGGCAGCTTATAGAGCTATGATCCACAAGCCAAATTCTTACGGATTTATGCCAGCTGAAGAAATGATGTTTGATGAGGACAATGATGCACTTGCAAGACAAGAGTACGTTGTTGCTACTCAGTGGTATGCTGTGAAGTCATTCCACAAGAAAAAGTCTACTGACTACAAAACTGCTGCTGCGGTAACAACTACAGTATCAATTTAGTTTTTGTGAGGGGTCTCGGCCCCTCTTTGTTTTTGGTTTTTGGTTTTTTGAATATTAATATGTAACAAGGGTAAAAAAATGAATTCACTTAATAGAGGTCATGTTACAGTTACAGTTGGTGCTGTTGCTGCGACTAAAGAAATTGGGGTAATCCAAGCTCACAAGAAAATGATTGTTAGAAATCTTTCAATTGTAGATGTTGCTGCTATTGCTGCAAGTGGTGCTAACTATGTTACTTATGGCGCAAAGGTAAACAATGTTTCTGTTGGTACAGCTGTTGACACTCAGTTAGGATTAGCTGCAAGATCTGATAAAGCAATTGTTATGCCTAGTGATGGTCTGACTAATGATAACGGTATCACACTTGAGAAAGGTGATTTCTTGTCAGTAGATCTTACCGTAACAGGTACAGGCGCACTAACAAATGCAGGCATTCACGCTGATATCGAGATAGTAGGAAACTAGATATTTTTGTCTCAGGATGAGACATGCAAAGTCGCTCATTGGTTTTGCTCTTTCCAGTGGGCGGCTTTTTTAAAAAGAGCTTAAGGAGCAAACAATGACAATCAAAACAAGTTCATCAGATCGATATCATGGAAAGAAGCTTACTGAGACAGGTGAGGAAATTCTTAATAAACAAAGAGAGTTAATTAAAGAAAAAAGAGAGGCTTTGAATTTCAACAAGGAAGACTCTTTAAAAAAGATAGAATCTCTTGAGAGAAAAATTGCTGATCTTAGTGCGATGGTTGAGATTTCTAATAAAACAGCAATTGATTATGAAAATAAGTACAGTGATCTCTTCGCTGAGTTTGAGGTATTAAATAAGAATCTAGATATAGCCAGTAAAAAGATAAATTCTTTAGAAGAACAAAACAAGGCACTAAGCTCCAAGAGAGGCAGATAATGGCATTTGCAACAGATGAAATTCAGAAAATATTATATCATCTTGGCTACCCAGCAAAGACAAGTGATCCTAACTCTTTAGAGTATAGAAATATTATCATGTCAAGATTTGAAAATGTTCCAGCTGATTCTGAAGAGATCATTCTTGGTCTTATAGTTCAGATAGATGATCTCAAAGCAAAGCTTACTAAAGCACACTGCATGATGGGAACAAAACAAGTTGGTGATGTTACTCTTAATCCAGATATGGTTGCTAAGAATCTAAAAGGTGAGCTTAGAAGGTTATATCGAGAGCTATCTCAGGTAATCAATATTAAATATATTGGAGGCATGGGAAGTGTAAACAAGAGGGTTGTATGGTAGACGCTAATGATTGCATTGGTGACGCTATTGATTGCGCTCTACAGGTTAGAGATGATCTTGGTCTCCAATTGCATAATGTTGAAATATTGAAAAGAACTAAATCTGCTGTAGATCCAGAGCTTGAAGGATTTGGAGTAGAAGGTACGATAGTTGATTCCATAGAAAGAAAGTTTTTCCCTACTCCTCAGATAGTTGACTATGGTCATTCTTATGCTGCTAGAGAGGGTGGAAACTTTAAGAAAGGGGATCTTCTTTTAAAGCAGATAACAAAAAATAAATACAAAGAATCTGATATTGATTGCTCTAGACTAGATGGAGAGGGTGATAATATTGAAAGGTTTTATTATATAAACAAGAAACTTTACACTGTAATACATGTTGCAGAGAAAAATTTCTGGTGGAATGTTCAAGTTAGAAAGTGTGATAGCACAGAGGTTTATTTTGGTAATTAAAACAATCAAAATGAGCGATTTATCAAGAGAGCTTGCGCTTGCTGTAACAGACATACAAAAAGCTCAAAAGGTAGCTGTAGCAAACGGCATAATAAAATATCTTCCAGAGATTATTAAAAAATCTCCAGTGGATACAGGTCTATTTGCTCAGTCATGGGATCTTATAGAGTCAGAAAGATCTATAGTGTTAGGAAACTATGCTCCTCATGCTGCTATTGTTGAAAATGGAGCTAGACCATTCACGCCTCCAATTGCTCCTCTTTTAGCTTGGGCCAAGAGAGTTTTGCAAGATGGATCTCAAGAGCCAAATTATTCATCAAGAGTTTGGGCGTTGGCAAAGTACACTCAGAATAAAATTTCAAGAGTTGGTATGGAGCCAAAACATATTCTAGAAGATGCCTTGCCTAAAATAATTAATCAAATAAAAGATGAACTGGAGGCAATGCAATGACAGATCTTATTTTATCTGAGGATTTTACTTCAGTTTGGTCACTTGCTCAGTATTTAGAAGCTGAGCTTAGCAATTCACCTTCTAGACCTATTCAGATATTACATGGATGGCCAGAGCCAGATAAAAAGCTGAAAATGCCTACTATTGCAGTAAGTATGATGGGTGATGCTGAAATAAGAAGCCATGATGCTAGATTTCAAAGGTATTCTGAAATAGCTGGAGATGGAATAAATGTAAAAGCTATATACACTGTAGGGGCAATAGAGATGCAGATTGTAGCTGATATCTGGGAGAGTTCGAAGTCTGGAGTTGGGGCAGCTTTTAGCAGATTTAAGAATGCTATAAACAAGGCTCAGAGACAAAATGTTGATAACTCAAAAGGATTAACATTAGAGCTTCAGGGATATTATGGAACACTAGCAAGATATGACATTGTAAGATATAATTACATTGAGGGAGAGGCAGAGTCACAGCGAAGAGAACATAGAATAAAAGTCGTTTTGACATGTCATTTTAATGAAATAATGGAAGTAACCATGCCTAAAATTGCTGATACAATTCTTGAGCATGAAATTTCAGATAACGTCGATATAGGAGAATAAAGATGGTTTACAAAACAAACAATCCTCTAGAGTACAACAAAGTCGATGGAATCGTGTCTGACGAGACTGCGCCTGCACCACAGGTACAATCAGCAGGTGTTGGAACGGCCATTCTCGTTGGAGTTTTTTCATGGGGGCCTACTGAGCTATCTCAGAAGGTAAGTCAAAGACTTGAGCTTTTTAGAACTTACATGGATACAGCTATAAGCGGTATGGATGCACTTATCAATAAGTCATTCTCCTCTTTAAGAGTTGTAAGAGTTGATGTTGCGGATGCAGTTAAAGCAGCTAAAACTTTTCAGGACATTGATCCAAAAGATTCAGTTGTCTTTACAGCAAAGTACAAAGGTGCAAAAGGTAACGACATTCAGGTAAAAATTGAAGATGGAACAAATTCTGGAAAGAAGTATTCTGTTAAACTGAACGACTCTGCAAATGTTTCATATTTCCCAGAAGAAATTTATGATGATGTTGCTCTTTCAGATGTTCCAGCTACTTTTGCAAATTCAAAGCTTGTAGTTGCTTCTCTTTCTGTTGGTGCAGATACAGATCCAGAGAATACTGTTGGATATGTTGCTTTGACACTTGGATCTAATGGTGCAGCTGTTGATACTGACTATCAGAATGCTATTGCAAAAACAGAAGTTGAAAAGTCTGGAAATGTTGTTTTTCTTGATGTTTATAATGAAGTCAGAAATGGATATTTGAAAGCTACCGCAGCTGTAACTCAAGATAAAATGGTTATTTGTGCAGGCCCAGAAAATCAAACTGTTGCTGAAGCTGTTACGGCTGCTGATGCTTTAAGAGATGTTGATGGAAGAATTATCTACGCTTATAATTGGCTAGAGACAACAATAAGAGGCGTTAAGGTTTTTCAAAGTCCTGCTTCTTTCATGGCTTCAATTATCTCAAATATTGGCCCACACATTGACCCTGCTTATGCTGGTAATAGTCAGTACCTATATGGTGTATCAGCTATTAAGAACGGTCTTTCTAGACCTAATTTTATCACTCTAAAAGAGGGTGGGATTTCTTCTTTTGAATTTGATAGCGATATTGGATTCAAAGTTAAGTCTGGGATCGTTACTCAGATCTTAAACAGCGAAAAGGTTCAATTCTAAGACGAAGAATGACAGATTTTCTAGTTGAGACTCACGCAAGATTTTTTAAGTTGTATCAAAACGATACAAATAGTCTTGCAAATAGAAAAGCCATTCAAGCAGCAATGTATAACTACATTGAAACAAATCTTGAAAAAAATGGAGTTCTTCCAAAAGATTCTGAAGTAAGTGGTGGAAAGGCTAAGATTGTTGATATCACATCTCTTAATGATGATATTTCAATTGGTGAGGGGTTCAATTATATTCTTTACAAGCAGCGGATCTATTCAAGCATGAGATTTATTGTTCTCAAGGCTGAGATTGGAACTGGTGTTGTTGTAGAGGTTTAATTAATAATTAATTTTAGAGAGGTATATTATGGGCACACCAAGCATAAAATCACATCAATACACTTTAGAGCTGTTTGTTGATGGAGAAAAAAGGCTGATTGACACTATTACTAATGTTTCAATAAATCAAGATTCTGATTTTTCAAGATCTCAGTTTGTTGGAAATCCAATTCCTGAAGGGGATCAAACTTTTAACGGTTGGTCTGGATCTCTTGATATGGAAGTAAAGAATGCAATTGTTTCTAGAATGATGGAAGCTATCACTACACAAAATTACAATGGTGTTGGAATTAGTGATGTTTCGTTGCTTGAAACTGAAAATTACAGTGATGGAACAAATGCTACATTCCTTCATATTGATACTCAGTTGAAAGTTAGCAAGTCAGCACAAGGAAATCAGAAAATGACAAAACGTCTAGATTTTCAATCTTCTTTCAGAAGAGAGATCTAGTTTATTTATTGGGGCTAAAGAGAATTATCTCTTGGCCCCTTATTTTTAAGGAGCATAAAAATGAGCAAAGAAAAGACAGCAGTAAAAATCACAATGGGTGAAAGAGTAGTAATTATGCGGATGCCATCTAACGGTGACATTGAAAACGCAATGACTTTGACTAGTAAACAAGTAGGCGACGAAGCAAGCAAATATTTGTTTATGTTTAAGATGCAAGATAACCTTGTAAAAGAGCTTCTACATTCTATTGATGGTAATACAGACGTAAGAAAACCTCTTGGAGATATGTTTTCTATGGCAGAAATTATTTATCTAAAAAAGAAAGCTGGTGAGATGTCAGGAATGGGAAACGAGATGGCAGCTCTGGAGGAAGTAATCACCCTTTAAGATCTTGGTGGTCAAAGGTTGTTTACGCTCAGAGATATACTAGCTTGAGCCTTGCGGAAATTAGAGAGATGGATGGTGAGAGTTTTGATATGTATCTTGAAGAGCTTAACGATTTAATAAGGCAAGAAAACAAGGCGGATTAATGTCATTTTTAGTAGAAGGTTTTAAGATAGGTGCAGAGTTTGTTTTTGATGCTGGTCTTGCTAGTGCTGAGATCGGTGCTGTTCAAGGTAAGATACAGCAACTATCTGGATCTATCGACGATCTTCTATATAATGCACAGAATTTTGGTTTAAACTTTGCCGCCTCTTTCACTGGATTAGGGGGCGGCCTTATAGGTGTTTTTGGATCTGCAATAAATGCCAGTGACGAATTCAAGAAAGCTCAATTATCTTTTTCAAATATCATTGCCGCAAATATGGAAAGTTTTTCTGGAAATGTTGAGACATTCTCTGACAGAATGCTATCTTCAAAAAATGCAATCAACGATATTATAAAAGACTCTAGAGACTTTGTTATACCAGCAAAAGAACTTCTCAGAACAACAGAAATATTGGGTGCTTTAATGGCTCCAAGTGGTCTTGCAGGTAACAATTTTGGGATATCTAGACAGCTATCGTCAAACTTTTTGAAATCTACAAGATCAATGGGTGTAGATCCAAGTCAGTCAATGAATCAATTTGCAAACATTGTTACAGGAAATGGATCTGAACAAGGTATGTTCAGCCAGAGACTATTTAAAGAAATGGGAATAAGTGACTCTGAAGGAAATATAATCAAGACAGCTAAAGAGTGGAATAAGTTTTTCGCTCAAGATAAAATAAAAGCAATAGATGCTTTGAATACTGGTATGGATAAGTTTACAAAAAATGCTGATGAGCTTGCAGGAATGACAAATACTATAAGCGCAGTATGGCAAAGGCTTATGGATCTATTTAAAGGATTTGGGAGCATTCTGAGGCCTCTTGGTGATGTGATCCTTCCAGTTGTAACAGAATATTTAAACAGAATAATAAACCTTGTTAAAAGTCAAGGCGCAAATATAGTAGAGAGCATTGCTGCTTTTATAAAGCCAATTGCAGATGCTCCAGAAATGTTTTTAGTTAGGTTAATGCAGATGAAAAATCTTGCTAAAGATGTTTCTGATGCAGCTTGGATAACAGGAACAGCATTGAGTTTATCTCATTTGAGTTCAGCAATTAAATATTTAGGAAAAACATCAGTGGGATCTCAGGTTGGAAATCTAGTTGGTAAAATTCCATTTTTGGGTGCTTTTTCAAAGTGGATATTTGGTCTACTTGGATCAATAAAGCCGATCATAGGTCTGGGCGGTGGACTGATAGCAGTTTTAGGAAAGTTGTCATTTTTGTTTACTGGATTAACTGTCATATTTCAAGCCCTATCAAGAGCGCAAGCAAAGGCAGATATTGGAAATTTCTACAATATGCTTTTCAGCTCAGATAAAATTGTAAGTGCAGGAACTAGAATAGGTGCAGCGTTTGCAGAGATAATGAATCCTATTGATGTAATAATAGAAGGTCTCTCTGATATTTTTGTTGCGTTTATTCCTTTAGCTCAAAAGGGAAGTATATTAGTTGGAACACTTGAATTTCTTGCAGACGTTATGGAGTTAGCAGGCGAATCAATGAGAGAGTTTTTAGGCATAGTCATGGGCTTTGTTTCTGGCATTGTTGCTCTAATTGCTCCTCTTAGTCAGATGGTAGCAAGCATTGCCGAGCAGGGTCCAGTTGATTATATTAAAGGACTTGCAACAGGAACTAGCGTTAATCCATTTGAAGGATACGGAGCAGGATCTATATTAGAAGCAATGAAAAATGGCTATGATAGATACTCTTCACCTTATCTAGCTACTGGTGGCAAAGATGGAGAAAAGGCTATTGCTCAAAACAATGTAAACATTGGAAAGGTTGATATCAACAACAATATAAAGCAAGAAGTGCAGCCAGATAGAATTGCATTTACCATGAAAGAGCAGCTGATGAAATTAAGCGAAAACAGAAAGGGATCTTCAGGCAGAAGAGGCTCTTTTAGTGGAGCATTTGCTCAATAGAGGGGTAGAAAGTGGCATTACTTGATCCAGTAAATAGCGCAGTAGGTGGCGCAATAGGTGAAGCAGGAGATTTCACAGGTGATCTTCTTTCTCCAATAGTAGGACGAAGACCAGCAAACTATAACTATGGAGAAAAAGATTTTGAATACTTTCTCATTGAAGAAATAGAAGGTCCAAAGAAAGAAGTTCTATTGAGTGGTAATCAATTACCTCAAGACTTTCTACAATTTGGAGGAAAGCAGAGAATAGTTAAAGATTATTATTCTGGATACTCTGAGCCAACAATGCACGTTCTTGGCCCACAAGAAAGCGACACTTTAATAAAAGGAGTTTTAAAAGATAAAAGATTTCCAAGCATAGACAGCGGAACGGATTTTAGAGGTGT
>Ga0100403_1001037_pt1 | contig 26328 bp, 18 predicted proteins | sample CryGeymet201501t_FD_83663 | JGI IMG/M metagenome (GOLD analysis project Ga0100403, IMG submission 83663) | Groundwater microbial communities from Crystal Geyser aquifers in Utah, USA - Crystal Geyser metaG 2015-01t | ecosystem: Environmental > Aquatic > Deep subsurface > Groundwater | place... | reverse complement strand
ATACAGAACATCACCTGCAAGAATACTAAGTAGGGGGTAAATTGGGATTATATACCAAATTAGCTTCGAATTTGAAAATGAGAAAAATAGAAATATTGTAACAGTACTTATAGTTAAAAATACATATTTAGTATCCTTATTAAAAACTTTTTTTATAGCCAGAATACTTGCAGGTAATAGTAGCAAAGACCAAAGCCTAAAACTAACCTTTATAACCTCTAAATACCAGAAAAAGGGTTCCGTTTTTCCTTGCTGATCGGTAATGCCTCTATTTAAAATGTGAGTAAAAAAGTAACTGTTTAAAAACTCGGAACCGTAAAGTTGGTACATGTAAAAATGCCAAGGCATTGCAACAAGCAAAAAGCTAATTAAGAATAAAGAAATACCTGTGCTAAGTTTTTTTAACGATACCTTATTTAATAGCAGTAACGTCACGCCAAATATCCCTAGAATAGCTAAAGGCAAAATACCCACAACAGATTTTACCAAAACGCCAAAACCGCACGCCAAACCGCTATATAAAGAGTATTTAATGTTATCTTCTGTATAAAATTTATACCCAAAATAAAGACTTAGAGTAATAAAAAAAGTCACCATTACATCTAACATTCCCATTCTTGCGTAATAAATATAATGTGCCGTAGTTGCAAGCATGAGAGCAGACAAAAAACCGGTAATTTTAGATTTAAAAAGATAACTAGAAAACTTGTACACTAGTAAAATGCCTAATAAAGCAAATATGGCAGAAGGCAACCGGGCTGAAAACTCATTAACGCCAAAAATTCTCATAAAGAAGGAGCTTATCCAAAAATAGAGGGGGGGTTTTTCGAACCAGTTAGTATCTACAGGCCACTGCAAAGTTAAAAAGTTCCCAGTACTGATTATATTTTTTGAAACACTTGCATAGATTGCCTCATCCCAATCAAGTAGAGTGTTTTTTCCTAAATCCCAAAATAGAAAGAAAGAGGAAAAGCCTAATATAAAGAAGGTAGGTAGGTGCTTAACTTTAGATACCCAAACTAAAAGTTTTGCAAAGGAAAAATCTTTGTTATAAGAGTAACCCAGTGTTACAGAAAGAAAAGCTAAAATCCAGTAAAATTCTAAATTATAAGTATAAAAAATACCTGATATTAAAAGGGAAATTACCCCACAAGCAGTACCCAAAACTATAAAACTACTTTTCTCTTTTGATTTTAAAAAGCCATAAAGTGAAAAAGCCAGTATGATAAAAAATAATAAAACATAAAAAGATATTCCAAAAAAACCAGTTTCGGATGCAACTTCTCCCCACACGGAGTGGCTAGGGACTCTTTCGTTAACAATATTTTTTTCTCTAAAAAAATATTCTTGTGCAAAGCTAGTTTTTCTAAATGCTTCATTAAAGTTACCATAGCCCCTTCCTAGCCAAGGGTTATCCCTATAAACCTCCATAGCCCCCTCAACCAGAATAAAATGTGTATCAAAAGAGTCTAAACGGGAGTGCATAAAAGATTTGTATTTAGCAACGACACCGCCTCCAAAAAACTGAAAATAGGAAAGCAAAAGCAGTAAACTTAAAATAGAAAAAATACTAAGCAGTTTTGCATACCTTTTGTATCCTTTAGATAAAAGGAATAAGATAAAAATTAAAGACCCAAATAATAAGCCTAACCAAGCACTACGACTTTGGGTTATATAAATTACCGCACACAAAAAAATAGTATTTAAGGCCCAAAACAAACGTGAATAACCTTTTTTAAAAAAAATGAAACTTGCAGATACGGGAATAATTGAGGCTATAAAAGCTCCAAAGTGATTAACATCCCAAAAGGTGGAACCCACCCTAGGGTTTTGACCTGCAATATCCCAGATTGCACCGAATTTAATTTTATAAAATATAAAAACAAAATATTGAATTGCTGCTACCAGTCCTGTGACAGTACCAATCAAAGTGAATACTGTAGTAGCCTTAAGTAGTACAGAATTACCGTATTTTACATATAAAAATTTAATTAAGAGATACAGGTAAACAATAGTGGTGTAAAAAGCTAAAAGCTTAAGTCCGGCAATCTTATTTTCTGCAACAAAAATGATAGATAATAACCTAACAACAAACAACAAACTCAAAAGAATAAGTACGGGGTCTTTAATAAAACTAAGAATAATTTTTTTCTCTTTATAACGCCGAAACCAAAGGTAAAAACGATAAAAGGTGGTAAGTAATATCCCAAAAAAAGCAATTCTTACAGGCAAAACATCCCAAATTACTAGAGAAAAAAGTTCTTTGTGTTGCAGGGGAACTAAGAGTAAAAGTAACAAGAAACCCGTGGAAATATCTTCTATACTAATTAAAACGATAAGTATAAAAATAAAAACTGCTAAAAATATTTGAACTATCGGCATAATTAAACTAAATTATAACACTGTAAATATAAAGTGTCGTTTTATAAATGATTTTTAATGCTACAAAATCAGTCCATAGCTTTAATTTAAAGTCAATTAATTATCAGATATATTAAGAACTTTTTTGTATATATCTAAGGTCTGTTTAGCCGCGGTATCCCAGGTATAATTTTTTAAAACATAACCCTTAAACCCTTTTTTTACGCTAGGCTTTTTGAACGCCAATTGTAAGGACCGGGAAATAGACTGTAAGTTGCCCGGATCACAATAAAAAGCATTTTCCCCAAGATACTCTTTTGCTCTTTCTCCTGATGCCACTAAAGATTTGACCCCAGAGACTACCGCCTCTAAATAAACTAAACCAGTTGTCTCAAACCAAGAGGGGCAAGCGAATACAGTGGAATTAGTTAGTATCCCGGAAAGTACCTTTTGATCCAAAAACCCAAGGTGTTTAACAAAAGCATGTTTTTCCACTAGTTTTTTAAATTGGTTAATATAGGTGGGGTGGTGGGAGTTATAAGAGCCGGCAAATAAAAGACCTACATCTTTAAAATTAGGGTCATTTGCTTTCAAACTTATTAATGCCTTAATAAGGCTAATCTGATTCTTTCTAGGCTCTATTCTGCCAACACAGATTATGTATTTTTTGTAATCCACAATTTTTTTTGCCTCATTTAAATTTTTAGTCGTAAATTTATCAGCATTAACACCATTTACCACCTTGGCCCATTTAAAATCTTTTACACCATAAGACATCTTTAAGTCTTGAGATTCTTTGTTAGTCTGAACTAAAATATAATCAGCTAGCTGAATTGATAGCTTTTGCTGTCTTCTTATACCCATAAAAAGCTGTAAAATAGCTGGCAGAAGCTTTTGGGGATAGAATAAACCCTTTAGAATATTTCGAAAAACATCTCTTAACGGTTGAAACGGTACCAAGTAATTGCCTACTTTAGCTAAACCATATCTGTATTCTTGTTCGTATCGTTTAAACTCCGCGAGTGAGTGGTGTATGGGGGATAGAACTACCGGTTTACCTTGCGTTTTAGCATTTTTAATTTGTATATAGGGTTCACATACCCAGTCGAGATTAAAAACGTGCACAAGATCGTATTTAGATACATCTGGCTTTAGTTTAGAAGTTATATCCACTAAAACACCAAGCTTTTCTAACGCTGCCTTAGTCTCATCTAACTGAACAGTGTCCCCTCCCCTTCTATCATAAATATCCACCCTTGATTGAAACAAGACCTTAATTTTTTTCATACACGGCACTGTAATTTTTAATAAATGCATCAAAATTATACTCTAAAGATTTACTTAACCCGATTTTCACGATTTCTCTTTTATCTTCGTTATTAATTTTTGATAACTTAATAACTTTATTGTACAAGTCCTCCTCGTTACCTAAGCTAAAGTATGTAACTGCATCGCCAAGTACATCTTTTAAAACAGGCAAATTAGAAACAATAGTGGGTAGTCGAGAAGCCAGAGCCTCTAAAGGTACATAGCCAAAACCCTCAGCGTAACTTGGAAAAATAAAGAAGTCCATAGACTGAAAGTAAAATGTTTTTTCCAATTCAGAAAATTGACCTGTAATTAGATAACTGCCCTTAAAGTTTAATTTACAAAACTTTTCAACTCTCTCTTTAAGATCTCCACCACCAGCAATAAGTAAAAAATATTTTTCGGGAAATTTATTATTCAATTTTTTAAAGGCTTTAATTAAGGTTAAGTGACCTTTTTCAGCAGTAATTCTAGAAACAACTCCTAAAATAATTCTATTCTTAGGTATGTATTTAACCCTTTTAAATCTAGCTAGCTCATCCTTGCGGAGGCGCTTTGAAAACCTATCAGCATCAATACTATTAGCTATAACTCTAATTTTGGTGGGCAGAACCCCCTCAAAGAAAATTCTATGAATCTTAATACTTCTTGTTAAGGCAATTACATCCGTAGCAATTAAATTAGCTATAAATATGTTATATAGCCAGTTAGGGATTGTTTTTACAATTTTTCTAAAAAAACTAGGGTATTTCCATAACAAAAAAGGAGTGTGTACATGGTGAACTCTTTTTTTCACTCCTGCTAAAAATGCCCCTATTAAAGCCTGGCTGCTAATTAGTTCGTGAGTATGAATAATGTGGATTCTTTTTTCCTGACAAAATAAATTAACGTATTTTATAAACTCAGTATCAAAAGAGGATTTTGGATACTTACATAAAACCGTTGCCCCTTCTTTTTCATACTGCTCAACTAAGGGCCCAGGCGGAACCATAACATAAACTCTATTGGCCTTAGAAAAACCTTTTACTAGGTCTAAAACATGAAACTCCACCCCTCCAGGTTGAGAAGATTTTAAAACAAAAAGTATATTTTTTTCACTAGTTATCATATTTAATAGACTTTAAAATTACATTTTAGAATTAAGAAAATCCTGCATATAAGACAATTGCTTGTCTACCTTGTGATCCCAGGTATTTTGACTAGCAACCTTTTTACGATTATGTTTTTTTGACTCGCTTTTATCTTTAACCGCAAGTTGGATTTTTTTTATAAAATCCTCTGGATTTTTTCCAATATAAACTATTTCTTCAAATCCCCTATAAGCAGGAAGATCAGTCACTACTAAAGGTATGCCTGTAGCTGCGGCGTTTAAAAACTTTGTGGGAAAACACCCGTAGTAAGTATAGTCATTTATAACGTAGGGAATTATGTAGGCATCAAAAAAGTAACAAAAACTTTCGGCGTTTGGTATAGGGCCAACAAGATAAATATTTTTAATCTTTTTTAATTCATTAATTTTACTATCCGAATCAGAGTCATTAGTGGGGCCGATTAAACAGTAACTTATATTAGGTGTTTTTTTCGCAGCCTTGATAAGCAAAGCTACATCAACCTTGTAGGGATCAACTGATCCCGAAAACAAAACTTTTGGGGAAGGGATATTGTTTAAAATATCGGGTATTACTTTAGGTTTTTTAGAAAATTTACTATATAAACTAGCATTTGGGGTATAGTAAACCCTAGCACTCATTTTATTAAATTTTTCAAACAACAAGGGGTGGCTTGAAAACATTAGATCAGCTCTTTTAGCTAAATTTCGTTCTCTTTTTTTAACCCATTCTTTACCCCTTAGACCTCTTTGGTCAATTTTAACTTTAAAAAAAGTATCGATTATTTGAATTACTTTAACTAAACCATTGTTGGTACTATCCATCCTGCTGTATTCTGGAAAAGCTTCGTAATTATCTACAACGTCGTAAACAAAAATATCGGGTTTTAACTCTTTGTCTAAGTCGAAAATTCTGGGAAAGTCAAAATGATATATCCACAAAATGGTTTTAAAATTATTTTCATTTGACCAACTACTAATAATATTTTTAATAAATCTAATGTGGATTTTATTAGAAATAAAAGAAAAAGGAAAAAAATTAAATATATTAATCGGTGTATATACAATAAAATTCTTTAAATACTTTTGGGATAAAGATAGGCTACGATTTTTAACCAATAGTTTTAGGGCTTTAAATCTAGTTGGGGGGTCTACAAAAATTATATTATGACCCCTTTTCGCCAACTCTTCCATAACAATGTGCTTGTTGGTGATAGAAAAACCGGGGTTTTTATAAAACTGGTTGGACAAACAAATAATATTGTATTTTTCTTTTTTCATATTCTATTTAAATTGAAAAACCCAAAAATAATCTATATCCCCTACTTTAACTATCTTAATAAACTTATGAGACTTTTCATTCAAAAATTCCCAGTCATCATTCCCCTTTAAAATAAACAAATCACCTGGCTTTGCTAAGTTTTTTACCTCCACCACGTCATAAGCAACATTATATAAGTAAGGGTCATATAAAAAAGGCTTACGTAAGAATACCGTAAGTGTTTTAGCATTAGGTAGGCTATTAACGTACAAGTAAAATTCTCTATGACCAAAGGGCCACTGGGAATTATCTATAAACTTACCTCCCGCATATCCACCTATAAAACTACTGTAATAAGATAGATAATTCGGAAATGTTTTATAAGTTAACATAAAATTAGAAGTGAATACTAAAGACGCTACAAAAAAAACTGTAGGTAAATTATATTTTTTAATGACTCTAAGAAAAACGGAAATGTAGTAGGTACCAAACAAAACAAAATAAGGTATGGTGGGTAAAATATAGCGATCTAGTTTTTTGGATGTAGAACTCATCATAAGTAAATAGGTAAATATAAAAAATAAAGACAATAGAAGTAATTTATCCAATTTTCGGTACTTAAATACCCCGTATATAAATAAGAAGATTCCACAGAAAGAGGATATTACTAGGGTGGGAGTAAATCTAATAAAATAGGTTATTGGGTAAAATACCCACCCCGGATCGTTAGTTTCTAAGCCCATCCACTTGTGGAAATGACCCTCCTCAATCCCTACACCTGTAATACCATACCAATAGTCAGTTATTGTCTGTACAGGAGAAACCCAAAGAGCTGGCCATAATAAAAATATAAGGCCTACGGTAATTACAAACCAAAATAAGTAATTTACAATTATTTTTTTAAAGCTAGTTATAAGGGTTTTTTTATTAAATTTACCAAGAAAAACAACCATCATTAGTAATCCCGAAAAAGGAAATACTAAAAGAGAATTAGATTTGGATAAGACAGCAAGGGCTGCTGCAAGGCTACTTAAAACAACCCAACGCTTGGATATTTTTTTAGGCAATAGTCCGTAGTACAAAAATAAAGAACTTGAAAACAAAAGGGTCGTCACTAAAGCGTCGGTATGTAAAACCCTAGAAAATGCCAAAAACAGAGGTTCAAAAGTTAAAAAAACAAAGAAAATTAAGGTAAATAGATTTCCATATAACCTCCTTAATACATACAATCCTAAAGTTAAAAAGATAGATAAGGTTAAAACTACAAAAAATTTCTCCCAAAAATGTAAAAATGAATACCCCGAGGGGCTTGTCACATCCACGGCACCGTAGAGTATTTTTTGAAATAGGTTGCTAACTTTAACCGCAAAAGTACCTATCCACATGAGAGTTACCCCCGGATGATAAGTAACGTTAGTTCCAGCAAAGTTCCCACTAAAGAGGGCAGAAGAAAACTCATAAATTCTACTTTTCCACCTAGGAGCGTCCGTATTAATTATATCTAAACCCAGTAAAGGCAAACGGTAAATTACAAAAACGAAAAAGAATATAATTTCTACTTTATACAGCTTATAAAAATTTTTTAACTTAGTCATTTTTAAAGTCATTGTTTATTTTAAACACGTAAATATTAGGGCCTAGCCGGCCACTAGACATAAATTTTTTCACAAGTACCCCATGTTCTATAACATCTTGCTCACCCCCATCTATCTCTTCTACATCTTTATCCTGACCTGTAAGGGATTCTTCCTGTAGATCTTTCATACCCAGCACTAAGTAAGAGTAGGGGGAAGAAGTCTCCATAAAACCTATATCCACAAACACTATTTTTTCATACACTATATCCTTTGGAAAAGTAACACTTTCCATGTTCTCACCATAGTAAAAAATCGGGATGGATTTTTCAGATTTATCTATTACCCACTTTCTAAACTCAGTTCTCGTATCGCCATTTATATATCTATAGGTATCCTTTAAAGTAAGGGATAGGGGTGAAAAGATAGCTATTGAATATAGAACGTATAAAAGTACAGACTTTGGTATTCTACCAAAAAACTTGAAACTTTTACGAAGATATGAAGATAGATCAGATAAAAAACTTACTACAGAGATAGTTATTAGGGGGTATAAAAATATAAAATAATGAGACGGGCTCCGATCTTTTGTAGAAATAAAAAAGTAGAAAAATAAAGGAAAAAAGACAGTTAACAAAGTAATTTTATTTCTATAACTAAAAAATAGGAAAAGTATAAATATAATTAACATTATAGCTAGAAGTGTGAAGCCGTAGTCAGTGAAACCCTGCTTTATAAAATTCTCATACAAGGACGCAGGATACTCAAAACCTTGTTTTTCTCCTACGTTTTCAAACTGAAATAAAAACCCCCTACCGTACGTATTGGACCAAAATACCTCAGGCTTAATAAAAATCGAAAAATTAGTAACCAAGTATACTGCTATGGAAGTTATGAAAAAGTAAAGATAATTTAAAATGTTAAACTTAGAAAACATTTTTTTAGCTGCTTTTCGAATAGAATTTAGATTGTAGGTAAGATCAAATCTAAAATCTAACCCGGAAATAACAAGGAGAAGTAAGGTGAAATAGAAAATATAAAGAAAGCAGGTGTACTTAGTAGAAAAGGCCAAACCAAAGAACAAACCTGCCAACACAAAATTTTTTCTTGTATAAGAAAATATAAGATTAGACGAAAAATATAAAGAAATACTTAACCAAAAAGTCATGGCCGTATCAAGCAGAGCTAAATGCGAATCTACAACGTGAACGGGCATTATTGAAAACAAAAAAGCAACCAAGATAGCCTTTTTTTTAGACTGAAGAAGATTTTTAGCAAATAAAAATACTGGAAATATCGTCAAAGCTCCCATTAAAGAGTTTATAATTCGGCTAGTGTAGAAGTAAATAGATAGATCAGTACCAATAATATTACCAACATCAAATATGCCTAAAATACGTGTAATTAAAATTACAATGACATAAAACACAAAATTTAGATAAAAGTGCAGGTGAGGCCAGTCGAATCGGCTTAAAACTAAAGCGGTGTCTTTTAAAGATAATACCCCGCTGACTAAAGAGGGCTCGTCGCTATTTAGCATTAAAGGTAGACCGTATGCCACGGCAGAAACTCTAATAAATAACGCGAAAACAAAAATTACCCACAGGGATTTAGGAAACTTAAGATTTTTAATTTTAGCTAATAGAATCATTTAAGTTCAAAAATCCTATAATAATCCTGATTACCTATTTTCATAATTCTTAAATTTTTCCAGGGTATATTACCCAGTGAATCAAAATCTTTATAATCTTTGAGTATAAAGTAATCACCAGGGTTTCCGGTATTTACCGCACTGTCATCCCAACCCTCACCGTTATAAAATAAGTCTAAAATATGTCCCTTTTGCATAAAGGCCACTCGATCATACGAATCAGCATCCTTATTTAGTAGCTTAGCAAGCTTAGAGTAACCTAAAGGCCATTTAGGGTCGTCAATAAACATCCCCCCCTTTAATCCGCCCACAAGCGGGGTGAAGTAGGCCTGGTAATCAGGGAATATAGTCCAACAAGAAACTAGTAAATTTAAACCTACAATAAAGGTAAAAGTTGGGTAAGTATACCTGGTTTTACACAACTTATTTTTGCACTTAGAAAGAGATGTAAAAAGCTCACTAAGGTAATAGGCAGCAAAAAGTGATAAAAAAGGAATTACAGGTAAAATATATCTTTGAAGTTTTTTATCAGATTGGGACATAATTAACGAGTAAAAAACAACAAAGATCAGAGCAATCCAAAAGAATTTAGATGTTTTAATTTTTTTGTACTGAGAGTAAAAAAACAATGCTAGCCCTGAAAAAGTACTCAAGACAAATATTGGGGTGTACTTAATAAATACTATTACAGGGTAGTATAGTATTCCCGGGTCCCTAGTTAAGTTCCCAAACCACAAATGCTTATGGCCACTTTCGTAACCAATCCCTAAAGCCCCATTAATATAAATTTTTACGATATCGGAGGGAATAACCCACAAAGCAGGCCAAAGAACAAATGTAAAAACAACCACTAAACCCAACCATATTAAAGCAGGAACAGCCACCGAAAATAGTTGTTTTAATGATTGAATTTTTTTGAACATTAAGTAAATTGCTAGGTACTCAAATCCTGAAAAAGCTAAAATAACTAAACCATTGGATTTAGTAAGCAATAATAAAGCCATACTGAATGAGGAAATAAAAGTCCAAAGTATAAACCTTCTTTTTAAATTTTGAAATAAACCAAATACTAGGGAGTAGTATATAGATAATATTGTAAGTAAGGATAAAAACGTTATTAACCCGTCAGTATGTAATACTTTGGTTAAAGCAACAACTGTGGGTTCAAAAGTTAATATTAAAAAGAACAAATACATTATTTTCTTAGAAAAAATTCTTCGGATTACATACAAAGACAAAACCAAAGTAAATGCGATAAATAAATCGATAACTAATATTTGAGTAAAATGCAAACTCAGATATGTGGTGGGGTTGCCAACCTTTTCCGTGCCAAAAAATATATTTGCAAAAACGTTATAAAATTTTAATCCAATAGAACCTAACCACATTAAAGTTACGCCCGGGTGGTAGGTTACATAGGTACCTTTCCAATCGCCAGAAAAAACCGCTGTAGAAAATAAAAATATACGGTACTTCCACGTAGGGGCATCGGTATTAATAAACCCAAAACCTAACATAGGTAGCCTTATTAATACAAACACTAGAGCTAGAAATATTTCAGTTTTTAAATTATGTACAAGAGAATTTATCTTTTTTAAATTAAGGTTTTTTAGCATATTTAAAATATAAATTATTTAAGAAGAACATTATTTACCTTAAACACATATATAGGAGGCCCATACTTATATTTATTGTTTACATATAGCTCAAGTGTAGAGTCTGTTAAAAATTTAGAGGTTCTACCCCTAACTTTTTCATGCCTCATGTTAACAACTAAATCATTGTAACCCACATTAGGTATCCCTATCATTAAATAAAATGGGGTTTTTCTAATCTGTACTTGAGATGCATCTAGTTTGCTTACCCTTTTTTCTTCAATATCGTCAAAGGGAACGGGCTCCAGATTTTCTCCCATGTAGTAGAGAGGTAAAGATTTATCCGCACTAAGATTTAACCATTCATTGGCGACATTTCGGGTATCTGGCTGGACTAGCTTTATAAATACTAGGGATGATGCAACAAAAGAAGGAATAAAAACCAAAAGATACAATGCAAGTATTAAAAATTTTGAGTATATCTTTTTTAATTTAAAATACTCACTACAGTTTTTTAAAAAAGCTTCTGCAAAAATTAAAAATTGAGTAATACTTAAGGCTAATAATGGAAAAATAAAAACAAAGTAATGCGAAGGGCTCCTACTTTTTGAAGATATAAAAAAGTAAACAAAGAGGATAAAAGAAGTAAATAAGACATTATTTTTTGTTCTTAAGGGTGTAAAAAATACAAGAATCGCTAAACTTAAAACAATGGAAAAATAAAATCCATAACCTAAGTCACCTAATGCCTGAGTGATAAGATTACTATATAAGGAATGAGGATATTCCACCCAAGGTATACTTTTAATATTGTCTAGTTGGAATAAAAGTCCCCTACCATAATCATCAGACCAGAACAATTTAAAATTGGTAATATCTTGATAGTTAAATATAAGATAGGTACAAATAAGGCCAATTAAAAACTTTAGGTAATAACCTAGATATTTGCTCGATATAAGACTTTTAATTGCCAAAGTGAACTTTGAGAAATTTGCCGAGTAGAATACTGCCACTATAAAAGGCAAAGTATAGAGCGCCCCATTGTATTTAGTACCAGTTGCTAGACCCAAAAAAACTCCGGCAAGTAAATAATTATTTTTTGAAGGTTTTTGTATTATTTTATAGCAGTAGAAGAAGAACCAGGCGCACCAAAAACCTAACGCGGTGTCTAAAACTGCCTGTGTAGAATCGTAAACATGGTAAGGGATCAATAATAAGATTAAGGCGGAGGTTAGGCCATATTTTTTACTTTTAAAAATCTTTAACGAAGTTAAATAAACTGGAATAGCAGTAAAGGTTCCTAATAAAATTGTTAATAATCTAGATATAGCGTAAAAAACCGCCGGGTCATTCCACAATAGAGGAAAAAAATTCTCCAATAAACCTCTCATTCCTAAAAATTGAACCCCCACTCTAAAGTAATAAAATAAAAAATAAAAAAAGTAGTGAATAAAAAAGTTTGTATGGGGCCAATCAAACCTATTAAGACTAAAAGAAAATCTTAAACCCAAAACAGATCTAACAAATGATTCCTCGTCCATATTAAAATTTAAAGGTAAGCCGTGGGTTACCCCAGGCAATCTAATAGCAAAACCGAATACCAAGATTAAAGTCAAAAGCTTATTATTCCTTATGACTAATAAAAGTTGTTTTTTAACGTTTTGTAATTTTTTCATATACTTTAAAAAGAATACCCTGTTTATAAAAATAAACTAGAAATAGTAGGATAAAAATAAAGGTACAAAATACCCTATTATAGAAACTAAGATTTAAATAGAAAATTCCAGAATAAACGAAGGTTAACAGGAAGTATAAAATTTCTATTTTACCTAATAATATAATACTTAAGGTTTTATACACTACCAGTACCCCAAGGTTAAAGGCTATAAATGCACCAAAGCCAAAAGAAATAGCAAAATTCAAAAGAACAGAGTTTGGATTTAGGTAATTAATAGTAAAAAATAGTAAGTAGGTAGATAAAAGAATGGAGGCATAAACTATAACTAATGAAAAAAGTTTTTTTGCAGGAACAAATATTGACGACTTTAGTAGATTAATTTTTGAGTACGACCAAATACCCAGCATTGTAAAAGGTATTAAATAAGAACTTTGTATAAAGTCGTCATTTCCGGAATATAGTAGCACTATTTCTCGACTCCAAAAAATTGCAAGGCCCGCAAATAGGGATATGGCAACGGAAGTTACTGAAAAATTTAATTTATAGGACTTTTTAAATCCCTCAACATCTTCAAAATATCTTTTAGACATAATAGGAAGTGTTACATCAGTTATAGAGTCCGAAAAAACCATAAGTTTTTTTGCGTATATCAGGGCCAGGGAAAATATAGCTACATATTCTATAGGAACGCCTAAGAAATTTTTAAGTAGAATATTAGGAGAGCTTTCCCAAAAAGAATATATTGTTTTAACCAAATACACGACCATGCTAATTCCAAAAACATCCTTTGCTACTTTTTTAAAATCAATAAGGCTTATGATAATTTTAGGGTTATCAAAATTTCTAAAAGCTAAAATAAACAGAAATATAGCATCCAGTAAATTAAATAAAACAAAAGCATAAAAATAACCTTTGAAGCCTACAAATTTAACTAAAGTCACGTAGATTAAGATTGAAAGAAATGCTCTAATTATTTGATAGGTAAAAAGAGTGGAAAACTTTCTAAAGCCCGATAAAACTGAGTTAAAAATTCCTCGTACACTGTCTATTAACATGGCAATAGAAATCATTTTTAAAGCCCAAGATACTTGTTCTGGAAACTCGGTACTACGAGAAAAATAATCTGCGGATAGATACAAAAAAATAATAAAAGGCAAGGAAATAGCTAACCTTAAAATCAACGAGGTATAAAAAACTTTATAAGCATCAGAATTAGTTTTAGCACCGGATATCTCCCTAGTACTACCGCTGGTAAGCCCTAAAGCTTGTGAAGCACCTATTATGGCTGCAAAGCTTAAAACCAACTGTACGGTCCCCCATTCCTGAGTTGATAACAGACGTAAAATAAGTGCACCTTGTAAAATACCTACGAATTGGGCGGATAATCTAGATACAAAACTTATTGATTGCCACTTAAACATATTTTAAAAGGATATTGATTTATAAATTACTGAACTAACTTTGTTAGAATTGTCGATATAAAATTAGGAATTTGTTAAATTTTAGGGTCTTTTCTATAATGTAACTACAGGTAATTTATTCGCAAAGCATCTTTCCCTCTGGATAAAAAGAAATATCACCCCAAATTTGCATTACTAAAACATCTTTATTGTAAAAAGTTTTAATAGGAACATATTTTTCATCATGAAGTTTGTTTAAAGGTACATAAACCCAACTATGGGGACCTTCTGTAGTAATAATGGTTGGGGCTCCTAATATTAAAGCTTTTGTATCTGCAGTACTTTGATGTCTGTTTAAATAAAAGCTTGTAACGGAATCTTTCTCATTAGCGTTATACCCCTCTACTAAACACCCTCGATCAAATAAATCTCTAACTTGCCTCCAGTGTCTGTAGTTATTAAAGCCAAACACACCCTCAACTTTTTTATGATATTCCCTCGGTGTTAGATAGAGATTTTGTCCGAACAGCGTCTTTTGAAACCAAGGGTACTCAGGATTTTTATTAACAAAAACAGTCCAGTTAAAAACAGAGAGATAGATAAAACCAGAGACAAGTAACAGCAAAATAAATAATCGATACAGCTCTTTATTTATAAGATCCCATACAACCTTTATACCAAAACCGGCCAAAAGAAAAGCAGGGACAGTGGCTATATAAACGTGAGTTCTAGGGTCTTTAATGAAGAAAAAGTAAAAATTGAATGAAAATAAAAACCAAGTCACTAAAGAAATTATTTCCGTTTTAAAGTTTTTATGGAACCACACTAAAATACTTAGAATCATTATTGTAGAAATATAAACTAGTAAAGTTGAAGCCCTAGGTTTAATAGGGTAATTACTAAAAATGACCGAAAAAGTAAGAAGGCTTATAGCAAATACATATAAAGTTACTACAACCTTTTTGCTTAGATTTAAAAATAGCACTCGTGTTGAACCTAGGTTTTTTAACAATGGGATAAAAGCTACATTTACCAATAAAAAGAAAATAAGCCAAAAGACTTTTGGCATATATAAGTGAATTATTATATTAAGAACAAGAGGTACTCGGGGCATAAAGCCATAACCTAAGAGTCTTCTTCCTAGGTAGGCAGAGGTGGTGTTTTCATAAAAATCGCTGTGTAAATAAAAGAAGTAAAAAGGGACTGATATAGCTGCAAAAAGCAGGGTAAAAAGTACAGCGTATTTAATACAAATTTTTATATTTTTCTTATTTTTTAATGACTCTAATAATAAAAAACTGTAGAAAAATGAAAATAAAACGAGGGCATCGTAGTGGGTTAAAAACGCCAAACCAAAAAGTACAGCGGAAACTAAAATTATTTTTAAACTTTTTTTATAGTAACCTACCAAAAATAAATAAATTACTAAGGGCTGTAACAAAAACATTAGAGCCTGATACTGGGTTATGCGAGAAAAGGCAACCTGAAGTCCATTTGAAGCAAAAATTGCTAAGGTTGCTATAGAAATAAAACGGTCATTGTAGATTTTTTTGGATAAAAAATATATTGCTACAAAAGATAAAAGTGAAAATACCAAGTAAGGCAGCCTAATATTAAACTCATTTAAGCGAGGAAAAATTTGCAGATTAAAGAAATTTATCGTGTACTGAACAGGGCCTTTTTTATTTTCAAAAATTGCCTTCGAAAAAAAAGTTTTAAAAGTTGGAGCTGTACCATTTATTTCAGGTACAAATTCTACTGTGTCGATTTCGTCACCTTGGAACTCAGAATACCCTAAGTCCTGAAAACGCATGAAAACCCCTAGTAAAATAATGACCCCAAAGAATATTAGTAGTATCTTCTCCAAGTTAAATTTCTTTAAAAAACTATTCATTAATTCTATATAATTTCAATATATTTTTTTGCAACAGACTTAGCACTAAAATTAAGTATAGCGTAGTTGCGGTTAGTTATGGAGGCCTTTTTGAAGGCCACTTTATTGTATAGCAAAGCCCTCAAATTTTCTTCGGCCGTATACGCACTTTCAACTACTAAGTAACCATTTAATTTTACCATAGCCTTGTCTTTTAATGTTGTAATTACAGCACAACCTGAAGACATTGCTTCTAGGATACTCATAGGCATACCCTCTTTTCTTTTAGTTAAAAACAAAAATAGCTGGGACTTTGACAAGAAAGTTGCTACTTCTTCATTAGTGACAGAACCGTGATATTTTAAGTTAGCTAAATTACTGATTTTTATGAAGGCTTCTTTATCCGGACCATCTCCAAATACGTGAAACTTTGCATTTGGTACATTTTTTGCAACCTCAACAAATTCTTTTAAGCCTTTTTCAAAGTCTATTCTTCCAAAGTAGACCACTGTAAAATCTTTGTTTTTAGTTTTTGGTGAAAATTTTTCAATGTCAATCCAGTTTGGAATAACAACAGTTTTTGAAGAAAACTTAAAATGCTGTTTATCAAAATCTATTTTCAACCTGTCGCTTATTAAAACAATTTTATTAGCTTTTGAAAAAAGTAAATTGTTGTTTATAAAGTATTCGTAAAGCAACACCGGTAGGTCTAAGCCAATAAACCTTACAAAATCTTTAATAAAAGAAGTTGTTTGTTCTCTATTTAAACCAAACCACCTATTTTTGATCTCATTAAGAGTTGTGCCGTGGTTAATAAGAATCAACTTTTCGTCACCTAAATTAAAATTTTGTGCAGAAGAAGACTGACTAATAATGGTATCAAAATGGCCTTTTAAGTTTTTATTAAAATAATTAGAGGCTTTACTTTTAAAATTACTGTTTAAGGCTTTAAAATTTTTTTTAAAAGGCACTTGCCAAAATAAAGATTCGTATAAAGAGTAACCATATTCCCCTGGAACTGTATTCGCTAAAAATACATATGAAACACCCTCTATTTCTTTTTTTTGATCTACCTTAGAAGATTTTTCTAAGGCTGTGGTAAGAACAGTGACTTTATAAGTATCTTTTAAAAAATTAATTAAATTTTTAAGTTGTGTTTCTAGCCCCCCCGATTTATTTTGAAAAACAGTGCTTCTAGAGACAATTAAAAGTTTTTTCATAATATTAAGTTAATTAATTCAAATATTTTTAGACTCTTCAAAAGCCTTTAAATATTCTAAAGATTTACTTCCCCAGTCAAAATTGACAACACCTTCTAGTGCTTTTTTTGCCAAAACTTCTTTAATTTTAGAATTAGCATCAACCTTTAAAAGTAATTTTTCGAGTTGAGCTTTAGAATTCGGTTTAAAATAGATACCCCCTTCTGTTGCATTTATTATCTCTTTAAAACCACCGCTTGAAGCTATAATAGGAGTGCCACTGGCCATAGACTCTAACCCAACTAACCCAAAGGGTTCGTTACGAGAAGGAAAAATACTAAAGTAGGCATTTTTAAAGTAGTAGGGAATTACATTTGGGTCAACCCAACCTTCAAACTTTATTTTTGTACTTGTAGCCCTGTTTTGATATTCCTCAAGCTTTACTCCACCATCTCCAGTGTTGCCGACAGAAGAACCACCAACTATAACTAGGTTATGGCTAAGCTTATGACCTATTTTGTTATAAACGTCAATTAAAATATCTATTCCCTTTTTATAATCTAAACGCCCAACATATAGAAAATAGGAGTCCTTTTCTAGGGAAATTTGTTTATTTTCTAAATTATTAAATTTACCTAAATTTAAACCATTATTAATTATTACTATCTTTGACTCCTCAATAGAAGAAAAGGTTTTTAGAAGTGTCTTTTTCATATATTCAGAGTTAACAATTACTTTTTTAGCTCTTAAAATCACCTTTGCCAGAATTCTTTTATAAAATTTATTTTTACTAAATACGTGTAATTCATTACCGTGAATATTCACTATGTAAGGAAACTTAGCCAATAGTGAGACTGCATAAAAATAATACAAGGAGTCGTCGGGAAAATGGAAATTTACAATAGAGGGTTTGATTTTTTTAATAAATACAGAGATTACAACAACAGAACTCAGAAAACGATATGGAAAAGAAAGATAACCCATAAAAGTACGGGGTAAGGACATAAATACTCTTTTTACCTTTAAATCTTTATAGACGTATAGTGGTTTAGAGACCTTAAAAAAACTAAAAATCTTGGACAACCCAGTTTTGTTCTCTATCAGTTCGCCTAATCGTACTGAGGACAGAACAGTAACATCGTGACCACTACTTTTAAATTGTTGAGCTAAATTGTAAGTAACGTTTTGCACCCCTCCAATATCTGGGGGAAATAGAGAGGAAAAAATAAGAATTTTCATATATTAAACCATTATACTATACACTACCCGCCCACCCAGTCTAAAGTAGGATAATCCTAAATAGGATTATCCTCTTTCTCAAAAACCTTCAACAGTGTGTCCAACTTACCAAAATCAGTACTATTCTGAATTACTGCGTTACGCTTCAACCATATTGGAAAATTCTTCCCGTTATAATAAAACTTTAAAGACGAGTATGGGTACTCTATCGATTTTTTTACTAATCTATCTTTAAGAGGATTCAAATGTACATAACGAGACGTGTGGATTAATTGAGGTTCCGAGTGTATAGGAACACATCTGTAGGAACCTTGTATTAAGGGGCCTTCTCTTTCATATTTTTTATTAAATACTCTAACGTAGGCGGTCAGTACCCGCCTCATTAGTAGTTGCACACCCTCAATCTCTACATTTTGAACCAACAGGTGGAAATGGTTAGGCATAAGACAGTAGGCATGTAGTTTAACTAGATCGCTTACACCATTGGCTTCGATCTCCACTTCAAAACCATTGACTATCTTTTTTTCTATAAATTTTGGGGTCAAATATTTTTTAAGTAAGTAGAGAAAAAATGTGTAATCGGGCGTTCTATGGAATAGTGGTTATTTATTTATGCCACGGGCGTATAGATGATAGTAGGAGTCGGTATAAAAATCTTTTATCCTATTTCTATAAGGCATTATTAGGATAATCCTATTTAGGATAATCCTATATATTATACACAAATTAATTCTAGACAAAAATGTGGGTTAGGAAAAGTAATAGTTAATTGACAGGGTATTTTATTTTTTGAAAGATAATCCCTTTCTAAGAAAAACCACAATTAACACGAACTAAACACCGTAAAAATCATAGAAATATTTTATATCACAAATAACCTCCAACCCCTTAAGGGGAAAGCACTCGGTTAAGGTGGCTAGATTTTTTTTGGTATCCAGACAGTTTAAAAACTTATTGGCTGAATCTTTTCTACAGCTACCGTCTCTGTTAACAAATTGTCCCCAGTAGGCATTACTACCGTAGTAATCTTTAGCGGAGATAGTACCCTTGTTATAGTAAAAAGTCGGAAAGATACGCTTATAAAAATCCATATTATGGAGCCAAGAAAACCCTCTTACCCTTTCAGCCTGGGGATAATCAATTCTAGCTTTTTTAAAGAGCTCTTTAAGTTCATATTGCCTCTGATTTAAACTTTGTATTAAAAAAGGACTAGATTTTAGATCAGGAGGTAAGTAGAAGTGTATTCCCAAATTTTTAAATTTTGGATAATAAATAGTATAAAAAACACCTACAAGTCCTGAGGGCTCTTTGGGAAAACCCAGTTCCTGGATATTAATAAAAAATTTATATATTAACTCAGTTATTTCTTCACATTTGGAAGAACCTACAGAATCAATTTTTTTAAACAGTTCTTCAAATTGAGTATTGGGGTCCTTATCATTTGTATGGGCAATCCTTGTAAAGAGCGGGGTAAAATGTAAAAAACAATCTCTTAAAGGACCGTATCCAAGGTCATGAGCCTTGAGGGCTATTTTGGTATACAAATAATATACTTCTTTAGAATAGATCATTGATTAATAATACCATCTCAGATTCAGATAAATTAAGGAGTGGGTAGACTAGGATTTGCATTAGTAAATTTGTGTAAACTCTAAGTTTATTTAAGAAGGCTCTTGTAAATAACCTCAATGTCTTTAGCCTTTGCATCCCAACTGTAAAATTCTTCTATTACTTTTCTTGTATCTTGATACCTATTTTCTTGTTTATCTATCTTTAAGATACCTGCTGTTAAATCTTTTACACTCTTTTCTTTTAGATAAAAAATATTTGGAACAGCATGCGAAAGTTTAAAATGACTTCCTACTACCTTATTACCAGATGCCAAAGCCTCAATTGCCACTTTTGGTAGACCCTCATGGTCACTGGCTAACACAAAAATATCTGCAGATCTAAAGTATGCAGGTGCTTTAAAGTTACTAACCTTACCTATATATTTAACCCTGTCAGTAAGCTTTAGCCTGGATATTAATTTATTAATGTGCTCCTCATAGCCGTTTTCCCAGATTCCGGCTAAAACTAGTTTAAAATTTTTAGGTAAAATAGCTAACGACTCGACCAAGACACCAATTCCTTTTCTTTTACTAAGTCTACCTAAATTAAATAGAATTTTAGAATCTTTTTCAAAACCATAATCAATAGTTTCTCCTTCTTTTTTAAACCTATCAATACTTACTGAATTTTCTATAACATAAATGGGTTGTTTAGGATTATAAAAATCTTTTAATTCTTTTAAAGTATCGTCGCTTACGGCAATTAAAACATTTGCTACTTTTGTAGATAAATAATCGTTAAACTTGTGAAGCGGATATTCAAAATATTTGGTCATAAATCCAAGTTTTTCACCTTTTGAAAGGGCCACCATCTCCCTACCCTTTATAGAGGCATGGTTAGTGTGTACAAATGGTATTTTATCTAACCAACCAAAAAGATATTTGTATAAAAGTAACCATACACCCATTTGCTGATGAATATGAACAATATTAATCTTTTTAGTTAATCTAAAATAAAAGTAATAGGGCAGCACAAATACCGAGGAACTTATAAAAGGGCCAAATTTCCAAATAGCACGAGGGAGATTATAAACCTCTACTCGACCCTCACATAAAGAATATTTAAACTTTTTTGCTTTAACATTTTTTCCATTTAAATTACCAGTTAAAACATATATTTTATAATTCGGATTTTTTCCTTGGGATACTGTTAATTCGTAAGGGCCTGGAGAAAGTCCTTCTGTTTGAACGTTTTCATCCGCAAAATCATATATTATTCTAAGGACTCTAAACTTTTTTTTACTTATACTCATTTATTTTTGGAAAGATCTATATTAAAAAATATAAGTAGCCCGCCAACTAAGCTCATAATTAATCTAACTATATGATTCATAATTGAAGCCGTAATAGATAATGTAGCAGTAACCCCTGCTGTAGCAAAAAGATAGGCATACACTGTTTCTTGTGTACCATAACCATTAAACGAGGGTATTAAAGAAGAAAGTGCAGCAATAGGTAAAAAGGCAAACACTTTACCTAGGGGTAAAACAGTACCTAAACCCAAAAAAAGTGTATAAGTAGTAAAAAAGGAAAATATTTGGACAAGAAGGGAATAGGTTAGTACCAAAAAACCATTTTGCTTGTCAGAAATAAAAAGTTTACTAGCGTCTTCAAACTTTTTTAAGAACTTAACTTTTTTAGCAGCAATCTTTAAAACTGGAAAATAAAGCATTAACCCAACTATTAATAGCCCAAGAGAAGCAAACACACCAAGTAATCCATACAAAGACCCTATCCCGAAAAGCGCTAAAATTAGTAAAACTACTAATCCCCCAAACCTATCCATAAACACACTAAATAAAGCAGTGGACTGGTCTTTAATTTTATTTCCTAAAGCTACACTTTTATAAACGTCTCCTCCCATTTGGGTAGGTAAAAAGTTGTTGTAAAAATACCCTTTTATGTAAAGAGCAAATAAGAACCACTCAGAAACATTTATATTCGAGGTTTTTAGTATAGTTTTCCACCTAATAGAAGATATATAAGTACCTGCAAGTAAAGACAGCAACGCTATAACAACAAATATAAAATTAAACGAAAGCAAACTATCTTTAATTTTACTAAAGTCCTGGGTGCTTAATAAAAATATTATTAATGCAGAGCTAATACCCACTCTCAATAATATCTTAAAGTATTTTTTCATAAGTATTTTTAACTTTATTTTGGCAGAAATTTAAGACCCTTATTTTCTCTCTATTTTATCTGCAACAATAAAGTTTTTAGTTTTCCCACTCTCGTAGTAGGTTCTAAGCATAAGCTCTCCAAGCATACCAAACATAACCATTTGAACACCTAAAACTATAAATATTAGACCGACTATAAATAAAGGCCTTGTACCTATGTCTTGGCCCATTAACTTTAGAGCTATCATGTAAATAGTATCCATTAATCCTAATGAAAATATTAATATTCCAGTAAAACCAAAGGCCCTACTAGGCATTAAGGTAAAGGGCTTTGTAGAAAAAGTTGCCATAAATTTTAAGCCTGTTAAGTCTAAAATAACTGCAAAAGTTCTTTTAAACATCCCTTTTATTCCTCCGTAAGCACTTTCCCCAAAGGTTCTTTCTAAGTATTTAACAGGAATCTCAGTATAGTTTCTGGTTAAGTTACCAGTATAGCTGGCCATTAACCTTTGCATTTCGCCGTACAAATTCATGTTTTCAATAATGTATCTTTTATAACCCTTTAACCCCGACCCGTTGTCGGCCATATTAGTTTTGAGTACTTTTGTAATTAAACTACTTGCAAACTTAGAAGGAATACTTCTAACTGCTTTGTCTATAAATGACTCATTCCATCTTTTTTCTCTTTCGGTATTTACAAAATCGTAACCTTCATCAAGTTTTTCAATAACTGTTTTTATTTCATCGGGATCTATTTCTAAATCAGCAGAGTAAAAAATAATATAGTCACCTTTACTAGCCTCAACACCTGTTTGCATTGCCCCAGTCATACCGTAATTTCTTGCGTGTCTTAAAACAGTAACTGTTTTAGGAAATTCTTTTTGGAGTTGCAACATTTCGCCCCAAGTATTGTCTTTTGCATCTTTGTCAGCAGAACCATCTTCGGTAATAATTAATTCGTAAGGGTACTGTAATTTTTCTAAAAAAGGCATTAGTTCTTTTTTGTATCTTTTAACATTTCCGGCCTCTCTGTAAGCTGGGATAATAATAGAAACTAAGTTGTTCTTAGGTTTAGAAGCTAGTAATTTCATATCTCTTTCCATAGTTAAAATAAAATTTGTTAAATATTAAAAGTCTAGTTTATCTCTAATAGTATAAATAGATTTTTTAGCGCTTTCAAAGTAAGTTCTTATTATAATCTCTCCTAATAGACCCATTAAAACAAATAATACTCCAATAATCATAAGCAAAAAAGCCAACAGTAACATTGGTCTGCCCCCTATATCTTGGCCATAAAACATTTTTAAAACACTCAAATAAACACCAAGGGATAGCCCTACAAATGTAGAAGTAACACCTAGTATACCCATAAATCTTATGGGGGTAGCATTGAAAGGAGGCGTTGTAGAGGATATAAAAAATTTCAATAACACTAAGTCGAATAATACTTTAATAAGACTAGTTTTAACTGCCTTCATCTCAATATACTTTAATGGGTAATGTTTAATTTTAACTTCTGCAAAATTAGCACCATACATACTAGCTAATACGGGAAGCAATAAATGAGAGTCACCGTATAGTTTTAAATTTTTAGAAATCTCGCTACGCATCACCCTGAAAGGGGAGGTTACATCGTTATATGTATGGGGAATAACTAAACTAATTACTTTATGGGCAAATTTTGAGGCGATTTTGGTTAGGGGCCTACCACCATGTCTTCCAACCCTATTCCCTACCACCATATCATGCTTACCTTTTAAAAGTTTATTAAAAAGTTTTTTAAGCTCTTCGGGGGCGTTTTCTAAGGTGGGGCTTAGTGTAAAAATATACTCTCCTTTACTGTGCTCAAAGCCAGCTTGCAAACCAGCGGATTCACCGTGGTGTCTTGTAAAGTTTATAGCTTTAACGTGGGGATCTTTTCTTTGAATTTTAGAAATTATACTCCAGGATTTGTCTGTAGATCCGTCGTTTATGAAAATAGTCTCATAAGACCTACCAAACTTGCCTAAAGTTTTTGAAAGTCTTTCGTAAAGCTCTTCAATTGTTTTTTCATTGTTGTGTACTCGTACAACCGTGGAAATATCCATACAAATACATTATACCATGCTTACAACAAATATGCTATAGGTTTTAAACATTATCCATAGTTTGGTACCACTCAGGCATCATTTTAAACACCTCTACCTGTCTTTTAACACCTTCTTCCAAAGTTGCTTTTGGAGAGTAGCCAAGAATTTTACGGGCCTTAGCAATACTGGCACTACTAGCTACATCGGCAACATCTACATCTACAATTTTATATTTTACAGGCTCTCCATAAGCCTTTTCAACAGCGTCAAGCCATTGTTGAATCGATTGGGGGTTTTGTGTACCTATATTAAATACATCAAATTTAACATCGCTGTCTAAAGCAAGTAATAAACCATCTACTAGATCATCAATATAGGTACTGTCTTTAGCCGTTTCAAGACCTTTTCTACCATAAATCTGCATTATCTTATTGTTACGTATAAAGTTTATCGCCCGAGGTAAAAACATCCCATAGGGTCTTTGAAGAGGTCCATAAATTGGCCCAAATATTCTTATATTTACACAGTTAATTCCATATATTGCATGAGCCGCATGGCTAATGGATTCACCTGCAACCTTAGTAGCTCCATAAATTGAAACCGCCCTTGTTACATCGTCTTTTTCTGTTACTAACCCCCCACCCATGTCCCCATAAACTGAGGAGGAAGAGGCAAATATAAACTTATTTGTACCAACTTCTTTGCACAAGTTTAATAAGTTGGTTGTTCCATCAACGTTTACACTAGAGTAAACTCTAGGTTGTTTAGTTGAAAAAGGAACTCCTGCCATTGCAGCAAGGTGAATTACCGCATCAGGTTTTTCTCTGGTAAAAATGTATTCTAAAAATTCGTAATTGGTAATATCTGCTTCATAAAAACTAAATTGACCAGGTTCCTTAGCTTTTTTCCCATCAAAATAACCTTTTAATTTCTTATAAACAGGATCAATAGTTTCTCCAGAAAAATAATGAGTTTTTCGACCAGAGGCCTTGTGGCACAAGTCTACGTGGAACTCTTTACAGTTACGAGGGTAGTAAAAATTAAAATTATCTAACCCAACCACATCATCGCCTCTCCAAAGCAGAGCCCTTGCTACGTAGCTACCAATATATCCTGCGGCTCCTGTTACTAGTACTTTCATAGGGACAATTATATCTCACATACTATAAATGACCAATTTTAATGTTTTCGAGCAGTGACAATGTAAGATTCCTTATCCTCAGATCCCGCAATTTCTAAAAGTAACTTCAAGTAGTCAGGGTTAGAGGAGCTAAAATCTAGATTTTTACCATTTCTCCTTAATTCTTCTTTGACGAGAGACCTTAGGTTTTGAACTAGTTCTTCTATCTCATTAAGATTATTAGAATCCGTATCTGGGGGCAAATTTAAATTATGGTCACCTGAAGTAATTGCGTATAAAAGGTACCATCTTGTAAACCTCGGTAAGTTGCTGACTACTAATTTCTTAACTGAATATTCTCCTTTTTCTAGATGCTTGCTCTGTGGTGCAGCCTGGTAGCCCCTATTCTTAAGCACTGTATTAAATCCTCCCCCACAGTCTTTGCCTCCAAAAAAGAATGTCTTAGCTGCATCTCCCATCTCCATATGCACGGTGTAGCCCCCACTTCTAACTATACTTAGACTGTCCGACATCCTACGATCTAGCTCCTCGACTCCGCCAAGTTTACTTGGGACCTGATAACGACCGACTCCAGAGGAAAAAACCAAATGCACGAGGGGACCATTTTCGGATTTATGATTTGGAAAGGGTGTAGATCGGAGATCACCTACCAAGGATCTTGTGCGGCCAGAAAACCCGCTGGCGCGGTTTTCGTCATTATCATATACAGAGACAGTAGGTTCTAACTCCAGATCAATGACCATTCTTGGTCTCATTCGAGGATCTCTTAAAAGATTTCTAGTATCATTACCCCAACCTGAACCTAGGTTTACCGCGAGAAAGTTTTCAGGCAAGTCTAAGACAGCCAATTGATCTATTAACTCCGTAGGATTAGGCAAGTTTCTTACAACAAATTTCGAAAAATTCGCATCGTTAAACACATAGTTTTCAATAAAACTACGGTCTAGTACTCCTCTAACCTCACCTGTCCTAGAAACATCTCTACAGTCTTCCCATAGCTGGTCCCCTAAATTTTTTAAGTGGTGTAAGGAATCTTCAATTTCAGGTCCTTTAGGAATCGAAATTTGGGAATTCGAATTGCCAGACCCCCCGTCCATCTGAAAATTATTCATTAGGTAAATACTAACAGTTATAATTT
>Ga0100403_1001036_pt1 | contig 26335 bp, 32 predicted proteins | sample CryGeymet201501t_FD_83663 | JGI IMG/M metagenome (GOLD analysis project Ga0100403, IMG submission 83663) | Groundwater microbial communities from Crystal Geyser aquifers in Utah, USA - Crystal Geyser metaG 2015-01t | ecosystem: Environmental > Aquatic > Deep subsurface > Groundwater | place... | reverse complement strand
CCACCCACTACGACAAGCTCTTGGTGAAAATCCAGGAGGAGGATGAGCGCCAGTGCGAACTCATGTCACACCTACGCCTACATCCGGATATCGTGGCCAAGACCATGACATACCAAGAACTCTTCTCCACGATGCAAATCGCATTCGTGGAGAAACTGCGCGATGTCTTCTCCGAGACAGACGAGCAAGCACTCAACCGCAAATACGGCGCCGTTAACCCCACAAGCAACTTTGGGCGTATATCGTTCTAAAGCAGCATGACATCCTCACCTCCCTTATTCGCCTCCGAGCTATCTCATGTTCGCCACAAGTGGAATATCCACGCCATACGCCATGGTGATTGGCTGTACCACAGACCAACGGGCAGGTTCTACAAAGTCCTCCTCGTTCAGCTCTATGCCCATCCACCGCGTCTTAAGGCGGCGCTTGAACAGGTAACACCAAACACAACACGTCCTATCCGTCGCACTGTCCCACTCCACCAGAAATCCTACGCACATTGGAAACACATCAAACTAGCATGAAAACTATCATTATCACTATAGATCAAATCCCTATCAACGTAAACGTTGTCGATGTCGTAGGTTGTGTCGTCGAGCACAAAAGGTTTGTGGTAGGCTGTGTCGAAGAGCTATCTCGATTCTGCTTAGTTGACGATTCCAATGCTCCGAACTGTCAAAGCATTGCGAAACGCTCCAAATCTACATCATGAAACTCTCGAACCGCTACCCTGAGTCATCGACATTCTACGTCTTTGACTCGATGGCAGACGCATACAACTGGATGAGTGGTAGCGATAGACACAAAGCGTAGCACGTTAGAACTGTATAACCGCATATATATTGGCACGCTACGTGCTATATACTCACTGCGCCTATACAAAACAATTTGTGCCTAGCATGACGCAGGCACAATAGGCAGAAGACAGAAACAAACAAACACAAAACAAGATATGTCAGACCAAGATACACAAGCCCAAGTTCCTCCTTCCGTTGCTAATGAAGTTCTTCGGATTGAACGCGATGGCGTGGTTTATCCGCACGTATGGGTTGCCAAGAAAGGGTCGAGTGAGAAGATCCCGGTCCCTGACAGTGAGCAGCTCTCACTTCAGGATGCCATCAACTTCTTCGGCGAAGAGCAACTGCTCTCAATCGTCCTTGGTCGTTGGCGGCAGAACTGCATCGGGTTGTTCAATAAGACGTTGGAGAAGTTCGAAGGTGCCCTCACCCCGAATGCACTCGAAGAACTCAAGACGGTACTCGCGAGCGGTAGCATCGTCCGCCTGAATAAGGCGGAAATCATCGAAGAAGCGCGTAAGGCGCTGGCCAAAATTGACGCCTACTCCACTCGGATGCAAGAGATTGTTGACCCGGCCGAAGCCATGGTCTTCTACAAAGAGAACATGGTGCCGGCCTTGTCTCGCGTCAAAGAGCTGGATAAGATGAAGGAGAGCCTGAAGCGCAAGCGGAAGGTGAGCGACGACGACGACGAAGAAGGTGATGACGACTGATTACTGATTACTGATCAGTAATCAGTAGTCAGTACATACAACGCAAAGGGTTCCTATCTGCATAAGGTAGGAACCCTTTTTGTTACGCAACGCAGCACAATCTATGACCAATCCAGCAGCAAACTCTGCACCCTCACCCTCACCCTCACCCTCACTTCAACAAGAAAAGAAAGCGCTAGTTCCATGGCGCATAGTATTCAACACCTTGCTATTCGCAGGGAATACTCTGCGTATCCATGAGAAGAACATCAACAAACTCCCTTTTATCTATGTAGATAAACCTACATACGACTTCCTCGCCTCCGCTGGCCCAGCTATCCTCGCACTCTATGTCCACATAGAGCCTCCGGGTAGTCTCATCAACCAGAACACAGAGCTCTACCAAGTCTGGTCTCTTGAGTATTACAAATCTTCGGGTGAACATCTCACTCATCTACGCCAGCGCCAACATGCTACAACACAGCGTGTCTTGGCAGAGGAAGAAGTCACACACCAGTTAGTCAATGCTATACGCAAAGAGTGGCCTCATCTACAAGGCGAGGGTGTGGCAGAGGCATTCGCGTATAAGATTATCTCCCAACGCAATGCGATGTTTGCACTGGAGGCATTCGGCGTGGATATCTCGGGGCTACACCCTGCGAGTGAGAACGAGAAGATAACGAAGATAAAAACCAAATCGCCAGAGAAACACTGGGAATCCTTCTTTCAATTCACAAGCAAAGTATTGAAGGAGTGTGACGAGTTGACAGGAGATAAGAAGTGATCCTCTATGAACAAGACAGAACACAAACAGCAGGTAGACCTGCTCAAACGGCGCTGTGGTATGGTGCTAAACGGCTTGACCTTTGGTCATGCTGATACCAAAGCCCAAGTCGCCGAGCAATTCGGCGCAGGACGTACCCCGAAGGAGTATAAGAAACTAGTCTCCGACCATTATGCACTACTCATCAAGCAACTCCCAACCCCAGTCAAAGGTGTTCGTAAGCCGAAACACTCTCCGTTTAAAAGAGTACTACCGTCGCCGGTCGCAGCAAAGGACAATGCTGAAGCTGCGGAACAAGACGAAGCAGCGGACACAGCAGGAGTTGGACAGCAGGGAGAATCGAGCACTGCTGGAAACGATAATGCTGAGGAAGTAGAAGGCGGCGATAAGCGTGTGAGGAAGATAGACCCTATCTTTCCCTACGCTGGCAAGTCCCCTATCCTCCAGCTCAAACTTTTCCAACAGCGCTGGGCTAACTTCACCGTAGAACAGTTCACAAAGCGAGACGCCAAGAGTGTTATTCTTTCCTCAGGCACAGGCACAGGGAAGACTATCATCGCCGGAGATATCCTTGCTCAACTAAACGCGAGTGGGTTCTTCGAGACAAAGGGATGGCCAGCGTACTACAAGTGTGTAGTGGTGACCCGCAATACGGTGGTGGAACAGTTCACCATTGAACTAGAGACTAAGTTCGGTCTATCCAAACACGATGACTTCCTTGTACTCAACTACGAGAAGCTACGCACTACGTTTGGTGAGAGGTTTGTCTACACAGAGAACGTGGTAGATAACGAAGGAGAAATAAACACAGAGTGGCGATGGCGTCCCTATATGGCACCACCCTTAGTGATATGGGACGAGTGTCATGCGTTGAAGAATGAGAAGTCAACCCAGCACAAGATAGCACTCGCGATGCAAGACCTGCCTCGTGCGATGAAACCGTGGCAGATATTCATGTCGGCTACTGTCGCGACAAGAGTGTGTGACTTGAAGGTGCCGGCGATAGCGTGTGAGTTAGATGTAGAGTAGGAGAAAGTTATGACCAAACAAACAGAACAAATCAAGCAGGATGTATATCGTATTGTGCAGTTGATAGAGGCAGCTCTCGTAGGCATTCCGAAGGATATGCGGAATGTTATAATCAACACGGCAGTTGACTACTACCTTATGGGCGCCTCTAAAGGAGGGCTAGTTCTCGCACAGATTGTGGCAGAAGATAACACAGGACACGTCGAGCCAGTTATAGTGAAGTTTATCAAAGAACTTACGGCGTTGTCGGCAGAGCCTTTCGAATATAAGAGTGAGATAGAAGATAAGCCCGCCATTAACGTGAAGAATAACTAGACCACACATTATGAGCATCACAGAATCAGAATACAAGAGGCTTAAGGACGCAGAGAAACGACTAGATGCGTTGCAGCTAGAGTTTTCTCTAGCGCCCTTCATGAAAGAATTCAAGACATCCATCGCCACCGTTCTGGGAGAGACACCATACGAAGAATGGCCAGAGTTTGCAAAGACTATCCTTACACATATGGATGAGAAGCGAGGCTACACGTCAAGCGTATACTTCTACAAACAAACGCTGCCCAAGAATAAACTCGCATAACATGCTCATCACTAAGAACAATTGGTCAGCCTTCGCTAAGGCTATGGCTACGGACAATGACCCCACCATGCACAGCCCAGCAGCGATGGACCGTATGATTCAAGTCTTCGGCGAGAAATTCATCCGCATACCTACACCACACTCCAAATACAAAGCACGCAACACATGCTTCCCTGTCCCTATCCCTCCCGACCAGAAGGAACACTATCGCCAAGCGGAGGAGCGGTATATGGACGCGTGTCAGCAGCTCAAGAAGAATCCTGCGAGCGGGAAGTTTGCTCAGCTCGTACTCGATAACAAGTATCGCGAAGCGAGTGAAGAGTGTAAGGCGCCAGTGTTTGCTAAGCTCGCAGCGCAACGAGAAGGTGAAGGGTTTGCAGTAGGTATTGCTTGCTGCTTCCGTCGCCCAGTCGGGATGATAGTCCGCTCGTTAGTCAAAGACTATGGCTATTCCCGTAAGGACATTTCCCTCGTATGGGGAGGTGACCCGCTCCGTTCATCCACCCTCACCTTTACCGATGCGAAAGAGATAGCTCTCGCCTTCTGCCGTGGGGAGAAAGTATCGGGTAGTGTTATGGCTCAGGTCAACCAGCTACTCACTGAAACAGAAGACCAACGAGATGCTAGACTCCATGATTATGGCGAAGACTTAGGTCTTGGCTCGCAAGATGCCGAGCAGCGTAACAGGGAGATTAATCGCTTCCAATCGGGACGTACGAAGTTCTGCCTCTTCACCTTCGCAGCAGGAGGTACAGGACTATCACTCCACCATGCAGAGTTCAGTAATAAGGGTAAGCCTGTCACTCTCCGTCCTCGCTATGGGCTAATCACACCCACCTATTCTGCACAAGACTTTGTGCAGGGCCTAGGCCGCCTGCACCGTCTCTTCTCCATGAGTCATACCCAGCAGGACATTGTGTTCTTTAAGGATTCCATCGAGGACTATGTCATGGCTCGTGTCTCGCTTAAGCTGCGGTGTCTCAAGAAAGTTGTAGCTGCGAGAGAGAGTTGGCAGGACGCCATTTATGAGGCAGCGACAAAGGAGAAGAGAGAGTTGGCAGAAGCACATAACGCAGAGGAGCAGAAGATGGAGAAGGATGAGTGGTTCAAGAACAACCCCAATGACGATGACACAGCATCACTCGATGACTACAATGATGACAATGACGACGAATAAGCAATGACACTTAACGCATACACTATGTCTCTCAAACACCAACAACTTATCGCAAAGAAACTTCTCGTTATCGTCCACCGTTCTGGGATAGACAACACCATCCCACGTCGTGAGTTGCGTAACATCTTTATGCGTAGGACAGGCGAGTATATCGAAGAGTTCACCTTTGTCCTTCTGCTACAACAGATGGAGAAGGGGTACCTTATCACGCGGGATAGAAAAGAGAACACGGTTACACTCACGCCACATATTGTAGAGTTGCTGGAGAAGGAGGAAGTATAATGGCTGGACATATTATAAATACTGAGGTAGTAGTCGGCAGACCTTACGACGTTGCCTATACAGAGAGTACAGATGGGAGGCTCCTATATAAGGGTAGCTGGGGCGCAAAAGAAGCCTATATCAAATCCCACCTCTCAGTAGGTGACAAGATCTTCGTCTTCTACCGTCACGAATCGCTCACCCTGCAAGCCGCCGTGCAGAATGTCTTCGACTGCTACCATCCTAACTAATACCAACATGTCACTAACCCATCGCGAAATCTTACTCGCATCCGGTCTTACACCACAACAAGTAGACGAGGCTATGAGAGATAGCCCGCCTGTAGTCATCGAGAATGGCCGAGCCATAGTCGGAGACAAAGCCTTAGCTATCCTCTCACGTAAATCCGCCGCTGACCAATGGCTGGAGAAGTTCATCACACAAGATGTAGAAATGCTCGCACTCAAGCGTATCGTATCTCGCCTTGCAGGTTATGAAGATACCGTCCTCATCCATGGCGAGAGTGGGACAGGAAAAGAACTCATTGCACGAGCGTTGCACGGACAGCGTAAAGGGAAGTTTGTCGATGTCAACTGCGGAGGATTCCCTGAACACCTCTTTGAGTCAGAAATGTTCGGTCACGTTAAGGGTGCCTTCACTGGCGCTTACGCAGACAAGACAGGGCTTATTGCACAAGCTAACAACGGCACACTCTTCATCGACGAGATAGCAGAGTTGCCTATGTTCATGCAGACTAAGCTCCTCCGTGTCATACAAGAGAGGGTCTTTCGTCGTGTGGGTGGTGTGGTAAACGAGCCCTTCACTACGCGTATCGTAGCTGCGACTCATGCTAGACTACGTGACAACCCTAGGTTCCGTGAGGACCTCTACTGGCGTATCTCTACTGTGGAGCTAGAGATAACCCCATTACGTGAGCGTCTTGGTGACGTGCCTCTTATCCTCAACTCTATGGGATATACCGGCGCTGCGCTCGTGTGTTCCGACCCAGTCAACTTCCTTCGCGGCAACGTAAGGGAACTCCAGCGTATAGCGCGGCGCTACCAGCTAGCTAGAATGTAGAGTTGTATAACGCAATATATATTGGCATATATCCTGCTCTGTATGTCTTACATATTATGGCAAAGCTCACACCCGAAGACCTCAAAAGATTGGAACAGTTCGCACCGGACCTTGCTGCGAAGCTACTCGAAGATGCTCATGTTGCAGCTAAGCCTAAGGGCTGGTCTAATTCTAGCAACGCGTCATACTACAACGAGAAGTCCGCGTTGTGGGTGAAGTCCTACGTTGACAAGCTGCTGAAGAAACAAGGCACAGTGTTGGAAATCTCAGCGAAAGAAGAAGGCTTTGCAGTAGGCACACTCTATGTCAAGTTCACGACAGGGTTGCTTTATCTCGTAGAGCAGATGGATCCTGATAAGAAGTATGCAGCTGTTCGTCCTATCTTTAAGGTCTCCCGGCGAGCGACAGGGATTGCGTTAGTCTGGAAGCAGCTTGTGTATAACAGAGGTAATATCACAGCGTCAGCACGTAGCATAGCTAAGGCGACAACGCATGTACCTATCACGAGGGATGAAGATATTCCTGACCACGTAACAAAGTTTGAAGAGATTAACTGGATGAAGGAGCTAGAAGTCTTTCTCCGTTCAGCAGAAGAGGGTGAGCGTCTCGTGTTGGAGGGTCTTGTTCTCTCGCCAGAAGACAAAGAGACTATACGTAGTATGATGCAAGGGCTGCCTATGTTTGGCGTGTCTATCACAGCGTCGTCTCTCAAGGTGCTATATATGGCAGAGGGTGAAGGGAACGGAGTGAAGGTATGACGATAGAAAAGCTATTGCAAATGTCGGCGAGTGACATAGAACGTATGTCAGACGCAGAGTTAGAGAAACATTTCGCTGGGTATTTCAAAGTGACTCGACCCGAGCTTGCAGAGAAGCCTAAGAAGGCGGGTAGTGTCGGTGGCTCACGTCGCCAGCGTGGTGGTAGTACAGCACAAGATGACCCATTCACTGCAGTGTATAAAGTGCAGGCGAATATGGAGAAGATGATGGCGGCGTTAGCGGCGGGCGATACAGACGCCGCGAAGAAAGCGTTAGGAAACAAACGATAACACATGACAACATCAATACAACATAAGAGGCAGGAGCTTTGGCTGGATATTTTTCGCTCCAACCTAAATGAAAACTGCGGCAATGCGCTTACAAGAGAAGCAGCAGACAGAGCTGACGCTGCGGTAACTTTGTTTGATAGGAAGTTCGGCGCTGAGCTTTACCGAGACAGACTAGTACAATGCGTAGAGTATGACCTAAAAGTAAGGGCACTTAGAAATGTCTAAACCTCAAATCCGCATCTCATCCTCCGCCCTAAAGAACCTACACTGCGACCGTAAGTTCTACCTCGAAGTGTTGAAAGGTTACAAGACAAAGAACGAACTTAAGTTTGACAACCCTGCCATGCAGTATGGCACTTGCCTCCATCGTTTCGCGGAGGTATACGTACAAGACTACAACGAGAGGGAAGCTCTCATGGCAATGATTAAAAAGCGCAAGTCCGCCACTCTTCCAACACGCATACCGAAGCGTAATGCTTATCTCTTTGACGATGGACATCTTATGGGCGCCGCCTTAAAGCTGCAGAAATTCCTCGATGAGGACCGTGCAAACTGTGAGGTAGTCAAGACCCCAAATGGCACCACACTTTCCGAGTTCCAGTTCGGCATACCCTATGCCTCATACCCTGAGTGTGACATCCTCATATGTGGGACGATAGACAAGGTCACCAAGATACGCGGTGGACGTTATGCTTTGGGAGACTACAAGTCCACCACAGCATGGGACCAGACATCCTTCTTCAATGGCTACCTCATCGACGTACAGCCCCGCATGTATCGTTGGGCTATGCGGTGGTTTGCGAAGGAGTATCCTGATTCTATCTACGAAGAAATTGCAGGCGGCCCATTGGGGTTTTATATTGACGGGATCTTTCTGACCAAAGACGAAGTGACAGTGAAGCGTTCGCCTGTCTTCCATGACTATGAGCGTGATAACCAAGAGTTCTCCGCGCTACTTGCGAGCGCCGTGGCGAGGATAGTGTGGCTTAACTCGCATGACAGACTCCCTCTCCGCACTGGCACACTAACTAACACCTGTCGTGAACCGTATGGTCTATGCAAATATGCAGGGGTATGCAGCATGCCTGACGCAAGAGGGGAAGAGACGTTACTCGCAGCGCAATACAAACAGAAGATGTACGATCCGCTTAACTACTAACCCACAGCACCATGACAAAAGAACAATACCAACAAATCGCCGCCGGTATATGCAACTACATCCATATGAAAGATGTCGAGTCTATCGGCATCACTTGTGATATTCAGCTAGAGCTAGCCGCTACTCTTACTAACTTCGTAGAGAAGGCAGTGGATAAGTTCATCGCCGGACAACGTGAGCATGGTGGGAGTATCACTGACTGCGACCTTGACTCCGCTATCGAAGAAGAAATGATTGACACCTTCTGGTATACACAAGCTAAGAAGTGGCAGAAAAAGAATTACCATGCTTTTGCTAACCCCACAACTCGTAGGAAATAACATGCCCAATACACTCGAACAACAAGTAGCTAATGCCCAAGGATACTCCCACAAAGCCGGACACTGCCGCGACTGTCAATACTACGGATACCACTTGCTCAAGCAACCCTCCGGTATCGCCTCCCGTAAAGCCAAACGCCAGTGCCACTTCAACCCCACCATACCCTTCACTGTTCATACGCAAGGGTCCTGTCCGCAGTTCCTCGTAGTAGATAAGGCAAACTCGATCCTCATCATGGACAACTCTATCGACCTACATAAAGAAAATGACAACTCCTAAACCACTCTATATCCCTACGTCTTCTATCAACGCCAAAGACCAGCCCCCATCCCGCCGTATCTTCATGGGTATTGTTGGTGCCGCTGGCTCAGGCAAGACAACCGCTGCACTAACATTCCCCAATCCTGTCGTGGCGGATTTTGACAATGGACTCGAAGAACACAAAGGCAAGCGTGAGATTATCTCCCAACCTTTCTACAACGACGAGTGGTGTCTAGCGCAGGGCGCCCGTAAGCTTACAGGTGACTATGAGGGTATCCCTATCGAGACGGTTAACCGGCGTGATCTCATTCACAAGTACATTAAGAAGGAGTACTCCAAACTCACGCCAGAGCAGACCCTTATCATCGACTCGTGGACAAAGTTGCAAGACGCCTTTGACGCGACGACCCATTGCCAGCCTGCTTACACAGAGAAAGGTAAAGTAGATGGCTATGCTTTCTGGGGACGTAAGCTGGAATACTCCACGCAACTCATGAACAATCTCATGGCGTTGTCGTGCAACGTAGTCGTAGTCTTCCACGAAGTGCGTGACGTAGACTCCGACGGCGCTGTAACAGGAAAGATACAAGCTCTCCAGCAAGGCTCGTTCCGCAACAAGATTCCTGTGTCCTTCAACGACTTCCTCCGCTGTGTGAATGTTTCGGAGAAGAAGGCGAAGGAGATTGGGTTCCATGACGAACGCTTCTTCTTCCAGACAAAGCAGACCGCTACGTTCGATGCGAAGTCGCGGTCTATCAAACACGATGGGGATTATGTCCCCGCTAACTACGAGTCCTTCGTGAAATTTTCCGGTTAGGCAAAGCAGCCCGCCGGGATAAACAAAAACAAAACAAAACACAAACACAAAACAGTATGGCAATCATCAAAAAATCCAACATCGCCCAATGCAACCCTAACCTTCCGCGTGACCGTTACACCTGCCGCCTTCTCAAGCGTGAGCTGACCCAATCCAAAGCTCGTCAACCTATGTTCGTGCTTGAGTTCGAGCTTGTCGGTAACCCGAAGGTTGAGATTGACGGGCTGACGTACGATCCGAATGGTATCAAGTTCACTCGCTATCTCTCGCTCTCAGAGAAAGCTGCCGCCTCGTCTATCGAGTTTATCGAGTCGATGGGTTGCACTTTTCCTGACGAGTTCGACTCGGAGGAAGTGGACGAGGATACTGGTAAAGCCAACATCGACTTCCTCGATGAGGCTGGTTCCTTCTTCGATGTCATTCTCTCTACCGAAGGGCGTAAAGCTATCGGGAAAGATGGTCAGCCTATCAAGACGGCCGATGGGCGGGACGTAGTGCGCGGGCGTCAGTATAACCTCCAGATGGTTATCGGTCCGGTGGAAGAACCGGAAGTTGGCATTGGTGATGACGAGTAAGTAGTAGTCCAACAGCAGCTGGGGCGCGCATAGCTAACAGTAATCACGCGTATTACACTTTATGATAACGCCAAACCAATTCCTCTCTGCCTCCGCTCGTACGGCGCCCGACCTTCACGCTGCCGCTATGGCTGCCGGTCGTGCTGCGATATTCATAGAGCAACTCCATGCTGTAATGGGTTGCGCAACAGAAGCTGGTGAGCTAGTCGATGCCTACAAAAAGACGGTGTTCTATGGCAAGCCGTTGGACACAGTCAACGTGAAAGAAGAGATAGGCGATATACTGTGGTACCTCGCTATCCTTTGTCGTGAGCATGGCTGGTCGTTTGAGGAGATTATGAGTGAGAATACCGACAAGCTACGACTGCGGTATCCGGAGCAGTTCACTACGCAGGATGCGATTGAGAGAAAGGATAAAGAGAATGAAAACTAAACTTGGACAACTGCTTGCGGCATTTTCACGCAGCGGAATAGACAATGCACCTGTTATCACAGACGACGAACTGCGCGAGTTGGGCAAAGGGCTATATGAGGTTGCTGATTTTATGCACGATACAGGAAATATACACTCTGAGTCATGCCTAAATAGTCTCGCAGAACAAGTCATTCGTACGCTGTGGGAAAGAGAAGCATAAATGAAGCTTGACCTCGAAGTCCAACACCATCGCCAACCTCCAACGAAGGAGTATAAGGGCCTCACTATCATACTCCGCAACCCGTCCCGCTTTGACCTCATTGCCCGTCGCCTGCTCGCTAACCACGCAGGGGATATTGTTGAGCAACACCTTGCCACGCAGTTTATGTCCCTTGCTAACTGTGACGTGCGGACATTGGCTGAGTATAAACAAGACCCTCACCATCTGCCTAACACACACTGTCTCCTGCTCTTGGGAGAGAGTGGATTGCTTGACGAGTTTGGTGTGGGCTTCTCCCTTGGCGAATGCCGCGGCGCAGTGCTACGTAAAGCGGCGCCGTATATCGTAGCTTCCTATCTACCACAAGACACCCTTGACCGTCAGGATTACGAAGGCCGAAAGAACCCACTAGCTGAGAAGTGTTTCGACTTCACTGACGATACACAACCCGTCGACGAGAAAACAAACCATGGCCGTACCTCACGCAGCAACCAATCCTTCTGGCTAGAGTTCGACGTGAAGAAAGCAGCAAGGATTGCCAACACCCTCCGCGCTGGTTCTTCACTCAACCAAATAGATGCATCCTCATTTCAAATATACCCCAAGATATCTCTGGCTATCGACCTGCTTATGCGCGTTAAAGGCGCGGACCTTTGTGTTGATATTGAGACTGACAGCGCGAGAAACATTACGTGTCTTGGCTTCATGTTTGCAGGGCATCCTGTGTACGTTGTTCCCTTTACTCGCTATGACTACACGCCAGCGTATCGCGTGCGAGAACTGTGTCGTTTCGTGCAGTCTCTTGCAGTTGCTATGCGCGATAACGTGGTGGTGGCTCATAATGCTTCATATGATTTGCTGGTGCTTGCGATGGGATACAACATCCCTTTCGGTCGTCGCGTGTATGACACTATGCTTGCTCAGCATAGATGTTTCCCGGAAGTGGAGAAGAGTCTAGGCCATTGCTGTTCGCTATGGCTGGATGAGCCATACCACAAGAACGATGGCGTGTTCATGCCGAATAACGTAGCGCAAGAGAAGATGCTATGGATGTACAACGCGAAGGATGTTGCCACGACGTATGCGGTGAAGAAGGCGATAGACGTATACGCTCCTACGCAACAAGGGTTGGTGGAGTCTATCGCACAGACACAGTCACAGGTGCCCGCCTATCTTACATGCTCACTCCATGGCATGCGCTATTCCCTCTCCGCACTGGAGACTATACGTGACCACAACGTAGCTCTTATCGCGCAGTATCTCCGTGTCCTTCGCATCCTTGTAGGACATGACTTGCTTCCTACCTCACCTAAGCAGGTTGCGAAGTATCTCTTTGACGAGCTTGGCTACTCCCCTATCTCACGTGGTAAGGCCGGCCCTAAGGCGGACTCTAAGTCTATGCTACAGCTGCGGCTCAAGCATCCAGACAACGCTGTGATAACTCTAGTGCTAGCCTGTCGCTCATTGCGTAAAGAGTTAGGCACGCTCAAGTTCTTACCCTGGAAGACGGCGGAGAGAGGTGTTGAGGATATGGAGGCGGATGTGTTTAGTCGACTAAGGAAATCGTTAGGAAACAAAATAAAGAAATGAGCAAAAGATTCCTTAACTTAAAGACACGTCTCGCACCTGACATAACGCGTAAACACTTATGGATAGGCGCAGCAACAGAAGTTAACTACCACGTACGGGTGCAGAAGTTTGCTGGCACAGTCCGTTTTGTGGATAGTGTATATGGACTCTATGGATGGAAGGGAGAGCTGGTTGTGCATCTGTGCGGGAAGTTTAGAAACCTTGCAGCGTGGCAAGCATACGCCGAACAGTTGAATAGACTCGAAACGCGGTGTGAGATAACCTACGAAAAACATACACGATGAAACCAGAAGAAGAAAGACTAAACATGAATACGATAGACCACCCTGTCACAGGACAAGCTGCGCCAGAATACTGGACACGAGAGATAGAAGAAGACGGTGACTGTGAGATATTCTACGAAGACCCTTCAGCGCAAGACAAAGACTAATATGAAAGTAATGCTCGCAACGGACATCCGTCCTAACCAAAAACTCCGCTTCCCTTGCTACGTTCAGCCTAAGCTTGACGGTGTAAGATGCTATGCTAAACTCCACAAACAGAACGGCTCCCTCATCCTAGGCTCTCGCACACGCAAGCTATTCTCTGACGATGTACTTCTCCATCTAGTCCACGCTCTACGCTACCTGCCCGACAACGTAGTCCTCGATGGAGAACTCTACGTCCACGGCTGGTCACTCCATCGCATACTCGGCGCCGTTAACCGTGGTAGACCTTCCGACGATAGCCGACAGATAGAATACCATGTGTTCGACTGCTACCTCCGTGACCAGCGTGCAGCAAACTTCGAGCAGAGGCAGGATGAACTTAACCACCTGCCTCTATTCAAATTACGCTCGCCCCTCCAGGGTGTTCCGACTATCTTGGTCCACTCGCAGCAAGAGTATGATGTGCTCTATAACCGCATCCGTACACTAAACTATGAAGGCGCCATTATCCGAGAGATGCCCAACCACTACGAGTTGGGTGTGCGTAGTCATCAGCTTATCAAGCATAAAGAAGTGGAGGATGACGAGTTCACTATCACCGCGATACTACCGGGTGATGACAACGAGGCAGCTGGGAAATACCAGTCTACCTGCGGACGGATACAGCTAGTAACGAAGGATGGTGTAGTCTTCACCGCTGGGTCTGGTATCACCGACAAGCAACGTGACGAGCTGTGGGCTATGCGAGGTAAGCTCAAGCCTACATCGTATGCGAAGATAGTGTTTCGTAAATACTCCGACAAAGGTACACCGATTGAGCCAAGAATCAAAGCGTATGAACTCTGAACAACAAAGAATCGCAATAGCAGAAGCGTGTGGGTGGAGGATTAAGTTGAGTGACTTGCAGAGTGGTCTTGATGTTTACCGCGACAATGAACCGTACTGCAAACCTCTCCCCGACTACCTCAACGACCTCAACGCCATGCACGAAGCAGAGAAGGTATTAGATGATGTGCAAATAGATTTGTTCAAGAATTACTTGCACGTTGTTGTGACTACAAAAGAGCGAATAACGGCTCACGCCACCGCCGCCCAACGCGCCGAAGCATTCCTTAAAGTAGTCAACAAATGGAAAGACTAAACATGAATACGATAGACGAAGTAATAGAAGCGATTAGACAAGCAACTGATAAGTATACCAAAAAGTATGACGTCGCGCCTTTCGCATTATGCCTCGGGCCTAAAGAATGCCGCTTACTCTCTGGAGACGCTTTAATAGGTAGCAGTATACCCTCCTATTTCTTCGGTATGCGTATATATCGTATGCTAGATGCAGGTGTAAGCGTAGGAAATTTGGAGCATATTACAAATGAGCTTTAAGACATCCTTCTCTCGCAACTCACCTTACGTAGACCCCGGCTCTACCTCACACAAACTCCTCCCTACCCTATGCGCCGTATGTAACAACCCACTCACCGGCTATCGCCTCGACCATATCGCCTACGTATACTGTGGGCATGGAGCATGCGAAGGCGTGAACCGCTACACCGACGAAGACTCCTCCTTTCCTATCTCTGGAGACACCCTCCGTAAAGCAGTAAGTAAGTTTAACAACCTATACATATGACAGAAGAAGAACTACAACAACTCAGAGATAACGCAGTTTCGATAGGTCGGTATAAACTAGTAGGCCAAAATTTGCAGCTAGCCGAGAGTTGTCTTAAAGATGCACAAAAAGAAAATAAGAAAAACTTCTTCAAATACATCGAAAAAGCTAGACAACACATCGACGATGCAGAACAAATCTGGAATCAAATGTAACTTAATATGAACAAAAACATTACACTCACAAAAGAATCAATTGCCGCAGCACTCCTCGCTCTTAAGGACACAGACCGTGTAATCTTCTTTGACTACATGCGAGAGAGTTTCTGCACACGTTGTGGCAACGAGCACATACGCGAAGCAAATTGTAGCTGTAGTGGTAGTGGTAACTACACTGTGAAAGATAAGCCAAACAATGGCCTTAACCTGCTTGTATGAAACCCTTCGCACTGTCTGAGCTACCTCGCTCAACGTGCAGCTGGAAGCTAGCTGGAACTAAAACATTCCGGCTAGCTTCCTCCAAGCTACTCGACACGTGGGGGACTAATCTCCAGAACCAATCGGGGCATCTTTCTACTATCTATATCCCAGACGATGGTAAGGTGTTTCTCCAGGCAGACCAAGCTGGAGCAGAGGCGTTAGTCGTAGCTTATCTCTGTCGCGAAGGTAACTTCCGCCGACTCTTCCAGAACGGGATTAAGTCCCACGTCTTTGTTGCACTCCACGCATTCAAGACAGAGTGGCAGATGCTGCACCCCAACGTGGATGTTGAAGGGTTATGCAAACTCCTTCCGCATGAACTCAAGACGCATCCGGGGTTCAAAGAAGTAGAGAAGTCCATCAAAGCATCCGACGACTGGCCAGCTTCACGTCGCTACTACTACATCGCCAAGATGATTTGCCACGCCTGCAACTACGGCATGAAGCCGCCAACATTCCTCATCAACGTACTCGACAAGTCAGAGGGCATGATATCCCTCACGCTAGAACAAGCCACCCGCTTTGTCAACCTCTACCATGCGCTCTTCCCTGAGATACAAGAATGGCACCGTGCTACGCAGGGCGCTATCGAAGAATCCCGTACGCTATATAACCTCTTCGGTTATCCTCGCTACTTCAACGGGACTATCGACGACGCTCTCATGCGGGATGCCTACTCCTACGTACCGCAATCCACCGTTGGCACCATCACCAACCTCGCCTTTGTCAAATTCCAGAACTACATTGAGGAACACAACAAGACGGAATGGGACTTGCTTAACAACAAACACGACTCATACCTCGCGCAAGTTCCAGAGAGTGATGTAGCCGAAGCGTCGAGTGTGATGATTGATTACATATGCCCTGAACTCATAGGGCGCTGGGGAGACAAATTCAAGATGAAAGCTGAAACACAAATAGGAAAGAATTGGGGACACTACGACCCGGAACACAACCCGGAAGGGCTTCGACCACTATGACCAACCTTGAAAAATGGCGAAGTTATATGTCGGACTGTGTCTCGCCTGCGTCGTATATAGACATGGGCTTTTACTACATGATAACGGCGGCCCTACAGCGTAGGGTATGGGTATTCCCAGAGCACTCTCCGCTATTCCCTAACATGTACCTCATCCTTGTGGGCGGTCCTGCTGTAGGCAAAGGCCGAGTGATTAACCAAGTGGCCAAGTTCATGCGCCACCATAAGCAACCTCTCACAGCTGACGAAGTAAAGCACAACGCTGAGGCGAAGGCGCTGGGTAAGACAGACCTCATAGAACCCACTCCGCTCTTCCCTCTCGGACCTGACACCACTACATTCCCCGCTCTACTCCGCCGTATGTCAAACGCCATGCAAGGGATAAAGGTAGAGAAGAACCACCCCCTCGCACCTAATGGAATCTATACCCACAAATCCATCGCGTTCATTCTCGAAGAGCTATCCTCTATCTTCCAGAACCAGACTGAGGGCATGGCTGACTTCTTGATTAAGGTCTTTGATTGCGAGGACTACCTCTACGAGACAAAGAACATGGGCTGCGACAAACTCCGCTCCGCTTGCCTATCTCTTTTCGCCGGCACCACGCCTACCTCACTTAACAAATACTTCTCACGTGACATTATCGGCGACGGGTTCTCGTCACGCACTGTGTTTGTCTGTGAGTTTACTTCTCGCTTCCGGAAATTTGGCGTGACCGACCTATCAGAAGACCAACTTGGCTACAAAGAAGAGATCCTCGCTCATCTTAAGAAGCTCTCCAAAGTCTTCGGCCGTGTGCAGTTTACTCCCGAAGCATATAAACACCTAAAATACTACTTCGAAGAGTGGGCCCCTTTCCACCGAGTCAACCCGTCCGTTAAGCTAGAGTCATACTACGGGCGTAAGAATATCCATACCCTTAAGCTAGCCATGGCTGTCCACTTCGCCGACTTTACTGACTTAGTCATGACGCTAGACGACGTGAAGAAGGCGATTGAGATACTCGACTCCCTTGAGCAGAACATGCACTACGCTCTCTCCTTCGGAGACAACCCATTGCGAGATGTCTCCAACCAAATCATCCGCCATATCCGTACAGCTGGTCCTCGCACAGCGCAGGAACTTTGGATTGAGTTCGGCGCTGAGGTAAATGAGTCTCAGCTTAGCGAGTGTATGAGATACTGCCTTGCTACAGGACTTATCGTCTCCCCCAAAGAGGATGTCTTCGAGTTCACGGCGCAGGCACCTGCGGGACAAGACTTGCTTTAGCTTTGTTCACTGCTCCCATACGGAAGTAGTCTGCGATAACCCTGTTAGCTTCTGCCTCGCCGCGTGTACGCTTAATGTGCAGCACGTAGCTGGAGAAGCTAACAGGGTCTGTTTTTGGTGAAGGCATCGTGGTATAGCTCATCTTCCGCAGATTCCCTATCTCCTTCGCTAGTTTGTAGGGGTCATTCCCTGCTCTCTTCACCGCTGCCTCAATCAGCGAGGGAAGCATTGCTGCCGCCTTACCCACATCCTTCTCCCGTTTGAAGTCTCTCTCATTCGTCTTGAGGTAAGGATTGAACTCGCCCATTCCAGATGACCCACGCTCACCGCGAATACGGTTGAAGACAGCTAAGTCACGGTTAGTCTCTTTCCTTTCGGCCTCACTTGCTCCAACGGTGTTATCAATGGCATAGCGTAGAGTTTGGTTATTCCGGCGGATTAGTTGGAACATGAACTGAGGCAGAACATCAAGGATATCCTCACCTTCGCGTATTGCCTCAGCAAGGTTGGAGATATCTTGCACAGTCTCCGAAGCCATAGTCGCAGCAGGAAACGAGAGAGGGTTGGAGTAGGTGATATCACCACCATGCAACCCTGACACAACCGTCTTCATCCCGTCAGCGAATATCCCACCAAACGCTCCAAGCTGGAAGAGTCCTACAACCTTTGCGGCCATGTCGCCCAGCTCGGCTTCGTTAGAGTAGAAGGACTCCTTCACATTCGCTTCGTGTCCACGACGGTTGGAGAGTAGCTCGTTGAGTTCCTCGATAGCCACACCCGACAGCAAAGTGCCAAGGGTGTAGCGAAGAAGCGGGCCATATTCTCTGTCCTTATAGGCAGGCTTCACAACATCCTTCGCTACACGGTTCATCTTCTCAATACTCCACCGAGCTATCTGGAGGAAGGGAGCAACAGGAGAGTCAATCGCAATCTTAGGCAAACCGCTAGCATCATACCCGCCTTGTATCTTCCTCACAAGCGCCGCCGTAGCGCGCTGTACAAACTCGGGCGAGTCCATCTCTACGCCGGGTTTAATATTATGCTTGGTGAAGTAGCTAGTGTCACCTTCCGCTACCTTCGTAAGCACTACTTCACGGAATGCGGAGTAAGTCAACTCACGTGACATGTTCTCCAACCATTGCCGTCCACTCCACTTCCGCGCGAGATGGGACATCTTATCCACACGAGTAACCCATGAGTCAGGCGCAGACACTGCCATCTCACCGAACTGGAGACGATCATAGTCAGGCGACGTAGCTCCTGCCTCGAACGCTTCACGGCGATGTTGGAATACTTCCATCGCTCCCTTAAACGCCGGCCCCAACTCTTTCATTGAGAGATAAGGCGATGCCTGCGCTGGCATATTCAGGATATCGCGTAGTCCAGTCCCTGTCCCCATGATGGAGTTGTTCACCAACCTCGCCGTCGCATTGAGCATAGGGAAGTCTCGCACTGACTCAGTGTATACCTCCTTAATATGGTCAACAAGATTCCGCACCACATGCTCTTGCGCCAACTCGTCCACTCCTTCCTTTGAGCCATCAAGCGAACCGTCTTGGTCACGCAGACCCATAGCTATGCGAATATCCTCATGCTTCTGGAGGTTGTCGTAGAACGCCATATGTCTCGCAGTACGACGGCCATAGCGGTCGAAGAGCACCTTCGCATTCTTCTCCATCCAAGACCACGGCAAACCATACCCTTCCGCCTTCTTCATCGCGTTGAACTCGACAGCAGAAGAAGGTCCTTTGCGTGAGGCTATCGCTTTGATATAGTTGGTGACGTGCTCGATAGCTTGCTCCTCGGGCATATCCTTTTCGTTGGTGAGCCAGTCGACATAGTCTTGACGCAACTCTTTCGCCCTTGCTGAGCGAGAGTTCATGGTAAGTTCGTAGACGACATCCTTCGCCGCAATATCTGGGGAATAGTTAGGGTTCTTCTTAAGGTCGCGCAGTGTCTCGCTTGTAAGAATCTTCATCCCCTTCGCGGTATGCTCATCGGCTATTATACCCAAATGTCCATACCACTGGTCTGCGATAGCTTGCTCTTCCGGCGTAAGTTCCACCGTCTTCTTCAGCGCATGACGTCTCTCGTGGAGATAGCGGGCGATGTTTTCTTCTTGTCCTTCGACAATCTTAAACCCATCAAACCACTTCGCTGTGGAGTTAGCAAACTTTCCCTCGTAGAAGCCTTTATCTTGAAAATACCCATCACTACCATCCGCCACTTTCTTCGCTGTGTCCCCGCCAATAGCGCGAACGTCATCGGTCATACTACGCCATGTAGCATGGCGAGAAGGAGTGTGGTCGGAGGGAGAGTCGCTAGTAACGGAGTCGTCTACGTGAGGCTGGAACCTATCATGCCTATTGCTATCAGCATCATCACGAAACGTCTTCTTATTCGCCTCGCTCAGCTTATCCCACTCAGCACGCTTAGCGAGGTCGTCATGGTTGAACTCATTCGGCCTACGCTCGAAGTCAAACTCATCCTGCTCCATGGGCTGTTCCCTCTCCTCATCCTCACCACTACGCCCAACGCTATCCGACTTAATCTTCCCGCTAAACCGTTTCCCTGTATGTGACGTAACACCAAAGAGTCCTAGGTCGCGAATCGCTTCTTGCGGCGTAGCATACTTTCCTTTCCATTTCGCCTTGACATGGTTAAGGAAGTCTTTATAAGTCGTCCCCGATTGCCGCTTGATAATCCGCATCCCTTCGTTCGCGCCGTTTTCAGCAAAGAACTCTTCCATCATCTGGTCGTATTCCTTAATCTCTTTCCCATCCCCATCTTTCGCATAGACTCCCTCCAACGCTTCCCGTGTAGGATGTTCCTTCGCAAACTTCTTGTATTCAGCAGAGTCTTTTATCGACCGCACAAATCGACCAACCAGCGACCGCTGCGCAGGGTTACCTCGTCGCAAGTTCTCCACCACTCCATGATAACCTTCGTGGAACGCAGTCTGTAGATGTGCACGAGAAGGATGCAATGCAACAAACCCACCAGACTCAGCATCAAACCTAATGATACCCTTCGCCTTCGCATTAGTCCCGAGCAGGGTTGGGTCAACCTTCAGCTCTACGTCATGCCGTTTCAGCCAGTCTTGTAGCTTAGGAATCTGCTCAGTAGTGATGTTGTCTGGGTCATAGCCTGCCTTCTTGAACTCGTCATACGTAGCTTCGCCCATGTTCTTCGCAGCAGGACCACGTTCAATAGGTGCTTCACGACGAGCTTTTTCCTCAGCTTTTTTCTTCGCCTGCGCTTCCTTCGCAGCTGCTCTCTTAGCCTGCGCCGGTGTAAGTGGCTTAACCACGGGCGTGTCTAGCTCCGCCTTCGCAGCGTCGTCTAACTTAATAGACGGCTGTGTAGCGTCTCCTTCGTCAGGCTGTGTACGCCAGTCACGCTTATTGCGCTCCATCCACTCCGCCTTAGCATCAGCATCAAGTCGTGATTGTGCTTCGAGGGATAGTTTATCATGCTCCTCTTTCGGGAGCCTGTTAGCTGCTGCTGCGTCTTCTTGGCGTAAAGCAGTATCACGGATGTTACCATGTATCTTATTTTTAATGTCAGCATTACGCGCCGTACTTGTGACAGTATCTTTCGGTGGAATCTGCCCTTCGCGCAAAGCATCTTCGATCTCTTGCGGTGTGCCTATCTCAGCTTGATTCTTGACCTCATCCAAGAAGAGCTTAGCATCTGCCGCTTTCTTCGCAGCAAGCTCTCTTCGCACCTTCGCCTCAGCAACACGAGCTTGACGCTCTGCTTTCGCTGCTGCCTCCTCCGCGATGATAGGCGCATTCTCTTCATCAATCTTCCGCTGCAAGTCCGCCTTACGCTTAGCCTCAAGCTCAGCCTTAAACTTCGCCACATCTTCCGGCTTAGGCTGGCCCGCTGCTCTAGCATCCCACTCCGCCTGCTGCTCTGGCGTAAGCTGCTCCTTAGGCTGCTTGTACAAGGGCATCAGTTCCTGCCTAGCGCGAATCAAATCGTTGCCGCGAACAATAGACGCAGCCTGCTCTGCTCGCGTAGCCTCTGCCAACATTTCGGCATCTATCAACTTCTGCAACTCTGGTTCAACGACTTCAGGCGGAGGAAGCTGCCGGCCAACATCACTATCAGCAAGATTTCCTACGAGCTTGTCAGTGAAATCTTTGCGTAACGTAGGACCACTCCCAGCCTCCAGCACATCACGACCTACAAGATGCGACACGTTATCGTTAGGACGCATGCCCAGCTTGCGACCTATCTTCGTATTAGGGTTTGAGATAAACGCCTCACCAGCAGCACCAATCAACGCCTTAAGCGGGTCAATATCTCGCCCTGCACTCACGTCGTCATATATACTCATCCCACCACCAAGCCCAGCACCTACACCTACGTTAACCAAAGCGTCCTTCTGGTTCTGGAAAAGATTCCTTGCCATCTTCCCTTCCATCAACGCTTTCGCCGCAACTCCTACTTGTCGTGGGTCAAACCTAAACGTAGGAAGGGCCGAGATAAGACCACCGCCAAGTGCTGAATAAGGATTCTCCGCAGCAGACCCAGCAAGATACTCATTCGCCGCATCAGGCAACACAGCTTCCTGCAATTTGGATGCACCATACCCGCCGGTTATGCCACCTAGAATCGCACCACCAAGGATACCCACAGGGTTAGCTGTAAGCATACCCATACCAGCACCACTCAGCATGCCTGCTCCCGCACCTGCAATAGTAGGCAATACGCCAGCACCAGCATGGGCGGCGACTGTGCCTAGCTTGGAGTAATCACCTTTAGCTAAGTCTTCCGGCGCCGTGATGTCAGTGTTAGCTTGGCGAGGGATGACGCTGCCGTTGGTGTCAATATCGTGAGTGTCAGCACTAAGGCCGACACTTTGCAGATACATCCGCTTTTCGTTAGGTGAAAGGTTCATGTTAGTAGAGGAAATTACTAGGGATAACTTGGTTCTTGCGTAAGAACTCTTGCATCGCTGCAGCATTCTCTAGCCGTTGTCCTTCTTCCCTCGCTGCCTTTTGCTGTGCCTCAAGCTCTGCACGTTTTTTATTAACGGCAGCTACACGAGCAGCATTTGCCCTAATCATTTTCAGTTCTTCGGCCGACTTTGTTGGTGTCGGGATATTACCGCCATTAAGTGCACTATGCTTCTGCTGCGCTGCTGCCATCAACCCGGCAACAGTAGACGGTGCCCTGTTAAAATTAGCAGGCTGACTACCTGTCTGCACTCTCTCCATCATACCAGTCAACGGGTTTTTCCTGTCTTCATAGATAGGCGTCACACCAGAAACAACGTTACCTGGAAGCTCATCAGCAGGAACTAAGGCTTGGTCTTTGCCTACCTTTATCGTAGCTGCTCCAATCTCTTTTGCTCTTGCTGTAGCGTTAACCAAATCCTGCATGCCCGGCTGTGTCTGGGCAATGCCCTGCTGTGTTAAGGCTGTTTGCAAATTCTCAGCCGTTTTGAAGCGGCTAAGAAGTTCTATAAGACCTTTGGTGTCAGCCTCACTGCCAACCAAATGAGAAAAAGCATCCGCAGGAAGACCGGCCAATTTTCCAGGGGCAGCGAAGTTCCCGGCTGCAAGACGTGCAGCATTCTTAGCTTTGTTTACTGAATCCTCTCTAGCTTGTTTATCCAGCGTCAGGCGACGCTCAGCCATTTGCCTAAGCCTAAGCAAATCCATCGCTGCCTTCCTTGTCGCCGCAGACTCTTTCCCTTGAAAATTCTGTGCGTCGTTCTGCAACTGCCACTTATACTCAGCCTCGGCAGCAGCTAACTGTCCCGTCTGCTTAGCACCAGCTTCTTGCAGAGAACGTGCTTGGTCACCTCTATCTTGGACTAACGTACGCTCATTGCCAAATCGTTTATCCTCCAGCCCCATTTCGTGCAACTGTCTTCCGGTGGCTGCTTCGTTATCCGCAACCTGCCTCTGCGCTGCGAGCTGCGCTTCCATCGCCTGCCTCGCAGACAGCATATCCATGTCATGAGCACGCTCCTGCCCCAGCAATTTCTGCTCATAGTTCACCCCAGCATTATGCGCTTGCGCTCGCGCAAACTGGTCACGATAAGCAAGCTTATCAAACCAGCCCATCTTGTCAGTGCTGTACTGATTTGTCTCAGCGTCAAGCTCGGGTGCATCGGCGAACAGCTGGGAGATATTCAACTTATCTCCGCCGCCACCGCCACCGCTATATTGATATCCACGTCCGGGTCTACCTGCCATATTAGTTATCCTCCTTAGAGAGTTGAAAGTCTACAGACGCTGACGTAGGTGTCTTTGTCCATCGTTGGAAGTTGAAAAAACAAAAGCGTTTCGCTGCCGTAGTACGCACACTATGCACAACGCCACACCCGATATGATAGAACTTACCTAGCTTACTCATCGCCTTCTTATCATCCCTCGTAATCTCCGCCTGTCCCCACACAGGCATAAGCCGTGAGTAGCATGACGAATGACTATGCCGTGGGATATAGGTATCAGCTGGAACATGCCAGAACTCCATCTGAGTATTCTTCACAAAAGGCACTCGTTGAGCGATACCCTTACACGTACCATACGACACAATCTTCGGTGCATACCGACCAAGCAACGTCCACGCACGAATCCATACGTTGTTCAACCAGTCATACTGCTTCCCGTGCGAATAGCCTTTCACGCTATACAACCACCCAGCATGTGCTGTGAGAGGCTCGATGAGGATATGGTTAATAAACGCCCTCGCCAACTTGCTCTTCCTCATAAGCGGAACAAAGAGACGAGACATAATCACATACCCACGCCGGATGTCTTCCGTATAATGCAAGTCACGTGAAGCACGCACCCACCAAGGTATCCGGCCGTTGTACGCTTCCATAAAGATAAAGCAACATGAAGCAACTTGACCAACAGCCGATACACCTTGATTAATCATATCAGCCACATTACGCCTGTTCGCATTGATGTTCATCGAGTTGCGTTGCGTATCACTAATCTGTCCCATTAGCCCGTTCACTGAAGCAGTTGCTGACTCACCCAAGTTTGTCTGCGTTCCCATAAACTTCTGGTCACCACTATTCGCAGCACTAGGACGACCTGTTGCCACCTGGAATACATCCACACCTGAGCGGAAGTTTGGCAGCGAGTTGTTTGCTTGGCTTATTGCCGAAGCAAGTCTATCCCTAGCGGCGCCGCCATAAGTCATAGCATTCGCTACGGTCTTCGTATTACTTGGCGTGGTCAGCGTCCCTCGTCCAGCACTGTCCCTCGCCAAGCTACGAGTAACCTCTTCCCTCTCCCCTCCCGTAAGACCCGGCTTGAATAGTTCCTCAAGACCAGCCGCTGTCCGTTCCCGCGTAGAGAAATACTCTGGATCATAGAGCTTAGCCGCTTCTAGACCTTCCTTAACAAGCTGCGCTCCTGGACCCTGTAGAACTTCCAAGTCTGTCCCTGCTTGCGATACAGCATTCTCCCGAGCAATATCTTGCCCAGTCTTGTTCATCTGTCGCCCGATAGTATCGTATATCTGCTGCTGTAACTCAGAATAGCCGGGCGACACTTGCCTTGACGCATCTAGCTTAGCTTGCTCATTCGGCCCCATTGACGAGTTGATTGCCTGCATCAACGAAGGCAAACCCTCTGTCAACGCTTGCAGCATCTGTGGCGTAGTTTCGCTCAACTCTCGCGGCGCCGGGTCACCGCCTGCATACAACACTACGCCATGAGGGTTGCTAAAATACACCGCCGAATGGGCGAGTGTCTCAGCTAAGTTTTTGTAAAAGTCTTTCATATTTAATCTCTTTGAGCTTCTTATGTCGATGCCCTGTTACAATGTCTCCCGGATACATCCGCTTAAACCACGCAAAGAAGTCTCGTAAATTCTGCTTATTCCCTATCACGCCAACAACGTATACCGTATTCCCCTCACGCTCACCTACACAGATACCTTCTATCCCGCCCTCTTTGTCTAGTGCGTAGATAAAACTACCTTCTAAAACTGAGCCTAGCAGCAAGTGTGCCAGCTGGTTATCAGTCCAGTTTGTGAGGCAGTCGCCCTTACTCTTGCGGATGAAGGCGATTACGTCGTTGAGGGTTGGAGAGTAGTTGGACATCTTACACCGGTTCCATGTAAATGTATTCAGTAATACCGCACGCGTCTACGCCAGTCACAAGGCTAACAGCTTCAAACGTATCCGGAGCAGAACTCGTAGCGCCATTTTTAAGCGTATATAGCTCTGAGGCATAATTATATTCAAGCTCATAGTCATGATCAAGACCAAGCCAACGTTTTTTAATAGCGTCATCAGAATACACATATACAAGATAATTCTCCCCACTTGGTGAACCACTCTCACAGGTTTCGTCAAGATACTCGTAGAGATACTTTATAATCGTAAGTGAGTCCGCCTCAGGGTCTGGACGATAACGAATAGTAACTGTCCAGCTACAGCTAGACGTAGTTCCATCTTTCCTTGTGAGTGTATACTCAATGTTAAGCGTCTCGAGTCCATTCTCGAAGGGTATCACACTACCCTGCTTAACGATGTTACTCCCAGCAAGAACAGTAATATAATCAACCTGCGTAGCATCACCAGTAACAACAAGCGACGGTATTGTATACGTCGGCACAGGGTCGCCAAATACATGTGTTAACACCACAGCACTATTTACAGGACACGTAAGCGTAGGCGGCACATCAGGATCACCTTTTATCACACAAAACTTCTGCCCATCATACTCAAACGACCCATTAAACCCTGCAGGTATCACCGTATTAATAGGAGGGTAGAACTTAGGAGT
>Ga0100403_1001032_pt1 | contig 26381 bp, 31 predicted proteins | sample CryGeymet201501t_FD_83663 | JGI IMG/M metagenome (GOLD analysis project Ga0100403, IMG submission 83663) | Groundwater microbial communities from Crystal Geyser aquifers in Utah, USA - Crystal Geyser metaG 2015-01t | ecosystem: Environmental > Aquatic > Deep subsurface > Groundwater | place... | reverse complement strand
CCTATCTCGAAAATCAACTTGTGGAAAAATTAATCTACTCTGAAATCGATCATAATATTGACCTCGGTTATAATTACTTTTTCCAAAACTTCCACTGTCGATCAAATCATCGACTAAATAATTCTTCTTTTGTAAATAACTTAGTATCAAACGACTATCTTTTGGGGAAAAACCGATTTGGAATTTTCTCAGGGTTTCTTCACTAATTCCTCTATTTTTAACATATTCCAAAGCTTCCTTTCCCAAAACATGTTTCGTCAATATATGATGATAAAATTTTGCCACTTCTTTGTTTATCTCGTACAATTTTCTTTTTTTATTTTCACTTTTATCAAAGTTCGCCGAATAGGTAATTTTAATCCCCGCCATTTTTGCCAGGTCTTCCATCGCCTCTCTAAAATCAATTCGATTATATTCTTCCACAAAAGAAAACATATCGCCCGCCTTTCCGCAACCAAAACACTTATATATTTGTAATTCTTGAGACACAATAAAGGAAGGGGATTTTTCCTGATGAAAGGGGCAACAAGCCACATAATGTCGTCCTCTTTTTTTAAGCGGGACATACTTGTTAATTACCTCCACAATATCTAGCTTTTTTTTGATTTCATCAACCTGGTTTTCCACTGGCTTATTCTACCATCTAAACCAAAGCAATCTTTTAGTGATCTCTCTTCACAATAAAATCTATCCCTGCCATAATTTGTGATCTGTATGGTTCCCTGTCAATAAATTTCATCTCCTTCTCAAAAATAGCCTTTGCTTCCTTGGCAAATTTTTCCGCCCTTTCTTTTCCATAGTCCAAACTGCCATATTTTTTCATTGACTCAATTACCCATGTAATGTCTTTATCATTTTTTTCTTCTCTCTTTTTATTTAAAATTTTTGTTAACTTTTTCTCATCTTCTCCTTTTACCATTCGGCAAAGATGAAGCAACATCAATGTTCTTTTATTTTCATAGATATCGTTTCCCTTGCCACTTTTTAGTCCTGCAAAATCCGATGTTAAGTCAAGTAAATCATCAACAATTTGAAAAGACCTTCCCAGTAATACCCCAAAACGGTAAATAATCTCCAGCTCTTTTTTTGATGCCCCCGCTATTATTGCCCCCAATCTCATTGGTCCAGCAATTGTGTAGTATCCGGTTTTACTTTCTAATATTAAAAAATTATCCTCATCACTTAAATCAAAACGGTTCTCTTTAGACCATTTAAGCTCTATCTCTTGCCCTAAAACTGTTCTACTCATCATCGTATAAAATTCTTCACTAATCTTTGTTGCTAGTTTTAAATCCAATATCTTAAAATTATCTATCAAGACTTTCCACATTATCATGTGCAGGGCGTCTCCAGCATTTATCGCCAATTCATTTCCATAAATCTTATGAAGAGACGGAGACCCTCTTCGATTGTTGGAGTCATCCTCAATGTCATCATGGTTTAGAATCCAGTCCTCTGAAATTTGCATCGCCGCTGCTGTATTTATCGCATTTTTTATCTTTCCCCCCATTCCCTGACAAGTTAATAACAACAAGCTTGGTCTCAAGTATTTTCCCATTCTTCTTGGATAGTCTGAAACAATCTCCAAGTGGAAATCAACTTCCTTTTTGTATTTATAATTTACTTGGCAATAATCAGGAAACTTAGTTAAATCAATTATCTTCTTCTCAATTATCGGCCAAAGTGTTTCTCTATATTTTTTTAATGTTTCAACGAAATCATTATGTTCCATATTCCTTTAGTCGTTACTTATTGCTAATTCCTCCACTTTTTTCTGTCTGTTTGCCCCCGCATTGATTAAAATTCTGTCAAAAGTGTAGGGCGATAATATATAAAGTACTTCAAACATCGCCACCGACAATTCAAAAGCGCAGGGGATTTGATTTGTGAGTAAAAATGCTCCCGCCCCCAAAATTAGTGCGTTTTTAAAGCTCCTTCTCATCTTACTTTTCATGACACTTTTTCGAATCTTTTCGTCAATCCCTCTTTTTTCTGCAATCTCAGTATCTATTCTTGCCCTCGTGTACCCAGCATGCAGAGTCGTCAAAAAAGTTCCCACCGCCGTCACCATGTTCATTGTTGTGTTTTGTCGAGTTAGATCCGCCACTAGTAGCCAATTTTGAAATTTAACCGGGAAATTTCTTAATAAAATTATTGAGACTAGTAGCAATGTTCCACTAAAGCCTCCGGTCTGCAACATTATTTTGTTGTAATTAATTCTCGCATTTAGCAGTCTTTCATTTTTTGACAAAAACCACTTCAAGATTCTCCAAATAAATTTTATTGCTGCAAAAAATAAACTAATCCCAAGCCAGATATACAAAATTTTCAGCCAACTCACCGACACAGTTTCTGTTATTTTAAAAAATGGAAAACGAAAATCTGTCCCAACTAATGGGTAATCCGGATATGGGATCCATTTGTACAATAAATTTGGATCCAATTTTTTTGTATAAAAATCGATTAAAAAAATTCTCCCCGCTGACAAAAAGGCAATTGCATTTACTACAAAATTAAAAATATAAAATATAATCGACAAATCACCTTTTTTAACTTTTTCTGTAAAAACTATATATGCTTCCGCGTCTCGCTTTTTTTCAATTTTTTCTTCAAAATCTTTAAAGGAATCTGACATTCTCATTCCAATAAAACGTAAAGGCAAAAAAACAATATTTTGCATGATTCCGATCATCAACACTGACACCCATATTTGGCCCGTCACAAAATATAAACCAAAAAAAGCACTAGCGTATAGCCTAAAACTACCTCCCTTAAAAAACCATATCGCTGCCGCTACTAAAAAAATTACCAATGCTGTTGTTGCCACCGGCATCCACAGGCGACTATTGTCAATTTTTTTAACTTCTCCTCGTGGGTTTATTATGTTTTTCAATTTTTTATTGTCCGATTGCAAACCTACTATTGTCACACTGTTGGAATTATAGCAAGTTTGACCTATACTTTTATAATGCCAGAAACTAGGGAAAGAAACAAAGAAATACCAACTTCAGCCGTCGAGTCCTCCGTCAGGATGGTTGATATTGGTCGCGAAGCAAACAACAAAGAACCTATCCCTCGGGAAATAAAGACTTGGATGCAAAAAGTCGAAGAAGACCCATCGGCCTCGTTATCTAACCAAATAAGCGATGATAGTGGTCAACCTTTGATTACCACCGCATCTCCCGTTGACCCAAAAGTAAGCCTCCCCATTACCCGATCGACCTTTCTTTCTGGTTTAAAAAAGCCCTTTGAAGAGGCTGGTCGGTGGTTAACGGCCTTCTATCTTCGCTATATCAAAATGAAAGATGGTAACGTTATTTTCAAAACAGACGATGTCCCCCGATAATATTTTTAATACTATTACTCAATGGCTTCTATTTCTTCCGGTTATTGCCCTGGCGATCTTATTGCTTCTTTTTTTAGGTTACGCTTTTATTCTCTGGTATCGTTGGCGCGATCGTGAAAAACAATCTCTTGAGCAAATTACTCTTTTAGTTGCCGTCCCCCAAGACAATGAAATAAAAATTGATGCCACTGAATCAATCATCGGTGTCATGGCTAGTCTTTATAATTCTGCAAAGTTCAAATTTCTCCAAGTTTTTATCTCCCAGCCGAGCCTCTCGCTCGAAATTATTGGTAACGATCAGGATATTCGTTTTTACATTTGTTTGCCTGCCAAATATCGGGATCTTGTTGAAAAACAAATTTACAGTATTTATGCCGGTGCTGATATCCAGGCTGTCGACGAGCCCAATATATTTTCTGAAAATGGCAAAGTCGAGTCCGCCTGGCTTGGACTAAAAAAAACTGCCTTTTATCCTCTAAAAACTTACAAAGAAATTCCCACCGACACTCTTTCCGCCTTCACCTCTGTCCTTTCCAAACTTAGCCCCGAGGAGACTATCGCCATTCAATTAGTTCTTTCTCCATCCAACGGATCTTGGGCAAAGGCCGGTAAAAGTTTTATTAGTAACACCAAAAAATCCGAAAGTAACCCCGAAAAGGCCAGCTATAAGGTTGACGCTCGTCAACTAGAGGCTATTGAGACTAAGTGTAATAAGCCCGGTTTTGAAGTCGCCCTCCGAGTCATTGCTGTTGCTCCCAGCAAGGAAATTGCCAAAACCAATCTCTCAAATTTAAAAGCCTGTTTTGGGCAACTTGAATCACCTTGGAACAAACTATCTACTCGGAAAATACGCCTTAAGGCTCAATTTATCAATGATTTTGTCTACAAATACCCGGTTGTCTATTGGTGGAAAAATAAAACTATTCTTTCCACTGACGAAGTTGCCTCTATCTATCATTTTCCCAATAAGTCCGTCGAAACGCCAAATATTTTTTGGTTAAAATCAAAAAAGGCTCCCTTACCACCAGATGCTCCTCAAGAGGGGATGTATATTGGTGATAATTTATATCGTGGTGTTAGTCGAAAATTCTGTATCACCCCTGGTGATCGTCAACGCCATTTTTATATTGTCGGACAAACTGGTGTTGGAAAATCTTGGCTCTTGGCCGACATGGCTCTTCAGGACATCAAGGCCGGTCGCGGCGTTTGTTTTATCGACCCTCACGACACCTATGAGAGCATCCTCGAAAGAATCCCCCCAGAAAGAATTGAAGACGTCATCTATTTTGATCCTTCTCAAACCGAACGCCCCATGGGTTTTAATGTTATGGAATGTGACCGTGAAGATCAAAAAGATTTTGTCACCTCTTCAATTATCAACTTAATGTACAAGCTTTACGATCCCTACAAAACTGGTATTGTTGGTCCTCGTTTTGAACACGCCATCAGAAACATCATGTTAACTGTCATGACCGAGCCTGGTGCCACTTTTATTGAAATAGTTCGTTGCCTCACTGATCCTTCCTATGTTCAATATCTTCTTCCAAAGGTGAATGATCCTATGGTTAAACGCTACTGGACTGATCAAATTGCGAATACTAATGATTTCCACAAATCCGAGGTTCTAGATTATATTGTTTCCAAATTTGGCCGCTTTATCACCAATACCATGATGCGCAATATCATCGGGCAGGGGACTTCTTCATTTAACTTTCGTGAGGCCATGGACAATGGCAAAATTTTAATTATCAATTTGGCAAAAGGTTCAATTGGTGAAGAAAATTCTGCCTTTTTGGGCTTAGTTTTAATTCCAAAAATATTAATTGCCGCCATGAGCCGCCAAGATATTCCCGAAGAAAAACGTCGAGATTTTTATCTTTATGTCGATGAATTCCAAAATTTTGCCACTCAAGATTTTGCTGTTATTCTTTCCGAGGCTCGTAAATACCATCTTAATTTAACTGTGGCCAATCAATTTGTTTCTCAAATGGACGATGAGGTCAAAAATGCTGTTTTTGGAAACGTTGGTACCATTTCTTCTTTCCGGGTCGGTATCTCTGATGCCAATTTCTTGGTTCGTCAATTCCAGCCAGAATTTAATGAACACGATTTGTTGAACCTTGGTACAGGAGAAATCTACCTAAAAACTATGGTCAATGGTGTTCCCAAATCTCCTTTTTCTCTCAAAGTTGCCGCCGTCGAAAAGAAAAAACCAGGTAATCCCAAGATGGCTGAAATGATCAAAAAGTTATCTAGTCTGAAATATGGTCGTCCCAAAGCTATTGTTGAGTCAGAAATCGCCAAACGCGCAAGATTTTAATCACGATTTTTTTGTATTTTACCCATCTTATGGTAAAATACTCTAATGAATCAAGAATTTCTTAACAAGTCAAAACACGAACTAAGGCGTTTTGATCCAAGCCATATTTATGCCGCGGAGGACATAAACAAAGTACTGTTATCTTCGTTTTGGCCAAACGAGTTTAAGAAACTGGGATACAGACGAGACAGGTCATCTTCATGCGTTGATTTAGACAAGATATACAGCTGGGGTTCAGTTATTGTGAGAAGAAGTTTCTATAGAGATGCCAACGGATCCTTAGTATTAGTTGGGGCCAATGCATATTTTATGCCAGAATGGGATGGAAAAACGGAAAAACCTGTAGTTTTCGCCACAGTCGAAACTGCGGTTCCAGAATTTATAGGGGGTAAAATACCAAAGATTGAAGCGTGCCACCTATTCAAATTTCAGACATTGGGGCCAGAACAAATAAAGCACAATTTTGCTGGACAAAAATCGTGTATGGATATCAAAACAGGGGAATTATTTACTTTGTTAAGTAAGTTCGAAATCTGGAAACAAGACGACCAAGGTAAAAAGAAAAGAAGGCAAAATGAAGTTGATCTCCTGATGCTTCGTAACAGAGAACCAGTGATGAGTATATAAAAATACTCGATATCTTTTCCTAATTTCAAATACGATTGCCTTAAGGCCATCGTTGAATCTGAAATTGCCAAACGAGCTAGGTTTTAATTAAACACACTTATTCTTTTTTTACCAGAAATGCCCTTACATTACCCTTGTCCCATGTTTTTGCTTCTGGTTTAATAAGTTCTGTCCCCGGTCTAGAGAATTCTCTATCGAATATCTCTATTCTCGTTATTATTTCAGGAACCTCAGACCATACCCACCCAAGAAAGGCGCCTTTTTCTCCTTCAATCGATCCGTGCCTACCAGAATATTTGCCAACCTCCTCCCAATAATCGAATGCTTTCATCCAACCATCAAATTCATTAATTCTTTCTTTCTTTATTTTTTGTATTACTTCCCTAGGCATTTTTTATAGCTCTTTTAACTTTATTCCTCTTGATTCTTCTTTTGAATCAATTAGTTCCAAGTATTTTTCAGTTGTTGAAATTCTTTTATGGCCGACGACCTGTGACACTACATCCAAAGGTACGCCAGCTTTAAGTTGGAATACAATAAATGTATTTCTTAAATCATTTACTTTTATTCCCTTAATATCGGCTTTATTAAAATATCTATTTAACAAGCTTCTGATGTTTCTAGCCAATAGTACTCTATTGGTTTTTGTAATAAACACGTTTTCGCTTTTACTTTCGCCCCGCACTTCGTCAATATATCTTTTCAAAGCTACTTTTGCCGAATTGTTTAATGGCACCTCTCTTTGAGAGTGACTTTCATAAATTTCGATAATAATGGAATTTTCCTTAATGTTTTCCATCCTTAAATTTTCAATTTCTTTGATTCTCAATCCTGCTTGAAGCATTAACTCCACAATTGCGGTTGCCCTGACGTCATTTCTGCATGCATCACGAAGAGATCTGTATTCAATTGGCTTGAGAATTTTTGGCATATCATTCTCGTATTTTGGATGTTTTACCTCAGTCGAAGGGTTAGCAACAATTTTTTTCTCTTCTAATAAAAAAGAAAAGAAGTTCTTTATTGAGTTTAACTTTCTGGAAACTGATTTGGCTGTATATCCATTTTCAGTTAAATCCTTTTTAAAGTCTTCAATATTTTTTGTTTGAACCTGATCTACAGTTTCAATCTGTTTTGCCGCCAAAAAAGTTATCAGCTGACTGATGTCACCTTTATAAGCTACAATTGTATTAGTTGACTTGCCCTTCTTATTAAGGGATTCAGTAAACAGGTTAAGGGCGTCACTTAGGTTTAGTATAGACATGTTTATATTAAAAAGATGTCTTATAGTACCACATATTAGGTCGCTCATCAAGCTTATGAAAACATTTCTTTATCGTCTAATTTTTATCATTATCATCCTTTCCTCATTCTTTGGTATCTATAAGCAACTAGCTATTCTCTTAAATGCCCAAACAGAGACTCAACGTCTCGGAGCAAAAATTTCTACCCTTATTCAAAAAAATAACGAACTAAAACAAGTTCTCGGTAATTAAACATTTACTCGAAAATACCGTTGTGGTAGAATCCAACAGTCCTAAGACATGCGGGGTAGTGTACGGCTGCACGTGAGGCTCATAATCTCACAGGCTGGGTTCAACTCCCAGCCCCGCAACACTAAATTCTTGGTTTTTTTATATCAATCTGATACAATTTCCTCGGTGCCTAAAAACACCTCAACATTAGTCACAAGAAGGTCGTCATTAACTTGACGGCTTTTTTGTTTCATCTCAAGGTCATTGTTGGTATAATTCCCCTAGCTTATTCGGCAGGGTAGCTCAGCTGGTTAGAGCGCGACATTCATAACGTCGAGGTCGCGGGTTCAAGTCCCGCCTCTGCTACTTAGGGCATGTAGCTCAGCTGGTTAGAGCGCTCCGACGTACGTCGGAGAAGTCCAGGTTCGAGTCCTGGTTTGTCTACTTAGGGCATGTAGCTCAGCTGGTTAGAGCGCTCCGACGTACGTCGGAGAAGTCCAGGTTCGAGTCCTGGTTTGTCTACTTAGGGCATGTAGCTCAGCTGGTTAGAGCGCCGATCTTATAAGTCGGAAGTCCATGGTTCAAGTCCATGCATGCCTACCATGAAGGGGTATTTGTATATCCTAAAGAGCGATAAAACCCACAAATATTACATTGGAAGTTCAGATAATCCCCAGAGACGTTTAGAAACACAACATAATGTGGGTTTTGTTAGATCAACAAGAAGCGGAATTCCTTGGAAATTAGTATTTAAACAAGAATATATTGATTTACCAACAGCAAGAAAAATCGAATACAAATTAAAAAAACTAAAATCACGAGAAATTATTGAAAAAGTTATTTCAGACAATTTTTGTAAGTTAATTAGTTAGAGCGCTCCGACGTACGTCGGAGAAGTCCATGGTTCAAGTCCATGCATGCCTACAAATCAACATCCTCTTGTGTTTTTACCTAACTTTAGTATAAAATCACGTGTTCTATCTTATAAGAACAATATGACTCAAGAAAAACAAGAACCTGGCGGGCAAGACCCTCTTAGTTCCCTTCAAAATTCTAAGTTTTCCAAATATGAATCTACAATTAATAGGTCAAATTTTTGGGTACTTTGCGATTGGCTTCGTCGAAATGTTTTTGGCCACCCAAAGAACCTACTGGATTTCAAAAGGCCGATCACGCGCTGCGGCCCTCTTAGTATTTTTTGAGAATTTTCTCGCCATCTACATCATCTATCAAATTGCCAACAACCTCGGTGGTAATTTATTTGTCCTGGTTTCCTATGCCCTTGGTAATGCTCTCGGAACCTATATCAACCTCGAAAAAATCCCATTTTAAGGTAATACACTACAGTCAAAATAAAAACAAAGATTAACCAAAGTGGCATATTATTTTTCTATTAACTTATTTATATTCATTTTCTCTCTAACTTCTTCCACTGTCTCTAAAACCACCTTTCTGGCTCTCTTGGTGCTTTCAATTAGAATTTCTTTAGCAATTGCCGGTCTTGCCTCGTAATATTTTCTTTTCTCTCTAATTGGGGCCAAAAAACTATTCATTGCTACATACAATTTATCCTTAACTTCTTTGTCTCCTACCTGTCCCAGTCTGTATCTCGCCTTCAAATCTTCCACTTCTTCCTTATTAGAATTAAAAGCTTCGTGATATTCAAATACTGGGTTTCCTTCAACTTTTCCGGGGTCTGTTGCATGAATTCTTCCAGGGTCGGTGTAGCAGGCCTGAATTTTTTTCTTCAAAGTCTCTTCATCATCAGACAATAAAATCGCGTTTTGTCCACTTTTGCTCATCTTAAGTTTACCGTCAGTCCCCACCAATCTCGCCACCCTACCCACCCTTGCCTCAGGAATTACAAATGTTTCTCCAAAAGCTTTATTAAAATCACGGGCTATTTCCCGAGTTTGTTCAATTACCGGTAATTGATCTTCACCAACGGGGACTAAATTAGCCTTAAATCCTAAAATATCGGCAGCTTGTAAAATTGGATAACAAATAAAGCCCATAGATGGGTCTAATTTTTTATATTTAATTTCCTCTTTCACTGAAGGGTTTCTAATCAGCCGAGCCTGCCGAACCATTGTCAAAAAATAGCTATAAAGCTCCAGAGTCTCTGGAATTCCCGATTCAAGATATATTGTTGATATTTCAGGGTCAATCCCTACTGCCAAATTATCTAAATATACTTCATAAACATTACGATTAATTTCTTCTGATTTACTGTAATCATTGGCAAAGGCATGAACATTGGCCAAAAGAATATATGTGTCATATTCGTGTTGAAGTTTTACCCTATTTTCCAAGGTGCCTACGTAATGTCCAATGTGTAATTTACCACTAGGAGTATCTCCTGTTAGTATTCTTTTTTTATTTTGTTTCATATTTATAGTCAAATTTTAACATTTATATCTAACAAATTTACCTTTCTGGCCATCAGACATAGAAAATTGGGGTAATTCTTGCTTCGGGGTAAAACAGGATAAAAATCTGTTTTAGCTTTTAGTCCCAAGTTTGTTATTTGATCTCCCTTAGTAATTAATTTAAATGGATGTATTTCCGGGCTCAGAAATTCAGATTTATTACTCTTTTTTAAGCAATCAAAAACTTCATAAATAACAGTCTTCTTTTTGCTCGGCTCCTTATTCAAAATTTGAAGCATTATTTTTTCGATTACTTCTTTAGTCTTTGCCGATTTTTCTCGTCCAGATTCAATCGAGATCCCAACGGGTACAAAGTCAATCAGGCTTTTTCCCGCCCCAAATTCTCGACTCATCAGAACTATTTTGCCAACTCCAGTTTTACTTGCCAGAGCCATATGTCTTTGAGTAATCTTAGTAGTAATTACAAATGGTGAAGTGGCACATGTGGCCGTATGAAAGTCGACGACCCTCTTATATCTCTCAAGTTTTTCAACCAATTGACCTGCCCTTCTTTCCTCGATCGTGCCCCCTGGATTACCAGGGAAGGATCGGTTGAGGTCAGACTCAATATATCGGACATTTTTTTTCAACGCTCTGGGGTTACCAATTAAAAAATTATCCTTACCCAAGATCGATTTTGCGACGATAACTGGGCTTTGTTCATCTCCGTGAACTCCTACTGTAAATAAAACTTGTTTTTGTTTATCTAATTTATTTTTCATATTTTTTACGATATCCAATTAATAACGCCGCATCGCCAGCTTGATAGTTGAGTCGATCCGAAAAATTTGTGACCCTCTTATTAAAACTTCGTCTTCTTTGACTACCTAAAATCATCTGGTTACCATAATGACCTCGAGTGATTAGAAGATCCGGGTTCGTCGTTTCACCCATCAAGCCTAGCTCTGTTAATAGTTCCACCTCTTGTGGTGTCGCTAGGCGATCGAGAGGTACCACTCTTGGACAAAAACGACACATTATTTCCATAACTCGATCATTTTGAGTTCGAGTAATCAAGATTGTCGGGTCAAATTGGTCGATAAATTGCCCGACCATTCTTTCGACTAAGGCGCTTGGTGCCGATGGTTTTTTAACTAATCCTGCCAGATAAGCAGCCCCTTTTTCGGGATAAAGTTGAGATACGGCAAAGGCAACCGGTTTTTGGTCGCTTAAAGCAACCTGCAAAAATCCACTTCGGATATGGCTCGCCACGTCATCTCGAAAACTTTTGGTTTCAGGTCGGTTAAATCCCTCTTGGGCAACCTCAAGCAATTCTCTTTCTAAATCAGTTCTTTTTTTCAAAGACAAAGAATCAAAGCTTTTTGTCTGAAAGATTGTGACAGAATCGCCAGGCTAAGCTCCGACGATCAGGGATAATAAGATTTTTTTCTATATTGGACATATTTTTTTTGTTAATTATTAAATATTAAATAGGGGACTTTGCAGGATCGAAGGGTTTCGAACCCTTATTTCAAGTTTTGGAGACGAGCGTTTTACCAATTAAACTACGTTCCTAAACAAAAATCTCCCGGAAAACCGGGAGATTTTATATTTTAAAAAATAGTTCTATGCCATTAAAACATCTCCCGATTGGGCCTCATTCTTTCGCCACCAGAGAGATAATTTTATTAATGACATTGGCCTATATTAACATTTTCCCTTTCCCTGTCAAGATTTTTACTATCCTCTGTCTTTAGGTCTATAATTAATCATGTTAGAAAAAGAAACATACGATCCCGTCACCGCCCCAGTTCCTGGGGTAGACGAAGCTCAGCGACAAATTGAAATTAAAGAATTTTGTGGTTTTGGTGACCCCGAATTTCAAAATCTTCCCCTCAAGGAAAAGAAAAATGTTTTATTTCAAAAAATTGTCTCTCTGTTTCGCCGCTATCTGCAATAATCTGTTATAATACCCAAGTCCTTAGCTTTGGCGAAGTCGGTTAACAAAGGCGCCGAAGCTAACGTATATTATGAAAAAAGATAATCCCACCATTTCTGCTGCTATTAGAACTGTTCTTGGTCGTAAAGTAAAGACCATCCGCCAACAAGGTTTGATTCCTTCCTCGATCTATGGCCACCAATTTGACACCCTTTCAATTCAATTCAACTCCCTCGAACTAAACAAAATTTTTGATCATGCCGGAGAATCATTGCTTGTCGATCTAGTTGTCGAAGATAACAAATATCCTATTATTTTCAAAAACCCCCAGTTTCATCCCGTCTCCGGTGATTTAATTCATATCGATTGCTACAAGGTTAACCTTAAAGAAAAAATTACCGCCACCGTTCCTCTCGAACTTGTTGGTGAAGCACCTGCTACCAAAATCGGTAACATTCTAACCCAGGTCCTAAGTGAAATCGAGGTTGAGGCCTTGCCTGCCGATCTTCCAGAAAACATTGAAGTTGACGTTTCCGCTCTCGAAGAAGTCGACAGCAAAATTTCTGTTGCCGATTTAATCATCGACAAAGAGAAAGTCGAGATCAAAAATGATCCAGAACAAGTAATTGTTCTTATCGAAGCTCCTCGAGTCGAAGAAGAACCTCTTGAAACCGAAACAGAAACAACTCCTGAAGATGTTCCTGCCACTGCGCAGAAGACTGAAGAGGAAAAAGCTGCTAAGGAAGCCGCAGAGGCTGAAGAAAAGAAGTCCGATAAGTAAAATATATTTTATTTATATCTTCTCTAATTGGGTCAATTTCATGGGCCTTACTTATCGCTTCATAAACTTCTTCTTTTTTCCCAAGTTTATAAAAGATTAGTGCTGTTTCCATCCATTCTTCGGCATTTTTTTGCTCCATTACTGTCAATTCGTTAAGTCGTTTTTTTAATTCTTCACTCTTATTATTTTTTTTATAATATCCAGTATCTTCTGCCTTAATTTTATTTTCGAGTTTTCCCGCCTTTTCCCAATCACCCCTCTTTGCCAACATATACCATCTCTCAAGTCTTCTGAAATATCTTTCCCCTTTAGAAATCGGCCAAAATCTTTGTCCGTTTATCATCATCACCCAAATGCAGAAACTAATCAAGAAAGTTTTTTTCATTCCTTTTCATTTTAGCATGTGAAAGTCTTTGAAATGATACAATATTCCGATGATTATCTTGGATGCTTCCAAAAATTATAAACAAGCCCTTGCCAAAAGCGTCTCCGCCATTAAGGCCGGAAAACTAGTCATTTTTCCTTCAGACACGGTTTATATTCTTGCTGTTGACCCCACCAATCAATCCGCCGTCGACCTTCTGCTCTCCTTTAAAAATCGCTGGACAGGTAAGGCCATTTCTATTGCCGTTTCCGACATTAACATGGCCAAAAAATATGTAAAATTAGACCAAAACACAGTCAACATTTATAAAAATTTACTTCCCGGCCCATTTACTATTGTTTCTCCTGGTCTTCACCGTGTTGCCACTGGTATTGAAGCCGAAAACGGTTCTCTTGGTATTCGCATTCCTGACTCTAAATTTATCTCCGATTTGGTTAATCTTTTAAAAAAACCTATTACCGCCACCTCGGCCAACCTTTCTGGTCGCACTCCAAACTATTCCGTTACTTCTTTTATTCGTCCTCTCTCTAAAAAGAAAAAAGATCTTATTTCTTTGATTGTTGACGCTGGTAAGTTGCCCAAAAACAAACCCTCCACTGTTATTGACGCCCTCGGTAGCGAAATAAAAATTCTTCGTCGAGGAGATTTAATTACTGGTGATTTTCAAACCCTGATTTCAAAATCCGAAGTTGAAACTGGAAAAATCGCCGAATTTATTCTAAAAAAAGCTCTTGATCTTGATCTAAAGAAACCTCTTGTTTTCTCTCTCAGTGGGGATCTTGGTTGCGGCAAAACAGTTTTTTCCCGAAGTATTGGTAAAAAACTTGGTGTTGCTCAAAAAATTACCTCTCCCACCTTCGTTATTTACAACCAATATTCCCTAGACAACCCACCCTTCAAATATTTTTACCACTTTGATCTTTACCGTCTTAATGGCGAATTCGAGTTCAAGGAAATTGATTTTTTTTCTCACTTTGCCAAAAATACCATCTCCTGTTTAGAATGGCCCGAAAATATGGGTCCTGCCCTCTATAAAAAACTTTCACAAAAAACGTCCATTATTTCCCTCAACTTTTCTTATCTCGACCCCACTACTCGACAAATTTCTTTTTCTTTTCCTAAATAAATTTAAAATTTTCAATAAACTCTTCGCACTCTGCCTTCAGATCTTCTTTACTGTTATGAATGCACTGAATCGTATATTTTAAGCCATTTATTTCTACGTCAACAATTTTCTGATTAGAAATTTCATAGACAAAACTATTTTCTCCATCCACCAATAACTTGTCGGTGTATGTCCTCTCCGGATAAAGCCAAGACCAGCTTTTTCCCACATGTACCACTATATTTCCAGCATAATCATAAAAAGTGTACCTTCGACCGCTACTTTCCGTGTCTTGGTAAAGTTTTCTACTGCCCTTATAGCTAACTGCAAAGGCATCACTCTCACTCCTAAACTCTTCAATCAATTTTGCTGTTGGTGTCGCCAAGGGAGCAACTTCTTTCTCAACTTCCCCCACCTCGGCTTCTTCTTCGACCACGGTTGCCGGAGTAACTGCTATTTCTTCTCTTTCTTTTGGCACTTCAACTTTGTTTTTATTTGACGACAGCCAATAAATTCCTCCCACTGACAATAATGATAAAAATATAAAACCCAAAATATATTTTCCCGTCCTACTCTTGGTTGTTAGATTGGTTCTTTGAGCCATATAATTTATAATACACCACCCATGTTTATTCTTGGAATCGAAACCAGTTGTGATGATACCTGCGCCGCCGTACTCAAAGACGGTCAAATTTTAAGTAACATCATCTCTTCTCAAATTGATCTTCACCAAAAATGGGGTGGAGTAGTTCCCGATATTGCCAAAAGAGCCCACCAAGAAAGAATCATGCCCGTTATTGAAACTGCCTTAAAACGTGCAAAAATTAAAATGGAAGATATCGATTTGATTGCCGTCACCAAAGGCCCTGGTCTTTCTATTGCCCTCAGTGTTGGCCTGAATACTGCCAAAGAACTTGCCAAAGAATATGACAAAGGGATAATTGCCGTTAATCATGTCGAGGGCCACATCCTTTCCAATTTCCTAACTAATAGTTTAGGTAAACCTATTCGTCCTTTTTTGTTTCCCTCGTTGGCTCTAACCGTTTCCGGTGGTCACACCAAAATTGTTTTGGTCAATGATATTGGTGACTACCAAGTTGTCGGAGAAACTCTTGACGATGCCGCCGGTGAAGCCCTCGACAAATCAGCTAAACTGTTAGGTCTTGGTTACCCCGGTGGTCCTGTCATTGAAAGGATTTCTGCCAAAGGAGATGACACCTTTCTAAAACTTCCCAGTCCCATTGCCGATAAAAAAATTCTTGACTATTCTTTTTCTGGCCTAAAAACTGCCTTTTATTATCAAATAAAGGATTGGCCTACAAAAAAAATTAATAAACATCTATCTGACCTTGCCGCCTCTTTTCAAACTGCTGTTTTCAGCACACTAATTAGAAAATATTCTCTTGCTATCGAGAAATATCACCCCAAATCCCTTTTAGTTTCTGGTGGTGTTGCCGCCAATTTAACCCTTAGAAAAAGAATTCGCGCTCTTGCCAAAAGCTACCACTTACCCCTTTACCTCCCTTTCAAAAAAGAACTCAACACCGATAATGCTGCCATGATTGCCCTGGTTGCTTACTATCATTTTAAAAAAGGGGAGTCTTCTCTTGTCAAAAATTTGGACATCGATCCTCGTGCCGAGTTATAATAGTCTGTGACTAAAGAAAATCTTAGAGAATATTTACTATTCTCGACGTTAGTACTAACTTCGCCCCTATCTTCCTCCGAAAAAGTTAAAAACCTCTCTTCCCTTGCTCTCTCAATTTTTGACGCTGGTAGTAATTCTGGTCTAAGCAGGGAAGAGAGAAAAATTTTTTATCGACGAAATTTACGTCATGTCGACTTATTAATTAATCAAGAAAATGAGAATTCAACTATACGACCGCGGTCTCCCCAAAGGAAAACAATTGTTCGCCGACATTGAAGCCGTTTGCAAACGACTTCAAATTGATTTTGATCCTGAATACAACAAAGACATGAATCGAGTTTATTCCATGGGGCTTCAGGGGAGTACAATTCTGCTCATCAACGGTGAAGTAGCCCTTATTGACAAGTATCCTTCTCCAAAAGAACTCGAAAACATCATCTCCGACTATTTAGACTAGTTTTCTAAATTCCAAAAAGTCTCTTTGCGTTATCGTCAAGTATTTTTTCAGTTTTTTCCAAACTTTCTCCCCAAACATCGGCAATTTTTTTATAAACATATTTTACATATGCTGGCTTATTTCTCTTTCCTCTATACGGTTCGGGTGTCAAGAGAGGGGAGTCAGTTTCTGCCAAAATCCTGTCTCCAGGAATTTCCTTTAAAACTTCTTCTAACCCTGGCTCATAAGTTAAGTTTCCGTCAAAACCAAACATCCATTCACCGGGCAGATCGAGCACTTTCTTTACTCTTTTTTTGCCACCACTATAGCAGTGAATTACCCCCTTAATCCCTTCATACTCACTCAAAATCTGAATCGTCTCGTCCATTGCTTTTCTGGCATGAACAATTAATGGTTTTTTGTATTTTTGAGCCAATTCGATCTGTTTTCTAAAATAGTCTTTCTGCTTAGCTGCTAATTCTTCAAAATTGTCAGCCTCTCTTATTTCATCCACAAACTCCAATCCGCACTCTCCTATCGCGATTGTATAATCATTTTTTACCAATTCTTCCAATAAATTTATATCATCATCAATCTCCTGAGGGTGTATTCCCACCGCCGCCTTCAACCTCGGGTATTTCTCTGCTAATAATAAATTATTTTTCGAAGTATTTAAATTTGCACCCGACAAAATAACCGCTTCTAAATCCGCTATCTCGGTATCGTCGCAAAATGTTGTTTCTATATGTGCATGAGTATCAATCATTTAGGAATTATAATACAACCACAAAAAATATAAACGTCATACCTTTCTCATATGTGATCTAATCATCTGCCACTATTCAGCCTATACACTTTCTTAAAAATACTTACATAAACAATAGTTGGAAGACACGGCAAAAGCTAATAGGGTATAATATGAAAATATTAACCCTATCTATGGAAAAAGACCCTGCACCAAAAAGCCAACAAGATCACGAAACCAAAGGACGGCCAATCAGCAGGTCCTCTGAGGACTTCTTAGATGAGCTTTTTCCACTCAACCAGTCTGAAAAATCAACCCATTACACTGCCCTAGGCTCCCCAAAAGGAGTAGATCAGGTAGCTACCGAAGTATTAAATAAATTACTCGCCGGGGAATCAACCGATCGTGTATTACTTATCAAAAAACTTCCTGACGGAGGTTACAAAATAAAAAGTTATAGGTCTGCTTTGTAGTTAATCCAAATTTTTTCAAATGTTATAATATTGGTGTTGTTATAAGACTGGCTCAGCGGAAACAGAAACAATGACAAGTAAAAAAGAGAAATTGATTCAAAACTTACTCCAAAACGTTCCCGAGAACAGGAAAAAAACACTTGAATATGGATATCACCATCTTCCTCACCACCTTAGACGTAGTTCTAGGTCTCAAGAGGAAGTAACAACCAAACTCAATAGAATAAAATTCCCAATGGAACTTCGTTAACTATTTTTAAAAAAATTATACCTTTCCGAAAGGAGATAAAAATAGTTTTCTCTTTCTTTAGATTCTTGGAAACAGACCACCCGCCAAAGCCCTAATCTTTCCGTCTAATTGTTTTAAAATATTTTCAGACGTTCCCGGCATTACTGCTTGTAAATATATTGCCGCTCTTTTTAAATTTTGAGCGCATTCGGTCAACACTTCGATTCTTTTTGCATCATCGGCCTCCAGTTTCCATGGAGCCACTTCGTTTAATCTGTTGTTCGATTTATCCACATAATTTTCAAATACCCATCCAATTGCTTCATCAAATTTTAGGTTATCAATTAGCTCTATATATTTTTTCTCGATTTCGAATTTTTCCTCTTCAACCGTCAATCCCTCTCCAAGTTTACAAACTCTACTCAACAAATTTCCCAAATTATTGGCTAAATCAGCATTATATTTTTCCTTAAATCTTTCAATTCCCACATCAGAATCATTTTCCGAAGGAAAGGATCTGGCAATTAGATATCTTGCCCCATCGACTCCAAATAGATCGATTAGTTGCTGCGGTGAAATTACATTCCCTAAAGATTTCGACATTTTTTGCCCATCAATCATGTAAAAACTATGGGTATATGTTTTTTTTGGTAATTCAATTTCTGCTGATAAAAGCATTGCCTGCCAAATCACTGTATGAAACCACAGAATTTCTTTTCCCAAAAGATGCAAATCTGCTGGCCAAAATCCTTCTTTATTCTCCAAGAATTGAGTGGCACTGTAATAATTTATTAAAGCATCAAACCAAACATACACAGTTTGTTTTTTATCCCAAGGTAGGGGAATTCCCCAGCTAACATTTTCCCTAGATAGTGAAATATCGTTTAGCCCAGCTTTCAATTTTGCCAACACCTCTTTTCTTTTCCCTTCTGGAAAAATATAGTTGTCATTTTCGATTAGATCAATTAATTGTCCTGCGTATTTTGAAAGTTTAAAAAACCAATTTTCTTCCGATTTCTGAACAGTTTTTTCTGGAGGGTGTAAAGGGCAGTGGCCGTCTTCCAAGTCACTTTCGGTCAAAAATTTTTCACATCCAACACAATACAACCCTTCATACTTTGCTTTATAAACATCCCCTTTGTCGTAAATTTTTTGCAATAACTCCCCCACCACTTTTTCATGTCTTGGATCTGTCGTCCTTATAAAAAAATCATTACTTATCTCTAAACTTTTCCAGGCGTTAACAAAAGTTGGGGCAATTTTATCGCAATAATTTTTCGTCTCGATCCCTTCTTTCTCGGCACATTCGGCTACCTTTTGTCCATGCTCATCAGTTCCTGTTAAAAAGAAAACTTCTTCGTTTAATTGTCGATGTAATCTTGCCAAAATATCGGCTGCGACCGTGGTGCAGGTGTGACCGATGTGAGGAATATCGTTGATGTAATAAATTGGCGTAGTAACGTAAAATTTCTTCATTACCCTATTTTACCCTATTTCTTGACGACTTTTTTCTTTACTTTTGCCTTTGCTTTAGCTTTTTTCTTGACCACAACTTCTTCAACACCCTTGCCAACTTTCTTTGAATATCTGGCTTTGAGTCGAGCTACCTTATTTCTTTGATACAGATGTCTTTTTTCTGCCTTGTCTAAAATCGCTTGAACTTCTCCAAACTCTTTTTTCTCAGGTTTGCCCAAAAAGGCTTTGATCACCTCTTTAACCTTACTTTTGAAAACAGAATTCGCTTTTTTATTTTTAAGCGACTTTCTTAATGATTTTTTTGCTGATATTCCGATTGGCATAAGTCGTATTCTATCCTATCGCCATTCTATTTACAATAATTTACAATAAGTCATGTCCTGGCAAACTCGTCTTCGCTCTCTTACTCATCAAAAACAAAAGAGTATTTTTTCTGCCACTATTGTTTTGGCCGTAACCTTTGTATTTTCTGCCCTTCTTGGTTTTTTAAGAACCCGTTTCCTTTATTCGATCTTTTTTAAGTGTTGCGTTCTCGATCTTGATGCCTATAACGCCGCCTTTCGCATCCCCGATTTAATTTTTAAGCTCTTAGTCACCGGCGCTCTTTCTGCTTCTTTTATCCCTGTCTTTACGAGTTATCTGCATAAGGATAAAAAACAGGCCTACAAAATGGCTTCTTCAGTTATCAATCTTCTCCTCTTAGTTTTTATTGCTTTTTCTGTCGTTGCTCTTGTTTTTGCTCATCCCTTGTCAAAACTAATCGCCACGGGTTTTTCCCCTTATCAAATCGATTTGATGGCCAATTTAACTCGAATTCTTTTGTTGGCCCAGATTTTTTTCCTAATTAGTAACTTTCTTACCGCTATTCTTCAAGTCAATCAAGTATTTATTATCCCTGCCCTTTCTCCCATTATTTACAATCTTTTTATAATTTTGGGTATTTTTACCCTTGCTCCCACCTTTGGTATTTACGGAGTTGTTTACGGCACCGTTGTTGGCGCTTTTTTCCACATGGCCATCCAAATTCCCTCAGTTCTTCGTTTTGGTTTCAAATATTCTCGAATTGCCGACCCAAAATTGCCAGGCGTTAGGGAAATTATTCGGCTCATGCTTCCCCGGACTCTTTCTTTAGGCCTTGCCGAGGTTGAAAATACCGTTACCCTATTTTTCGCCAGCACCCTCGCCGCTGGTTCAATTTCTCTTCTAAATTTGGCTCTCCAGTTGATGTATCTCCCTAGCCGGGTTTTTGGCACCACCGTTGGCCAAGCATCCTTGCCCGCACTTTCAAAGAACATTGCCAAAAATCAACTCGAACAATTTAGAAACACCGTCAGAAAAACAATTCTTCAAAGTATTTATATTGCCTTCCCCATCGCTGTTCTCATTCTTATCAATCGTATCTCCATTGTTCGTCTTGCCTTTGGAACCAAACAATTTCCCTGGTCCGCCACTCTACTTACCGCTCGCACTCTCGGTTTTTTAACCCCTGCCATTGTCTGCCAGGCCCTTATTCAGATTTTAATTCGTTCCTTTTATGCCCTTCATGACACCAAAACTCCTCTAAAAATTTCCCTTTTTTCGCTTGTTTTCAACATACTTTCTAGCTATCTTCTCGTCACCTATACTGATTTGGGAATTGTTGGACTTGCCATTAGCGCCTCATTTGGAAATATTGCACAGTGTATTGGTCTGTTTTGCTTATTTGCCAGAAGGGTTGATGGTGGTGGTTGGCAAAAAATGTTATCCAGTGTCAACAAAATTGTCTTAAGTTCTATCCTTGCCGGTTCCGTTTCCTGGTTAACTATTCGTTGTCTTGACCTCTTTATTCTGGATACTAGCAAGACGGTTAACGTTGCCCTGGTCTTTGGAATTTCCATCTTTACCGGCTCTCTTTCCTTTCTTGTTTTTACCTGGCTTTTCCGCTCGCCAGAATTTTTATACATCAAGTCACATTTCCGCCGCTTCTTCCGTTTCCTTTCCTGACGCTTTTGTTTATACTGTTATTAGAATGCCATCAAAAAAGGAGATTTCTTTATTACCAAACGAAGATAACAGCAACACCTTTATTGCCCGTTTTCTAAAGTGGGTCTCAACTGTTGGCCGCGTAGTCATAATTTTTACTGAACTAATTGTTATCCTCGCCTTTTTGTCACGATTTTGGCTCGATAGAAAAAATTCCGATTTATCGGAAATATTACGTCAGCAGAAAGCAATCTTAAATAGTACTCAAGAGTTTGAGGATGACTACACCTCTCTCCAGCTTCGTCTAAAATACATCAAATCCTTTTACCAAACTGAACCAAAATATGTTGATAATCTCAATTCAGTAATTCATAGCTTACCCGAGGCAATCTATTTTCAGACTTTTAACTTTGCCCAAGATAAAAAAACATCGGAAGTTGTAGCCAAAATTGATCTATATTCTTATCAGGAAGACGCCATTGTTGATTTCATTACTAATCTCAAGCTCAATCCCGATGTTCGTTCGGTAGAAATTCAAAAGATTGAAAAAAAGACCAAAGATAGTCGATATTATTTAAGTATTAGTCTCGCCTTTAATAAATCATGAAAATAAATATTGACACCGCCAAAATTTATTCACGATTAAATCCACTTCTTGGCTATCTTCAGAAACAAAAGGAGAATCAAAAGCTTATCAAGATGATTGAGCTTGGCTCGACCTTCTTCCTCATCTCCTTTTTTACCTTTTTTGCCATAAAACCAACTTTTTTAACCATTTCCACTCTCTTGGGTGATATCAAGTCAAAAGAGTTGCTTAATACTCAACTCAAGAAGAAAATAAACGATGTTATCGCCGCCCAAGACCTTTTTTCTCAAGTTCAGGAAAGGTACTATTTAGTCGAATCGAGTTTGCCTCAAAACCCCAGGTTTTATCAGGCCACTTCTCAGATTTTGGCTACTGCTCAAACTCACCAAATTATGGTCAATAAACTCGATTTCTTTGTTCAAGACAATGGAAACTTTTCGACAAATGTTAGTACCAGTTCTTCCTATCTATCCGCAATCTCTTTTGTTTCCGATATTCTAAACAATCGTCGTCTTATCGGTCTCGACAGTTTTACCTTTTCTCTTGGTAAGTCACCTCAAGACCAAAAAGTTGATGTAAATATTCCCTTAAAAGTTTATTATTGGCCAAGCGATGATAAAAAATAAGTTGCCAAAATATTTTGTTTTTCTTGGAATTTGTACCTTTTTAGCCATCTTTTTTATTGTTGTCCAGCAAAGTTACAACAATTTAATTAGAGCCACAGCTGAGGTTAAAAGTAGTTCTCTAATTCGTTCGATTACCCCAGACCTTGATATTGAGGTCTTAGACGAAATTGAAAAAAGGCAGGAGATCTTTCCATGAGAGATAAGCATTTTCCCACCGTCATTGGCGTCATTTTACTTATGGTCATTTTATTTTCAGGTGTTTATCTATCCCAAAGAACAACCAGTCTTTCTTCGAAGGCCAGTTCTTCCTGTGAGCCAATTAATCCCCAGATAAACAATCTTACCTACGGTTCTTTTGATTTTTCTTTTACTACCTCCACCTCTTGCCTGGCCACTCTTAAAATTAATGACAAAATATTTAAGGATTCTTCCACCGTTTTCAACACTCATTATTTTAAGGTTACCAATCTTTCCCCCAATACTTCATATCAATTTAGCCTAATTTCTGGCAATACTACCTATTCTAGACCAGAGTTTAGCTTGGTTACCGCTACCAAGCCGAGTTCTTCGATTCCAACATCGAATCTGGCTTGGGGTAGAATTGTTGACTCCAATATTGAGCCAGTTTCAGGAGCTATCATTTATTTGCTCATTCCCGGAAGTCAAGCTCTTTCTGCTTTTTCCAACAAAGATGGTAATTGGAATATTTCCTTTGCCACCTCTTTCAACGAAAGTAAAACAGATTGGTTTAACCCTACCTCTCCCTTAGATGAAGACATTATTGTCTATTCCCCAGATGGCAAATTGACTCAGCTTAGCAACCGTACCGACAACAACGACCCTGTCCCCGATATCATCGTCGGTCAAAATTATTTTTCCACTACCAGCACCACTACCACCAGTAGTCTTCTTGATTCCACTGCCGCTCAAAGTACCGTCAGTCTGAGCCTTACCAGTCCCCAAGAATCCGAAAGCATCTCCTCCCTCAGGCCAGACATCTTTGGCAATGGTCCCGCTGGTGCCATTTTTCAACTGAAACTTGATGGTTTTTCCCACAACGTTACTGTCGCCAGCAACAATATTTGGCATTGGTCACCTTCGCAAGATCTTTCTCTTGGCTCTCATCAACTAGTTTTAACCTATCAGGACACAACCATAACTCGAAATTTTACTGTTGCCAGTGACGATAATTATCTTGCCTTTTCTTCAACTCCCTCTGCCACCATCGCCCCCACCATTGTCCCTACCGAAATTCCTTCTCCCACCCCAACCTTGGTTGTTAGAACTGCCAAAGTCTCTACTACTTCCTCTCTTTTAAAAAGTGGTGCTACCCTACCTACATTTGCATTAATCATTGCCTCTGTGGCATTATTTGGTATATCCTTATTTTATTATCAAAACTAAATGAAACGATACGGAATTTTTAGTATAGTCTTTCTCCTCCTCTCCATGCTTGGAGGCCTCTTTTTGGTAAAAAGAAGTCAAGACACTCGAAACCGTGCCGCTGACGAAAGTTGTTCTCCTATCGGTAGAAAGTTATGTCAAGAAAATTCATCGGGCGTCAACACTGGATTTTTATGTGAATGTTTGCCCTGGTCTCAATACCAGAGTTCTTATGGTTATTGGCGATGTACTACCCCAGACCTGAGTACCTGTCCTACCAATGGCGGGGGAACTGCTCCCGGTATGTTTAGTTGTTCTGACGCTAATGCTCGCATCGAAGGCCGATGTATTGTCGCTACCAGCGGCACACTTTCCGTCGTCAACAAGTATCAATGTCCCAACCGTTTTGACACTGCCGGTGGCTGCCAAGACAATGTTCAAACCTTTCGCAATGTTGATCGTGTTTGTTTTGACAGTAATTATTGTGGTGTTCAGCAAATTGACCTTTCTTCCAGTTGTTTTATTAGCACTATCGATTATGTGTGTGAGTCTCCAACGTCACCACCTAAATCAACCAATACTCCTACCCCAAAACCTACCAACACTCCCATTCCTACTTCTACTCCAAGACCCACTAATACCCCCATTCCCACCTCTACCCCAAAACCTACCAACACTCCAAAACCTACCAACACTCCCATTCCCACCGCTACTCCTTCTAATAATCCCACGCCCACCAACACTCCAGTGCCAACTTCGACCCCAACCAATAACCCAACTGCAACAGTCACTCCGCAATCGACCAGCACTCCAGCACCGACCAATACCCCTGTTCCCGCAACCGGAACTCCGGTTTATATTGCCGAAGGGCCAAGCCCAACTCGGATAATTCTTCCTCAGTCTGGTGTTGAATTCCCGTCTCAATTCCTAACTATCCTTGGTGGCATCGTCACTCTGCTCGGATTTTTGATATTATTATAATGTGTCAGCCATAATTCAAGCACTTCGTCCAAATCAGTGGATAAAAAATCTTAGCCTCTTTGCTGCAGCGATTTTAACTGGTCAATTATTCAATCCCATCGTGCTTTCTGCGTCAATTTGGGCATTTATAAGTTTTTGTTTTATGTCTTCCTCTTCTTATCTTATTAATGACGTCGTTGATATCGATAAAGATAGGCTTCATCCCGTCAAAAAAAATCGTCCTCTCGCTCGTGGTGACGTAAACATTAACACTGCTATTCTTATTTCATTTTTCCTTGCTGTTCTTGGTCTCATTATTGCCGCCTCTATTAATCCCACATTTTTCATTATTTCAATAATTTTTATATTGATGCAGTATTCTTATTCTTTTTTTATGAAGAAAAAGGCCATCATCGACATTATGGGTATTGCCTTCTTTTTTATTCTTCGGACCTACGCTGGTGAAATTGCCTCGGGTTACCACCTTCCCATTTGGATAATGCTAGCCGTTATCTTTCTTGCTCTCTTCATTGCTAGCGGTAAACGTCGTAGTGAGTTGCATAGCTCAGGTAAAAATGCCCGAAAAGCTCTTGAAGGTTACAACAGAAGTCTTCTTAGTTTCTATACCACTATCTTTGCTGTTTGCACTCTAATCAGTTATGCCATGTTCACATTTTTTGCTGAGCCGGTTGGTTTTGATGGTATTATTCATCAATTTCTATTGACTAATTTTCCTACCGCTATCGATCGAAAGTGGTGGATGATCACCCTTCTTCCTGTTGTCTTTGGAATTATGCGTTATGGCCAAATTATTTTTGAAATGCAAGAAGGGGAGCGTCCCGAAAGAGTGATTGCTACCGATATCCCTCTTTTAGCCTCGGTCCTTACCTGGGGTTTGGTAATGATAACCATCATTTATGTCCTCTAGGTCAACAAAAATTTATCTACTAATTTTTTTGGCGATCTTCACTCGCTTTTTTGCCCTAAATTGGGGTGGCAATTTCTTTTTTCACCCGGATGAAAATAACATGGCCTCGTCCTTATCTAAACTTTCTCCCGGCAATTTAAATCCAAATTTTTTTGCCTACGGACAATTCCCTCTGTACCTAGGTTATTTCTTTCTGAGACTTTTAGGGCTACCAAACACCTTTTCAAATTCAATTTTTATTCTTCGTTTTTTTTCAGCTACTTTTTCTTTGATTTCTCTTTTCTTTTTTTACAAAATATATCCCCGTCTTTCATTTTTATTCTTGCTTATTTTTACCCCTGGCTTAATCCAATTGGCTCATTTTGGTACCACCGAAAGTCTCCTAATTCTCACTTTTTCAATTAACTTATATCTGGCAAAACTAATATTAAAAAAACCATCTCTAAAACTTTTTATCTTTGCCTCAATTACAACTGCCATCGCTGTTGCCACCAAAGTCTCCGGTCTATTTTTCGCCCTACCTATTATTTTAGCCGCCATTTTTACATCCTCATTTTTATTAATAATCCCTTATATACTTACCTT